>Ga0310691_10000085_pt1 | contig 180134 bp, 190 predicted proteins | sample 176DNAGHGlowgp2_FD_203887 | JGI IMG/M metagenome (GOLD analysis project Ga0310691, IMG submission 203887) | Sheep rumen microbial communities from Palmerston North, Manawatu-Wanganui, New Zealand - 1766 DNA GHGlow gp2 (v2) (version 2) | ecosystem: Host-associated > Mammals > Digestive system...
CAATGATTATCGTTCCTGTTAAAGAAGGTGAGAACATCGAGCGCGCGATTAAGAAATTCAAACGCAAATTCGATAAGACGGGTGTCGTTAAAGAGCTCCGTCGTCGTCAGCAATTCGACAAACCGAGTGAGCTGAAGCGAGTTAAGATGGCGCATGCGAAGTATGTGCAGTCGTTGCACGCTCACGACGATAAATAATCGTCTATGTTCAGTCGATCTATTGCCTTATTAGGTGAAGAAAGTATGGCACTGCTGCAAAGCAAACGTGTCATACTTTTTGGTATCGGAGGAGTGGGTTCCTGGTGCGCGGAGTGTCTGATTCGCACAGGGCTTACCCATCTGACTATTGTGGATGGAGACGTAGTACAACCGTCAAATATCAACCGCCAGTTGCCGGCTACGCGAGCCACTATCGGTCGCCCGAAAGTAGAGGTGCTCAAGGAACGCCTGCTCGCCATCAATCCCGACGCAGACATTAAGGCGATAAACACTTACTACGGAGAGAATGGCATATCGAAAGACGGTTCTTTCAACTTTCAACTTTCAACCTTCCATTTTGTTATTGACGCGATTGATGATGTAGCGGCGAAGACAAATCTCATTATCCATGCGACGCGCATTCGGGGATTGAAACTTCTCTGCTCTATGGGAGCGGCGCTGCGCTTCGACCCGACAAAAGTGACGACGGGCGAACTAATGACTATTCAGGGCGACGCACTCGCTAAAGCCGTCCGCGCACGAATGAAGAAATTAGGAGCAAAGCCATATAGGAAAGTTAAATGCGTCTATTCGACGGAAAATGCTATAAGAATACAGAATACAGACCGCGGCGCTGACAAAGTACAGAGCGAATTGCCCGTTAAAGGCAGTCTCATGCAAGTCACGGCGGTTTTCGGATGCACACTCGCCAGCCTGGTGATAGAGGACATCAAAAAAGGAGCCCGGTAACGGCTCTTTTTTTGTAAAGTGTAGATTTTGCTTTTTGTCCCTGAGAAAGAAAAAAGATGCGCGCACGAGCATTCGTGCACGCATCCTACTTAGGGAGTTTAGGTATCAAAACACCAGAATCCCCCAAAATTAGAGACCCAAGCTCTTCTTTATCGCGGGAACGCGAGCTTCGGCCTCAGCGGTGCAACGCTCGTAGTCGGCGCCGGTGAACGGTTTGCCGGATTTAACCGGAATCTCGAAGTAGAACTTGATCTTCGGCTCGGTACCCGACGGGCGAACAGAAACCTTAAGACCACCCTCCGTGAAGTACTGGAGTACGTTTGACGTAGCATGCAGCGGCATATCGAAATCAGACTCTACCCACTTGCCATCTTTGAGTTCTTGCTGTTTGAGGAGTTTGAAGTCTTTGATTTTGACCACTTTCTCGCCTGCAATCTCTTTGGGTGCGTTGGCACGGTAGTCCTTCATCATCTGCTGTATTTCCTCGGCGCCGGTCTTGCCCGGACGAACGACGTTGATAGTGGTCTCTTTCTGGAAGCCGTAGTCCTCGTAAATCTTGAGCAGGTAGTCATAGAGGGTCATGCCGTTATCCTTGGCATACGCTGCAATCTCGCAGATGAGGCAGATAGCCGAAGGCGAACATTTATCGCGTACAGCGTCATACGGGAGGAAGCCGAAGGACTCTTCGCCACCACCGATATATTTGCGTTTGCCTTCCCACATACGGATACGGTTGGCAATCCACTTGAAGCCCGTATATTCATCAGTTAGAGTCACGCCCTGTGCATCCGCGATCTTACGGATGAGTTCGGAGGTAACGATGGTCTTGACGATATACATGTCAGGACGCATCTTGCCCAGACGCTTCATGTTATTGATGATGTAATAATGGTACATGATATTGGTCTGGTTACCATTGATGATCACCCACTCGCCCTTGTCGTTACGGCAAACAATCGCAATACGGTCTGCGTCCGGGTCGGAAGCGATCACAAGGTCAGCGCCCAGTTTGGTACCTAATTTCATACCAAGGGTCATAGCCTCAGCGTTCTCAGGGTTCGGAGAAACGACCGTCGGGAAATTGCCGTCGATCACCATTTGCTCCGGTACCACATGGATATTCTGGAATCCCCATGAACGGAGGCACATCGGCACGATTTGACGGCCGGCTCCGTGCATCGGAGTATAAACGATATTGAGGTCTTTCTGACGAAGGATAGAATCCTGGTCGATCATGACGGACTTAACCGCCATCATGTAGTCGTAGTCCATCTCGCCTCCGATAATCTCAATGAGGTCTTTATTTGCCTCCCATTTAACGTCCGCGAGGGTTACTTTGTTCACTTCGTCGATGATACCCTGGTCGTGCGGCTGAAGCACCTGAGAACCATCCTCCCAGTATGCCTTGTAACCGTTGTATTCTTTGGGGTTGTGCGAAGCGGTCACGTTCACACCGCCTTGACATTTGAGATGACGGATAGCGAAGGATACCTCCGGCGTCGGACGAAGAGACTCGAACAGATACACTTTGATGCCGTTAGCCGAGAAGATGTTCGCAACTGTCTCAGCGAAGAGACGACCGTTATTACGGCAGTCATGACCAACTACTACGGCTACGCGACCGTTCTGAACATGGTCAAAGCCGCCTTCTTTCTGCACTTTGAGCATGTAGTTGGCATAGCCCTGGGTGGCCATCGCTACGATGTACTTGTTCATTCGGTTCGTACCCGGTCCCATGATACCACGCAAACCGCCGGTACCGAATTCAAGCGTACGATAGAAAGCATCAACAAGTTCGGTCTTATCCTCCGCCTCCATCATGGCTTTCACTTGTGCGCGGGTCTCCGCATCAAAAGGTTCCTTGGTCCATACCTCGGCAACCTCCATTACTTTTTTCAATTCTTCGTTCATGGTGATTAATTTTTATGTTAAACTGTTAAATTGTTAAGCTGTTTAATTGCTACTTTTTCACTTTATAAATAGCATCGAGATTACGCATGAATCCGTCATAATCCAGTCCATACCCGATAACGAATTCATTAGTCACTTCATGCCCGATATAATCCGGCTGCGCATCGCTATACTCCAGTTTATCGGGTTTAAAGAGCATTGTAGCCACACGCACGGACGCTGCCTCATTAGCGCGCATATACGCTTTGAGATGATGTATGGTCAGGCCCGTATCCACGATATCTTCCACGATAATCACATCCCGTCCACGGACTTCCTCTTGCAGAGGAACAATGAATTTCACTTCCCCCGTGGAAGCCATTCCCCAGTAGGAACTGACGCGAATAAACGTGACTTCACTCCTGCATTGGATTTGCCGCAAGAGATCAGACGCAAAAATAAAGGCGCCATTGAGCACTACGATAAACAAGGGCGTTTTGTCGGCATAGTCCTTATTGATACATGCGGCTACCTGCTGCACATCCGATGCTATTTGAGCTGGGGTCAGCCATTCTTCGAAGGCATGGCCTTGTTCATCAATTGTCCTCATAATGTTGGAATAAGAAATCATTATAGGGATAGCGTTTTATGTGTATAGCTTTGATACGGTCGTACATGAGTTGGCGCAGCGCGTCTATATTCTGTTTGCTGCGCGCAGAAATAAATATACAATCCTCTCCAAGGCGTGACATCCATGATTTCTCGAGGTCCTCGAGTGACCAGTTCTCCCGCTGCATAGGCGTCAGGTCGTCATCCTCTTTGGGCACGTACGTAAAGTTGTCTATCTTATTAAAGACCACTATACGTGGCGTTTCTCCACGATTTGTGATTTGTGATTTGTGATTTGTGGTTTTGTCGTTGTCACAAATTTCATTTATTGTCTGCTCCACCACTTCGTACTGTTCCTCGAAATTGGGGTGGCTGATATCCACCACGTGGATGAGCAAGTCTGCCTCGCGCACTTCATCGAGCGTCGATTTGAAAGACTCAACCAGATGATGCGGCAGTTTACGGATGAAGCCGACTGTGTCGGACAAGAGGAACGGCAAGTTCTCAATGGTCACTTTGCGCACAGTAGTATCGAGTGTCGCGAACAGTTTATTCTCCGCAAAAACATCCGATTTGGAGAGCAGGTTCATCAGCGTTGATTTACCAACATTGGTGTATCCCACCAGTGCCACGCGTACCATTTTTCCACGGTTCTGGCGCTGCGTTGCCATCTGCTTGTCGATACGCTTGAGTTCCTCACGAAGAAGCGCAATACGCTGGCCGATAACCCGTTTATCTGCCTCTATCTGCGTCTCACCCATACCGCGGTTGGTTCCTCCGCCGCCTCGTTGGCGGTCCAAGTGGCTCCACATACGCGTCAAACGCGGAAGCATATACTGCAAATGCGCCATCTCCACCTGCGTTTTCGCATAACTGGTCTGAGCGCGCTGGAGAAAGATCTCCAGAATCAGCATAGTCCGGTCAATAACACGGATATTCGCCGGATGTTTCTCGCGATGGTTAATCGCTTTCTCGAGGTTTCGTATCTGACGAGGAGAAAGTTCATCATCAAAGATGACTACGTCAATGACGTCGCTTTCAACTTTCGACTTTTCTTTTTCGATTATATACTGGCGAATTTCCTCCAGTTTGCCTTCCCCGACATAGGTTGCTATGTGCGGTTGTGGCAGACGTTGGGTGAAGCGTTTGACCGATACGATACCATGCGTATCGGCCAGAAACGCCAATTCATCCAAGTATTCTTTTGTACGCTCCTCAGGCTGGTCAGGCGTTATCAAACCGACCAGCACTGCATGCTCAATATAGGGTTTTATTTCTATCAAAACTCTACTTTCGGGGCCTTTTCAGCACCATCCTCTGCCTCGAAATACGGTTTTCTCTCAAAGCCGAATGCACCGGCGATGATATTCTTCGGGAAACGACGAATCTCTGTATTATACTTACGTGCGGTATCGTTGAAGGTCTGACGGGCAACAGCAATGCGGTTCTCCGTTCCTTCAAGTTGTTGCTGAAGGTCGCGGAAGTTCTCGTTTGCCTTCAGGTCCGGATAACTCTCCGCCACAGCGAGCAAACGACCAAGGGCCTGACTCAACTCACCCTGCGCAGCCTGGAAAGCAGCCAATTGCTCCGGCGTAGCGTTTGTTGGATCAACCGTTACCTGCGTGGCTTTAGCGCGCGCATCGATAACGCCCTGCAGCGTTTCCTGCTCGTGGGTAGCATAGCCTTTGACGGTCGCCACGAGGTTAGGAATCAGGTCTATACGACGCTGATATTGATTCTCCACTTGTGCCCATGCAGTCTCTACATCCTCCTGCTGAACAACTAAACCATTGTACACGTTAGCCACCCAAAGGGCGATGATTGCCAGCACACCCAGTACCACAATCCATGATAAACCTTTTTTCATAAACGATTATTTTGTCTATAGATTTGTTTGTAAACCTTTGCGAGTGCAAAGGTACAGAAAAAAAATCATATATGCAAATTTAGCAACAAAAAAAATGACATATGCCTCGCATATGCCACTTTTTCTTGATTTCCGTCAAATTACTTACGGATACCGAGCTCTTTGATGATAGCACGATAGCGCTCGATGTCTTTAGCCTTCAAATAATCCAACATACGGCGACGTTTTCCTACAAGTGTAGTCAGCGCACGCTCCGTTCCGAAGTCCTTACGGTTCTCTTTCAGGTGCTCGGTGAGGTGGTTGATACGGAAGGTGAACAGGGCGATTTGGCTCTCTGCCGAACCGGTGTTCTTGGCATCTTTGCCATACTTGGCAAAAAGCTCAGCTTTTTTCTCTGCTGTTAAATACATAAAAGTACACAGTTTAAGAGTTATACAATCTCGGCCAAAGGAGCATCACTAGGATATACAACTTCGCCGAATTAACGCGCTTTCTTTCAAAAGCGGCTGCAAAGGTACTGCTTTTTTTTGAATTGACCAAATAATTGGTGATTTTTTTGCTATTCAGGATTATTTGTAGAGTCCAAATCAATACATTTGATAAGCAAATGATAACGAATTCCGTTTTTGCATTCAAACCATCCTTTGTAAGCAAACTTATACTCCGGGTCATTCGCAATCGCCTCGCCTGTGAACGATGCTTTAAGGATTGCGTACGGTGTATTGCCACCATCAGAAGAGAAAATAGGCTCTATTTCGTCCGCTTTGTCATAATAAAAATTTTCTTCGGTAAAAGAACCGACACGATTAGTGCCTTTGACGGGCAATTTAATACTCAAGGTGCCATTCTCTGTGCTTCCTACCGCCTGAAAAAAATCGGATGCCGTGAATACGTTACCGAGCAAAACCACCTCTTTCCCTCCATTGTAGTCCTGTATCTCATCCGCCAAAGCATCACAAGCGGCCTCATCTTTGGCATCTTGTCTTTTCCATACAGGAATTAACCCATCGGCTATAATGCCGGGGATAAAATCCTCTTGCAATTCCCGGTCGGTTCCCCAGAAATATTCCTCTATGGTTGCGCCGGACTCGTCAGTCGAAATAATTTTAAAACAATGCGGAGTCGGGTCGTTTGGATCTAATTTGTCTCCGCAAGACGTGAATGTCAGGGCGGCAAAAATAACACCCAGCAAAAAGAATTTCTTTGTCATAAACATAAAATTTAAAGGTTAAAAACAATTTGCGGGTGCAAAGATACAACTTTTTCCCGACTAATACAAATAAAAGTACTATTTTTATTGTTTTTGGCATGAAAATTGAGAATAAATTTGCATATGTGCAATAATTGTTGTACCTTTGCACGCTTTTTATGTACAATTTGCGTGATATGCGTGTACGCGAGAAACTTAAATATGGCTTATTATGCGTGCTCTTGTTGGGTGCGCTGAGCGTCGCGCGGGCGGGTGAGAATGCATATTTGTGCGAGGTAGGCTTACAGGGTGGTTGCGGATACTACATAGGCGATGCGGCGCCGCATATCTTCATGAACCCTCGCGAGGCTTACGGCGTGCATTTCCGATATAAATTCACGAAGCGATGGGCATTACAAGTGAAAGTATCGGGGCAACGCATCACGGGGCATGACTATGAGTATGTACCGAATATAGGGCCAAGACGCCTGGACACATGGTGGCAAAACCAGATGATTAACGTGGACATGATGGCGGAATTCAATTTCTTCCGTTTCGGGTCTGCAAACAAATACGACAAGCGTATCAAACCCTACACTCCGTATATCTTCATCGGTATCGGCGCAGGTATCTATGGAGCGGACGCCAATAATCATCCTACCTTCGGCAACGTCATGGCATATGTGCCGCTGGGTATTGGATTCAAATGGAAATTTCACGACTGCGTAGGTTTAAACATCGCCTGGCAGCATAATATCTATATGGCGGATAACCTGGAGAGCCGTGATGAGTTGGACAACCGGCATCAATTGAACGGATGGAACTGGATGAACTGCGATTTGACGGGAATGTTAACTGCCGGCATCGTGTTTGAGTTCGGCGTTGCAAAGAAGCCTTGCCGGATTTGTAATACGGATTAAGGGTGAGAGGTGTAAATAATGGATTATAAGGAACAAATAGACAAATCGCGCTTGCCGCGGCACATTGCGATTATCATGGACGGAAACGGACGTTGGGCTAAGAAACAAGGCCTGGCGCGCATGTTCGGTCACAAGCAAGGTGTGGAAACGGTACATAACATCACTGTGGCTGCCACCAAACTGGGCGTGGAGTACCTGACGTTATATACTTTCAGCACGGAGAACTGGAACCGCCCGAAAGAAGAGGTGGATGCGCTGATGACGCTGTTGGTGGATACGATAGCCAAAGAGACACCGACGCTGATGAACAACAATGTGCGGTTGACAACCATCGGTGATATCAATCGTTTGCCGGAGGGCACGCGTCAAAAATTCCTCGGATGTATTGAGCAAACCAGTCGTAACACCGGACTGACGATGGTGTTGGCGCTCAGCTATTCGGCGAGGTGGGAGATTACCCAAGCCATGCAGGAAGCCGTGCGACTCGCGCATGATAACAGTTTGCGCCCCGAAGATGTGAATGAGGCTTTTGTGTCTTCGCTGATGACAACACGTGATATCCCTGACCCCGACCTGCTGATTCGTACCAGCGGAGAATATCGCATCAGCAATTTCCTTCTTTGGCAATTGGCATATAGCGAGTTGTATTTCACTGACTGTCTATGGCCGGAGTTCACAGAAGAGGAGTTCTATAAAGCAATTGTAGATTACCAGAAGAGAGAGAGACGATTTGGAAAAACCAGTGAGCAGATTTCTTAACATATTATTTCTACTGCTGATAAGCCTTGGAGCATGGGCGCAGGAGAGCATGGTGGTGACGGAAGACGTGACGGCCTTGGATAGTGCGGCTATTGCTGAGGTCGTGCCGGAGATTGAATACAGCATGAGCAGTCGCAAGGTCTATGAGATAGCGGGCATTGAGGTTGAAGGAGCGGACAACTACGAGGACTTTGTATTAATCGGGTTCTCCGGTCTGGCCATAGGCGACAAGATTGAAGTGCCTGGAGATCAGATTACCAAGGCCATCCGACGTTTCTGGAAACAGGGACTTTTCTCCAACGTAAAAATCAAGGCGAAGAAGATTGAAGGCAATAAGATCTGGCTCATTATTGAGTTGGAGCAACGTCCGCGTATCAGCGAGGTTCGCTACGAAGGATTGAAGAAAAGCGAGAAAGAAGATGTTGAGGTCAAAGCGGGTATACGGCAAGGCAGTCAGATGACGCCAAACCTGGAGGACCACGCCAAAACTGTCATCAATAAATATCTGGCGGAGAAAGGATTCCACAATTCCGAAGTCACCGTTATGCAGCAAAACGACCCGGACCATCCGGGCTATGTGCGCGTGCTCATTTATGTGGACAAGAAGGCCAAAACCAAAGTAGGAAAGATATATATCACGGGTAACGAAGCCTTAAGTGACCTGCAGATCAACAAGGCGATGAAGAAGACCAACGATAATCATATTATCAACCTCTTCCGCACCAAGAAATTCGTCACCTCCGAATACGAAAACGACAAGAAAGCCGTTATCGAGAAATACAACGAGCACGGTTACCGTGACGCGTATATCGTGGCTGATAGTGTGGTTCCAAATCCCGAAGATCCAACGCGTGTGGATGTGTACATGACTATCAGCGAAGGCGATAAATATTATGTGCGTTCTGTCAAATGGGTCGGGAATACCGTTTATCCGTATGATTTCTTGGATGCCACATTAGGAGTCAAACCGGGCGATGTATATAACCTAAAGCAACTGAACGACCGTCTCCAGAATGACGATGATGCCGTAAGTAAATTGTACACCGACCGCGGTTATTTGTTCTTCAACGTAGAACCGGTAGAAGTGAATGTCTCCAACGACTCGATTGATTTTGAGATGCGAATGTACGAGGGTAAACCGGCAACTATCAACGAGGTGAAGATTGTCGGTAATACGCGTGTCTATGAGCACGTCGTTCGTCGTGAGCTATACACCAAGCCGGGACAACTCTATTCGCAGTCGGATATTATGCGCTCGCTGCGTGAATTGGCGCAAATGGGTCATTTCGACCAAGAGAAACTGGTACCGGATATCCAACCGAACCCGGAAGAAGGAACCGTGGATATCACATATCAGTTAGAGACCAAGTCTTCGGACCAGATTGAGTTCTCGCTCGGATGGGGTGCTACAGGTCTGGTGGGATCGTTAGGATTGAAGTTCACCAACTTCGCCATTCAAAATCTCTTTAACAAAAAAGCGTACCGCATTGTGCCGCAGGGAGAAGGCCAGACGTTCTCCATCAACGCGCGTACCAACGGTATTTACTATACATCGGCCAGCATTTCGTTCCTGGAGCCATGGCTCGGCGGCAAGAGACCGAACAGTTTGAGCGCAAGTATTTATTTCGCCAACCAAACGGGCTATTCAAGCCGCTACCAAAAGGCGTATCAGAATTTATACAACACCTATTCGAATTATTATTACTACTCCGGAAACAGCAATTACTACCAGCAGTTAGCGGAGAGTGAAGCGGATAAAGACAAGTATCTGCGCACTTTCGGTGTTTCTATCGGCTATGGTAAGCGTCTGCGCTGGCCCGATGACTATTTCGCTTTCTACGGAGAGTTGAGCTATCAGATGTATATGATGAAAGACTGGCCGTATTTGCTGATTGCTAACGGAACCAGCCATAACCTGTCGCTGAACCTGCAGATTAGCCGTTCTTCTATTGACAATCCTATTTATACCCGCCGTGGCAGCCAGTTCACGCTGGGCGTTAAGTTGACACCGCCTTGGTCGCTTTTCAATGGCAAGGACTATTCGCAGATGGCCAGCGCGGAGAAATATCATTTGATAGAGTACCACAAGTGGAAATTCACCGGCAAAGTGTTCACGCCGCTGACGAAGGACAGCAAACTGGTGCTCATGACCCGTGCCGAGTTCGGTTATCTGGGCCATTATAACAAAGATGCCAAATCACCATTTGAGTCGTTCTACATGGGTGGAGACGGAATGTCCAGTTATACCAGCTATTCGACCGAGTACGTTGCTATGCGTGGATATAGTTCCGGTTCTCTCACGCCGTATGACCCGGCAACAGGACGTAACATGGGATACCTGTATAATAAATTCACTCTGGAGTTACGCTACCCCATTTCGTTGGAACAGAACGCCACCATATGGGCATTGGCTTTTGTGGAGGCCGGTAACTGCTTTGCGGATATCTCGGCATACAACCCATTTGACCTCAAACGGTCTGCCGGTGTCGGCGTGCGTATATTCCTGCCTATGTTCGGATTGTTAGGTATCGACTGGGGATGGGGATTCGACGAAATCAACGGCAGTCGCCAGTATAGCGGTAGCCAATTCCACTTCGTCTTAGGACAAGAACTATAGTAATGTGACATTTGATATTTATGAAGAAATCCATTTTACTATTATTGATCGCCGTGATGAGTTTTGGCACGGCTTTTGCAAAAGATCAGTCGATAGCTTATGTTGATATCGCGTATATATTGAAAAACCTGCCGCAGTATGAGCAGGCGAATGAGCAGTTGACGATGCTCTCCAAGCGCTGGCAGAAAGAGATTGATGCCGCGCAACAGGAAGCACGCGTGATGGCAACAAACTATCAAACGGAGCAAATCTTTCTCTCTGAAGCGATGCGCACGGAGCGCGAGCAGGAGATTGTAAAGAAAGAGAATGACGTATTGGAACTTAAACGTAAGTATTTCGGCCAAGAGGGCGAATTGTATAAGAAACGCGAAGCACTCATCAAACCCATCCAGGATGAGATATACAACGCCATACAGGATCTGGCTAACGAGAAACGCATAGATCTTGTCAAAGACCGTTCCGCTGACCCGTCACTCATCTATATGTCGTCCAAATTAGACATATCCGACCAAGTGCTACACAAACTGGGAGCCAAATAAAAATAGGGAGTGTATTGAAGTCTCCTCGGACCCTCTTCGGACTCATCTCGCATCCTCCCACAACCTATAATATACTATGTATATTATCCCGTGATTTTGAAAAACTAATAAAATAAATACTGAAAATGAAAAAGATTATTATCGCAATGATGCTGATTCTGCCGATGGCAGTCAGCGCACAGAAATTCGGTCACATCAACACGCAAGAGCTGTTCGCTCAGATGCCCGAAGTGGCTACAGTCAAACTGAAAATGGATACCATCCAGAGCCAGTATGAGAACCAGTTGGCATCGATGAACGAAGAGATTCAGAAGAAAGCACAGGATTATCAGGCTCAGGAAGCCACGATGTCGGACGCTGTTAAGCAGATTCGTCAGCAGGAATTGCAAGAGATGCAGCAACGTATCCAGCAGTTCTACCAAATCGCCGAGCAGGACATTCAGAAGAAACAGCAAGAATTGTTAACTCCTGTTCATGAGCGTATGTCGAAAGCCATCAAGGCTGTTGGCGAACGTGAAGGTTATACATATATTTTCGACAGCGCGGCTATGGTACACATCGGAAACGATGCCAAAGATGCCACTCCGGCTGTAAAGAAAGAACTGGGTATTAAATAATGGCGGACGGATATCTGGAGAGCCACTATGCCGAGTACGAAAAAAAGAAGGCTGAGTGGCTGAAGAAAAAAGCTAAATATTCCTACAACTATGGTAGAAAAGATTCAAAAGACGCTTCGCGATAGCACTTTGGCGCGTTGGGCGGTATTGGTGTTAGTGGCATCAATGATGTTCTTCGCATACATGTTCGTGGATATCCTCTCGCCGCTGGCCTCGCTGCTAAACGACAGCCTTGGTTGGGATCAAGGTGTCTTTGGTACATACGCTGCAGGTGAATACCTGTTGAACGTATTCGGTTTTCTCATCTTGGCGGGTATTATTCTCGACAAGATGGGTGTCCGTTTTACGGGTCTGTTAAGTGCGAGCCTGATGGTTATTGGTGCCGGCATCAAATACTGGGGTATTTCTTGGGCTGATGCTAACACCGTGGAATGGCTCAATGCATGGTGGCCTGCTATGCCGGGTAGCGCCAAATTGGCAATGTTCGGATTTATGATCTTCGGTTGTGGCTGTGAAATGGCTGGCACAACGGTAAGTAAGATCCTTGCCAAATGGTTCAAAGGCAAAGAGATGGCATTGGCGATGGGATTGGAGATGGCTATTGCTCGTCTGGGTGTCTTCGCTGCAATGTGGCTCTCGCCGATGTTCAGCGAGAAATTCGCTATTGACGGGACCAACTCCGTAGTGGCTCCGTTGCTTTTCTCTTCGCTGTTACTGGTTATCGGACTACTGAATTTCTTTGTCTTCACCATCATGGACAAGACGTTTGACAAGCAGTTGGTTGCCATTGGCGAAGCGACGGCAGAGCGCGATCCGGAAGATGAATTCCGCGTGAGCGACCTCAAGCAGATTTTCACGAGCAAGATGTTCTGGATTGTTGCTTTACTCTGCGTGCTCTATTACAGCGCTATCTTCCCCTTCCAGCGTTTCGCTACGAATTTCCTGGAAGAGACATTGAGTATTAGCAATGCCGAGGCAGCGGGCTTGTTCAAATGGTTCCCGATTCTGGCAATGGTCTTGACTCCTTTCTTAGGGGCGTTTATCGACTATAAGGGGAAAGGGGCATCGATGATGCTTTTGGGTGCAGTTATAATGATTGCATGCCATAGTGTGTTTGCTTTCGTACTACCCGCTTATCCGAGTAAAACGCTCGCACTCATCACTATTCTCGTTCTTGGCGTCAGTTTCTCATTGGTTCCTGCGTCTATGTGGCCGAGTGTGCCGAAGATTATTGACGAGAAAGTACTGGGCTCCGCTTACTGTCTTATTTTCTGGGTTCAGAACGTAGGTCTATGTCTGGTGCCTCTACTGATTGGTAAACTGCGCGTGGCTACGAACGGATACCTTGTACCGATGATTGTATTCGCTTCCTTCGGTGTACTGGCTTTCCTGTTGAGCCTTGCATTGAAAGTAGAAGACAAACGTAAAGGTTATGGATTGGAGCTGCCTAATAAAAAATAAAGATTCTATCCACGTAACAACAGACAGCCGGAAGGTAACTCCCGGCTCTGTTTTTGTAGCGCTCAAGGGCGAACATTTTGATGGCAACGATTTCGTCGAGCAGGCACGTCAGGATGGCGCAGAGTATATCATTTGCGGAGAGAACGCATTGGCTGAGTTGCAAGACTTGGCGCGTGCATGGCGGCGTGAATTGGGTTTGCCCATACTGGCCATCACCGGTACGAACGGCAAAACAACCACCAAAGAGTTGACAGCGGCTGTGCTGAGTACAAAGTATAATATTTATTATACGCAGGGCAATCTGAATAACCAAATCGGTGTGCCTCTCACCTTATTAAATATAACGCGCGCGCACGAGATGGCCATTGTGGAGATGGGGGCATCCCATCCTGGCGACATCAAAGAACTGGTAGATATAGCAGAACCGAATTTCGGTCTCATCACCAACGTGGGCAAAGCGCATTTACAAGGTTTCGGTTCTTTCGAAGGCGTGATGCGCACTAAGGCAGAGTTATACGACTGGTTGGTAAACCATAAGGGGATTATCTTCCGCAATAATGACAATCCTTATCTGGAGCAGATGACATTTGACGTATTACGCAACGGACAGAATGCAAAGATTGAACCTTACCATACCGGCACAATGCCGGAAGGCACGCATCTTGTAGGCGAATATAACGCAGAGAACGTGTCAGCTGCGTTGCGCATAGGACTCTATTTCGGTATTCCACAAGAGCAAGCACTGGCAGCCATCCGAGCATATATACCCAGCAATAACCGCTCGCAGTTCATGCAAACGGAACGTAATGCTCTGGTGATTGATGCATATAACGCAAACCCCACATCTATGCAGGCGGCTATTAATGCTTTCCACGGGAATTGTTACATCCTTGGCGCCATGCGCGAGTTAGGAGAATACAGTCATCTGGAGCATCAGAATATTGTGAATATGTTGTTGGAGCGCAAAGCGGAAAAAGTGCTACTTGTCGGAGAAGAGTACAAAGAGACCACAGCGCCTTATCCTATTTTCGACAATGTGGATGCGCTGTGCGAATATCTCCAGTACGAGCCGCTAACAGGCCAACATATTCTGCTCAAAGGCAGCCGCAGCAACCAATTAGAAAAAGTTATTCCATTATTATAAAACAACATTATGAAGAAACCCGTTATATATACCATTCTCGTCATCTTACTGCTGGCCCTGGCAGTTTTAGTGTATTTATTTTTTAACCAACGCCAGGAGTTGAATGGATTAGTAGAGCAGATGGAGATTGAGAAAGAGGAGTTGCAGGAAGAATATGAAGATCTGGCTATTCAGTTCGATGGATACCAAAACATGGACATCCATAATGACTCGCTTCAGGACTTGCTGAGCCGTGAGCAGCAACGTGTGCAAGACCTGTTGGAAGAACTACGCACGACCAAGGCATCCAATGCTCGTAAGATTGCTGAGTTGAAAAAAGAATTAGCCACCGTGCGAACGGTGATGAAAGATTACGTACGTCAGATTGACAGCCTCAATGCTACTAATGCACGTCTGACAGAAGAGAATGCACTGGTACGTACGGAGAATGAGCAAGTACGTACGCGCAATGAAGAACTGACGCAGGCAAATACAGTGCTTACGGAAACTGTCTCGCGTGCGGCAATGCTGGAGATGACCAGTTGCGCGCTTACCACGCTGAACAAGAACGATCGAAAGACACGTATGACCAGCCAGATAAAGAAACTGCAGTTCGACTACACCATTGGTAAGAACATCACTTGCACTCCCGGACTGAAGAATCTATATGCACGCATCATTACGCCGAATGGCGACTTGCTGGGCGAAGATGCCAATAAAATCTTCCCCTTTGAGAGCGGAGAGATTCCTTTCACATTGGTGCAGGAGATTGAGTACAGCGGCGATGTATTCTCTGGCACTTGCTACTGGCCGGTAAACGAAGAAAGCATCTTCCATGGCTTCTATACCATTGATTTCTTCTGCGAAGGCAACCTCATCGGTTCCTTCCCCTTCCAACTGAAGAAATAAGAACTACGCTTTGATAAGCAGACGGAATGCGTCTGTCACCTTGCGAACAGGCACCACTTGAATAGAAGAACGAGTGGTGTCTATTTTTTGATCTGCAGGAATAATAATCCTCTTGAATCCCAGTTTCTGAGCTTCAGCTATTCGTTGCTCAATACGATTTACCGGTCGTATTTCTCCCGCCAGTCCCACTTCACCGCAGAGACAAGTGGATGCGTCCAAAGGTATATCCATATTGCTGCTTAACACTGCTGCCAGCACCGCCAAGTCAATTGCCGGATCTTGCACGCGCAGGCCGCCGGCTATATTGAGGAACACATCTTTCTGCAGCAGTTTGAATCCTACGCGTTTCTCCAATACGGCCAAAAGCATATTCAGTCGCCTGCCGTCGAAGCCGGTAGAGGAACGTTGCGGTGTACCGTAAGCAGCGGTAGAAACAAGAGCCTGCACTTCAATCAGAAATGGTCGAACTCCTTCTACGGCAGCGGCTATCGCTATGCCTGACAATCCTTCGCGCGCAGTCGACAAAAGCAATTCGGACGGGTTCGTTACTTCGCGCAACCCATTCTGACGCATCTCATAGATACCTATTTCGGAAGTTGAGCCAAATCGGTTCTTTTGCGCACGCAGAATACGGTACATATACTGCTGATCACCTTCAAACTGCAACACGGTATCAACGATGTGCTCCAGCACTTTCGGACCGGCAAGAGAACCTTCTTTATTAATATGCCCGATGATAATAAACGGTATATTCCTGGTTTTGGCAAATTCCAATATACGCGCTGCGCACTCTCGCACTTGTGTCAGGCTGCCGATAGAAGCATCAACAGCCTCTGTTCCGATTGTCTGAATAGAATCGATAACAACAATCTCCGGCTCCAACTCCTTCACTTGGTCCAGTATGCGCTCCAAAGATGTCTCAGAAGAGATATACAAATTCTCTGCATTGCCGGCTAAACGCTCTGCACGCAGTTTCAGTTGCCGCGCAGATTCCTCACCGGAGGCATAAAACGTTTTCCGCTCTCCTTGCTGCATGAGAACCTGAAGAACCAATGTCGATTTGCCTATTCCCGGTTCTCCACCCAAAAGCACCAAACTGCCCGGCACCAGACCTCCGCCTAACACGCGGTTGAACTCTCCGTTCCGCATGTCGAGGCGCATCTCCTCGGTGGCCTCCACATCCTGTAATCGCTGCGCGGAGGAACCTGTTTTCCGAATGCTCACAGATGAATGCGGACGGCTTTCTAAGACTTCCTCCTCATACGTTCCCCACTCTCCACAGACGGGACAGCGGCCGAGCATCTGCGGTGCTTTGGCACCACAGGAGGAACAGACATATTGGATAGTAGCTTTTGCCATTAGAGTTCAAATATCAGGTTTTCCTCTGCGAGGCAGGTATTCTCAAAGATGGGTTTTGCCTCTTCAAGGAAGAGATGATGATTCTCTTCTCTCGCCGTATAATGTCCGAGGATCAGTTTTCCCACTTTCGCCAATTGCGCTATTTTTGCAGCCTCTGCAGCTGTAGAATGCTTTACCTCTTTGCTCCGTTCAGCCATTGATTGCAGAAATGTGGACTCATGATAAAGAGTTTCTACACCTTCGATAATCGGCACTATTTTCTCCGAGTACATCGTATCCGAACAATACGCATAGCGCTTGCGGGTCAGACGTTCGAATGAGCCATCATCGTTTTTATGACGTCGCGTCTCATTGAAAAGGAATCCGCAAGTAGGCACACCATGTTTGAGCGGGATAGTCTCTACGCTGACCGTGCGGTCCTCATAAATCACCTCATGCTTACGCGGGTTAATTGGATGGAAGATGATATCGAACAAACGGTCACTACAATGATAATTCAGCAGAGGGCTAAGAAGTTTTTCTAAGTCCGGATGCGCATAAATATGCATTGGCTGCGTTCGTTTAAGCATCGTCAACGTAGTCAAAAGGCCGATTAATCCGAAACAATGGTCGCCATGTAAATGTGAGATAAAGATATTATAGAGCCGAGATGTATGAATCCCCAACTTCTGCATCGTCAACTGTACACCCTCTCCGCAGTCCACCAGAAACGATTTATCCCCCAACTCCACTAACTGCCCGGAAGGGGACGTAGTGCGGGTCGGTTTAGCACTTCCACAACCTAATATCGTAAGCTTAGCGTTTGACATTTGTCATTTGTTATTTGACCTGTGCCAATTTAGTTAGCATTTTCTCACCTAGAGCAGACTTGCGTTCAATATGCTCAAGCACTGCTTTGACAAAAGAGTTGGACTCAAACGAACCACGCACTTCTTCAAAGTCTGCCTCTGCCTGCTCGCGGTCTCCATCCACGCCAAACCCGGTTTGGCTATTAAGATCGAATTCCTTGCGAGCATCATCGTACACCATCTTATCGAGCGAAACCACGGCCTCTTTCCATTGGCTGATCGTTTGGTATATTTGTTCCAGCGTCACTTGTTCTACACTGCAACCCCATACTTGCTCCAATTTATCCAATGCCCAAGTCCATTCGTAGGAGTAATAGTGTGCATGCATCTGCTCGAAACGTGTTTGGATATCCGCCAGACTCAACACCCCCTGCTCTACCGCGTCGAGCAGTTTGGTCACTTCGTCTTTAGGAGCTATCAACCCTGCCAAATCTACCCAATCTCCCAAACCTATTGCACTATCCGGACGCAAGGCAGCACGCACATCGGCCATCGTATGCAGTTCCTTTTCCTCCAAACGGCTGATGAGACTATTACCCAAGAATTTCTGAATACCGATAGTATATAGTTCACGGCCATGACGAAGGGAAGAATTGCGGATCTTGCAGTTCTTATATCCATAGACCTCTGTGTTCTCTCCGCTCAGAGCCTGCAGTTCATTAAGTACTTCGCGTCCGCGCCACATCTTCTGCACCGTGTACGGACTAAGCAGGTTGAAGTTGATCAGGTCCAGTTTATGCGGGTCCTTGCGATTATCACGTTTGGGCCATTTCTGCGCGTCACGGATTGTACCCACCGTACGCAAGTTGGCGCCCGGAACAAGATAACTCTCCGAATTATTCTCTATCAAATAAGAGAAAGGCAGTTCAGATGTATCGGCATGATGGGTATGACGCCCCATAACGAGCGAGAAAGCTCCTATCTTCGATGGCCAGAGCAGATAACTATCGCTCGTCGTTTTAGCGCCACGCTCGGCTATACCCTGATGGATAGGACCGAGTTTATACATGTGATTCGACTGGTTAGATCCCGACCCGGCATTAAGGAACGAGAACATACCTGCTATGAGCAATGTTGATTTATGATGGGTAACGGTATAAGGACCTGCAAAGATAGCACATGCCTCGCCGTGCATTCCCTGACAGTTACTGAAGAAGAGACTCTCGCAAGCCGAATAATGCTTATCGAATTCACATCCTTGACCCACGAAACACTTGTCCACCAAGGTTGAGTCGCCAATCTCTACACCCGAAGCGAGAATGAAGTCCACGCACTTGACACCACTTCCCAAACGCACAGGTGCTGCTTGATTGGAGTTGATAGTACCGTTTTTCAGGCGACTCACGCCATTCAGTTCGGCATAGTCACCGATGCGCACATTCTTTATAGAACCGCAGTTGAGAATACGCACGTGGTCACCAATATACCCCACCTCTGAAGCCTGCTCCTCAGCATACGCATCAATCCGTCGCTCCAACTCGTGAATCATCTTCGGCCGATGGCGATAGAGCGTCAGTATATACGCTAAACTGGCAGACAATTCATTAAAGATAGGGATTTCCCGTCCGCCACCCTCGTTCATCACCGGCACGCGCACACCGTTTCCAAAAGCAGTACGACCATCCACAAGGATAGCGTTCACATTCTCGATGCATGTATTGGCGCCCACGTGATAATTGGCGATGTAGTTATGGATATTATAGAGATGCGCATCGTCGCCAATCTCGCAGTTATGCAAGGTCACGTTGTATATTCCCGAATGAACCTGGAGTCCTCCGGGTAACTCTATCTCGCGCCGAAAAGCGCCCAGACGGTTGTGCCCTGAAAAGTGCGCCTCTCGTACATAGCGAGGTTCAAACGCGTCCGCTACTTCCACATCGGCCCAGTTTTTGGCTGTGCAGCCCTGTGCCTCAAGGGCGGCAATCTCTGCCGCCGTCAGTTTTCGATAAGCCATACTACTCGGCTATTAGTCATTCAAAAGCATCGGCATGAGGAGCATCAGAACATCCTCATTCTCTTCGTTCTCTGCCGGCAAGATCAAACCTGCGCGAGCCGGGTCAGCCAACTTTAACTGTACGTCAGCCGAAACGATGGAAGAGAGCAAGTCAATCAGGAACGGAGCCTTGAAACCGATTGCCATCGGCGAGCCCTGATAATCGCAAGCGATTACCTCTTCTGCGCTTGTAGAGAAATCGATGTCTTGAGCCGAGATCTTGATGTTGTTTTCACTGAGAGCAAGTCGGAGTAATGCTGTTCCGTTGTTAGCGAAAACCGCCACGCGCTTGCAGGCATTGATGAAGGTTTGACGGTCCACCGTTACGATATTCTGGTTGCCCTGCGGGATAACTGCGTTGTAATTCGGGAAACGACCCTCTATCTGCCGGCAAACGATAATCGTACTGCCGAACTCAAAGCGCGCATTCTTGGCACCGAAAATAACCTTTACTTCGCTCTCTTCTTTCGCCAATAGGTTCTTCAGGAGACCGGCCGGTTTCTTCGGCAGAATGAAACTAGCCACCACACCGGGTTTAACGCCATCGTTGGTATAACGAACCAAACGATGAGCATCGGTAGCTACCATCGTCACTTTGTCTTCAGCTATATCGAAGAAAATACCATTCATCACCGGACGAAGGTCATCGTCTGCAGTACAGAAGATTGTTTTCTCAATTGCGCTCTGGAGTACGTTGGCAGGAAGAGTCAATGCTTTGGCATCCGCCTCAGATGCCGGCATTTCGGGATACTCGTTACCGTTAACGCCTACGAACGAATACGTACCATTCTGGCTCACCATACTAACTGCGAAATTATTCTCGTCAATGGTAAAAGCCAGCGGTTGCTCGCTGAACTCTTTAAGTGTCTCCAGCAATAACTTGGCAGCGGAAGCTACTTTTCCGCTACCCTCGACGCCATCAACCTCCACAGAGGTGCGAATAGTTGTCTCACCATCCGAAGCCGTCAACTTCAGTTCGTTGCCCGAGAGGTCAAACAGCACGTCATCCAAGATAGGAAGGGCGTTCTTGTTGTTAATCACGCGGCTTACAGCCTGTAATTGGGAAAAGAGTTTAGAACTCGAAACATTGAATTTCATATACGTATATTTTAAATGATTTTTTTACAATTCTATTGTAATCATACAATTTAGCGTGCAAAGATACACTTTTTTTTGCATACATGCAAATTTTTTTGTAATTTTGCGGCGTAAATCATAAATTTGCAGTTACAAATCTATCATGTCATGCCATGCGCATAGGTGTTTTTGACAGTGGATACGGCGGATTGACGATTCTCAATGCGATCCGCAAAGAGTTGCCTCAGTACGATTATCTGTACTTAGGGGACAATGCGCGCGCACCATACGGCACACACTCGTTTGATGTCATTTACCGGTATACGCTACAAGCAGTCAGATACCTGTTTGAGCAAGGCTGCGCGCTGGTCATTCTGGCGTGCAACACAGCGTCTGCCAAGGCTCTCCGTACCATTCAGCAAAATGACCTGCCGCTGATAAATCTCAAATCTCAAATTTCAAATCACAAATCTCCCAAGCACAACGTCCTCGGCATCATTCGTCCCACAGTGGAAGCCGTTCCCGGCATTACCAAAACCGGGCACGTCGGTATTCTGGCTACACCTGCTACCGTTTCTTCCGAATCGTATGTACTTGAGTTGGAGAAAATCGCCAACGGGCTGACAATCACCCAACAAGCGTGTCCTATGTGGGTACCGCTGATCGAGGCCGGGGAACATAACAGCGATGGCGCAAAGTATTTTATCGGCAAATACTTACGTGAGATTTTAGAGAAAGATCCGCAGATTGACACACTCGTGCTCGGATGTACACATTATCCGTTGATGAAGGCTAAGATTGACGAATGGTTGAACTATCGTCATGAGATTGAAGAGTCGGAGTTTCCTATTTCGGAAGAGACACCTGAAGTGACCACTATTGCGCAAGGTGAATTAGAAGCTCATAGTCTAAAAGACTATCTTCAGCGTCATCCGGAATACCGCGAGCAACTCTCCACCGGTGGTAGCTGCACCTATCTGACCACAGAAAATGCGGAGCGCTTCTCGCAGTCCGCATCGCTTTTTCTCAATGTGCCCATACATGCAGAGCACGTTAGCCTTTAGCTGTTAGCTGTTAGTTATTAGTTATTAGCTATTAGCCTATAGAACCCTCCAAGGACACTTGGAGGAGTTTTTGTGCTTCGACGGCAAACTCCATCGGCAGTTTGTCCATCACCTCTTTGGCATAGCCGTTAACGATAAGACCAACGGCATCTTCGATGCCTATCCCGCGTTGGCGGCAGTAGAAGAGTTGGTCTTCGTTAATTTTGGAGGTTGTGGCTTCGTGTTCAACGGTTGCCGTAGGATTAGAGATAATCATATCCGGGAAAGTATGCGCGCCACACTGATCGCCCAATAACAGACTATCGCATTGGCTGTAGTTGCGTGCATTCTCGGCATGAATACCCATTTTGACCAGTCCGCGGTAGGCATTCTGGCTATGGCCGGCAGATATACCTTTGGAAATAATGCGTGAGCGCGTGTTGCGTCCGATATGAATCATCTTCGTTCCGGTATCCGCCTGCTGGTAGTTGTTCGTTACGGCTACGGAGTAGAACTCCGCGGAAGAGTTGTCCCCTTTCAAGATACAAGACGGATATTTCCATGTGATAGCCGAACCGGTCTCTACTTGCGTCCAAGAGAGTCGTGCGTTCTCATGCGTGATACCTCGTTTGGTAACGAAATTATAGATACCGCCCTTGCCATTCTTATCGCCCGGATACCAGTTTTGGACGGTGGAGTACTTCACCTCCGCATCCTTGTGCACGACAATCTCCACTATGGCTGCGTGCAGTTGATTCTCATCGCGCATCGGTGCGGTGCATCCTTCCAAATAAGACAGATATGCCCCTTCATCGGCGATGAGAAGCGTTCGCTCAAACTGACCCGTTTTACCGGCATTAATGCGGAAATAGGTACTCAATTCCATTGGGCAACGTACTCCTTTTGGCACATAGACAAACGAGCCATCAGAGAAAACAGCAGAGTTAAGCGCCGCATAGAAATTATCGGTAGGCGGAACGACTGAACCGAGGTATTTTTTCACCAATTCCGGATGTTCACGCACCGCTTCAGAGATGGAGCAGAAGATGATACCTTTCTCGGCGAGCGTTTCACGGAACGTGGTTTTGACAGAAACAGAATCCATGACTGCATCGACTGCCATGTTTCCCGCTAAGGCTGCGCGCTCTTCCAAAGGAATACCGAGCTTGTCGAAAGTCTTCATGATCTCTTCGTCAATCTCGTTTTTCTGTCCTTGTTCTTTGCTCTTTGTCTTCGGAGCTGCAAAATACGAAATGGCTTGGAAGTCGATTTCGGGAATATCAAGATGCGCCCATGTCGGAACAGGCATCGACTGCCATTTTCGGAATGCTTTGAGACGAAACTCCAAGAGCCACTCCGGTTCTCCTTTTTTCGCAGAGATAAGGCGAACGATGTCTTCGTTCAGTCCAGCCGGCACAATATCGGTCTCCACGTCGGTGGTAAAACCGTATTTGTACTCTTGCGAAGTAATATCTTGGATGATGCTATCCAATGTATTATTTAATGTTTGGTGTTTTATAAAAAACAAAGCCGCCAAAATGTTGGCGGCTTGGAGGCCGGTAGCGGAGTCAAACCGCTCTAAACGGTTTTGCAGACCGCTGACTAAGTCGCTCATCCAACCGGCCGGATCGCGTTAGCGCGATGCTTTCTTTTTCAAAAGCGGGTGCAAAAGTACTGCTTTTTTTTGAAATACACAAATTTTCAGTCATTTTTTTTGCAAATATGATAAAAAAAGAGTAACTTTGCACACAAAATTAACTTCAAGCCCATCTATCGTATGTCATATAGCATAGGAGAGATAACGGTACGGATGGTGACAGAGGAAGCGTAAAATCTTAATAATCGTGTATATTTTGGGTGGCTTCTAACTAGCTTAAAAACAGGTTATTACTCCGATAATAGTCCGTTCACTCCCGTGGAAAGCAAATCTTAAAAATAGTAAACTTTTTGGTATGAAGAAATTTATCTTAATTGCAGAAGAAGGCGAACGTCCTTTGATAGACAAAGTTAGTCAGGAATTTGGCGTTGATTGGCCGGAAGCAGAAGTGGTTGTAACCGGTGTTGGCGCGATAAATATCATCCGCTCGCTGCAAGGCTTGGACCGCGAGGCTGAAGTGCTGAATATCGGCTATGCCGGAAGTGCGAATTTTGAGCTTGGTAGTTGGGTGGAAGTGACGGAAGTGCGCCTGAACCATCCAAACGTTACCTACGCGGAGCCGGAATTGAAAGTTGAAAGTTTAAAGTTGAAAGGAGTGAAGCGCGCGATTTGTTATTCGAATTGCGATTTTGTGTTAGCGTCGGACTACAAAGACTGCGTCTTTGATATGGAGTTGGCCTTTATCGCATCGCTGGGATTTGCCAAATTGTATAGTCTGAAATATGTGAGTGACAACCTAAGTTTGCATTCTTATCACGACCTAACACACGGAGTAGAATGACCACCATTATTTTAAAGCCCCATAAAGAAGAATCGCTGAAGCGTTTTCACCCGTGGGTTTTCTCGGGTGCGATAGCTCGTGTCGTGTTAGATGCGGCACACGAGGCGTCTGCTCCTCAAGAAGGTGAGTTGGTACGCGTCGAGAGCAGTAACGGGGATATTTTAGGTGTCGGGCATTGGCAAATAGGTTCGATAGCCGTGCGGATATTAGAATTCGGCGTGGCAGACCTGCCTCAAGACTACTGGCATCAGCGTATCCGCGCGGCCTATCGCGTACGTCTGTCTCTCGGTCTGTTAAACTCCGACAATAACACTTTCCGACTCATTCACGGGGAAGGCGATTTTGTGCCGGGTCTGATAATTGACGTGTATGCCGACACAGCGGTTATCCAAGCACACTCCGTGGGTATTCATTACTGCCGCGAAGCAATAGCCGAAGCTGTGGTAGCTGAAGTTCCTCAAGTAAAAAATGTGTATTATAAAAGCGACGACACATTGCCATTCAAAGCGGATATATCCGGCATGAAAGTGGGGTATTTAGTGGAAAGCGGAAAGCCGAAAGTGGAAAGTGAAGAGTTCTGGTCAAAGGAAAACGGGTTGGAGTTTCGGATTGATTGGTTGCGCGGGCAGAAAACCGGTTTCTTTATCGACCAGCGGGAAAATCGTGCGCTGGTAGAGCGTTATGCGTCGGGCAAAGAAGTGCTGAACATGTTCTGCTACACCGGCGGGTTCTCGTTGTACGCATTGCGTGGCGGAGCAAAACATGTCGATTCGGTAGATGTGAGTCAGAAAGCAATCGATTTGGTGAACGCCAACGTGGCACATAATTTTCCAAAGGCGACCAACCATACATCCGTATGCGCCGACGCGTTTGAGTATCTTAGTGCACAGAAAACGGCCGGTCGGACGTATGACCTCATTATTCTCGACCCTCCGGCTTTCGCCAAACATCGTGATGCGGTAAAGAACGCATTGCGCGGGTATCAACGTATTAACGCGAAGGCGATAGAAATGATTCGTCCGGGCGGTGTGCTCTTCACATTCTCTTGCTCGCAGGCCGTGGACAAAGAGGCATTCCGTCTGGCAGTCTTCAGTGCCGCCGCTTCTGTAGGAAGAAAAGTGCGGATCTTGCACCAACTGCATCAACCGCAAGACCATCCGATTAATATTTATCATCCCGAAGGAGAATACCTGAAGGGCTTAGTACTGTACATAGAATGAAAATCGTTTGTTTTGACACAGAGACTACGGGTCTCGAGGTACAAAAAGACCATATTATCCAACTTTCGTTGGTAAAAGTAGAGACCGATAACTGGCAAATCATTGACCAGCGAGATTGGTATATTTTGCCGGATTGCGCGTTCACTATTCCCGCTGAAGCCGAAGCCGTACACCATATAAGCAAGGATTTTTTACAAGCGAACGGGGTTTCGCTTCGAAGCATTTATGACGACTTGATCAGTTTCACGAACGGTTGCGATATATTGTCGTATAACGGTAATGGTTTTGATGCGCCCATTCTTTATTACAATCTCAAGCGTTTGGGACTGTCTTTTGATTTCAACAACCGCACATGGTACGACGCCCTTGCACTCGAACGCATTCATATGGAAGGTAAGGTTGATCCGGAGACAGGCGAGCGTTACCATTGTAACTTGACGGCCGCTTATACGCGCTATTACGGTCACCCGTTCGAAGGAGCGCATAACTCCTTGGATGATGTAATGGCGACGATTGAGGTTTTCAAAGCGCAAATAGCCGCGCATGGCTGGAAATGGGCACAAAGAGATGAATTCGGCTTTATTTCATACGATCGCTGGCTCTATAAAAAAGGGGATTATTACTATCTCAACCAGGGCGGACACAAAGGCGAATCGATTGAATCCATGCTCCGCATTGACCGCAGTTATCTGGAGTGGATTGTAGATAAATGCAAATGGACCGACCGTCAGACGCAGGAAATCATCGAACCGTATCTGGGACGCTTTGTTTCGCCCACCATGCCCATCACCACTCCGCCTGCCGGTACTAAACCTTCTTCGCGAGGGAAAAAACGGCCTAAAGGTATCATTACTGACGCCGATTTGAGTCTCTTTTGATGACCTTTGACAGAAAAAACCACTGCTTTTGACACTTTTTCTCTGAAAAATTTGGTCATTTCAAAAAAAAGCAGTACCTTTGCACCCGCTTTCGAAAGAAAGATGTATCGCGGAGTAGAGCAGTGGTAGCTCGTCAGGCTCATAACCTGAAGGTCGGTGGTTCGATCCCATCCTCCGCAACTTAGGGCAAACGGGAGTTTGCCTTTTTTAGTAAACGACCATTATGCGAAAACACATTCTCTTTGCTTTAGCCTGCTTTTACGCCATGACGCTTTCCGCGGTGGAACGCGTTTCGCTGGAACAACTCCAAGCTGATTGGAATCGTTACAAAGGACAGTTTGTGCAAATAACCTCACCTCTTGTGGTGTGCGGTAGTTTTTACGATTCTCTGATTCTTGCGCCCGAACGTTTTTATTGCCCTGAGGAGCGCGCCGTGGGTTTGGCAGAAGGTGACAGTACGGTTTACCGGCAGATAGAGGAGGCAAATCGGGCGGCCAGTATAGTCGTTCATTGCAGGAATAATTATTATAATGTTCGGACGGGCGACCGTGTGCGCAGTGTTAGCGCGCGCGTGACGAGCGAGCGGCATTTGGTATCCGGACAAGGCGTCAAGACTCGTCACACATCGCAGCCGCGTTTGCCACGCAAGACAAAAGAGGAAATGCGGGTGGTAGGTGCGAATATAGAGAATTATTTTGCCGATTTGGGTGGATATGCCACCAAACGCACCACACCGGAACAGCAGGCACTGAAGACCCGTAAGTTAGTCAAAGCCATCCGTGGAATGCACGCCGACCTGATAGCTTGCTGTGAGATGCAAGTAGGACATAAGGCCCCGGAGATGTTACTCGCCACCTTGAATAAAGGCAGGAAGCATTATGCATATGTCTCGATGCCTATGCCTGATATTGACCGCATAGGCGGTTGTTTCCTTTATCGCACCGACCGCGTACGTCCGATAGAGACACCTTTGTCCGCATACGCAGACACCACATCTCATTACTATGCTCGTATGTTGGCACAGGGTTTCGAGCAATTGGACAAAAAAGGCCGTTCTACCGGTAAAAAGTTCATTGTCAGCCTGAATCATTTCAAGTCCAAACGTCCCGGACGCGGCAATTATGACACCAACCTCAAGCGTCTGGATAACGCGGATTCGTTGTTAGCTATGCTGCCTAAAGCCGTGGAGCTCTTCGGTGATTCGGACCTGCTGCTATTGGGTGATTATAATTGCTACACCCGGGAGTCGCCTATTCAGGCCATTGTTCGCGCAGGCTACGATGATCAGTTAATGCGTTTCTGTCCGGACGACTATTCCTATGTTTTCAAGGGGGAGATGGGTTTTCTGGACCGCTGTTTTACCAATCCTTCTATGGGCACACAAGTCATCCGTGTTGTGCCGTGGCACGTCAATGCCGATTGGTATTATCAGCATGGCGCGTATAAGATGAAAGATAAAAGTCTCCACCGCTATGCCGACCATGAGCCGATTATAGTGGATATCAAATTAAAATAACAAAAGGCAGCCAAAGTGGCTGCCTTTTGTGACCCCGCTGGACAAATTTACTAATTTGCACCTGCGGTGCGAGCTTCTCGCTCTGTGACCCCGCTGGACAAATTTACTAATTTGCACCTGCGGTGCGAGCTTCTCGCTCTGTGACCCCGCTGGGGCTCAAACCCAGAACCTTCAGAACCGGAATCTGACACTCTATTCAATTGAGCTACGGGGCCTTGCGTCAGCGACGCTTTATCTTCTAGATCCTCCGAGAAGGATGAGAATGTAATATATCAGTGTAGCGAGGGAACTTAGTGCCGCTACTACATAAGTATAGGCCGCGCTGTGGAGAGCATCACTCGCCATCTCTGTGGTATGGTTATCGGTTATGCCCGCTTCACGCAGCCATTGTACAGCGCGCTGGCTGGCATTCACCTCCACCGGTAAAGTGACAAAGGAAAACAAGGTAGTCAGTGCAAACAGTGCGATGCCTATCATCATCAACTGCGGGAAAGTGTTGATGGTCAACATACCCGCCAGCAGTATCCATGTCATCCAATTGCTGGCAAACGACACAACGGGAACCAGAGCCGAACGCATTCTCAACGGCGCGTACGCCGTGGCATGCTGAACGGCATGCCCGCACTCATGCGCCGCCACCGCAGCCGCTGCCACATTAGCACCATTATACACCTCCTCCGACAGGTTAACGGTCTGCGTTGCAGGGTTATAGTGGTCGGTCAACTGACCTTTGATACAAGTTATCTTCACATCATTGATGCCATGGTCGCGCAGCATCTTTTCTGCCACGTCCCGTCCTGTCAACGGCAACCTTTCTTTACTATAACGCTCGAACTTACGCTTGAGCGAAACGGATACAATCCAACTCGCCAAAGCGACTCCGAGGAATAAAATCCAATATAATGTGGCTGTTGTCATAAGTTATTCTTTGTCTTTTTCAATTGCTTGCATTTCTTGCACTCTCCGTACACGAACAATGTGAATTGCTGCAAGTTAAAATTCGAATATTTGCGGGCGCGGATAATGCGTTCAATAGCTTTGTCATGAAAATATGAAACTCGTCCGCATTTCTCGCATATCATTTGCATCTTCACTTGGCTATCCGCCTCAACCTCGTATAATGTTTTGGTGCGCTGACCGCGCTGACGCTCAATTGCGTGCACAATGTGCGCACTGACGAACAAGCGCAACACATTATATATTGTTCCTATAGATATGCGATCCTCCTCACAAGCCTGCGCCAATTCTTCCGTTGTGAAAGGTTGCGGTAAGAGGCATAATTTCTCCAATACCGTCTGACGGACATCCGAATGACGAAGCCCGGCCTGAGCCGAATAAGCTTTTAGACGTTCCGAGGTGATATCTAACAGCGATTTTTTCACTACCCTATAGATTTGATATACGCCCGGCGACGCTTGTGCTGCTTATGGTCGAACTGCGTAAAATTGGAGATGTTCTTGGTATTGGTTTCCAAGATGGAGGTTGTCTCCAGAATCTTAATTCCATACCTGTTCATACGCGGAATTTGATCTTGGAAGAACAAAGCATTCACGCCGGTATTCTGATAGTCCGGACGCACAGCTATAAGCAGCAGATTGAAGACCTCCATATGTTTCGCTTTCAGCGCTTTCAGGATATGATACCAACCGAAGGGGAACAAGTGACCGCGGCATTTACGCAGCGCGTTGGATATATCCGGCATTCCCAAGCCCACTCCCACAATCTCGTCTTTCTCGTTAACTACCAGCGTAACGAAATCGAAGTTGAGAATCGGGAAATACATGTTCTTATAGTAGTTCTTCTGCTTGTCCGTCATAGGCTGGAAGTTATACAACTTCTGGTATGCTTCGTCTATCACGTCCATATATTGAATGCCATACTTACGCACCAGTTCGCGGGAGTTTTTCACTTTGTCCACCCGTACATGAGAACGCTGCTTCACGATCTCCGCTATACGGTCCAAGCGCTCCGGACAGCCCTGTGGCGGATACACCTGAAGTTCGATCCAGTCTGCCTCTTTGACCAAACCGTAAGCTTCTATGTGCTTTACGTAATACGGATAGTTATACAACGAAGCCATCGGAGCGAGGTATTCGTATCCTTCCAGCAACAACCCCTCATGGTCAAAGTCCGTGAATCCGACCGGTCCGTTAAGCGCATCCATTCCGCGAGCTTTACCCCATGCTACCACTACATCCAGCAATGCTTTGCTAACCTCCTGGTCATCGATAAAATCGAACCAACCGAAACGAACATGTTTGTAATTCCATTTCTCGTTAGCACGCCGATTGATAAGGCCGGCTATACGCCCGACAGCCTTGCCGTCGCGATAAGCCATCCATAACTGATATTCGCACACCTCCAACGCGGGGTTATGCTTCGGGTCGAAGCAATTCATCTCGTCAAAGAACAAAGGCGGGCAGTAGTATGGACAATCGCTATAGAGTTCATTCGCGAACTCAATAAATTGCTTCAATTCCCTGCGGGAGTTTATTTCACGGATTTCCAAAGCCATAAGCAATGCACATTTCGCATGCAAAAGTACTGCTTTTCGCTGATATATGCAAATATTTCAACAAAAAAAATAGATTTTACTCTATTTTACCGCCTCTTTTCATTTTCTTCTTTCCGCTTTCAATTATTATATGTATCTTTGCATGCGAATTATGCGTATGATGAAACGAATTGTTTTTTTTCTTTTTACTGCCTTGGCTTTAGCAGGTTGTACTGACACGGAACAGGAGTTGCGTGAACGCGCAGCCGAGTTATGTATGTATATCCCGGACCATGAGTTATTGGCAGAGTCGAAGGATTATCTGACGGAAGATTTCTATGCGTTGCTGGACACGATGTTCTATCGTCTGCCTGAGCACGAAGCGATGGATCATGAGTGGCTCTATTATTTCGTAACGGGAAATGGTGGCACGATGGCTGATTTTGAAGTGACGCAAGTTGAGCGAACGGACAAGCGCCATGCGGTGGCCACTATCCTTGTGCGACAAGTATGGGAAGATGGCTCGTTTGCCGAAGAGACGGATCTGGAGGAGCACAAATTATACATGGAGAAAGTGAAAGGAAAGTGGCTGATGGCGGATTTTGACGGGCATAAAGAAGACTGCAGCCGCTATATTGCCAATAACCGGCGCGAGCAAGCGCTTAGACGAGCCCTCAGCGATTATCTCATCCGTGAGATTGGTCCGCATTATTTGCTAGGCGAATTATGTATCCCCACCTTAATGATTGTAGCGGAAGAGGAAGAGCAGGTGTGGGGTGATTTCTGGATTTTCTGGTACAACACTTCCGGCGACACCCTCAAGACTATCTCCGGCGGCAGCCATCCGGGGGTTATGACTATTCGTTATGACAACGGCTCTCCCATAGTTGCATCATTTGAACAAGTGGAAGATGGAGCACAGTTCCTGCCTAGTGCCGAACGCATTTTCAAAGGACACTATGATATTTTCCACAACATGCACGCAAACCAAACTGTGCGTGAGGCTGTGCGACACGAGCAATTGGTAGAATACATCCGCGACAACCATCTGAATATCCATTATTATCAAGACTACGGATGGCCGGCGGTAAAATTGGAGTAAAACACAGGCAACTATGACTAACAAGAATTCAACACACTCCGGCATATGGATAATGGTGATAGCCGCTGTAGTTCTGGAGGCTATTTCCTGCGTGCAGTATTTTACCAGCCGAGCTGCCATCAGACATGAGGCGGTTCAGCGGGCGGAGAGCGAGTTACGTAAAGCGGAACTGGAGATTGAGAAACACACGGTGGAGATGGAAGCGGCCGCCAGAACATTAGCTATGCTGGCAGAAAAATATGTGGACACCCCTGATTCTATCTTTTCTGCGACTCGTTCGGTGGTCAGTGCCATCGACAACACCTCCAGTATAGCCGTTGCATATGTTCCGAACTTCTTCCCGAAGCAAGGACGTTTCTTTGAGGTCTGCAGCAGTCGTATCTCGGAAGACAGCATCTACACCCGACAGATAGGCAGTGCGGAACATGACTACACGCAAATGGAGTGGTTCCAAAACGGATTAAAGATAGACAGTTGCTGGTGGTGCGAACCCTACCTGGACGACTCCGGCTCGCAGACTTGGGTGGTCAGTTGTTCATACCCCGTACGGGGCCGAAACGGAGAAGTGGTGGCTGTAGTATGCGTGGATTTATCGCTTGAGTATCTGAAAGATTTATCAGAGAACCTGAAAGTGTACCCGAATAGCTATTCTTCCATCCGGTCGAGCAAAGGATTTGACATCGTTCCATCACCCGATACCATCCCCGGACGCAAGTATAATATTTTCAACGAAGAGATTGATGCTACAGGCTGGCACATTGAGATTATTATCCCCGAAGACGAACTATTCAAAGACCTCAACCGAATAGGATTATTTGTCGGCATTTTGATGATTCTCGGTTTGACAATTCTGGCTCTGATGCTTTTTTTCTCCGCAAGAACAAATAGCAAACTGATAGAATCCCTGGAGAAGAACAGACGTATTGAGGGTGAGTTGGAAGTGGCACAAACGATTCAAATGGCTATGCTACCAAAAGTATTCCCGCCTTTCCTTGACCGGTTAGATCTGAATGTATACGGAATAGTTGACCCTGCGAAAGAGATTGGCGGAGATTTATACGACTTCTATGTTCGTCATGACAAATTGTTCTTCTGCGTGGGTGATGTGAGCGGTAAAGGAGTACCTGCAGCGCTGGTGATGGCTACCGCACGCAGTCTGTTCAGAAGTGTCACTTCGCGTGAAGAAGATGCTGCCATTATTATTTCGAATATCAATAAAGCGCTTTATGACCAGAACGAGCAAAATATGTTCCTCACGATGTTCCTCGGGGTATTGGATTTGCAAACCGGCGAACTCGACTACTGCAACGCAGGGCATAATGCTCCGATACTCATTAAGAGTATTAATAACGAAGTGACGAGTTTGTCTGTTCTCCCGAACTTGCCGTTAGGTGTGGTGGGAGATTATGACTATACTGCGCAACAAGCACAGCTGCATTACAACGATATGATTTTCCTCTATACCGACGGACTGACGGAGGCAGAGAATAGCCGTCATGAGCTATTCGGAGAAGAACGCATGATGCAGGCGTTGACAGGAATGGCCGGTAATCGTCCGCGTGAAGTGATTGAGGCCATGCAGCAGAGTGTAGCGATGTTTGTGGACGGTGCACAGCAAAGCGACGACCTGACTATGCTGGCAATCCGCTATCAGACCGCAGCGCTCGTCATGAGAAACGACATCCAGCAAATACCTACTCTATCCGAATGGATTGAAGGTCTGCATATCCCGCCTGAACTGAACATGCCGATTAATCTCGCTCTGGAAGAGGCCGTCAGCAACGTCATGCTCTACGCGTATCCGAACAAGAGCGGACAAGTTTTCGTTGAGTTTATTCAGTGTCAGGATGGAGAGGACAAGAAAATCATCTTCACTATTTCGGATAGCGGCATACCCTTTGACCCCACCAAACAAGTCGAAGCGGACATCTCTCTTCCTGCGGAAGAGCGTCCTATTGGTGGATTGGGAATATTCCTTGTTAACCAACTGATGGACAAAGTGGAATATTGCCGGGAAGACAATAAGAATATATTAAAACTTACCAAAAAGATATGAAAACAACTATTACCTACAACGGCAACCAGATTATTGCCGCTTTTGCCGGACGGCTCGACACAGCAGCGGCCGTACAAACAGCCGAAGATGTAAAGCCGTTACAGGAGGCGGAGAACAAAGAGATTATTCTCGACTGCGAGCAATTGGAGTACATCTCCTCTTCCGGCTTACGGATTTTCTTGGGTATTCGGAAAGATGCCGCCACGCATGGCAGTAAGGTTATCGTGCGTAACATCAATGCCGATATACGTCAGGTCTTTGTTATGACAGGTTTTATCAGCTTGTTTGAGATCCAATAAACGCGTATGGATTTACATAGTCAGATGATACTGAGCGAATACGATGCCCAACTGCCCTTGATACAACGCTTGGAGCAGGTGGTGTTGCGTGTGCTGAATGAAGCCCTGGAACGTAACGGACTTCTGGTTACAGCCGTCAGTTCGCGTATCAAAACGAAAGAAAGTCTGGAAGGAAAACTGGCTCTCAAAGGAGACAAATACCACTCGCTGAGTGATATCACAGACATTCTCGGCGCCCGTATCATCACATTCTACACCGATGATGTCGACCGCATCGCAGCTATGGCGGAGCAGTTATTTGATATCGATTGGCAGAACTCCGTGGACAAACGTCGTCTGCATGATCTGGATAGTTTTGGCTATAATTCACTGCATTATATCTGCCGGTTACCTAAGTCTCTGGTTGACGAGCCCGATTGCCCGCAAATGAATGAGATGCGTTTTGAGTTGCAGTTGCGTACCACGCTGCAGCATGCTTGGGCGTCTATCAATCATGATATAGGATACAAAACCGGTGTGGAGATACCACCCGTCTATCTGCGGCAGATTAACCGTCTCGCCGGTATTCTCGAGATGGCGGATGATGAGTTCAGCCGTATTCGTACGGAGATTAACGACTACCGTCGCCGTGTGCAGCAGTTGGTTCAGAACGGCAAACTGGACGATGTACAACTGGATGGAGATACCTTCCGCAGTTATCTCAATGCTCGGCCCTTCGAAACTCTCACACGCCGTATTGCAGCCATCAATCAGGCGGAGATACAAGAGGTGAGTCTGATGCCGTATCTGCCCATTCTCAAGGTCTTGGGCTGCCATACCCTTGGAGATGTGAGCCGGTTGCGCAATAAATATGAGGAAGACGCATACACGCTGGCGCGACATCAATTAGGAAACACTGATTTGGATATCATCTCTTCTTCTGTCGGAATACAAAACATATGCATCGTCTGCATCCTTGCGCAGGGAGGAGGAAAAATAGGTCTCACACGCCTCTTCAACTCACTCAATGGTGAGAACGAATATAACGAAATGCTCGCGGACATAACATTCAAACAAGCGCAGAACTTACCTTTCATGAACCATTAATTTACCTTTCAAAACATGAAACCTGTTAAAATTGATCTCAACGACTACGTACGTACCGGTGAAGGCGCCAATGGTGCCAGTTACAATCATAAGACGGACCCTTCAATCATGATGAAATTGTATTTCCGCAATTTTGAGGCCGCCAAATTAGAACTGGAACTTGCGCAGAAAGTGTACGACATGGGTATTCCGAGTCCCGAACCGGGAGACCTCGTTACGGATGGAGAGAAAATGGGTATCCGTTTTCGACGTATTGATGGCAAGAAATCGTATTCACGTGCCTGTGGCGATAATCCGGAGAAAACAGAAGAGTATGCACGCGAGTTCGCACAAATGTGTAAGAAACTGCATGCTACACATGTGGATACCACGCAATTTGAGAACGTCAAAGACCGGCTCTATAAAATGCTGGCAGACAATCCTTTCTTCACGCCTGAGCAGAAACAGAAAATACACAATTTTATCGCTGCAGCGCCGGATACAGACACAGCTATCCACGGTGACCTGCAATTCTCCAATGGTATTTTCGTAGAAAAAGACGGAGTGCGCAAGCAGTATTTCATTGACCTCGGTGATTTCTGTTACGGCTATCCGATGTTCGACATTGGCATGGTGTATCTGTGCTGCTGTCTCAATGACGAGAGTTGGACTTTGGAGCAGTATCACATGTCCAATGCGACCGCCGCACGCTTTTGGGATGCTTTTGCGAGCGAGTATTTTGGACCCGACGCTGACATGGAAAAGATAATGAAAGAGGTGAAGATTTATGCCGGTTTAAAGACGCTCATTATCGAGCGGGATACCCATCGCCCCATGCCAGAATTCCGGGCCATGCTGGAGGGCACAATTTACTAATTTGAAATTGTTCCACGAACGGACTATGATCGGAGTAATTAGCTGTTAATCTCCGTGGAACAATGTACCGTGTTTTGTACTATGGCAAACAAATATATTGATACCGATTTATTGGATCGCGCCATCATCTTCGCCGTCAACGCCCATCATAACACGGAGCGCCGTGGTAAGGGATTTCCGTACATCGTTCATCCGATGGAAGCGGTGGAGATCGTTGCTACCATAACGACCGATCAGGAACTGCTGGCTGCCGCAGCGCTGCATGACACGATTGAAGACACCGATGTCACGGTGGAGCAACTGAGAGCGGAGTTCGGAGACCGCATCGCCAACCTCGTACACGCGGAGAGCGACCAGTTTTCCGAAGGAGTCAGTGAGGAGGATAGTTGGCATGATCGTAAACAGGCGGCAATCGACAGACTCGCTGCGGCTCCGCACGACGCGAAGATTGTGGCGATGGGAGACAAACTAAGTAACATGCGGGCTATTTGGAGAGACTATCAAACGAAGGGAGATGAGTTATGGAAAATCTTCCACGTCACCGACAAAGCTTCGCACGAATGGCACTACAGAGGTTTGGCCAAATCCTTGAGCGAACTGAGTGACACGTTTGCCTATCAGGAATTTGTACGGCTTTTAGATGAGGTTTTTGAATAATGCAAGTTATTTTTGATAATATAGACAACGCCCGGGATCTGGGAGGCATCATCGGAGCAGGAGGACGGGTCATCCGTCCCCATCGACTACTGCGAACCGCTCATTTACACGATGCGTCGGACTCCGATGTCGCAAGGCTTAAAGAGGAATATAACCTCTGCCGCATCTTCGATTTCCGTTCTCTGGGAGAGTTCGATGCCGTTCCGGATAGAGAGATAGAAGGCGTACAGCACCATTTGTTACCTACGATTGATATGCGGGCAGAGCAGGCTACAGGAAAACCCATTCCCGATGAGGCTTTCCTGGAGTTGGATAGGCATATAGTCAATTATTCGTTTTATCCCGAGGTGCAAGTCATGGCGGCGAACATGTATCCGTCACTCATCCGCTCGGAGTTCTCACAGCTGCAGTATGCCGCCTTCCTCAGACTTATCATCGAGGCACCGGAAGATGGAGGTATCCTTTGGCATTGTGCGCAAGGGAAAGACCGAACCGGCTGGGGAGCAGCGTTTCTTATGTTCGCGCTCGGCGTGGAGAGAGAAACCGTTATTGAGGATTTTGAATTGAGCAATATTGCCTATCGCCCAATTGTCAACAAACTGAATGCAGACGTTATCGCACGCGGTGGAGGAGAGGCGGAAATGAGGGTTATACAGGCCTTCATGGGCGTCTCCACACCTAATTTCATCTCCACTCTCGAACTCATCGACCGGGAGTTTGGAGGCATGACCGCTTATCTGCATGAGATACTGTGTCTATCGCACGATGATATACAACTGCTCAGGAAACGTTTCCTGCAGTAATACAATCACAAAAACGAAGTTAATCGCGCCCTTGCGGCAGAGAAATCACAAATTACAAATTACAAATCACAAATAATCAATACCCCTATGATTCACATTAATGAAGAAGTGGCACGGTGTTTGCTCTGCGCTGATGCGCCTTGCGGTGCCAAAGTGTCACGTGCGCTCCGCGCGCTGCGATTTGAAAACCTATGGACAGCTGCAGAGTTGTTCGACCAAATCAATGAGCAAGAGATAGAGGCCGCTCAGCAAGCATGTATTCACTACGACAGACCGATTCGGATTAGCGAACTGAAGAAAGCGCTTAACGAGCAACAGCCCAAACCGGCGGACACACCGCTGCCTTCGCTGGAACTCAATTTCTGCGACATGGTGTGTGAAAATCCTTTCTTCCTCGCATCCTCTGCTATATGCACCAACTATGAAATGGTCGCTCGGGCTCTGGAAGCCGGATGGGCCGGAGTGTTCTATAAAACCATATGCAAGCAGGATATACGCGAAGTGAGCCCCCGCTTTGATGCTGTTGCTAAAGAAGGAACGCCTTTTGTCGGATTCCGCAATATGGAGCAACTTTCCGAAAATCCGTATGAGGTAGACTTCGACATCCTGCATCGCCTCAAAGTGAACTACCCCACCAAGCGCATCATCGCTTCTATCATGGGGCAGACCGAAGAAGAATGGATTGAGTTGGCCAAGATGGCTGAGGACGCCGGATGCGACGCGGTGGAACTCAATTTCTCCTGCCCGCAGATGAAGCTCACGGGGCTTGGAAGCGATATCGGCCAGAATAACGAACTTATTCTATGCTACACGGCGTGTATCAAAGAGGCTGTAAAGATTCCGGTTATCCCGAAGATGACGCCGAACATCATGTCGATGACCTCGCCTGCCTTGGCGTGTTTCTATGGCGGTGCGCACGGTATCAGCGCCATCAATACCATCAAATCCATCACCATGAGTCATAACGCAGAGGTGAACGAGAAAAAAACGGTCAGCGGTTATTCGGGCAAGGCGGTGAAGCCTATCGCACTACGTATGATTTACGAGATTACTGGTCACCCTCTCATCCGTAGAGCCGGTATTGAGAAACACATGGATATCAGCGGTATCGGAGGTATTGAGACTTGGCGCGACGCACTGGAGTTTATCCAACTCGGCTGCCGGAACGTGCAGGTTTGTACGGCTGTCATGCAGTATGGATACCGCATTATCGATGACCTCAAATTAGGTTTGCAGCACTATATGGCAGAACGCGGCATCGTAGAGTTGAAAAAACTCGTTGGTGAAGAGCTGAAGAATATCGTGATGCCGAGTGATCTGGACCGCGAGACAATGGTCTTCCCGAAGATTGACCGGGATAAATGTATTGGTTGCGGACGCTGTTTCATATCATGCGCCGACGGCGGGCATCAAGCTATCGCGTTCGGCGAGGACCGCAAACCGCGCATCATCGGTACCAAGTGTGTAGGATGCCATCTTTGCCGGCTGGTCTGCCCCGCCAAAGCCATCGGCATGGCCAAACGAATGCCCAAACCGCAGAAGTAAAGGCGGAAAACAAAAAAAAAGTGTGCAAAAGTTTGCGTATATCAAAAAAAAGCAGTACTTTTGCACGCTTTTTCGCAAACGAGGGGCTATTTGGTTTTGACAGCAGGTAGAATGTTTGGGTAAGCACGCCGAGCAATGAGGCAACGCTCGTTAATATCGTCTCAAAGCATAACTGGCAACACTTCTTATGCTCTCGCTGCTTAATCGAAGTATAGTAGATTAGCCTATTGGGGCGCCAGGCGCCCGAACGAGACGTCACTCCAAGCCGAGTCTGTGGGCTGAATGGATATAGTGGCGCAGAAATTCACAGAATAGATGGCGCAGGCTGCGATGCGCAATCGAAACTTTAGCAGATAAGACGGTAGTTGGTGGCTTGGGTCTTGCTATCGGACGAAAATGAAGGCCAAGATAAGCGTGTAGAAAGCACAAGGATTCCTTGTTTGGACACGGGTTCGACTCCCGTTAGCTCCACTCGCGCGAGCTACGGCTCTATACGATTCGCGACACTGTCGCTCATATGAATCTTCGCCGTGCTCTCGCTCTCCGATTAAAACATCGCTTTGCTAACGTTTTAATCGGTTAAATAAAACATAGCGAGGACTGCTAGTATAACGATAGTCCGAGCTAAGAGCGTAGCATAGCACGCAGGCGTAATCGAGCGGTTTACCGCGAGTCACGCGTAGTGCTAATGCAAGCGGGGGGTATTAGCTCAGTTGGTAGAGCGCAACGTTCGCAATGTTGAGGTCAGGGGTTCGACTCCCCTATGCTCCACTCCATTAAAGGCCGGTTAACGGCCTTTTTTTGTACTTTTTTATAAAAAAGTGCAGAAAAATTTTGCCATTTCAAAAAAAAGCAGTACCTTTGCACGCTTTTTCGCCGCATACGCGCGAAGAACAATGGGAATACTTAGGACTACCTAGGGGCTACCTGATTATTATTAACTATTCATTATTAACTATTAATTGATTTATGGTAAATCATTATGAAACTGCCTTCGTTTTAACTCCCGTTTTGTCTGAGCCGCAGACAAAGGAGGCAGTAGAAAAATTCGAGAATCTTCTCACGCAGAATGGCGGTACCATCCTGAATCGTGAGGAGTGGGGTCTCAAGCAACTCGCTTACCCTATCCAAGGTAAAAATTCGGGCTTCTATTTCATCCTTCAGTTTGATGCTGAGCCCGCTGTTATCGCTACCCTCGAGACCGAGTTCCGTCGTGATGAGCGTGTTATCCGCTTCCTGACAACGCGTCTTGACAAGTACGCATTTGAGTACGCTGAGAAGCGTCGTAACAATTTTAAAAAGGAGGAGGCTTAATCATGGCACAGAATGACGAAATCCGCTATCTGACTCCGCAAGGTTCGGATCAGAAGAAGAAAAAGTACTGCCGCTTCAAGAAATCCGGCATTAAGTACATCGATTACAAAGATCCTGAGTTCCTCAAGAAGTTCCTCAACGAGCAAGGCAAGATTCTGCCCCGTCGTATCACCGGTACTTCGCTGAAGTTCCAACGCAAAGTTGCTCAGGCCGTTAAGAAAGCACGCCACTTGGCTCTGCTGCCTTACGTAACCGATATGATGAAATAATTGTTTAACCGACTTAATTGAAAGGAGAAAATTATGGAAGTAATTCTGATTCAAGACCTTGCAAACCTCGGTTTCAAGAACGACATCGTAAAAGTACGTGACGGCTACGGACGCAACTATCTCCTGCCGCAAAAGATTGCTATCATCGCTAACGAAGCGAACAAAAAGCAATTGGCAGAGAACCTGAAACAGCAGGCTCACAAAGCTGCTAAACTGTTGGCTGACGCAGAGGCACTCGCCGCTAAACTGGCAGAGACCGTAATCGAAGTAAAGGTAAAAGCAAACGAAGACGGCAAAATCTTCGGTACTGTTACCACCGCTAACATCGCTGACGCACTCGCTGCGCAAGAGATTGTTATCGACAAGAAAGTCATCACGCTCGTTGAGCCGATCAAGCAAGTGGGTGAGTTCACCGCACAGGCTCGTCTGCACCGAGAGGTGAAAGCTGACATCAAGCTGAACGTAGTAGCTGAGTAACGTAAATGTCAAATTTCAAATTTAAAATTTAAAATTATGAAAGCTGGAATTCATCCTGATAACTACCGCGTAGTAGTTTTCAAAGATATGTCTGACGGTACTCAGTTCTTCAGCCGTTCTACGGCAGCTACGAAGGACACGATTGAAATCGATGGCGTTAAGTATCCGCTTATCAAGCTCGAGATTTCGAACACGAGTCACCCGTTCTATACCGGCAAATCGAAGCTGGTGGACACCGCCGGTCGCGTCGACAAATTTATGTCTCGCTACGGCAATCGCAACCGCAAGTAATGCGGATCACAACGCGGGCGGGCAATATGCTCGCCCGTGTTCGTTTTATAAACTGTTTAACGTCGCTTTAGCGACCATTTTAACCCTTTAACGTCGCGTAGCGACTATTATCTATCATGCAAAGCATCTTATGGCGTGCCCTCGGCCGCAACACCCTCCTATCGGTTATCATGTTCGGCGTTTTGTTCGGACTCCTTTGGTTGGCGGAGTTTATCTTCCCATCCCTCTCGTTATTGAAATGGAATGACGCCGCATGGTGTGTCGGTATACCCGCATCTATTATCGGCGTAGCATATATCCTCACTATCCGCGATCCGCAGAACTTCACGGGTTTCTTCGCCGGTATCGTGATGTCCGCCCTGCTGGGCGTACAATTCACGCTCCAAGGCAGTTATGACAGCACCTTCCTCTATTTCTTCGTCTTCATCCCCTTCCAGATGATGTCGATCTATAAATGGAGTCGCAAGAAAGACGATGGTGGAGCAAGCTTTGAGCCTAAGTTCCTGGATATACCGCGTTTCTGGCTGTCCATCTTCATCGGCTTGGCAGTCACCGCAGGAGATTATTTTGTGCAGACCTATATCTTCCAGCACAACGGCTTGGCGGATAACATCGCTGTCAAGTTGTGCAACGGATTAATGATATCATCCTCTTTCCTGGCCAACTACTGGCTTATCTATCGCAAGAACGACTCATGGCTCTATTGGTTCATCTATAGCGTAGCAGGTATCGTGCTGTTCATCTTCCTCGGGAATATGTTCTCGCTCGTTCTCTTCTGCTTCTTCCTGGTCATCAACTCGATGGCAGGTATTGCATGGATCAAGAACACGAAACCGGAGTACTATTTCTGGGCCGCTCCATTCCTGGGTAAAAAGAAATGATTAAACGCAAAGCAGATACCGTCCTTCGGGTAGCCGAGCCTGCACAACTGATGGATTTTCTCATCGCCAAGATGGGAGGCATGGCGCGCTCATCGGTCAAGCAGTTACTGGGTCAGCGTCGCGTCAAAGTGGGTAATGCTATACAGACGCGGCATGATTTCGCCCTCAAAGCGGGCGATGTGGTCACCGTCTCTTCCGGTCGAGGCAACAGCCAATTAACGCATCCTAAGTTACGCATTGTTTATGAGGATGATGATCTCATCGTTGTTAACAAACAACCGGGCTTGCTTACTGTAGCCGCTACGCCGGGTTCGTCCGAGACAACCGCCTACTCTATCCTACGCGCGTATGTGAAAAAACAGAACGCGCGCGCAGGCATATACGTTGTCCATCGACTCGACCGTGAGACATCAGGACTGCTCGTCTTCGCTCGTTCGGAGGAGCTACAGCATTATATGCGCCAGTACTGGCGGGAGTTAGTCACCGAGCGCACGTATATAGCTGTCGCCGAAGGCGTTCTCGAACCGCGAGAAGGCAAGATTACCACTTGGCTGACCGAAGACAAACGCAATGCCGTCGTTTATTCCTCTCCCGTGGACGATGGAGGCGACATCGCCATCACCAACTATAAGACGCTTCGCGTTGCCTCTAACCCTCTAACCACTAACCCTCTAATTCCTCAATATTCCCTCGTCGAACTGCATCTGGAGACAGGACGCACCAACCAGATTCGTGTGCACTTGGCTTCCAAGGGCTGTCCGGTGGTAGGCGACCGTAAGTACGGACATGGTAATGAGACCTCGCCCATAGACAGGCTTTGCCTCCACGCCAAAGTGCTGGCATTCATCCATCCTGTGACGGAAAAGACCGTGCGTTTCGAGAGTCCGGTTCCCAAAGAATTCAACAGACTTTTTCAGTAAATGATGGTAGGTTGAATATAATGAAAATAAAAAAATGACATGCGCCCTTGCGTATGTCATTTTTTTTGTGTAATTTTGCAGCGCAAAATTGAAACAACGAACAACTATGCAAACAGACGTAAAACATCAACCCAATGACGCACCTATTACAACGGATGCAATAGGTACTGGTAATGTGCAGAAAAAGTACTACACCGCTGATGAAGCAATCGCTTTTCTTGAGCCGCGCATTCGTGCAATGTTCAAATGAAAGAAGTTGTTTACACCAAGCAAGCTCTTTTGCAGTTTGAGGAAAGTGTAAAAGAGTTAGTAGAACAAGGTTATTTCGGCGAGGAAGACTACGCCGTTATGTACATGCGTGATATTTTTAGGTATTTTGCGCTAAATCTGCAAAATTCAGTATCTGTCAATGCCCCTGAATATTTCAATCGGTATTGTGTAGATGGAAAAACTCTGTATTACGTTCGTTATCGTAAAAATGCGCATACTACGTGGTATGCCTTTTATGAAGAATTAGAAAACGTATATAGTATAGTTTATCTTGCAAATAACAAACTAATCGGCCATTTGTTGGATATTAGTTTGTAACTCTCCGCTGGCACCGACAGCATGAAGGAGTGCGATGGAACGCACTCCGAGTGAAGCGCCCGAGTAGTACCCACTACGAGGAATAAGCGCAAACATAGAATAATCGTCGCTTGCCGACGTTAAACAGCAAGGACATAATAAAAAGGCGTTTATTGACGTTGTTTGCGACTAACTGAAATCTTCGCAACATTTCATTAGAATAAAGTCCAGGCAACAAGATGAATGTCCCGTGGGTATGTTATACATGCCACGCCCTGCTATATGGCGGGGTGGGTTTAGCATATCGGGCGTGGAATTCGGTTGTTTTTCTACTTTATTCGGGGATTGCGAAGCCCTCAGTTAGCGTGAAGAATAGACGGACTTCACGCTTTTTTGTGTATATCCTAAAAACTCGAATTCTAGAAATCTAGGATAGCGAAGCGGTCTAGTACGACTAGTAAACTATATAAATGGAGAATGCCGAAAATCCATTAAAGAGTAGGCAAAACTAAATTATAGATAATTATGCATGGCTTAATTTTAGGGACAAGTCCATTAGGACAGATTGTCGCAGATTACAACAAAACAACTAAAAAATCCTTTAATATAACGCTTGGTGCGTATAAAACTATAGAAACAATTGTGCGTGGATTGCATCTTGTTAGAAAAAATATCTATATTGGGAATCTGCACCAAAACCGTATTCCTATAACAAAAAAAACGAAAGCAATAACAATATTATCATCCTCCATGCCACCCCAAAATATTAAAGATTTTGAGGATTTATATGATTGGGTATATTCTCTTTTAAAGAAAAACGGCGTTATACAGCAGCCATGCTTGTGGGTTTATGATATTGCATTACGTATGGGACAGACCATGACACCTGTCATTGAGCCTCAAAAATATGTCTATCTTTTTGCAGGAGCAAAAAAAGGTGCAATGATGTTAGGTGGTATTATCATCAAAAATCACAAAGCATTAACTACATCCTTTCCTGCTATTTTACAGAGAGAAGGTTCATTGTATATTGAAGACATAATGTGTGAATATAGCAAATAATAAAGAATAGATATGAAAACAAAACTCTTTACCCTATTACTTGCTGTAGCAGCAAGCGTAGGAATTACATCGGCTGCTATCACAGTGCGGCTAGATTCAAGAAGTTGCACCGAATGGTCAAAAGTTTACATCTGGGCATGGACGAATTCTGGAGAGAATATTTTTAATATATGGCCAGGAAAAGAACTTAGCAAGGATGCTGAAGGGTGGTATACATATACTTTTGCATCTTATATTAGTTCTGTTAATATCCTCTGGTCTGATGGCTATAATCAAACAACGGATATAACAGGTATTACAGCTTCTACGTGCTATGCACTCAATAGCACCACCGACACCAAAATTACCGTAAGTGTTGTTGATTGTCCGTCAAACGTAACACTAGATCCAGATCCCACACCAGATTACGAACGTGTTCAAATCGGCGATTTGTATTACAATCTCAATGGCACCAGCCAAACGGCTGAAGTAACATACAAAAGTCATACTAATTATAAATATAATGAAGGTTGGGGTATTACAACTGCCAATATCCCCGCTTCTGTGACTTACAGCGATGTAGCATATAGCGTCACAAGCATTGGAGAGTATGCTTTCCGTGAATGCAGCGGTTTGACCTCTGTGACGATTCCCAATAGCGTCACAAGCATTGGATATGGTGCTTTCACAGATTGCACCGGTTTGACCTCTCCGGTATATAATGCACATGTGTTTGCGTTTATGCCCACTTCTTATTCAGGTGCATACACCATTCCCGATGGCATTGAATCCATCGCAGGTAGTGCTTTCGATGGTTGCAGCAGTTTGACCTCTGTGACGATTCCAAATAGCGTCACAAGCATTGGAGATTATGCTTTCGAGGATTGCATCGGTTTGACTTCTGTAACGATTCCAAATAGCGTCACAAGCATTGGAAATTTTGCTTTCATGAATTGCACCGGTTTGACCTCTGTGACAATTCCCAATAGCGTCACAAGCATTGGAATGTTTGCTTTTATGAATTGCGGCGGTTTGACCTCCGTGACGATTGGTAGTGGTGTTACAAACATTGATAGTTATGCGTTTCAAGGTTGCAGTGGTTTGACCTCTGTGACAATAAAAGCAATGACTCCTCCGGCATTAAATCAAAGTAATTATGGTATTTTTTATGGTGCAAGTAATTGTCCTATTTATGTCCCATGTGGCACATTAGAGGCCTATAAAACAGCATGGGCAGACTACGCTTCTCGAATTAAATATGGGCCTGCTATAGATTTCATTACAACGTATGCAGAAAATGGACATGTCGATATTTCTGCTTATAATAATACAAATGCCACTATATGTGATGGAGAGTTGTTTATATTGACACCCATTCCTAACTATGGTTACCATTTCACACAATGGTCTGACGGCAATACCGACAATCCGCGAACTATTGAACTAACTCAAGATACTACCTTTACCGCCGAGTTTGCGTATGACCGTGTGGGAACGTGCGGAAAAGACTTGGCGTTGGTATGGTCGTATGACCCGGTGAACAAAGTGCTGACCATCGGCAATGCCGGTTCGTTTACAGAGAATATGCAGTTTGGCGCAGAAGCACCGGGCGAAATGGAAGAACTGGTTATCGGCAACTCTGTCACAGCCATCGGCGCAAACGCTTTTGCGGGCATTGAGACGTTGAAAAAGATTATTATCGGTGAGTCCGTGAAGACTATTGGCGAGCAAGCTTTCTATAACTGCATGAACCTCGAAACAATCTTCAACTACCGTCCGACGCCGACTAACACTTATAGCAACGCCTTTGACGGAGTGGATAAGTTCGAGTGCGCACTGTATGTGTTGCCGAGTTCGATTGATATGTACAAGAATGCCTCTGTTTGGAGGGATTTCTACTACACCTACGCCATCGGCGCCGAAGAAGCAACTGTGACCACGAATGATGTAACCGTAGAACCGCAGGACAATGCCGCCACGGTTACCTGGCCGACAAACGACAATGCAGCTACTTATACCATTCAGATCACCAAAGACGGCGTAGTATTCTGCACCTTGATCTTCAATGCTAACGGCCAGTTGACAGGCATTGCTTTTGCACCATCACGCGACGGACAGGCACATGCTCCACAAGCCCTTATGACTGCAAAAGGTATGCAGTTTACGGTAACCGGATTGGATAGTGGTACGCATTATGCGCTTACTCTACAAGCAAAAGACAGCCAAGAAACCGTGCTGGCTTCGTATAGCAGCGAGTTCACTACTACGGGTCATAATGCTCCCCAAGGCCTTGAAGATGTTTCCTCTTCCCTTCAGGGAGGAGACAGAGGTAGGCTTATCTATCACGACGGCCAAATCTACATCCTCCGCGGAGAGAAGGTATATACCGTAACAGGACAGGAAATAATCGTGCCGTAGGCTAAGAAGTAAAGTAAAATAACAGGCTTGGCGGGATTGGCTTCCCGCCGAGTCACAAAAAACAATTAACATAACATCATCATGAAACAAAAACTCTTTACCCTATTGCTCGCAGTAGCAGCAAGCGTAGGAACCGTGTTTGCCGAAAACGGCACCTGTGGCTATAACCTTACATGGAATCTAACGGATAGTGTCTTGACTATCAGCGGCACAGGAGCGATGACTGATTATTCTTCATCTTCGTCTTCACGTGCTCAATGGTACTCTAATCGCTCTTCTATCAAATCTGTAGTTATAGAAGATGGAGTAACAAATATTGGAGATTTTGCTTTCTATGACTGCCGCGGTTTGACTTCTGTAACGATTCCTAATAGCGTCACCAGCATTGGAGGTTATGCTTTCTTTAGTTGCACCAGTTTGACCTCTGTGACGATTGGCAATAGCGTCACCAGCATTGGAGATCAGGCTTTCCGTGGTTGCACCGGTTTGACCTCTGTGACGATTCCGGAAGGCGTCACAAGCATTGGAGATGCTGCTTTCTGTGATTGTAGCGGTTTGACCTCTATAAATGTTGCAGATGATAATCCAAATTATATTTCAAAAGACGGAGTTTTGTTCGATAAGCAGCAAACTACACTCATTCAATATCCCGGAGGCAAGCAAGGTGCTTATGTCATTCCCAATAGCGTCACCAGCATTGGAAATTATGCTTTCTATGGTTGTTCCGGTTTGACCTCTGTGACGATTCCCAATAGCGTCACAAGCATTGGGATGGGCGCTTTCATGAATTGCACCGCTTTGACCTCTGTAACGATTCCCGATAGCGTCACAAGCATTGGAAGGGAGGCTTTCTATGGTTGCACCGATTTGACATCTGTATCGATTCCCAATAGTGTCACCAGCATTGAACAAAATGCTTTCTCTGGTTGCAGCGGTTTGACCTCTGTGACGATTCCCAATAGCGTCACAAGCATTGGATATAGTGCTTTCTATTATTGCACCGGTTTGACCTCCCTTAAACTTTCTGCTATGTTAGAAGAACCTGATCGTAATAGTGATTATACGCTAATAGCAGGTTGTTATAGACAAGGCGGCAGCCGTGATTCTTACCAATCACCTTATGAATGGCTGAAAAATCTTATCTCTATAGAAGCGCCGGCATGGTTCTTTGATGTTCCGGAGACGGACTGGATTTATTGTCCGAGACATTTACAGCATGTGGCTGTTAATAATGGCGAACTGACGGATAATGTACTTGCCGTTATTAACCGCTCTTATAAGACTCTCCAGACTTTGGATGTGTCCAATGTAACGAACACGGAGTTTGCGGACGAGGCATTCAAAGGTTATTACAACCTTACGGAACTGAAGTTGCCTGCAGGACTGCAAAAAGTAGGTTATATGATGGTGGCCGGTTGCAAGAACCTGCAATCCATCGACATTCCCGCATCGGTAGAAGAAATCGAGCAGTCGGCCTTTGAGGATTGTCGTAGTATCAAAACTATCACTTTCGGTGGCGCACCTGCCGGCGCACCGGGACGATTCAATGCGCCTGCTGCCTCTACCAGCCAGCTCCACCGTATCGGCAACTGGGCATTCTATAACGCACATGAACTTCAGAACCTTGAGATTCCCGAGGGCGTAACGGAAATAGGTGATGGTGCCTTCTATGGCTGTACATACCTTGAGGATTTGGTTTTGCCGTCTTCCGTTCAATCGATTGGTGACAATACTTTTGCACTCTGTTCAAAACTGAATAAGATTGTGGTTAATGCCGTTACACCACCTTCTGTACAAGCGAAGACTTTCTATGATGTGAAGCGCCAGATTCCGGTTTATGTCCCGGATGAGTGTGTGGATGCGTATAAGAACGATGCATATTGGCAGGAGTTTGACATCCAGGGCCGCTCTAATATGCCGCAAGGCCTTGATGAAATATCCTCTTCCCTTCAGGGAGGAGACAGAGGTAGGCTTATCTATCACGAAGGTCAAATCTACATCCTCCGCGGGGAGAAGATATATACCGTAACTGGACAAGAAGTCAAATAACGTGACCAAGGGACTAAGTACCAAGTACAAAGCGGGCGGCTCATTCATCGAGTCGCCCTGTTGTTTTGTCTTGTAAGCTTTATTTCTCGGCAAAAGCGCTACAAATCATTGAATCACGTAAATAATTCTTTTAAGTCTGATTTCAAGAAAGTCTCAATAGGAATGCCTTCTTCGCCCACCAGAACCGATCGATGAGGATGGAATTTCTCTTGGAAAGTATGCAGACCGGAAGTGTCTTTTTCGTGATTACTTTTCACTTCTATCGCCACGACCTTTGTGTCTTTAACCAGCACAAAATCCACTTCGTCTTTGCCGTCTCGCCAATAATAAACATTAAACCGTCCGGTATAAGCGCAATTCATGATATGCGCTCCGACAGCGGATTCAAACAGACGTCCCCATAATTTATGATCCGACCTTGCCGCTTCAAAATCATGCTCGCAATAGAGACTCATCAATGCATTGTTATAGACCTGATACTTGGGAATAGAGTTACGGCGGCGAGCCTTGTCAACGGCATACTTGCTAAGCCCACAAACCATGCCGCTCTGGTTGAGAAGATCTAAATAATGAGCGAGCGTAGTGGTGTTTCCTGCATCTTGCAGCTGACCGATCATCTTGGTCAGCGACACTTCTTGTCCGGAATAAGCACTACTTAACTCAAAAGTCTGACGTAACAATGACGGTTTGGCTATAGGGGTGTCCATCAAAATGTCGTTGTTTATCGTCGCGTCCACAATGGAACTGCTGATATACTCCTGCCATCTATCCAAGTCATGACGCAAATCAGCAGCTCCCGGATAAGCACCGAAATAGATATATTCGTCGATGGTCATCCCAAAGCCTTCTTGCATTTCCGCAAAAGACCAGTTAGGCATTTTAATGGTCTCAAAACGTCCTTTAAGGCTTTCGCTTAGTCCTTTTTCCAAACGTACGCGGGACGAACCTAACAGCACTACTTTGATGGGCACATCATTGAAAGAATCGGCATCCCACTCTTTCTTTACTACTTCACCCCAGTTCAGTAATTTTTGTACCTCATCAATAACAAGCAGCAACTCGGGCAGTTTCTCCATCTGGAGTTTATTGCGCGCCGTAGCCCAGCAATCGCTGATCCAAGCTGAACGAGTTGCCGGCACATTATCTGCAGAGAAATGCACCCAAGGCATCGAAAGGCTCTTTAGTACTTGCTTGATAAGTGTTGATTTACCGACCTGACGAGGTCCTTCGATGATTTGAATGAACTTTCTTGGTTCATTTAATCGATTCGTAATCGTTTCAAAATAAGGACGTTGCATCATACTTCAAATTTTTACTCAATACACTTAGTATTTTTACTAAATGGAATGAGTTATTTTGTTTTCCGCTGCAAAGGTACTACTTTTTTGGGACATATGCAAATAATTCCGAACTTTTTAATATTTTATGGCCGGATCTTCATCCTCCGCGGGGAGAAAACCGCAAGTATGCATCCGTGACGTCCGCGATGGTCGCGGCTTTGATAGCTAAATAGGGCCTAAATAGATGCTAAATAGGTGTTAAGAAGGTAGAATAATCTGACCATCACGGGACCATCTTACAATGACTGTTTAAGCAAAATTCAATAATCTCTGTCCGACCGACCGCCACCGTTTAGGCGGCGCCCCTCTCGCATACGCGCGTATGCGCATTATGTACCACCACCACCATTTCTTGGTGGTAGACAGGTCGGGCTTTCTTTTTTACTTTTTCTTTTGGTTCTTTTCTTTTCCTTTCTTTCTCCAGGGAAAGAGCAATAAAGGGAATGAGAGGTTTGAAATGAAAAAGTCATTTTTGCTTGCACATCTCAAAAAAAAGATGTACCTTTGCATCGTCATAACACAAACACGCTATGAAAAGAATCTTCTTTGTTCTTATAAGTCTTCTGTTTCTCCCTTCCTTTCAGGGAAGGAACGAGGGTATGCTCCTCTTTGCCAAGCCCCGTGTACATACGATAGGAGACAGCACGATGTCCGAGTATAAACCTGCTGCAACGCCCAAACGCGGATGGGGAATGTACTTACAGGCTTTCTTCAATGCCGATTCAGTAACGGTCAATAACCGCGGCAAGTCCGGCGCAAGCACTCGTACGTTCTACGAGACGGAGAACCTGTGGCCGTCCGTCAAGAAACAGTTCCGGTCGGGCGACTACCTCATTATTCAGTTCGCCCACAATGACGAGAAATGTAAGGGGGAGGATGTCTATGTACAAAATGCCCTGCTGCGTGCGGAAGGCAAAGATACGCTGACCGATATGCGCGGCACGGAGCCGAATACAACATACAAGCAATATCTGTACCGGTTCATCAACGAAGCCCGTGAATACGGCGTGACACCGATCCTGATGTCGCCTATTTGCCGCGCATATTTCAAAGACGGCAAGATTAACGACGAAGGAAGGCACAAACTCCCGGGTACCAAAGAGCTCAGTAGTCAAGAAAGCGCCAAAGTATTCTCTGACAAAGGAACTTACGACAAGGACTACGTCCGTTGTATGCGTGAGGTGGCAGCCAATATGTGGGTTCCTTTCCTCGATATGACCACTGCCAGCCAGGATTTGCTGGAACGGCAAGGGAAAGATTTCTGCATGGCGCATTATTTCAATTGCGGCGACAAGACGCACACAGGCGCAGAAGGCGGAATGGCGATGGCTACTTTAGCCTATAACCTCATTGCGCAGGAACCGATGTTGCAGGAACTGCAGTCATGGCAGGCTGCACCGGATAAAGAGACCTTAGCCGCATATGCGCAAACGATAGAAGAGAAAGGCAAACAGGCTGCGTTTGACGCCCAGGGCACGCCGTTTAACCAAGTACTTACCACCTATAAACTGGAAAACTTAAAATCGCAAATCGCAAATCACAAACTACAAATACTTCCGGAAGGGGACGCATGGCCGGCAGGCGAGATAGACGAGGTAGCGAACCGCTATATCGAATACACCATCGCTGCGGAGAAGAAAAAAGGCTTGGTCATCGAGTCCATCACGCTGCCCGTTCGGGCGAAAGGCGGCGCAGGAATGAACATACACATCAACTACGGTTTCGGCGATGCTTTCAAAGACGTGACCACTATATACGAAAATACCGCCTTGCCCAAATGTAAGACGGTTGTTGTGCATTTGACCCAACCCATTCTGGTACCTGCCGGAGAGACGCTACATCTGCGTGTATTGCCGTGGTATGACTCCAACGGACGTCCGCAGAAAGGCAAGAAATTGGAAATCGGAGAACTGAAAGTAACAGGGAAGCGACTGAACTAAGACGTCCGCAATGCGAACGAGATGCGAATGAGAAAGACTGCAAAAAACAATTAAAGCCACCCGAAAGGATGGCTTTAATTTATTCTACTTTAAGCGATGCGGTCTTTCGACTTTCGACTATTTAGTAGCTTGTACGCTGCGTAGCAGCATAACTGATTTTGAGTGCGTACGCGCGTCTGAGTTCCTGCTTGATATCCGCGATGATACCCATTCGGGTTTCTTTATCCGCTTTGATAGAAACAGTCATCAGACCCTGGTCGGACTCTTTCATGGACGAACGCTCATTAACGATATACTCGCCGATTTCTTTCGTCTCTGCGAAAGCGTCATCGAGTTGGATACGCGTCTCTGCACCATACTGCTTACGGAACTCTGCGGTCGGTGTACCGACGTAGATATAGCGCACAAGGGATTTTTTCTCCAGCTTGGTAAGCTCAGTAGCCTGCGGGTTCTTGATTTGCACCTTATAGGTTACCTCCTTCATAGACGTAACAGACATGAAGAAGAAGAGCAGCATGAAGATAATGTCAGGGAGAGACGACGTATTCAACGCCGGCATCTCACGTTTCTCATTTCTACGAATCTTTGCCATGTTAGTTACCGTAATTTTTAGGCTCAGCTTCTGAGATCTTCTGAGGATAGATTTTTTGAATCTGTTTCTGCTGATCCTCTTCCAATTCGTTGTAAGCCTTGTGGAAATACTTCTGCGCGCATTCTTCACGCAATTCGTTATACGCAGCTACGAGTTCATTCTGTACATCCAGATAGGCTTGATACTGGGTATCAACGTCGTTCTGGACAGAGATGACGTGATCTTTGGTATATTTAACCACGCCGAACGGAGCACCGAAATCCTCTTCGAAAACCTTGGGATAATAATCGGCATTGCTTTCGTTTTTGATGAACTCTTTAGCCCTCTCTCGAAGTTGCTTCACATCCATCAACTGACCTTGTACCATTAATTGGTTTGCCGAGTTGATTTTTACAACCAACAAGTTGCGCTTGTTAATATCCTTATCCTCTATCTTCTGATCAGGAGGAATAGGCGCAGGCAGACGGCGAGCCAGTCCTTGGTTCACATCCATAGAGGTGGTGACCAAGAAGAAAATCAGCAACAGGAACGAGATGTCGGCCATAGAGCTGGCGTTGATCTGTGGGATTTTCTTTGCCATGATAAATGTGATTTATTTCGACAGTCTTTTGGTATAAATAACACCCCAAATCATCGTACAAATAGTAGCGGTGATGAGGAAATAGCACGCGTATATTACCGCGTCAGCGAGCTGCGCCCACGCGCCTTCGTTATCCGTACCTTCGTATCCGATAATATTGATTTTCTCCGGGCTACCGAGGAACCAGCAAACGAGCGCCAGCACAATGAATCCGCAAACCACACCGAGCATAGCATAAGCTTTGCGGCGGTTGGTTTTCCAGTTCTTGGCAAACTCAACACAAACGACAGCGAGAGTGATGAGCACAACCAAAGCGAGGAGGATGTAAACCCAGATGAGGAAAGCATCGGTGAATCGCGGTATATCCAGGAAATCACCGGCTACCTCGAGACTACCGTTGGACCCGCCGAGGAAGAACAACGCGGTGAACACGATGCCTAGCGCCAGCAGCGACCATAAGGTAATCTTTGGTAACATTTTATAGTTTTTCATATTGCTCAAAAAAGTTTAAAATTAAACAATTAGCATTCAGCTTTCAGCCTGCAGCTTATTTCTTAGCCGTTAGGGCACGACAGTTACTTTTTTTGAGCAGCGTCGAATTCTACTACGAGGTCAAGCAAGCTAATCGAGCTATCCTCCATTTCGTTAACCAGACCCTCGATAAGGCTGAGGATATAGTTGTAGAATAACTGAAGAACGATAGCAATAATCAAACCGAGGAGGGTAGTCAACAGAGCCACCTTGATACCACCGGCAACAACGGTAGCCGAGATATCACCCACCTGCTGGATCTTATCGAAGGCTTCGATCATACCGATAATCGTACCCAAGAATCCGAGAGACGGAGCAATAGAGATGAAGAGCGAAATCCAAGAGAGATTCTTCTCCAGCAAACCGAGTTGAACGCCACCATAGGAAGCAACGGTTTTCTCCACTACGTCGATACCCTCGTCGTAGCGGCTCAGACCTTGATAGAAGATAGAAGCGACAGGTCCACGCGTGTTGCGGCAAACCTCCAGTGCTTTCTCGATTCCACCTTCCTTGAGAGCAGCCTCAATATTAGCGAGCAGCTCCTTGGTGTTGGTTTTGCTAAGCGACAGATAGATGATACGCTCGATACAAAGCGCTAAACCAAATACCAACGTAACGAGGGTCAGCGCCATGAAGCCAGCACCACCTTCGATAAACTTCGTCTTAAGTGTTTTGTGAAGAGCTACCAAGCCACCAGCCTCCTCAGCAGGAGCCTCAGCTACTTCTTCAGCTGCAGGAGCAGCCTCGTCAACTTGTTCTACAGCGGCTTCCTCTGCAGGAGCAGCTGCCTCTTGTGCCATAATAGCTGCGCTGCCAAAAGTCAGCATAGCCAGCACCGTAAGGGTTGCAAATACTTTTTTCATGAGATAAAAAATTTGTTAATTAAGTTATTTGTGTTAATTATTGTTGTCCGGTTACGGGGATTACTTCGTCGCTTTGCTCTCTCAAGCAAGCTTGAACTCGCTCCCGTTGTGAAATCCTTTGCGGAGAGACGGGGATTCGAACCCCGGAAACCCTTTTGGAGTTTACACGCTTTCCAGGCGTGCCTCTTCAACCACTCGAGCATCTCTCCTTCGCGCGTTCACGCGCTACATATCAAAATCGGCTACAAAATTACTACAAAAAAATTAAATATGCAAATGTTTATGCATTTTTTCTTTATTTTAGAGCAAAAAGAGTGCGTGCATTGGCACTTGTGGCGTTTATTATGTCTTCTGCCGTGCAATCCGCCACTTGCGCTAAGCGTTCCGCCACATGCACCATCCATCGGCTCTCATTCCGTTCGCCGCGGTGCGGAACAGGGGACATATACGGGGCGTCTGTCTCCAAGAGGAGACGGCTGGTGAGTTGCCATTGGTCATTGGTAATTGGTAATTTTGACAATACCTCTGCCAACTTGCAGTTTTTGAAAGTTATCACGCCGCCTATGCCCAAGTAAAACCCCATGTCAAGAATCTGTTGTGCGGTTTCGCGGCTACCGTTGAAGCAATGGAACACCCCGCGCAAAGGATGCGAGTCAACACCCATTGCCACTTCTTTCACAAGCCGCATAATATCTTCCGTCGCTTCACGATTATGCAGAATAACCGGCAAGTTCAGTTCGCGTGCCAAAAGCAATTGTCTGCGCAGAACCTCCCGCTGCGCCTCTTTATAGGTGGTATCCCAATAATAATCCAAGCCAATCTCCCCAATAGCGACTAATTCATTCCGATGTGCACGGATAGTTTGTTCTATTTTCTCCAGATCCTGCTGCCAGTCGGCGTTGACATCCTCCGGGTGCAGTCCCAATGCCGGGTAACAATATCCGGAATGGCGGCGACACACCTCCAAGACCGTCTCAACTGACGCCACATTCACGCCCGGCACAATCATCGCCTCCACGCCTTCCGCTTTCTGCCGTGCGATTACTTCTTCGCGGTCGTCCGCAAACGCCGCCTCATCAATATGACAATGAGTATCAATCATGAGATTGGTGATTGGTTATTTGTTATTTCTCGTGAGGATGGAACTGTCGCCGTAAGAAAGGAAACGGAAGTCATGGCTCAAAGCGTAGTCATAGATGGTACGCCAGTTCCCTCCGACAAAAGCACTCACAAGCAATAACAACGTGGACTGCGGCTGATGAAAATTCGTAATCAATTGGTCCACCACGTGAAACTCGTATCCGGGTTTTATCATAATCTGCGTCTCCGCATGGAGCGTCTCCTGCCCCGTTTCATTCAAATAATCCACTATTGCCTGCAATGCGTCCTTTGTACTCAGCCCTTTTGTACAGTGCTCATTATCCCCTTGGACATCCTCATAGGGTTCAAACTGCCGGACTGTCGGGTTAGCGGGATGATAGCCGAGATAATAGAGGCTCTCGAGCGTCCGCATACTTGTCGTGCCCACAGCAACAATCTTCCCCAGGTTTGCGATGATATGCTCTATGGTTTCTTTCGGCACGGCTATAATCTCCGTGTGCATCGTGTGCTCATTGGCGTCTGCCGTCTTTACGGGCAAGAAAGTTCCGGCTCCAACATGCAGCGTCACCTCGTCGGTTTCAATTCCGCGTGCATGCAAGTTCTCCAACACCCTTTCCGTAAAATGCAGACCTGCCGTCGGAGCTGCCACAGAGCCTTTGATACGGGAATAAACGGTCTGATAGGTCTTCAAATCCGACTCCTCTGTCTTGCGATTCAAGTAAGGCGGGATAGGCAACTCTCCTGCCGCATCCAATATTTCCGCGAAGGTCACATTCTCATCGTCCCACTCGAACCGCACCGCGTACGTGTTACCCAATTGTGCTTCTTTATAGGCACGCCAGTTTAGATTCTTCCCGTCCAAGGAAGGGCCGCAGAGAGGTTCCTCCCCTTTCCATTTCTTAGCATTTCCCACCATACATTTCCATACGCATCCTTTTGTGCTACCCAAGGACAACTGATAATCTCTCGGCTCCAAGGGTTCCAAGCAGAATACTTCAATCCGTGCACCTGTAGGTTTATGAAATTCCATGCGTGCACGTATGACGCGCGTGTTATTGTAGATAAGGAGAGAATGCGGGGCAATATAATCGCCGACATTGTAGAAACAATCTTCGGATACTTGGCCGTCGCGATAGACCAGCAGTTTGCTGTGATCGCGCTGCGCCAACGGATATTTGGCGATACGCTCATCCAGTAACGGGTAATTATATTCGGTGATATAGAGCGGAGACATGATAAATGGGTTATTGGTCTTTTCGTTTACCTTGAAACAGGTCGTATCTGTTGAATTGACAGTCGAGTTCTCCGTTCAAGAGGCGGTATTTCTTGGAAGGCTTCAGTCCTATACACTTCATCGCGGCCTCATTGGAGGAGATAATCCAAGCGGTTGCGCCGGCGAACTGATGTTTGAGAGCCGTGCCAATGCTGCTATACAAATCCTCCATCTCCTTATTACTCTTCAACCGCTCTCCGTAGGGAGGGTTGAGCATCACTAAAGGTGATGCATTGGAAATTTGTGATTGGAGATTGGAAGTCTTGATTTCCTCCAGCCTTATTTGCTTCAACTCCACGTCTTGTTGCACCCTTGCCGCTTTGATATTCTTCTCGGCTTGCCGGATGGCATAGAAAGAGGCGTCAGAACCGTATATACGGTGTTCAAACGGTCGCTCGCGGGAATCGTCATTATAGATATCACTCCATAGATCCGCGTCAAAATCCTTCCATTTCTCAAAAGCAAAAGATTGGCGGAAGAGCCCGGGCGCTATGTTGCGGGCAATGAGTGCCGCCTCGATAAGCAGTGTGCCGGAACCACACATGGGGTCATAGAAATCCGCCTGCCCTTTCCATCCGGCCATCAGTAACATCCCTGCCGCCAGCGCTTCGTTGATAGGCGCCTCGGTCGTAGCGACGCGGTAACCGCGCTTATGCAGACTCTCACCGGAAGAGTCCAGACTGACCGTCAATTGCTCATTGGCTATATGTACATTGATGTATAAATCCGGTTCGCTTATTTTGACATTCGGCCGTCTGCCTGCTTTCTCTTGCCAGTAATCGGCAATCGCATCTTTGACGCGATAGGTAACAAAACGGCTGTTCCGGAAGGTCTCGCTGTAAACTGTAGCGTCAATAGCGAAAGTGGTGTCCGCCGACATATACCGACTCCACTCAATAGCCTTAACGGCTTCATAGAGTTCGTCTTCAGGTTTGACAATTTTTCTTTTTGGGGAACGAAGAGAAACGGTTTTAATAGGCACTAACACCCGCAATGCCGTACGCAGACACAGGTTCGCACGATACAAAAGTGCCTGATCTCCCATAAAAGACACCGCTCGACGCTCAATCTGAACATCATTGGCACCGAGTTCAATCAACTCTTGCGCCAACACTTCTTCCAGGCCCTTGAAGGTCTTCGCTAACATCTTATAGGTTGCTCTCTGTATCATTTTTTTCTTCGCCCTATTTTTTAATGAATAGGGGCTTCCCGTATAGGAGGCCCCTATTCATTCGAGCGGAAAGAGAGGGATTCGAACCCCCGGTACCTTTCAGTACTTCGGTTTTCAAGACCGACGCAATAGACCACTCTGCCATCTTTCCAATGTTTCATCGGCCCCTTCACGGGGCGAAAAAGCGTGCAAAGGTACTGCTTTTTTACGACATACGCAAACTTTTGTGCTATTTTTTTGTAAATTTATCTTCTCTCAGCGCCAATGGTGGTCGTTTCTCCGTGCCCCGGATAGACACGTACGGCGGTTGGCAAAGCGAATAGTTTCTCCAGCGAGCGGATTAGTTGAGCGGTACTTCCACCCGGTAAATCCGTTCGTCCGTACCCCCTACAGAAAAGTGTATCTCCGGAGATAAGCGTTTGCTCTTCCGGCCAATAGAAGCACACACTTCCCTGCGTATGTCCCGGTGTCTCAAGCATTGAAAAGTCCATCCCAGCCCCTTCCCCGAAAGGACGGAAATTCGCTTCCAGTGCAGCAATCGGAAAACTCTCCGTGGTAGCACGGATACCAAAGAGATTATACTGTTCTTGCATGGCTTGCGCCATAGGAATATCCGCGGGATGGAGCAATACCGGCAACTGCCATTTGTCTGTAGCCCATCGTGCACCCCACAGATGGTCCAGATGACCATGCGTAGCTACGATGGCGAAGAGGCCTGCCTTGCTCCCCCCTTTAGAGGGAAGGGCATTGATATAGTTCTCCAGTTGCTGCTGTTCGTATTGGTTTGAGCACGCGGGGTCGATGAGCAGCGCATTGCCTTGTTCATTGGAAACGACATAGGTGTTCGTTGCAAATGGACCAAAAGTAAAAGACTTTATTTCCAGCATTCCTGACATATATTAGGTCTCCCGTTTAGCGCAGCCCGGCGGAAAGCGAGGGCTTGAGGATTTGAGAACAACTCCTTTATCGGCGCCTTCATAATGTTCCCGTATGCGTAGTCACGCCCCTTGTCATAGCAACACGGTAGCACTTCACCCGAGGTAGTGATGACGCATCCGCTCCATACACGCAGACAACCGCGCCGGAGATGTTTGCGGTGAAAATGCCCGTCTGGGCCCTTAGTATAACGTCTATAACGCTCCTGCGTCGGCATCAAAGGATGGCCGTCTCTATAGTTATACAACTGAGCTGTTTTGAAGACCAACTTATCCGCACCCAACGATTTATACTGCTCTTTGAAAGCGCTCCATTCATCTTCATTGGTCTTCAGCCGCAGGCATTGCAATTCGATAGTAGTGCGCCCGTGCAAACGCTCTTTCGCCGCACGGAGATAGGTCAACGCCTTTTTCGTCGTTTCCAGACTCCCCCCAACTCTATAGGCACCGTATGTTTCCTGCGTCAGACCGTCCATCGAAACAATGATCCTGTTCAACCCCGCCCGGATGAGGTCTTCCGCCATGAGCGGAGTCATCGCTTGACCGTTGGTGCTAACGATGGTGTAGAGTCCCGCCTCGTGCGCCTCGCGAATCATCTGCGGCAAGTCTTGATGCAGAAGCGGTTCGCCTTGGAAATAGAACTGGATGGTGTGAGCAAAGGGTGCTATCTGCGTCAGCACGCGTTGCCATATTTCACGCGGCATCAACCTTGGCGTTGCGTCTTTAGTCCCTCTTACTTTTTCTTGCCCGACCGGACACTCAGGACACCGAAGCTGGCAGACCGCTGCGGGTTCGACCGAGACGAAGGTGGGTTTATGCGCAATACGCACCAAGCCGAAAAGGCTCAGTGCGTAACTTATGTAACAACGCAGAGCGTTGCCTACACGCAGAAATATATGCTTAGTGTATCGCAATCTTATTCACACGACGCTCATGGCGGCCACCTTCAAAATCCGTCTGGAAGAATGTACGAACTATATCCAGCGCTTTGACTGCAGAGATGAAATTAGCCGGCAGACCGAGTACGTTTGCATTATTATGCTGGCGCGCCAACTCTGCTAACTTGGTATCCCAGCAAAGCGCAGCACGCACTCCCTGATGCTTGTTCGCTGTCATGCATATACCATTTCCCGTAGAGCAGATGATGATACCGAATTCATACTCCCCCTTCTCAATTGCATCAGCTAACGGATGGGCATAATCCGGATAATCACAACTCTCGGTATTAAAGCACCCGAAGTCTTTTACTCTGGCGCCGTTATCCTCCAGGAACAACTGCACCTGTTGCTTAAGCGCAAAACCCGCATGGTCGCTGGCCAGCGCAATAGTCATTTCGTTAAAACTTTTCATATCTAATACTTTAACAATTTAACAGTTTAACGGCTTAATGCCATCAAAAGACGGCCGCAAGATTGCCGAACATCAATTTACAAGAGATAGCCAGCACAATGATACCGAAGAACTTACGGATAATATACAGCGAGGTCTGCCCCAGATACTTGGTGAGCCAATGCGTGCCGATAAGTACCAGATAGAGCACAATCATGCAGAGCAACAACGAGATACAGAGGTTGCCGATACTATATTCCGCCGTGATGGCCAGAAGCGCAGTAAAAGCGCCGGGGCCGGCATACATCGGAAAAGCCAGCGGCACTAAAGAACTGGCGTTGCTCAAGTCACCATCCAATTTGTCGTTCTGGAAGATTGTAATATCGAGTATCATCTCCAGAGCCATCAGGAAGATGACAAAACCTCCGGCGATAGCGAAATACTCTATCTGCACGCCGAAGAGGCGGAGAATCCATTCACCAAGGAAGAGGAAGACCAACAAGATTATCAAACTCGCCACACATACATTGAGCGCATGAATCTTGATGCCTTTTTTCTCAATAGCTATTGTTACCGGAATATTGCCAAACGGGTCTATTATGGCTATCAGAAACACGAATGATGACAACACTTGCCATATATCGAATTCCCCGAAAAATGCACGTAATGCTTCCATATTTTTTTATTTTAGCACGCAAAATTACAAAAATTCTTGCATATATGCAAATTTTTTACTACTTTTGCACGATTTTTCAAAGATTATCATCTTAAAATTATACAAATAACGCGTTATGATCAACAGTCAAGACATTAAAAACGGTGTATGTATCCGTATGGACGGCCGTTTGTATTTCGTAATTGAATTCCTCCACGTTAAGCCGGGTAAAGGCAACACTATTATGCGTGTCAAATTCAAAGACGTAGTGGATGGACGAGTTTTGGAGCGTCGCTTCAATATTGGTGAGAAATTGGAGGATGTACGCGTAGAGCGTCGCCCGTACCAATTCCTTTACAAAGAGGGTGATGACTATATCTTTATGAACAATGAGACCTTTGAGCAGGTACCTATCGCGCACGATTTGATTACGGGCGTTGATTTCTTGAAAGAGGGATTCACCGTAGATGTGGTTTCCGATGCTTCGAGCGACACTATCCTCTTTGCTGAATTGCCGACCAAAGTGGAATTAACCGTCACTTACACGGAGCCGGGTTTGAAAGGAGACACCGCTACCAACACATTGAAACCTGCAACGGTAGAAACAGGCGCTGAAGTGCGCGTTCCTCTGTTTATCAACGAAGGTGAAGTAATCCGTGTTGATACTCGCGACGGCAGTTACTGCGAGCGCGTTCGCTGATGAACCTGCACGGCTTAAATGACAAAAAGCGTCCTCCCGGACGCTTTTTTGCGTACCTATAGACTAGTGAGTAAGATATCTATAGGAAAAAATCTTTTCTTTTTGCGCTGCAAAGGTACGGCATTTTTTTTATATAGCCGTTAATAATTTTCGTTTTTTTATTAACAAAAAGTCGCTTTTACTTGTATCTTTCAAGAAAAAGTAGTATTTTTGCAGACAAAATAGGTAAAAGTCGTTTTTTTATGGGACACTCTACTTTCGATTATCGGCAGCAGATAGCGGCTATTGACAAGAGTGAAATTCTGATTTTGAAGGATATCAATCGTTTTTCAGCTTACGACACAGATATACTCTGCCCGTTTCTTGTTTTGGTCTTATGTCATCAAGGTAATGCCCGCGCCTTATACGATATGTGCGAAATGACGCAATCCGGGAATGACCTCGGTTGTCTCTTGCCGGGGCATATTCTCCACCCCATTGAGAGTTCGGAGGACTACAAAGTGACCATCGTCATCGTTTCGCAAAAAATGTACAAAGAACTTAAATATTACTCTTTCAGTCACGACTATAATAAGTTTAATGCCGCACCCATTTGTTCTTTGACGGATATCCAGTCTGAACGATTAGCGAATATCGTTTATCAGTTGGAGATGATTAACAATCATACGGAAGAAGAATTTCCGCACAAACATCATATGTTGCTTTCTTTGTTAGCGGTAGGTTATGAGGTTCTCAATTTCTACCGTCGCGAGCAAGACAAGGAATGGAGGGCAGATCGACGCACCGAACTATTACGTCGATTTAGCGACTTGGTTGTGGAGCATTATCTCGAAACACGAGAGGTAAAAGACTATGCCAAGATGCTACATATGACGCCTAAATATTTCTCCAGGATTATCCGTACCATGACGAATGGTGTAGGTCCTCACGAATGGATAGAGCAATACGTTGCCACACAAGCTAAGCGTGCTATCGAGACCGACCATACCCTCACGACGCAAGAACTGACCTATCGACTCGGGTTCGATGAGCCGGCTTCTTTCTGTCGTTTCTTCAAACGCGCCACTGGATACACCACGAAAGAGTATCGCGCTCTGGTATCCGGTAATATGAAATAAAAAACAATCGGCATCGCTGCCGATTGTTTTTTTTATGGAGCCACGCGGTTGATGTCGCGGGGGAACATGGAGCATTCCTTGACGTTGGCGATGCCCAAGAAGCATGCTGTAATACGCTCGAGTCCGATAGCGAAGCCTCCGTGAGGCGGCATGCCGTTACGGAAAGTATCGAGGTAGAAATGGAACGCATCAGGGTTCATGCCACGGCGTATCATCTTCTCGCGGTAGTCAACTTCCTTATGGATACGTTGACCTCCGGAGGTGATTTCCAAACCGCGCATAAGGAGGTCGAAACTGAGCGTCAGACTCGGATCCTCGGGATCGTCCATCGCATAGAAAGCGCGGTGCTCGGAGGGGAAATGGGTGACGAAGACGAAATCGCTTCCGTATTTGTCATATGCGTATTTGCAAATAGCCCTTTCTTCTTCCGGCGCGAGGTCATCCTCGCCGCGGTGGTCTGCTTCGCAGAGACCGTTCTCGAAGAGTATCTCATGTACCTCGGACAGTTTCCATGCGGGGACTTGCTCCGGCAACACGGGGTTAACGGCATTGAGGAGCTGAAGCTCATGCGCGCAGTCGCGTTCTACGACAGCAATGATATGACGCAGCAGGGCGGCTTCGAGAGTCATAACGTCCTCCTGCCCTTTGATAAAGCCCATCTCAACATCGAGGGAGATGTACTCATTGAGGTGCCGGGAGGTAGCATGTTTCTCAGCACGGTAAGCGGGCGCAATCTCGAAGACGCGCTCATAGACGCCAACGCCGATCTGTTTGTAGAACTGCGGGGACTGCGCGAGATAAACCTGCTTGCCGAAATAATCCATCTTGAATACGTTCGCACCGCCTTCTGCACCCTCGGATACAATCTTCGGGGTGAAAATCTGTGTGAAGCCGTTAGCGCTCAGGAACTCACCGAAAGCGCGGGCAATAGTGCTTTGCACCTTGAGGATCGCCATGTCACGCGGGTTACGGAGGGTAACCTGACGGTTGTCAAACTTATAACGGAGAAGGGTTTCTTCGTCGCCGAACTTAAGCGCATTCATATCTACCACTTCGGCAGTCGTCGGACGCGAAAGGACGCGAACCTCCGAGACAGCAATCTCAATGGTGTTATAGAACGCTGCCGGGTCTTTGATCTTCGCCTCGTTGACGGTACCGGTAAGGGTGATCGCCATCTCGCGGCAGAGGTCGTTCATCGCAATCTCGTTGCCGGATTCGTCGAAGAACTTCGAGGTCTCATTGGAGACAACAGCCTGCAACAAACCGCGGGACTTACGGAGAACGATGAAGCCACCCCACTTCGTCACGCGGACGTTATGGATCATTCCGCTTACAGTAACAGACTCGCCAACTTTGGCGTTGGCGAGATCTGTCACGTTTTCATTATGTTTTGTTGCATCCAAAAACATAATTCAATTTGTCATTTGAAATTTGACATTTGAGATTTACTCTGCGGCTTTCTCTTCAGCAGCGGGAGCCTCTTCTACGACCTCAGCTACTTCTTCCTTAACGGCCTTTTTACCAGCACGGCGGGTAGCTTTTTTCGCAGCTTTCTTCGTCTCCTTGAGCATATTCTCATTGTAATCAACAAGCTCGATAATCGCCATCTCAGCAGCATCACCGAGACGGAAACCGGTGCGAAGGATACGTGTGTATCCACCCGGACGGTTAGCTATTTTCTCACCTACATTCTGGAAGAGTTCAGTAACGACCTCTTTCTGTTTGAGGAGGCTGAATGCCAAACGACGGTTATTCATATTGTCCTCTTTCGCACGGGTGAGGATGGGCTCTACGTAGATACGGAGCGCTTTAGCCTTAGCGAGCGTTGTCGTGATACGCTTGTGCTGAATCAGCGAGCATGCCATGTTGCTGAGCATAGCGGCACGATGGTTGGCTTTGCGGCTAAGGTGGTTGAATTTCTTATTATGACGCATAATAATTCAATTATTTTAAATTTTAAATTTTACATTTTACTCTTGCGCACGGTAGCGCGAGATGTCCATACCGAAAGCTAAACCGTTACGCTCAAGGAGTTCATCCAGTTCGGTGAGAGATTTCTTACCGAAGTTACGGAACTTGAGCAAATCAGCGCGATGGTACTTAACGAGTTCGCCCAGAGTCTCAACCTCTGCAGCTTTCAAGCAGTTGAGTGCACGTACACTAAGGTCCATATCCTGCAACTTCTGGTTGAGCAGCTGACGCATGCGAAGGATTTCCTCATCGAGTGCGTTGCTGTTCTTCTTGGTCTCCTCTTCGAGAACGATACGTTCGTCTGAGAAGAGCATGAAGTGGTAGATAAGGATTTTAGCAGCCTCAGTCAGTGCCTGCTGCGGAGCAATCGAACCATCGGTGGTGATTTCGATAGTCAGTTTCTCGTAGTCGGTACGTTGCTCAACACGGAATTGGTCAACAGAAATCATGACGTTGCGAATCGGGGTGTATATTGAATCGATAGCGAGCGTCCCAATAGGATCCTCTTTATGACGATTCTCATCACCGGGCACATAGCCACGTCCTTTGTTGATGGTTATTTCAATCTCAAAATCCGCGCTCTCATCCAGCTCTGCCAATTGGAGTTCCGGATTGAGCACCTCAAAATTCTGAAGGGCCGTATTCAGTTCGCCGGCCAAGAAAGTCTTGGCTTTGCGAATATGCAAACGGATAGTCTCCCCATCTGCCTCGGCACCCTCTTTATGCAGGAAACGAACCTGCTTGAGGTTAAGGATGAGATTGGTAACATCAGTGATAACTCCGGGGATCGTAGCAAATTCATGATCAATACCACTGATCTTGATAGAGCAAATGGCATAGCCTTCAAGGCTGCCGAGCAGCACACGACGGATAGCATTGCCTATCGTAATTCCGTACCCCGGTTCGAGCGGGCGAAATTCAAATACGCCTTTGTTTGCACTCGAATCCAACATTATCACCTTGTCAGGTTTGATAAAATCTAATATTGCCATGAATTTAATTATTATTTAGAGTACAACTCAACGATTAATTGCTCCTTAATATTCTCCGGAACTTCTGCGCGTGCAGGAACATTGAGCAATTTGCCGGCTTTCTCAGCTTCGTTCCACTCGAGCCAACCATATTTAGCGTGGTTGAAGCCCTGGAGCGACTCAGCGATTACCTCCAGCGATTTAGCTTTCTCGCGAACCGCTACAACCTGTCCGGGTTTAACGGAGAAGGAAGGAATGTTCACTACCTTGCCGTCCACCGTAATATGGCGGTGGCTAACCAACTGACGTGCTGCAGCACGGGTCGGAGCTATACCGAGACGATAAACGATATTGTCCAGACGGCACTCAAGAAGCTGAATCAGGATTTCACCGGTAATACCTTTGGTACGTGCAGCTTTCGCGAAGAGAAGACGGAACTGGCGCTCAAGCACGCCATAGGTGTATTTAGCTTTCTGCTTCTCTGCGAGCTGTGTACCATACTCAGAATTTTTCTTACGACGATTAACGCCGTGTTGTCCGGGTGCATACGGACGTTTTGCAAGCACCTTGTCCTCGCCAAAGATAGCCTCACCGAAACGGCGTGCAATGCGAGATTTTGGGCCAATATATCTTGCCATAATTAATTTACGTTAAAGAGTTAAACATTATACACGACGACGTTTCGGAGGACGGCAACCGTTATGCGGCATAGGTGTAACGTCAATAATTTCCGTTACATCAATACCTGCTGCAACGCAGGCACGGATAGCCGACTCACGTCCTTGTCCGGGACCCTTAACGTATGCTTTTACTTTTCGCAGACCGAGGTCATAAGCGACCTTGCAGCAGTCTGCTGCAGCCATTTGTGCTGCATAAGGAGTATTCTTTTTGCTGCCACGGAAACCCTGTTTACCAGCAGAAGACCAGCTGATTACTTGTCCGTCTCCGTTAGCAACCGTAACGATTACATTGTTGAAAGAAGACATCACGTGAAGTTGGCCAACGCCATCAATCTTCACGACGCGCTTCTTAGCTGCAACTGTTTTCTTTGCCATAATACTTGATGATTTATTTTGTTGATCGGTTTAACATTACTTCGTTGCCTTTTTCTTGTTTGCAACAGTTTTCTTACGTCCCTTGCGCGTACGGGCGTTGTTCTTCGTGCTTTGTCCGCGAACCGGAAGACCGATACGATGACGAACACCACGGTAACAACCGATATCCATCAAGCGTTTGATGTTCAATTGTGTTTCCGAACGAAGATCACCTTCCACTTTGAATTTAGCACCGATGATCTCACGGATTTTAGCTGCTTGGTCATCCGTCCAATTCTCTACCTTGATGCTTGGGTCTACGCCTGCCTCTGCGAGAATTTTCTTTGCGCTTGAACGACCTATTCCGTAGATATAAGTCAAGCTGACTTCGCCACATTTGTTTTGCGGTATATCTACACCGACAATTCTTATAGCCATAATTTAAAACTAAGGATAAATTTGTTAAAAAATAAATTGATTAAAGAAGTAATTGATTCTAATTAAAGATTACGCTTATCCTTGACGCATCTTCATTTTAGGATCCTTCTTGTTGATTACATACAAGTGCCCTTTGCGACGTACAATTTTGCAGTCTGCATTGCGCTTCTTGATTGATGCTCTTACTTTCATAGTAAAAACTGAGTTTTTAAATAAATAATTACTTGTAGCGGAAGGAGATTCTTCCTTTGGTCAAATCATACGGACTCATCTCTACCTTGACACGATCTCCGGCAAGGATTTTGATGTAATGCATCCTCATCTTTCCTGAGATGTGGGCAATAATAAGCGGTCCGTTTTCAAGTTGTACGCGGAACATAGCGTTGGACAAAGCCTCCACAACAGTTCCGTCCACTTCAATGCTGTCTTGTTTTGCCATACTGTTTGTTATTTAGATGATTTTAGATAAATCTGTCTCCCAATACTTCTTGGATGTAGTCAAACGTGGATAAGATATCCGCCTTCCCATTGCGTACGCACACGCTTAACTCGTAGTGCGCAGCGGGCTTGCGATCGATAGTTCTGGCGGTCCAGCCGTCCTCCTCTATCAGCACATTGCGTCGCCCGAGCGTAATCATCGGCTCAATAGCGAGCGTCATTCCTGATTTGAGGACGAGCCCGTTGCCGCGACGACCGTAATTGCATACTTCGGGTTCCTCGTGCATTTCTCTGCCGATACCATGTCCGACAAACTCACGAACCACTCCGTATCCTGCACGTTCGCAATGGTTTTGAATAGCAAACGATATATCTCCGAGCCGATGCCCCGTAACGGCTTGCTCTATACCTAAGTACAGCGCCTCCTTTGTTGTGCGAAGCAATTGCATAACCTCAGGGCTCACCTCTCCTACGGGAAAGGTATAAGCACTATCGGAATGCCATCCATTCAGTTCGATAGACGAGTCCACAGAGATGACATCTCCCTCTTTAAGCACCACCTTGTCCGAAGGTATTCCATGTACCACCACTTCGTTTACAGATGTACAAAGGGTTGCGGGATATCCCTCGTAACCGAGGCATGCTGGACGACCACCGTTGTCCATGATGAACTCGTAGGCTATCTTATCCAGTTGGGCGGTAGTAACACCCGGCTTGATAGCCTTTGCCACTTCGGCATAGGTCTTACCAAGCAGGATGTTGCTTGCCCGCATTAGCTCTACTTCTTCGTCAGTCTTGAGAAAAATCATCTATCTAACGAATTAGTAAGCCATAGCACCGGAGCGACCCTTAATGCGCATGCCGGACTCAAAGAATCCGTCGTAATGACGCATAAGCAGGTGACTCTCAATCTGCTGCAAAGTATCCAATATAACGCCTACCATAATGAGCAGCGAGGTTCCGCCGAAGAACTGCGCGAAGCCCATCGTTACGCCGAACAAGCGAGCAAAAGCAGGCAGGATGGCGATGAGAGCGAGCAGAATCGAACCCGGCAGGGTGATGCGACTCATGATAGTATCGATATACTCAGCCGTCTTCTTACCCGGTTTAACACCTGGGATAAATCCGTTGTTCAGTTTCAGATTCTCTGCCATCTGAACCGGATTGATGATAATCGCGGTGTAGAAATAGGTGAAGGCGATGATAAGCAGTGCGAATACAAAATTGTACCAGAAGCCATTGTTATCCATGAACGCTTGAACGAAGGCATTGCTCTCCGATGCACGGAAACCTACGATAGCGATAGGGATGAACATGATAGCTTGCGCGAAAATGATCGGCATCACGTTAGCAGCATTAACCTTCAAAGGAATATACTGACGAACGCCGCCATATTGCTTATTGCCCTGGATACGCTTTGCATACTGCACCGGAATACGGCGTGTTCCCTGCACCAACATGATTGCGAAAGCAAACACGAGGAGCAGAATGACAATCTCAAGGATGAACACCATCAGACCACCACCGCCATTCTCATTGAGACGACTGGAGAACTCTTGAACGAACGCTCCCGGGAGACGCGCGATGATACCGATAAGGATGATAAAGGAAATACCATTCCCTACACCACGGTCGGTAATACGCTCACCCAACCACATTACGAACATAGAGCCTGCGGTCAGCAGGATGGTCGAAGAGATAGTGAACCAGTTGAAACCAATGGCTAACGGCTGACCCGCTTGGCCCATCTGAACAGCCAGGTTAACGAGATAACTCGGCCCCTGGAAGAGCAGAATAGCAACAGTCAAGTAGCGCGTGATCTGATTCATCTTCTGACGTCCGGACTCCCCCTCTTTCTGCATCTTCTGGAAATACGGAACTGCGATAGACAGCAACTGTATAACGATGGAAGCAGAGATGTAAGGCATGATACCCAACGCGAAGATAGACGCATTGGAGAAGGCTCCACCGGAGAACATATCCAACAACGCCATCAGACCTCCGGCAGTTTGACCTTTGAGGGCAGTCAAAGCTGTAGGGTCAATACCCGGAAGTACAATGAACGAACCGAAACGATAAATGAGCACGAACAATGCCGTGGTCAACAACCGGTTACGGAGGTCCTCAATCTTCCAGATATTTTTACATGTTTCAATAAATTTCATAAAAAACTATCGTTTTTTTCTGGAGTCTTGGCGTCGTCGAATGGTGAAAGTAACTTTCATTCGACTAGCACAAGACTTCATATAAATTTAAATCTTTTCGATGGTGCCACCGGCAGCGAGGATAGCCTCTTCTGCTTTCTTGGAGAAAGCGTTTGCCTGAACGGTCAGTTTGGCTTTCAGTTCACCGTTACCCAAGATCTTAACGAGTTGGGTTTTGGAGATGAAACCAGCTTCGTGGAGCTCAATCAGACCAATTTTCTCCAGTTTCTTAGCCTCAGCGAGAGCCTGGAGAGTAGAGAGGTTGATAGCTTTGTACTCCACACGGTTGATATTCTTGAAACCAAATTTCGGCAGACGACGCTGCATAGGCATCTGACCACCTTCGAAACCGATTTTCTTGCTGTAACCGGAACGGGACTTAGCACCCTTGTGACCACGAGTGGAAGTGCCACCCAAGCCAGAACCTGCGCCACGGCCGACACGCTTAGCGGTCTTTACCGAACCGGCTGCAGGGGTAAGATTATTCAATTCCATAATGATAATACGATTTTTGAATTAGTCAATAACTTTAACAAGGTGCTTTACCTTCTCTACCATACCCAGGATTGCCGGGGTTGCTTCGTGCTCTACGACTGCGTTCATTTTGCGCAGACCAAGAGCAGCCATGGTCTCCTTCTGCACCTTCGGACACTTAATAGTACTACGTACTTGTTGAATTTTAATCTTTGCCATAGTTGTAGAAGAATTTATTAACCATTAAACACTGTAGAGAGGCTTACGCCACGGTTAGCGGCTACGGTGCGAGCGTCACGCAGTTCAGCGAGCGCTTGGATAGTAGCTTTAACGAGGTTGTGGGGGTTGGATGACCCTTTGGACTTAGCTAAGACGTCATGTACGCCTGCGGACTCCAGAACGGCACGCATAGCACCACCGGCTTTTACTCCGGTACCGTGCGTAGCAGGCTGGATATAAACGCGGCTTCCACCGAACTTAGCATACTGCTCGTGAGGAATAGTGCCCTTCAGAACAGGTACCTGGATCAGGTTCTTCTTGGCAGCCTCGGTAGCTTTCTGCATTGCAGCAGCAACCTCACCGGCCTTACCCAAACCATAACCTACAATTCCGTCTTCATTTCCAACAACTACGATAGCTGCGAAAGTGAAGGTACGTCCACCTTTGGTAACTTTCGTTACGCGGTTGACTGCGACCAGACGCTCCTTGAGCTCGAGGTCTTGTGTTGTTTTAACTCTTTGCATAATATCGTCAGTTATTAGAATTTGAGACCAGCCTCGCGAGCTGCGTCAGCGAGGGCTTTAACGCGACCGTGGTACAAGTAACCGTTACGGTCAAATACTACTTCATTGACTCCGGCTTTGATAGCTGCAGCGGCGATGAGTTTACCTACCTCTGTAGCTTTCTCGGTTTTAGTCATTTTGTCCTTGATAGCAAGCGATGAAGCACTGGCGAGAGTTTTACCTGCGAGGTCATCGATTACCTGAGCGTAAATCTGGCTGTTAGAACGGAAAACAGTCAGACGAGGACGCTCTGCTGTACCCGACACCTTGGTGCGGATAGATGCCTTAATCTTAAGGCGACGTGCGATTTTCTTAATCATAATTGTGTTTCCTTTCTAATTATTTACCAGCCGACTTACCAGCTTTACGACGAATGATTTCACCTTGGAACTTAATACCTTTACCTTTGTAAGGCTCCGGTTTGCGGAACGAGCGAATCTTAGCGCATATTTGGCCAAGAAGCTGCTTGTCTGCACTCTCAAGCATTACGAGCGGGTTCTGGTTACGCTCCGATTTGGTCTCCACTTTCACCTCTTTCGGCAAGCCGAGATAGATGGGGTGAGTATAACCGAGGGAGAAGTTCAGTACTTGGGGCTGAGCCAACTCTACACGGTAACCAACGCCGACGAGTTCAAGTGTTTTCTTGTATCCTTCGCTGCAGCCCACAACCATGTTGTGGATCAACGCGCGGTACAGACCGTGTTTAGCGCGTGCCTCTTTCTCGTCGTTCGGACGGGTTACATGGCATTCTGCGCCTTCTACGCTTACGGTAATCAGGGGATCAACAGCCTGGCTGAGCTCTCCTTTCGGACCCTTTACGGTCACTACATTCTCCGGGCTAACGGTTACCGTTACGCCGGCGGGAATTGCAATAGGAAGTTTTCCAATTCTTGACATAGCTGTTCCTCCTTATTAATAAACATAGCACAATACTTCACCACCGAGTTGCTGGCCAAGAGCCTCTTTGTTGGTCATCACGCCTTTCGAAGTAGAAAGGATAGCGATTCCGAGACCGTTCAATACGCGCGGCATATCACGGTAACCAACGTACTTACGCAAACCCGGAGTGGATACACGTTTCAAACACTTGATCGCGTTAACTTTGTTAACCGGATCATACTTGAGGGCAATCTTAATAGTGCCCTGAGGACCATCCTCAACGAACTTGTAGGAAAGGATGTAACCTTTCTCAAACAAGATGCGAGTGATCTCTTTCTTCAGATTCGAAGCCGGAACTTCAACCACACGGTGGCCGGCTTTGATAGCATTCCTCAATCGAGTGAGGTAATCTGCAATAGGATCTGTCATTTGTTTTTTGTTGTTAAATTAATCCCGCCTGTCGGGACAATATTTAATAATGTTAATTTTACCAGCTCGCTTTCTTTACACCTGGGATGAGGCCTTTGGAAGCCATCTCGCGGAATTGAATACGGCTGAGACCGAATGCACGCATGTATCCTTTCGGACGACCGGTTACTTTGCAACGGTTGTGCAGACGAACCGGAGATGCGTTTTTCGGGAGGGCCTGAAGCCCTACATAGTCACCATCCTTGAGGAGTTGTGCACGTTTCGCAGCGAATTTAGCAACGAGTTTGGCACGCTTCACCTCGCGGGCTTTCATTGATTCTTTTGCCATAGTCTGAATTACTTTTTAAACGGTAAACCAAACTCACGCAGGAGTGCAAAGCCCTCCTCATCGGTTTTAGCAGTGGTAACGAACGTGATGTTCATACCCAGCAGTTTGGTGATGTTATCAATGTTGATTTCAGGGAAGATAATCTGCTCTGTAATACCCAAAGTATAGTTACCGCGTCCGTCCATTTTGTTATCAATTCCTTTGAAGTCGCGGATACGGGGCAGAGCCACGCGTACCAGACGCTCGAGGAACTCATACATCTGCTGACCGCGAAGAGTAACGCGCACGCCGATAGGCATTTGCTTACGTACCTTGAAGTTAGCGATATCTTTCTTCGAAACGGTTGCAACAGCTTTCTGACCAGCGATAGCCGTCATCTCCTGGAGAGCGACTTCGATGATCTTCTTGTCTGCCACAGCCTCGCCCAAACCTTGGTTGAGGACGATCTTCTGGAGTTTCGGGCACTGCATGACTGTAGTGTAGTTGAACTCCTTCATCAGGATAGGCACAATGCGCTCCTGATAGTCTTGTTTCAAACTTGCTGTATTCATACTTAGATCTCCTTACCAGATTTTTTACTTACACGAACGAGCTTGCCATCCTTCTTCACACGGCCTACACGTACCGGTTTGCCGTTCTCAACGGGGTTGAGGTTGGAGATATGGATGGGAGCTTCCTGTTTAACAATTCCGCCTTGCGGATTTTTTGCATTGGGTTTGGTACTCTTGGATACCATGTTAACACCTTCTACGATTGCGCGTTGCTTGTCAACGATCACTTCCAGCACACGGCCGGTCTGACCCTTCGAAGCACCTGCGTTTACATAAACGGTGTCACCCTTTTTGATATGAAGTTTTGCCATTTTTGTAATTGTTTAGATGATTAGAGCACTTCAGGTGCCAGAGAGATTATTTTCATGTTCGTTTGACGCAGCTCACGAGCCACAGGGCCGAAGATACGGCTACCGCGGAGTTCACCGGCGTTGGTGATCAACACGCATGCGTTGTCATCAAAGCGGATGTAACTACCATCGGGACGACGTACCTCTTTCTTCGTGCGTACGACGATAGCGCGGCTAACCGTACCATCTTTGATGTCCGACGAAGGGATAACGCCCTTAACGGCTACTACGATTGTATCGCCAAGGCTGGCATAACGCTTCTTGGTGCCACCAAGAACGCGGATACAGAGTGCTTGCTTAGCACCGCTGTTGTCACATACTGTGAGACGAGATTCTTGCTGTACCATAATTACTTAGCCCTTTCGATAATTTGAGTTAAACGCCAACGCACAGTTTTGCTCAGCGGACGGGTCTCCATGATGCGAACGGTATCGCCGATGCCGCATTCGTTTTTCTCGTCATGAACATGGAACTTGCGAGTTTTATTGACAAACTTGCCATAGATGGGGTGTTTCTCTTTCCATTTAACGGCGACCACGATGGTCTTCTCCATCTTATTGGAAACAACTACGCCCACGCGCTCTTTTCTAAGATTTCTTTCCATTTCAATTGTCGTTTTTTACTTGTTAATTTCTCTTGCACGCAATTCAGTTGCAAGGCGAGCGATATTACGACGCGCAGCCTTAATTTGCAACGGATTGTCAAGCGGAGAAATGCTGTGATTTAACTTGAGGCGAACGAGGGCCTCTTTCTCTGCTGCCAGACGCTCCTGGAGTTCAGCAGTTGTTAATTCTTTGATTTCAGCTGTTTTCATAAATCCTTAATTATGCATTTTGTGTTGCGTCGTAATCACGTCTTACGACAAATTTAGTGGTTACAGGCAGCTTCTGGGCAGCGAGACGAAGTGCCTCTTTTGCTACATCGTAGCTTACGCCCTCTACCTCGAAGATGATACGACCGGGCTCCAATGGAACTACAAATCCTTCAGGAGCACCTTTTCCTTTACCCATACGTACATCCAACGGTTTCTTGGTGATTGGTTTATCCGGGAATACACGGATCCACACTTGGCCTTGACGTTGCATATAACGGGTAACAGCGATACGGGCAGCCTCGATTTGACGACCGGTCAACCACACGGTACCCATACTCTTGATACCGAACGAACCGAATGCCAGTTCCTGACCGCGATGAGCGAAGCCCTTGATGCGGCCTTTTTGGCAACGGCGGAATTTTGTTTTCTTTGGTTGTAACATAGTTCTAATCTACAAATCGGTTAAACATTATTGTTTTTTGTTGCGGCGGAAACCTTTGCGCTCGTCACGGCCACCACGGCGATCCATGCCGGGACGACCTCCTTCTTGCTTCTGCGAGAAGTTAGGAGCCAAGTCCTTCTTGCCATAAACCTCTCCACGGCAAATCCATACCTTTACACCGATAACACCCACTTTGGTGATTGCACCTACGTGGCAGTAATCGATGTCTGCGCGGAGTGTATGCAGCGGGGTACGACCCTCTTTGTACATCTCCTTACGTGCCATCTCGGCGCCGTTCAAACGGCCGGATACCTGAACCTTGATACCCTCAGCGCCCATACGCATGGTGCTTTGGATAGCCATTTTCACGGCACGGCGGTAAGCGATCTTGCCTTCCAGCTGACGTGCTATCTTGTTAGCTACGATGGTGGCGTCCAATTCAGGGCGTTTAACCTCGTAGATGTTGATTTGCACATCCTGCTTGGTGATTTTCTGGAGTTCCTTCTTCAATTTGTCAACCTCTTCTCCACCTTTTCCGATGATATAACCGGGGCGAGCGGTGCAGATAGTAACAGTCACAAGTTTCAGAGTTCTTTCGATAACGATACGAGAAATACTAGCCTCAGCGAGACGTGCGTTGAGGTACTCGCGGATTTTGCTGTCCTCAAGCAGTGTATCTCCGTAATTCTTGCCTCCAAACCAGTTGGAGTCCCAACCGCGGACAATGCCCAGACGGTTAGCAATAGGATTAATTTTCTGTCCCATAGTTCAAATTACTTTTCAGCGTTAGTATTTTTAGTATCTACAAATATTGTAACGTGGTTGGAACGTTTGCGGATACGATAAGCACGACCCTGAGGAGCGGGAAGCATACGCTTGATCGACATGCCGCCGTCAACCATGATTTTCGTTACATAGAGAGTTTCGTCCTCTGCTTTCTTACCGGTTTTGGTTTCCCAGTTAGCGATTGCAGATTTCAGGAGCTTCTCGAGCGCGCGGCTGGCCTCACGTGTGGAGAAATGCAGCGCACCGAGTGCATGATTCACTTCCATGCCGCGTACCATGTCTGCTACGAGACGCATCTTACGCGGGCTGGTAGGAATTCCGTTTGCTTTGGCAAAATACTGCTCTTTGCGAGCGGCTTTCATTGCCTCTGCACTGTTATGTTTTCTTGCACCCATTTTAATCTTGAGTTTTAATAATGTTAATTGATTGCAATGGATTACTTCTTGTTATTGCCCGAGTGGCCACGGAACGTGCGGGTCGGAGCAAACTCACCGAGTTTGTGACCTACCATGTTCTCCGTGATATACACAGGAATAAACTTGTTTCCATTGTGAACTGCGATTGTGTGACCTACAAAGTCAGGGGAGATCATAGATGCACGAGACCAAGTCTTAACGACTTCTTTCTTGTTCGCCTCATTCATAGCGAGCACCTTGTTCTCCAACTTAACGTTGATAAACGGTCCTTTTTTCAATGAACGACTCATAATGTTAATTTGACTTTAATAGGTTATTTTTTACGTCTTTCTATAATGTACTGGTTGCTCTGGTTCTTCGGGTGACGTGTCTTGTATCCCTTAGCGAGCAGACCCTTACGGCTACGTGGATGACCACCGGACTGACGGCCTTCACCACCACCCATCGGGTGATCTACAGGGTTCATTACAACGCCACGGTTGCGCGGACGACGACCCAGCCAACGGCTACGACCGGCTTTACCGCTTTTCTCCAAAGCGTGATCACTGTTACCTACTACACCAACCGTAGCCTTGCATGCAGCAAGCACCTTGCGGAGCTCGCCAGAAGGCAGTTTGATGATAGCATACTTGTCCTCACGGCTCGACAACTGTGCGAACGTACCGGCACTACGTACCATGCAGGCACCCTGACCCGGACGAAGCTCAATGTTGTGAATGAGCGTTCCCAGAGGAATTACAGACATAGGCAGTGCATTGCCTACTTCAGGAGCAGCGTTCTCTCCCGACATTACAGTTTGACCTACTTGCAGTCCATTAGGTGCAAGAATATAGCGCTTCTCACCGTCAGCGTAGAACAACAGTGCGATGCGAGCACTACGGTTCGGATCGTACTCAATCGTTTTTACTACTGCGGGAACACCATCTTTATTGCGCTTAAAGTCAATTACGCGATATTTCTGCTTGTGACCACCACCGATGTAGCGCATCGTCATTTTACCGACATTGTTGCGACCACCCGTTTTGGTTTTACCGAACACAAGCGATTTCTCAGGTGCGCTCGCGGTAATTGTCTCGAACGCGCCTATAACTTTGTGTCTCTGCCCCGGTGTTGTGGGCTTTAATTTACGTACAGCCATTTTTAGATATTGCTATAAAAATCAATTGTTTCACCTTCCTTCAGCGTTACGATGGCTTTCTTGTACGCCTGTTGTGCACCCTTAAGCAGACCGGACTTCGTCCAGCGCTGTTTAACTTTCGGAGCACGGATAAGCGTGTTGACATCCGTAACCTGAACGTTGTACATTTCTTCTACCGCTTTCTTGATCTCAACTTTGTTGGCATTGCGAGCTACCACGAATCCGTAACGGTTCAGCTTCTCGCCGGCGGCGGTCATCTTCTCAGTGACGATGGGTTTGATAATAATTGCCATAATTCTACCTCCTTATGCGTTTAAAGTTGCCTCGATTGCAGCGGCCGATGCCTCGGTCAGAACTACAACATTCGAGTTCATGATTGTGTAGGTGTTCAGCTCGTTGACGTTCACTACGTTCACACGCTGGATATTAGCGGCGGACTTGCGAGCGTTGAGATTAGCGTCTGCTACTACGAACAGCACTTTCTTACCCTCTACTTTGAGGTTGTTGAGAACCTCTACCATAGCTTTGGTCTTCGGTGCGTCGAAGTTCAGAGCGTCCAATACGAGCAACTCATTCTGTTTTGCGCGAAGCGACAGAGCGGACTTGCGAGCAAGTTGTTTTACTTTCTTGTTCAGCTTGAAGTCATAGTCACGGGGTACGGGACCAAAGATGGTACCACCACCTACGCGAACCGGAGACTTCAGGTCACCCGGACGTGCACCACCGCCGCCTTTCTGACGACCGAGTTTGCGAGTCGAGTGAGCATTCTCGCTACGTTGTTTTGCTTTCGCTGTGCCTTGGCGCTGTGCTGCCAAGAATTGCTTAACGTCCAAGTAGATAGCATGGTCGTTAGGCTCTATAGCGAAGATAGCATCGTTCAGAGCAATCTTCTTACCGGTCTCTTTGCCGGCCTGATTCAAAATACTAAGTTCCATAACTAATTACTTGCTGATAATGACGATTGAATTTTTTGCACCCGGTACACTACCCTTGACCATGATCAAGTTGTACTCAGGGATTACTTTCAGTACGACGAGGTTCTGAACCGTTACGCGGTCTCCACCCATCTGGCCCGCCATGCGGGTACCCGGGAAGATACGGCTCGGATATGCACATGCACCTACCGAACCCGGTGCGCGAAGACGGTCGTCCTGACCGTGAGTCGACTGACCTACTCCGCCGAAACCATGACGTTTAACGACACCCTGGAAACCGTGGCCCTTGCTGGTTCCGATAACGTCTACGTACATGCCTTCCTCAAAGAGGTCTGCGGCTGTGATGGTTTGTCCCAGAGCCAGTTCTCCATCGAACTCAAACTCTGCTAAGTGGCGCATCGGCTCTACGCCTGCGGCCTTGAAATGGCCTGCTTCGGCCTTGTTCGTGTGCTTTTCGCTCTTGTGCATAAAGCCTACCTGAGCGGCTTTGTAACCGTCTTTCTCAACGGTCTTCAGCTGAGTCACTACGCAAGGACCTGCCTCGATTACGGTGCACGGGATGTTTTTGCCGTCGGCACCAAAGACGGATGTCATTCCGATCTTTTTTCCTAATAAACCTGGCATTGTTGCTTTAGTTTTTTTAAATAATTAATTTACTTTTGCCTGTGTTCTCGCCCACGGGTTAACGTTTTCGGGTTCCCGCCATGCGATTTTCCGGTATCACTCTCCGTGGGAAACACTTCGGCGTTCATCAAACTTTAATCTCTACTTCCACACCGCTGGCCAGCTCGAGTTTCATGAGGGCCTCTACGGTCTTGTTGTTACTGTTGTAGATGTCAATCAGACGCTTGTAGCTCGCCAATTCGAACTGCTCACGTGCTTTCTTGTTTACGAAGGTCGAGCGGTTAACCGTAAAAATACGTTTGTGCGTCGGCAGTGGAATAGGACCACTTACTACGGCACCGGTTGCCTTTACGGTCTTCACGATCTTCTCTGCAGACTTGTCAACCAAGTTGTGGTCGAAAGACTTCAGTTTGATACGGATTTTTTGACTCATAATAATTGATACTGTTTTTATTTTGTTAGTACTTCGCAGAGCGCAGATAACCTAAAGAGTCATTTGCTTAGATGACCCACGCCCCACAGGGTTAATTGTTGTTCTTTCGAACTATGTTCACGTACGTGTGTGTACGTGTTTTATATAGGAACGTGTGTGCGCACACTTGCGCACATACGCGCCCATATGATTTTTATACAAGGTCAACGCGACCGCCTACTTCTGTAAGCACAGCTTTCGCGATGGTCGAGCTAACGGCCTCGTAGTGGCTGAACTCCATCGAGCTGGTTGCACGGCCGGAAGTGATAGTACGCAGAGCGGTTACATAACCGAACATCTCTGCCAATGGTACTTTCGCTTTCACGATACGTGCACCGGTACGGCTGGTGTCCATGCCCTCTACCTGACCACGACGTTTGTTGAGGTCACCGATGACATCACCCATGCTCTCTTCCGGAGTAACCACTTCAATCTTCATGATCGGCTCCATGAGGACAGGTTTAGCCTTCGCGCAAGCCTCTTTGAACGCCATCTGCGCAGCGATCTCGAAGGACAGCTGGTCGGAGTCAACCGGGTGGAAGCTACCGTCAAGCAGCGTTACCTTCAGGCTATCCAGCGGATAACCGGCAAGCACACCGTTCTTCATAGCGATCTCGAAACCTTTCTGTACCGACGGGATATACTCCTTAGGCACGTTACCACCCTTAACGATGTCTTCGAACTGCAGACCACCGGGGAAGTCAGCATCGGCCGGCTCAACGCGAACGATGATGTCAGCGAACTTACCACGACCACCGGACTGCTTCTTGTATACCTCACGCAGCTCAACCGGGGCACTGATAGCCTCGCGGTAAGCTACTTGCGGACGACCTTGGTTACACTCCACCTTGAACTCACGTTTCAGACGGTCGATGATAATCTCCAGGTGAAGCTCACCCATACCGGAGATAACGGTCTGACCGGTCTGCTCGTCAGTCTTAACGGTGAAGGTCGGGTCCTCCTCGGCAAGTTTAGCCAGACCTACGCCCAGCTTATCGAGGTCAGCCTGGCTCTTCGGCTCTACCGAGATACCGATAACCGGTGCCGGGAACTCGATGGACTCGAGTACAATCGGTTTGTTCTCGTCGCACAGTGTATCACCCGTACGGATATCCTTGAAGCCCACGCCCGCACCGATATCACCTGCGAGAATCGTCTCTACAGGGTTCTGGTGGTTCGAGTGCATCTGGAAGATACGGCTAATACGCTCTTTCTTACCCGAACGCGGGTTGTAGACATACGAACCTGCATCGAGGTGACCGGAGTACACGCGGAAATAGCACAGACGACCTACATACGGGTCGGTTGCAATCTTGAAGGCGAGGGCGCAGAGCGGCTCCTCGTCATTCGGGTGACGTACTTCCTCTTTCTCGGTATTCGGGTTGGTACCGTTGATAACCTCGGTATCCAGCGGAGACGGCAGGTAAGCGCAGACAGCGTCAAGCATCGTCTGCACACCTTTGTTCTTGAACGAAGAACCGCAGATAACCGGGAAAATCTTCATCGCCAGCGTACCCTTACGGATAGCTACGCGAATCTCATCCTCGGTGATTGTGGACGGGTCCTCGAAGTATTTCTCCATCAGCGTGTCGTCGAACTCAGATACTGCCTCCAGCATCTTGTCGCGCCACTCTTCTGCCTCGGCTACGAGGTTAGCAGGAATCTCTTCCTCTACGTACTCAGCGCCCATGGTCTCGTCGTGCCAAAGGATAGCCTTCATTTTCACGAGGTCAACGACACCCTTGAAGCTCTCCTCTGCACCGATAGGGATCTGTATCGGACACGGGGTGGCACCCAGCACCTCTTTGATCTGACGTACTACATCGAAGAAGTTAGCACCACTACGGTCCATCTTGTTCACGTAGCACAGACGCGGTACGTTGTACTTGTCTGCCTGACGCCAAACGGTCTCAGACTGCGGCTGTACACCACCTACCGAACACAGCGCCATCACAGCACCGTCAAGGATACGAAGCGAACGCTCCACCTCTACGGTAAAGTCCACGTGTCCCGGAGTGTCAATAAGGTTGATCTTGTACTTGTTACCCGCGTAGTTCCAGTAGGTGGTGGTAGCAGCGGAAGTGATGGTTATACCACGCTCCTGCTCCTGAACCATCCAGTCCATCGTAGCGGCACCGTCGTGTACCTCACCTATCTTGTGAGTCAGACCGGTGTAGAACAAAATACGCTCCGAAGTAGTGGTCTTACCGGCGTCGATGTGTGCCATGATGCCGATGTTACGGTTTAATTTTAAATCATGTTTTGCCATTGTTGTCTTTCCAATCTTTTTGCATCTTACAGCAGCTTGCTGCGGTCTTACAGTGTAACGGTCTTTCAGTGTTAACGGTCTTACAGCAGTTTACTGCGGTCAGATTCTTTAGAATCTAAAGTGTGCGAATGCACGGTTAGCCTCAGCCATGCGGTGCATATCTTCTTTACGCTTGAACGCACCACCCTGGTTGTTATAAGCATCGATGATCTCCGCTGCCAGTTTCTCAGCCATCGAGTGGCCGCCACGTTTGCGTGCGAAGTTAATCATATTCTTCATAGCGATGGACTCTTTGCGGTCTGCACGGATCTCTGTCGGAACCTGGAAGGTCGCACCACCGATACGTTTTGACTTAACCTCTACCAGAGGAGTGATGTTGTCCAATGCTTGTTTCCAGATGTCAAGAGCCGGCTTCTCCTCGCTCTTCATTTTCTGGTCTACTACGCCAAGGGCGCCATAGAATACGCCGTACGCGGTATTCTTCTTACCATCGAGCATCAGGTGGTTCACAAATTTAGCCACCATTACCTCGCCGTACACTGGATCCGGCAGGATAACTCGTTTTTGCGGTTTTGCTTTTCTCATTGTTTCAAATATTTTTTTTTAATTCAGGGCCGCCTTCGTTCCTTCGTACATCGTACTTCGTCACTTCGTACTTCCCTTTGGTTGTCGATTACTTCAGTAGCTTCGCGTCTTTCAATTTTCAATTTTCAATTTTCAATTTTCAATTCGCTCGCCGCTTACTCAACCCTCAACCCATTGTTTCGTCCCAATTATGGAACATTTAGTTAATAAAAGGAATTTGCTTTTACTGTTTTGTTGTTTGCCTCGCTTGTCTTACAGCGAAGCGGTCAAGCGCAGCTTACTTCTTTGCCTTCGGACGCTTAGCTCCGTATTTAGAGCGGCGTTGGAGACGGTTGGCCACACCGGCGGTATCAAGCGTACCACGTACGATGTGATAACGAACACCCGGCAGGTCTTTCACACGACCGCCACGTACCATTACGATACTGTGCTCTTGCAAGTTGTGTCCCTCTCCGGGAATGTAAGCGTTCACCTCTTTGGTGTTGGTCAGGCGCACACGTGCCACCTTACGCATTGCCGAGTTCGGCTTCTTCGGGGTCGTCGTGTAAACACGTACACAAACGCCACGACGCTGCGGACAACTGTCAAGAGCCGGGCTCTTACTCTTGTCCACCAGTTCTGCTCTTCCTTTTCTAACTAATTGTTGAATTGTAGGCATTTTGTTGTTTTTGTTAATTGATTGTTACTAAATGTTTCCTGCTTTCTCGCCCGCGTTTCAGTAGTATATTACACGTACTCGCACATATACCCACCCGTGCACGCGCCGAAAAAGCGTGCAAAGATACTACAAATTTTTCATATGGCAAAATTTTTGGGGCAAAAAATGCATTTTTTAGAGATTTTTCTCATTTTTGCACTATCTACTTGGCAGAAACATGCTTGTATGGAGCTGCAAAGTAGGTTTGTGCAAAAAAGGGGGGACCGCTTGGGAGCGGTCGTCGCCGAGGGGTTACATACGCTATCCGCATGGTTATAAGGCTCTCGTTCATCGCGGAGCAAAACTCCGCTTTTGTAAAAAAATCGTCCTTTTCTTGCATATATGCGATTTTTGTAGTACCTTTGCGGCGCAAATCAAAATCGATGCAACTATGCGTAAATTCTTTTCTTTCTTCGCCATGGCGGCGGTAGTGCTGGGCATGGCCAGTTGCGGGGACGGCAACACCCCCGAGCAACCGACGCCTGTTGGTGCCATCAATGGCAAGTTCTCCGTGGCGCCGGGCAAACAGGTCTATTTCTCCCGCGGAAACCTTCAGTATAACGCTTTCCACGATAAATGGCGTTTCGCGGAAAACCAGTGGGATTATGTGGGTGATGCTACAGATGGAACGGTTAAAATAGGTAATACGAAATGCAATAATGCCAATGTCAGCCCAAGCTACAACGGCTGGATTGATTACTTTGGATGGGGTACAGGCATGAATCCTACGAATACAAGCAAGAAAGATGCAGACTATCAAACGTTTACAGATTGGGGAAATAATCCCATCTCTAATGGCGGTAATCAGGCTTATCTATGGCGTACGCTCACTAATGACGAATGGAACTATCTGCTCTTCACCCGAGTAGAGGCAAGCGACAAAATTGGTGCAGTCGAAGTAAATAACATTCCGGGTTATGTTCTTTTGCCGGATAATTGGCAGTTGCCAAACGGTTGTGAATTTACTCCCGGGATACTCAAAGCAGGATCGTTTGAAGCATGGAGCAAGATGCCCTCCACGAATTTGTACAGTGGTGAGGTGTGGGATGCAATGGAAAGAGCGGGGGCAGTCTTTCTTCCTGTTGGTGGTGATCGCTGGCAAGGGAGTATCGAATATGTTGGTATCATTGGTCTGTATTGGTCGTGTACATCTTACGACAACGACAAAACCTGCGCGTACAGTATGGGCTTCTCTGCTTCTCTATTCACTCTTGATAGAGACAGATATTACGACGGTAAGAGTGTGGGTGCAACCGTCCGCCTCGTACAAGATGTGAAATAATCCCCCCCTCTACTACTAAAGCTCACAGAAATGTGGGCTTTTTTTATGTATTATGCTATCGAGTCCGATGATTGGTTTTCAGCTTGTATAAATTTGACCTTTAGTCACAGAAGACGCAGCAATCCGCAAAGAGGAAGCAATTATCACTAAAAAACGCACCTTTCAAGGTGCTTTTTTTTTGGAATTGCCTCTGCGTTACAAAAAAAGGTACGTCTAATTAGTAAAAAACCTTAGTCTTGCCAACGGCCTAAACCATTGAAAAACCTTTGCCGCCGCAAAGGTACACTTTTTTTTTGAATTGTACAAATTAAACGTACCTTTAAATTGCGCAATGAAGGCACACAATCTTTTTATTTTGCTGTTTACATGCACGCTCTTTTCTCTCGCGTGCACGTCTTGTAACAAAGGTCAGTCATCTAACGAGGCGAAGGACCAATCGCCGGTCGATGTTCCCTCCTCTATTTTCTGGAACAGAGATTCGCTCAATTACTACGCGGCGGTGGCGTATAAGGACGATGACCCAAAGGGTCAGTTCGTCACCGGCGCTGCTTATTACCTCCAGCGTGAGGGGGATATGCCCGCAGATTTCTACACCGTCTCTCGCGAGGAGGCGGACTCTTTCTTGATGCTCTCTGCCGGCCAGGACTACCAGCCCGCCAAAGACCTCATCCGCTGCCTCCAGCAGCACAACCAGTGGAACCATTAAACGTGAAGAATTATGGCAAATAACAATTCTACATTAGGAGCGGCGAAAGCCAGCAAGAAGGATGAGTTTTACACCCAACTCTCCGACATTGAGAAAGAGTTAATCCACTATCGCGAGTATTTCCGCGATAAGGTCGTTTTATGTAATTGCGACGACCCGTACGAGAGTAATTTCTTTAAGTACTTTGCGCTCTATTTTAATGCGCTGGGCTTAAAGAAACTCATCGCCACTTGTTATGATGGTTCGCCCATTGCCCAACAGGAACTGCCATTATTTGAGGAAGCCGAAACGGAACCGAAACGGAAAGCCTATAAGGTGGAGATCTCCGAAGTGCCGGACTTGGATGGAAACGGCTCGACCGACTTGACGGATGTGAAATTGCTCCTCAAGAGTAGTGACCACAATGTAAAAGCCGAACTAAAAGGAAACGGGGATTTTCGTTCGCCCGAGTGTGTTGAACTGCTTAAGCAGGCAGACATAGTTGTTACCAATCCGCCTTTCTCACTTTTCCGGGAATACGTGGCGCAATTGATGAAATATAATAAGAAATTTCTTATTATTGGCAATCAAAATGCACTTACATACAAAGAGATATTTCCATTGATCAAGGAGAATAAGTTATGGTTGGGTTTAACGATGAACGGAAGTAATAGGTGGTTTAGAGTCCCTGATAATTATGAAAAGACCTCGAGTCTAAAGATTGAGGATGGGATTAAATATTGTTTTGTCAAGGCTGTGGTATGGTTCACTAACCTCGAGCATCATCGCAGAAAAGAAGAACTTATCTTAATTAAGCATTACACGCCGGAGGAGTACCCACATTACGATAATTATGATGCAATTGAAGTTGGTAATGTAAATAATATTCCTTGTGACTATAATGGAGTAATGGGAGTGCCTATTACATTTGTGCATAAATATAACCCAGATCAATTTACGATAATAGGTATGTGTTCTTCCGCCGGATATAATGCCGAGATTGTTGGGCTTCCTTTTTTGGGAGAGAAAGACGCACGTCCGCTTATTAACGGAAAAAATACATACGCCCGCATATTCATTCGCAAAAAACAATAATATCATGAAGATAGAACAAATCAAAGTAAAGATTGCCGACCTGGTGGACGGCTATCGGGACAGCGACGAAGAAGGCGTTGTCGGTTATCACGGCAAGTTGGACATACGTCCAAAGTACCAACGCGAGTTCGTCTATAGCGAGAAACAAGAGAAAGCCGTCATCGACACTATATCTAAAAACTACCCGCTCAACGTCATGTATTGGGTGGAGAAAGAAGATGGCACCTACGAGGTTATGGACGGTCAGCAGCGCACGCTCTCTATTTGTCACTACTACTGGGGTGCGTTTGCTGTTAACTGGAAAGGCAACCTCTGGGGGTATAGTAATCTGCCCGATGCCGAACGAGAACAGTTCCTCAACTATGAGTTGGACGTCTATGTCTGCAAAGACGGCACTGACTTGGAGAAAATAGATTGGTTTCAAGTCATCAATACCGCAGGCGCTGTACTAACGGACCAGGAGATAAACAATGCCGTCTTTGCCGGCTCGTGGGTAACAGACGCCAAGCGTTATTTCTCGCGCAGTAACTGCGCTGCCAAGCGTATCAGCGATGGCTATATTTCCAAGGCGTGGATTAGACAAGAAGGCTTGGAGATGGCTATCGAATGGGTCGCCAAGCGCGACGGTATAACGCTCAAAGAATATATGCGCCGCCACCAGCACGACTCCGACTGCTCCGACCTCTGGACCTATTTCAATCTCGTCATGACCTGGGTCAAGATGAAGTTCATCGGCAAGCATGCGAACCTCTATACGGCTACTAACTGGGGAGAGATGTACCGCCTACATAAAGACGACGAGATAGACGCCAAGAAACTCGAAGAATGGATCTCCGAACTCCTCAAAGATGGTGAGATAACCAATAAGAAAGGCATCCTTTGGTACGTCCTCGATAACAACGAACAGCACCTCGGATTGCGTGCTTTTGACGAGAAAACCGCCCTGGAGGTGTACGAGGCACAAGGACATAAATGCGTCGGAGCTAACTGCCCCGAGCACGGTCGCGAATTAGACTTCTCCGAAATGGAAGCCGACCACATCGTTCCTTGGTCCAAAGGCGGCAAAACAGTAAAGGAAAACTGCCAAATGCTCTGCCGTCACTGCAACAGAACAAAGAGCAATAAATAAAGCATAAGACATAATTTTTCTGCATAAGCAGAGCACATCGCGAACGATAAGTCTAAGCGGGAACTTAAGAACACTATCGTGAAACGATGCCTTTGACGTAGCGTAAACTACGGCACGGGTGGACGTTTCTATAAATGGTGTTCGAAGATTTCCCGCTTAGGCTCGTTTATAGGAACCAAACCCGTGCTTTTTTTTGCCCAAATTCTTTTCCTTATATGCAACAAATCATTAAAATCGAACAGCCGACTATCGGCCAAAATTTCGGGTCTGTGACTATCAACAATTATTATCCTCAACCCGTCGCAGACCCCGCTCCTAAAGCTGAGGATAAAGTAACGAACACACCCGTTTCTATCCCTCCGGATTTCTTTTGTATCTCTCCGCGCTTTTCGGAGGAAAATATCCGTGAAAGACTCAATGCAGAACTCTCGATCTCTACTACCAAAATCGAATACTGCCGCGCATTGTACCGACTGCAACATATCGGATGTATCAACCTCAATCAGTACGCCTCAGACGCACAAAGAGCCATCGTCTTCAATCGTTTTCAATCCAAATATATCCTTTCTGCCAGCGATTTCTGTAAAGCCAGAAAGAACTAAATAAGACGCAGAATTTTGGCATTCCTCGCAGAGATTTCGCAGAGAAATCGCAGAGAATTGGCAGAATCGGCAGAGAATTAGCACTCCTCATACGGGGTGCTTTTTTTATTCCCAACTTTGCACCGCTTTTCCTCGGAGAAGTGGTGCGCAAATGGTGCGCATCGAACGATTTAACCGTTTAACGATTTAACAGTTTAACGTTTTATGCAAAACTCTTTTATTTTCGAGGGCGTCGAAATAAGACGATGTCCAAACGCCAAACCCAATCACGGCAAGGCGCAACTCTACTGCTCCGCCGACGGACGATTCTTCTCCATCACATGGCGCTCTGTCCGCCAAGTCCAACACCATTTCAGTCTCAGCACTCGTACGCCGGGCAGGTACTGCCATAACGGCAAACGGGGGAACGCTTATCCGAGCATGGTTAATTTCAGCAACCGTCTCTGCCATCATCTTATCTACGAGACGTGGGTGGGACCACGCACACCGGGTATGCAAATCGACCATGTCAACGGCGACATCCTGGACTACCGGGCATGTAACCTCGAGATGGTCACACCGTCGGAGAATATGCGCCGAGCCAAGTACCTGCGCGTCATGAGGCAGTGCGAGTTCGACCCCCGTATCTTCCCCGCCGATGACCTGAGAAAACTCTTCGCCATGCCCTTCGACGAATTCAAAACAATGATCCTTCATCATAGCTTAGCAGATTAGCGGATTAGGGGGTTAGAGGATTAGTGGATTAGGGGATTAGAGGATTAGTGGATTAGTGGATTAGAGGATTATAGCTTGTGTCTTTTTCGAGGTCATAGCTTGTGTCTTTTTTAGGTTTTAGCTTGTATCTTTTTTATCCAAAAAATACAAGAAATAAATACAAGCTACCCACAACACAACCCCTCTATCCGGATTATAGCTTGTATCTTTTTTATCCCAAAAATACAAGAAATAAATACAAGCTAAGCCTTGTATAGCTTGTATCTTTTTTAGGTGAAAAATACAAGAAAATAAATACAAGCTGAAGGCTAACAACTAACAACTAACAACTAACAACTAACAACTAAAAATCAAACAATTATGAAAAATTTCGAAGAAAATAATCGCGCCCTTGTGGCAGAGAATACTACCAATTTAAAAGAAATGCGCTCATTGCGCAATACCATCAAAGCCTGTGAGGCACGTATCAACGAGATCTCTGACGCCGCAACCAACGAAGCGGTAGCCATCCTGGCGAAGCACAACCTTGACCGCGGCGAGTTCAGCGACGAGGACGGTCAGCGTTACCAACTCCAGCGCACCGACATCTTTGACATGGCGAACTACAACCGCTACAAGACCGAGGACGCCGTCCGTTGGCGACAAAAAAAAGAGGCGCAAGACCAGGCGCGCAAGTACTCCGCCGCGCTGACTCGCGAGATGAAAGGTATCACCGACGCCTTCGTCGCCCAGCACCCCGACTGGCAACCCGACGGCTTCAACCTCGTCCTCAAAGTCCTTGATTAGCTTGTATTTCGGGTAGCATGGCGAAGCCCTGAAGCCATGCGGATAGCGCATAGTATGAACCCTTTAAAAACCATGCGGGTAGCGTATATACCCTCTGAAAACATGCGGCCCCGCATTCGTGCTTTTGCGTTCCCCATCCGCAAAAGAACGTTTCAACCGGGTATATACTGTACCGCTCGCAGAGCGAAAGGGTTCATTCATTAGCTTGTGTCTTTTTTGCCTAAAAACAAGCATAAAATAAATACAAGCTAAGAGGTGGAGGGCGGGGGGAGGAGTAAATAAACATAGATAAACCCGGCATACGCCGACATAAACACAAAAAAGAGTAAACCAAAAACGCGCATTCTACGTCCGCTATGCCTTGCGGCCCACGCGGCCTGAGCGTAATCGCCCACAAGCGCTCACAAGCGAGCTTGCAGCGCTCGTAACCGCTAACACTCCAACTTGCTGCCTGATAGCAGCACGTTGAATGCTTACAAAAATACGTCGTTTCACGACTCACGAAAATAGACAAAAAATAATTTATATACGTCGTTTTACGACTCACGAAAATAACAAAAATATGTTTGTTTTACTTTATCCTCTCGCCCGGCCTGTACCCTGCCTGTAGAGGGTTAGTGGGTTAGTGGGTTAGTGGGTTAGAGGTAAAGAAAAAAGACAAAAGAAAAAGTTTGACAAAAAGAAAAATTAAAAATGTCCAGTCCTTGTATCTGTAGTCCCCTATATACTACGTATATTATCCCCTAAGGACTGAAACAGACTACAGGTACGGGACAAAACATTGAAAAAAATTATGGACTTTGAACAATATTGGACTTTAATAGGCGGAAACGTCAATTATGCGGACCGCAAGACTGCAGCTCAACGCGCTTGGAGCCTATGTGCCCCTGAAAAAAAACAAGCGATTATCACATGGCTGCAGACACATGGGAGGTACCCCGGAAGAAATCCGTATTTCTTCATTTTGGACTTCCAAACTAAACGCCAGCAGATTCTCTCCTTCAACGACTACTACGCCAAGTTTGGCACGACCGATGAACAAGGCGGGTGGGAGAGGAAGTTTCTGCCCGAACAACAAAAAACCATTTACGTTAAAAACCATTAAATTAATGTTCCACGCTTTTTAGTAGGTAATTAGTCCGATATTACCTCGTTCGTGGAACAATTAACAGAAACGCATTATGAAACAAGAAAGAAAAATCCCGTTTACGGTCATCTGCAAGCGGCTGAGCAAGGCCATCAAGGCGCCGGTAGGAATGAACCATCTGGCCATCCTCATGCACGGATGGCACAAGAGACACCCCGACGAAGCACCGCCTTTCGGCACACTCCGGATGCGCAAAAAGAAAGACGGCTACCCCTGGCTGACGACCCAAGAAGCACAACTTTTAGGCGTCTATGCCGGGTACAAAATCGTCTGAAAATCAAAAAGCGTCAACTCTTGACGCCTCGCGAGGTCACTTTCTTGGTGGCCTCGTTTTTTTGTACTACCTTTGCATCGGATTTGGGAGAGGAAACCAAAAACGCGGCGGGCGAGGGAAGTAAATAAACCAAGATAAACCCCTTCGACGGCAATGTCCCTTAACAGGTCCTTCCGCGTTCCGCGCCCCACCGCGCCCTTAAAAGTAAACTTTTAGGTCTGGTCGGTGTTACGCTGCCCGCTACATCCTCCTATTCGAAGCCAAAAGTCAATTGGCTTCTCCACCTCCGAAGGAGGTAATTGCCGCCAAAGGCGATAAACATAGATAAAGTTTATTTTATCCTCGCCCAGCCTTACAAAAATACGCTACGCTCACAAAAAATAACAAAAATAATTTTAAAACACCATCACCATGAAACGTAAACAAATCATCAAAATCATCATCTCCGTGCTCATTGCGGCACTCACGGCGTTGGCTGCCGGACTGGGCTTGCAGAGTTGCAACGTAGTACGGACCATCACCAATCGGTCAGAGTTCTTCCAGCGCGGAGACACGTCGGTCACCATTCAGACCAAGACCATCGAGGCTTACGACGCAAGTCGGAAGTGAGAAGACCCCTTCTCCTACGATGCAACGAAGAAATAGCCCTCAATCTGCGCGGGGCTGAAAAGAAAGCGCAGAGCGATCTTTGACATGTTTGGACCCATGCCTCTAAATGGTCCCTTCCCTTTCGGGGAGATAAGAGAGAGGCTGTTAACTATGGCAAAAGCGAAAGTGGGCTCCGCCGGTATCGAGTACATCTCCGGAGCCATGACACGCCCGAAAAAGCTGAATGGTCACAACCACGGTAATTACCTTGTAATGACCCACCGTGTGGCCGAGACGACCAACCCCAACTGCCAGCGCATCTACTCGTGGGATGCTGACCGCTACGCTCGTAGCTCTGCCTTGTCGCAGACCGAGAAAGCGAACCGTATCCGCTTCAAGACCGTGGCAGCTGCCGTCGCAGCGCGTCGTCAGGACCTCTCCAAGATGACCACTGACCAGGAGAACTTCCTGGCACAGCGTAATGAGCCGAACGGCAAGCGCACCATGAAGAGCTACCTCTGGAAGCTCGAAGCGGAGACCTATGATGCCGCTCATCAGAACGGCTAAAAGGCTAATCGGCTAAAAACGCACCCTTCGGGGTGCTTTTTTTTTATATGTAGTACCTTCGACCTCCTCCCCTTCCCCTTCGGGGCGGGACCCTTCGAAAGTACGTTCGCACTTTCGTGCAAACGACAATCTTTTAACCGAAAAAACTCCCTTGTGCAAGCACAGACGATTTTCTCGATTAAAATCTTGCACATTTCAAAAATTTGTAGTACTTTTGCGGTCGCAAAGGAATTATGGCAGAGAAAACAGAAGAACAAATAGCATTGGAGAAGTTGCAGGCACGGCTCACAAAGCGCTTTCACAAAGCCTGCGCGGAATACGGGCTCATCGCCGACGGAGACCATATATTAATTGGGCTCAGCGGTGGGAAAGACAGTCTGCTGCTGACCGAAATGCTCGGCCGACGTGCACGTATCCATAAACCGCATTTTCGTGTCACAGCCCTCCATGTACGCGTCAAAGAGCGCGACTATCACACCGACTTATCCTACCTCGAGCAATTCTGCGCCGAAGCCCGGGTGCCGCTTCTCATCAGAGATGTGGAAATCGGGGAAATTCCTACAGGCGAAGCCGGTCTTACAGCGTCAGCGGTCATACAGCGCAGCGGTCCTACAGCGCAGCGGTCCTCTTCCAGCCCCTGTTTCTTATGCTCGTGGTACCGCCGTAAGACCCTCTTCAACGTGGCGCAAGAGTTGGGGTGCAACAAGATTGCTTTCGGCCACCACAAAGACGACATCGTACAGACACTGCTGATGAACCTCCTCTTCGCCGGTTCGTTCGCCACTATGCCGCCACTCCTGCAATTGGACAAAATGCCCTTACAGATCATACGACCGCTGTGCCTGCTGCGCGAAGAAGAGATACGCCGCTATGCAGAGATGAAGGAGTACGAGAAACAGACCAAGCTATGCCCGTTTGAGCATGTCAGCGCTCGAACCAAAGTCAAAGACCTTTTGGCGCAGATGGAACAACTCAACCCCGATGCCGTCAGCACCCTCTATAACGCCACAACGAATATAAAAACAGAATATCTCCCATCCCCTAACCCCCTAATCCCCTAATCCGTTATGAATGCACTTTATACAATATTATTACTGTTAGCGTCGAATGTCTTCATGACACTCGCGTGGTACGGGCACCTCAAAATGCAGCAGACCGGTGTTATCACCAGCGCTACACCGCTTATTTTTGTCATCCTCCTTTCATGGGGCATCGCGTTCTTCGAATACTGTCTCCAAGTGCCGGCTAACCGGATGGGCTTTGACGGTAACGGAGGACCCTTTAACTTGATGCAACTCAAAGTGATTCAAGAGGTTATAACACTGGTCGTCTTTGTCATTTTCTCTGCCGTCGCGTTTCATATGCCCTTACGGTGGAATCATTTTGTAGCCTGCCTCCTGCTCATCGCAGCTGTCTATTTTGTCTTCGGCTTCAAATAACCCCTTCCCCTTTAAACATATGTCCCCTTATATTCAATCATTGCGCTTACGCACACTGCCGCTTTCCATGTCCGGTATAGTATTGGGAACAGGCTTAGCGTATAACTCCCTTCCTTGTAGAGAAGGGTTGGGATTAGGCTTTTGGCTTATCTTTACTTTCTCTATTCTCACCACCCTCAGTCTGCAGATTCTCAGTAACTTGAGCAACGAGTTAGGCGACGCTCAGAAAGGGACCGACACAGAACAGACCGGCCGGGCGGCATACGGACTGCAGGCCGGCACAATCACAGAAAAGCAAATCAAAGCCATGATTTGGCTCTTTGTCGCCCTTTGTATCATCTTCGGCTCCGCACTGATCTTCTGCGCCTTCGGTCTCCCAATATCCAATATCCAATCGCAAATATCAAATATTCTCATCTTTTTAGGATTAGGCTCCCTGGCCATGATTGGCGCCGTCACCTACACGCTCGGCAAACATAGTTATGGGTATATGGGCTTGGGAGATTTGGGTGTTTTCCTTTTCTTCGGTCTGCTGAGCACACTCGGAGCCTATTATCTCCAAGCACAGACGCTGACCCCGGAGGTCTGTCTGTTAGGCGCCGCGATTGGGTTACCCTGCGTGGGGGTGCTCAACCTCAATAACATACGCGATATGAATAATGATCGCGCGCACGGCAAGCGCACGCTCGCGAGCGCATTAGGCGTGCGCGGAGCAAAAATTTATCATACTTGTCTGCTAATTGTTTGCATGGCGCTCTTCGTCGTTTTCGGACATTTCGGGACCTTACTCATAGCGCCTGTGTGGGCTTGGCACCTATGGTATATATGGCATCATACAGGGAGTGAATTGGACGCTCAAATGCCCGTTTTAATGCTCTCCACTCTGCTGCTCGCGGCCCTTGGTTGGCTCTAATTTGCATTTTTTTTGCATTTTTTTACTAAAAAATTTGCACATGTCACAAAAAAGCAGTACTTTTGCACCCGCTTTTGATCAGAAACAGGTGTTCTTGAGAAAAAGCAACGGTCTTTAAAGGTTTAATAATTAAAAAAGTTGCGGAAATAGCTCAGTTGGTAGAGCACGACCTTGCCAAGGTCGGGGTCGCGAGTTCGAGTCTCGTTTTCCGCTCTTTTTTTTTGCCCAGATGGCGGAATTGGTAGACGCGTGCGTTTCAGGTGCGCATGCCGCGAGGTGTGCAGGTTCGAGTCCTGTTCTGGGCACTCGCTTGGGCTATTACTCGCAGGGAAGCCTTTTTCCCTGTTACGGTTTTTCCCGTTTAACGGGAACAACCTAGCGTAATGCCCTACGCTCTTCGGTCTGCAAAACTACGTTTTACATCCCGAGGGAAACAAAAAGTGATCTAATAAAGTTGCTTTGCGCAGGTGGTGAAATTGGTATACACGCTACTTTGAGGGGGTAGTGGTCGCAAGATCGTGTGAGTTCGAGTCTCATCCTGCGCACAAGAAAAAAAATGACGTAATCGTAAGATTATGTCGTTTTTTTTTGCGTATATGAAAAAAAATCCGTACTTTTGCGGTCGCAAAAGTTATTCGACTATGAGACACATGATTATGATAGTGCTCTTGGCGCTGACGACAAGCGCAAGTGCGCAGTTAAACACTATTTTAGGTGACTGGAAAACCGTAGACGACAAAACAGGCGAACAGCGCTCTGTCGTTACTATCTATAAAGGCTCGGACGGCCTGTACTACGGTAAGATTAGTAAACTGCTGATGTACACGGAGTTGGACTTAAAATGCGACAAATGTCAAGGCGCAGACCATAACGCGCCTATTGAAGGCCTGGTTATTATCCGCGGACTATCGTACAACAAGGAGAAAAACCAGTTGGAGGGCGGACGTGTGCTGGACCCGGAGTCCGGTAAGTTCTACTACGGCAAGATATACCCCAAAGACGGCAAGTTAATCCTCCGCGGTTCACTGGACAAACGCGGTTTGCTGGGACGTAACCAAACATGGATTCGCAAATGAGACTTGTTTTTGCATCTAATAATGCGCATAAGTTAAGCGAAGTGCGGGCCATCATGCCGGCTGATGTAACCGTGCTCAGTCTGCGCGATATAGGTTTTGAAGCCGAGATAGATGAGACAGGCTCCACACTGGAGGAGAACAGTTTGATCAAAGCCCAAACGGTATGGGACTTTATCAATGACGGATTAGAGGTTGACGGGGTGTTTGCCGACGACACCGGCCTGGAGATAGATGTATTAGGCGGCGAACCGGGGGTCTATACCGCACGATGGTACACCCATGAACCTACCCTAACCCTCCCTATGGGGAAGGGAGTAACAGAGGAAATGATGAACTTCCAATGTAATCGCGCCAAAGCCCTCCGTGAACTGGCGGGCAAAGAGGACCGCGGTTGTCAATTCCGCACCGTGATTACATTGATTAAATCAAACCCCACCCTCCCGAAAGAGAAAGAGATTATTCAAGTGGAAGGTGTCGTACGTGGGCAGATAACGACCGAAGAACACGGTACAGGCGGATTCGGTTACGACCCGATATTCATTCCGGAAGGTTACGACAAGACATTCGGCGAACTGCCGGCAGAGATAAAAAATCACATCAGTCATCGCGCACGCGCGTTGAAAGAACTGGTGAAGGTGTTACAGAATTTATGAAATCAGGCAGATTTATATCCGTTTTATGTTTGTTGAGCACGCTCGTTCTGTCCGTTCGAGCGCAACAATGGAGTTCGCATTTCGCGTATAACAACGTCACGCAGATCGCCATGACGCCCGACCGCGTCTATGCCGTTTCGGACGGCAGTCTCTTCAGTGTGGACAAGCAATCGGAGAAAATACAGATTTATAACCGTCAGTCGGGTTTGCATGGCACGAATATCACGTGCATCGCTTATGACGATGTTTCCAAAACATTGATTATCGCTTACGAAGCCGGGCGACTGGATATGCTCACCCCGTACGGAGTGCAGTATATCGGCGACCTATATGACAAAGATATGATGGAGGAAAAGACGGTGTATAACATCACCATTCACGGTCGCACCGCTTATCTCGCCACCCACTACGGCGTACAGACTTTTGACCTGCGCGAACGGAAATTAGTGGACAGTTACTGGCTTCGCCCTAACGGCGAAGTGACGCCTATCAAAGATATACTTATCGCCAATGACAGTATTTACGCTTTCAGCGACGACAGCCTCTATTGCGCTGATTTACACGACAATATAGTAGATTATCATTTCTGGAATCGCGAACCACGCTCATCCCGCATCCAGCCGGATAGCAATAAAGGCGTGCGCTATGAGGATGCTTCGGGCGTATGGATGGCCGGCAATACGGAAGGTGTCGTGCGCGAGATGATGACGGAACGCGCGACCTATAAACCGGAAGGACCGCTGAGTAATATTCCTTACCGCCTGCATTGGGCGCAAGGACGCTTGTTTGTACTGCAAGGCGGGCGATGGGCCAACCAATACTTCCGCCCGGGTGTAGTGATGATTTACGACGGAGAGCATTGGACGAATATCCCGACAGACTCCATCAGCCAAAAGGTAGAGGGACCTGTTGAAGACTTCATGAATGTTGCAGTCGATCCTGGCGACAAGAACCATTTCTTCGTCACCAGTTACGGTACCGGTCTATATGAGTTCCGCAACAATACCATCGTCAAGAAATATCTGCCGGCGGAGGATAACACGTTAGGTGCTGCAGACCCGAATATTCAACGCTATACCCGTCTAGATGGCGCCCAATATGACAGTCAAGGTAATCTGTGGCTGCTATGCGGCGGCGAAGTGCAGTACCCTCTCGTTTGCCTGGACGCAGAAGGTCAATGGCACGGTATTCCGGTGAAGAACAAGAATACCCTTCTCCCGTTGCACACATCTACCGGTTTAGTAGTGGACCACTCGAATGCCCACCTGAAATGGATGGCAACCGCAAGGAGTAATACCTGTCTGGCTCTGCTGGACGACAACGGCACTCCCTTCGATGTCACGGACGATAAGACAATCGTTCGTAATAGTTGGACTACCGAAGAAGGACAAGAGGTTACTGTCGATAACATCTTTGCAATGACGCAGAGTTCGGATGGCAGTATCTGGATGGGAACCAATAAAGGCCTTGTGATCATCCGTTCCGGCCGCAACTATCTGTACTCTGACTTATGCGAGCGTCCCCGGTTAGTGGACCACAACGGAGAGAATCCGATGACCAGTCTGACGGTTAACGCGCTATGCGAAGACAAGAATGGTAATATATGGGTAGGAACCAATTCGCTGGGTATCTATGTACTGAACAGCGATGCCACCGCCATCCTCGCGCAATTCACCACCGACAACTCGTCAATGCCGTCGAATACCATTCTCTCCCTCGCTTGCAGCGACCAAGGAGTGATGTATATCGGTACCGCAGGCGGATTGGTAGAATTTAACCCGAATGATATTCCATCGCATACCTACTCGTTCACGGACGAGTCAGACCTCAACCCGGGCGCGATGCAACAATGGAGACTGCACAACTCCTATTATAATCCAGAGAAAGTAGTGGCAACGCCTTCACGCGTCTATGCGTTGGCGAGCGGGGCACTTTTCTATGCAGACCGAGAAACGGACCAATTGGTATATCTGAGTAAAGCAACGGGACTCAAGGGCAGTTCCATCAGACACATTGAATATGATGGTTCTACCCACCAACTCATCATCGCCTATACAGACGGACGAATAAACCTGCTTTCGGATGACGATGAGGTACGACAGATGCCGGATGTGCACTTGAAAGCCGGCTCTATAGCCGTAGGAATCAACAATATCTCCGTCGGCAAGAAACACTCGTATCTCGCGATGACTTTCGGTATTCTGGCCATCAATACTAAAAAAGCCGAAGTGAGCGACACCTATTATATCGGCGAGGATGCCAAAGATGTAGATGTGCAGTTTGTGATGGAGAACAACGACTCTCTGTATGCTTTCGCAGACGGCTTTTTGTACAGCGCCGCATTGAGCGACAACCTGGCAGACTACGTCTATTGGCATAAAACCGCTATGCCGGAAGGAACGGTACAGAATGCGTTTGTATATCGCCAGGAACTCTATATGCTCCTCCAGAACCGCATTTACCGCTACCATAACTATCAATGGCAGCAATGCATGGATAATTTCTTCCATTGGATACACGCGTCCGAAGACCAACTGCTCGGTTATGCGGAGGGACAAGGTTTGTTCCGCATCACAGATGATTTCCGCATAGAGCGATTGAACTATAATTACTCGTTCAACGACGTCGTCAAATCGCAAGGAGAATTATGGGGAGCAGAAGTCGGCTGGGGACTGATACGCATGGGCGCTAACGGAGATGATTATTTCCATACCGAGGGGTCCAACAGCAACTCCGGCTATTTCCTTTGTGCGGCGCATGACCGGATTTATACCGCTAACGGAGGCCGCTGGAGTAACGAATACGCGAATCCTCTCCAATTAAACATCTTCGATGGCCAAGCATGGAAAGGCTATAACTGGTGGGATGTATCATCCGTCATGGATGGCAAAACAGCCCTGGACCCGGTGAGTATTGCTGTCGATCCCAAAGACCCCGGACATTTCTTTGTGGCCACCTATACCGTAGGAGTGCTTGAATTCCGCAATTATGCCGCTTATGCGCATTATTGGAGTCAAAACAGTACCATCAAAGAGGCCCGCGAAGATTATAACCCGTATTTATACACCCGTACGGACGGCGCAATGATAGATGACAAGGGTAATTTCTGGGTACTTAATGCCACCTATCTGGGCTATCCTGTACACGTAATGACACCGGACGGACAATGGCACGCATTGGCGCTTCAGGACGGGAATAAGCTGCTAACCCTTATTACACCGTCAGGCATCTGGACCGACCGGCGTAATAGCAAACGCAAATGGTTCATCGACCAGCGTTCTGACGCCGGCGTGATTCTAATGGACGATAATGGCACTCCGGCCAATGGCAACGACGATAAGTGTATCAAACGCTCCACCTTTGTGGACCAAAACGGCAATACGTTAATGCCGGCCGTTATCAGATGTCTGGAGCAAGACCATAATAACCGCATATGGATAGGCACCCAGAACGGTATCATCCTCATCCCTGCAGCGACTGATTTCTTCACCAGCAACGCCTGCCGACGTATTATCGTTCCGCGTAACGACGGTACAGGTTTGGGCGATTATCTGTTAGGCGACGAACAGGTTAACTGCATGGCTGTCGATGGAGGTAACCGCATGTGGATAGGTACCGCCAATTCTGGACTATACCTCATTGAAGACGACACAATTACCGTGGCGCATTTCACGGAAGACAATTCTTTGCTGCCCTCGAATAACGTGCTCTCCTTAGCCATCATGCCTACAACGGGAGAAGTATTCGTCGGCACGGACAAAGGTATTGCTTCGTACCGCAGTGACGCGAGTGAGGCCAAAGAGGATATGAGCGGTGCGTACGCCTACCCCAACCCCGTGCGCCCGGATTATGGCGGTATGATCAGCGTTACCGGCCTGATGGACAATTCGGTAGTGAATATCGTGGATGCGGGTGGCAATCTCGTATGCAAGACACGCAGCCATGGCGGAACAGCGGTCTGGGACGGCAAATTACCGGACGGCCGACGCGCTACACCAGGTGTTTATACAGCCCTTTGTAACGCCGAAGGCGGTCATACGGCAGTGAAGATTCTAGTAGTACGCTGATGTCGGGAAAAGCGAAATATATACTCCGTATAGCGGCACTGTTTGCATTGCTTCTTATTCCTATCTTTTATGCTTTAGTCACCGCTATAGACCTTGAGCATGCTTGGATTAAGAAAATTGCATATCTGACAGTAGTCATCGTTATGCTGTTTCTGCCAGCGCTCATACTAAAAGCACGCACATACTTTATCGTTGAGGGTGTTTTCAATTTTTTCTTTTTCCCCATTGATATAGTCAGCTTATATCTTAATAGACAGTCTGCTTCTGTGCCATTCGTGCAGAATATACTGCATACGGACTTTCACGAGTCATTGGAATTGCTAATATCCATATGGCCACTCTGTCTATGCGTGGTAGCACTATGGCTCCTTTATTTTATACTTGCAGTGGGTGTGGAGAACCACTATCTTATCTCAGGGAGGGGACGGAAAGTAATTGCTATAAGCGCCATATGTATGGCCTTAATCGGGTATGGTACGATGGTCGTTTATCAAAAAAGAGTATATCCCTCCAAGCCCGGAAAGATTGTCATGAAGGATGCAGTGGACTTGGTCTGGATGAAACTCTATAAGATTTATCCATATAACTTGTATATGGATCTGGCAGACATCATCCAGAGTCACCGTCAACAACGGCAAATGCAGGTAGCATTAGATGATTTCCGCTTTGGTATTAAACCGTGCAAACAAGACTCTCCATCACTATATATTCTTGTGATTGGCGAGGCAGCGCGCTATGATCATTGGAGTCTTAACGGATATGCGAGAGAGACCAGTCCTCGACTGCGCCAACGAATCGGATTGATTAGTTTCGACAGCGTTTATGCACAAGCGAACCTGACAAGTTATTCCTTACCGCTCATTATCACTCGAGCGACTGCGAGAAATGCAGACTTGGCATACCGAGAGAAGACACTCCCAGAAGCCTTTCGGGAAGCCGGTTTCTATGCCGGATTGATTACTCAACAGCCACCATCTTCTCTTGTTAGCCGTAGTATGAATGCGTGTGACATGCATTCATACCATGCGGAGAACGTGGATATAGCGGGTCATTATGATGCACAAATGATAGATCCTCTTCGTGCGCACATACAAGACACTATGCAATTCTTTCTATTGCACTCACTCGGGTGCCATTTTCGATATGAGTTGCGTTATCCGGCGTCATTTGCATGCTTCCAACCGGTAATAGGGAACACAAGCGGTTATGCTATGATTGCTAAGGAAAATAAAGAACCTTTAATAAATGCCTATGACAATGCTATCCTATATACTGACTATTTCTTGAACGAGCTGATTGCTTATGCCGATAGTTTGAATCGTCCGGCAGTAGTGCTGTATATTTCTGACCATGGCGAGAGTTTCTGGGATGACGAGCGCAACTTGTCTTTACATGGTTCATATGTCCTCTCAGAGTATGAATACCATGTGCCTATGTTCATCTGGTATTCTAACGAGTATGCCGCTCTTTATCCGGACAAAGTGAAAATTTTGCAACAAAATAAAACTACACCTATATCCTCAGATGTAGTCTTTTATTCAATGCTTGATTTGGCTGGAATACCAGACATAGTCGATTCTACACGTTCAATCTGTTCTCCCTTCTTGTCCTCGATGGATACTATATATGTACATTCTGGATCCGGCGAGATAGTCCCAATGGCTATTCACTAATTCCGTATTAGTTTCATGAACTCTTCGCGGGTTTTGGCCTGATTGAAGACGCCTGTAAAATCGGAGGTAACCGTCATAGCGTGTTGTTTCTGCACGCCCCTCATCTGCATACAAAGGTGCTCTGCCTCGATGACAACCATCACCCCTAACGGGTCGAGGGTTTTCTGGATACATTCTTTGATTTGCGTTGTGAGGCGCTCTTGCACTTGAAGTCTGCGGGCATAAACATCTACCACGCGGGCTATCTTACTGAGCCCTGTAATGCGCCCGTTAGGGATATACGCCACATGCACTTTACCAAAGAAAGGTAACATATGATGCTCGCAAAGCGAATAGAAATCAATATCTTTGACGACTACCATTTGGCGATAGTCTTCCTCGAAGAGGGCGGAACGCAAGATAGCCTCCGGATCTTCGTTATAGCCTTTGCAAAGGAATTGGAGTGCTTTTCCCACACGGTGCGGAGTCTTTTGCAATCCCTCGCGCTGAGGGTTTTCTCCTATTTGACGCAATGACTCCTCTACCGATTTAGCGATGGCTTCCGTCACCTCCGGATTACTATGAAACTCTTGTAAATCCATTATTGCAGCACTTTGATTTTATCGCGGACTATATATGTGTCACCTATCATTGCCGGGTAAGCCTCCACGAATTGTTTCTTATACTCCTTAGCCTCGTCGTATGTCCGGAAATCACCCAAACGCACTTTCCAGAAGGGCGGTAAGTACTGTACATAAATAGTATGCTCAATTTTATCCTTTAACTTACTCTCCAAGTCCAGCGCTTCGCTCTTCGCAACTTGCTGCTGATTAGAAGAATAAATCTGCACACGATAGCCATCTATCTCTATCATCTCTCTCGAGCCGTTCATCGCCTCATCAAGCAGCACACCGACAGCGGAGTCTTGCAACACTTCCACCCCGGGCATTGAATCCAACAAGTTGGGGCGAACAGCAATCGAGTCCTCCGCCCATATACCTATAGAAATCAGTACACCGAATACTATAATCCACAGTTTTTTCATCATTTTATGTTTTGTCTTACGACTTCGTACAAGTATCGTGCCATTAATAGCGGAAGGAACTACCACCGACAAACTCGCGCAAGAAGGAAGTAGGCGGTATTTCTTTCTCAGGAATCGGAACAAAATACTGCAGGAACTTAAGTAATCTGTGTGCCTCAGTATATTCCTCACAGAACTTCGGCACCTCTTGCAGAATAGGCTCTGCGTGACGTTTGAGTACCGCAAACTCGAATATAAGCGCCGAGTTAAACATCACATCCGCTTCCTCCTGGAAAGGATACACCCATTTGGTCTCTCCACGTACCACACTCGGGCAACGGGCAATCGTCTCTCGCGCAGAGAAATTACGGTATTTATAGTCACGAACGATACGACGTAACAGACGGATATCTGTTGTCGGAATCCAGTTATGGTTGTCGATGTTAATTGTCGTCAGTGCCGAGACATAAATCTTATAGGTCAGACTATGGTCTACATCCGGCAGGATGCAGGGGTTGAGCGCGTGCAGACCTTCTATAACCAATACAGAGTCTTTCTGCAGTTTCAGTTTGCGGCCTTTGAACACCCGCTCACCAATGGAGAAATCATACGTCGGCAGATCCACCTCTTTGCCCTCTAGTAAATCATGTATCTGCTGGCGGAAGAACGGCAGGTCCACTGCATTCACATGCTCAAAATCCCATTCCCCATTCTCGTCACGCGGTGTATCTACACGATTCACAAAATAATCGTCCATACATACCACCTCCGGTCTTATACCATTGACGAGGAGCTGTATTTGCAAACGTTTGGAGAAAGTGGTTTTACCACTGGATGACGCACCAGAGATAAACACGATTTTCGGTCTTTTCTCCGCGATAGCATCTGCTATCTGCGCTATTTTCTTCTCGTGTAACGCCTCCGCCAGTTTAATCAAGCCAAACGATTTATTCTGTTTGCAAGCGATATTAAAATCACTTACATTATTGATTCTCAGCAGTTTATTCCATCTGTTATACTCCTGGAATATAGAGAACATCTTGTCCTGCGACACTTCGTCCTCTAAGACCGTGGGGTTATTACGATTTGGAATGCGCAGCAACAGGCCGTCCTGGAACAGGCGTACATCGAAGACGTTGATATACCCCGAGGAAGGGAGCAGTACATTCGTATAGTAATCGATATAATCGCCCATGCGGAAATACCGGCAGTACGGATTACCGAGGGTCTCAAAGATTGAAGTCTCGTTGTTATAGCGCTCCGCGAACATCCGTATGACTTCCTTGGTCTGTTTCTCCTCCTCCGCTATCGGGCGGTCCTCCTCAATAATCTTCAGCATGCGCTCTTTGATAGCCTTCACTATTTCCCGCGTGACTACCGGCGGTTCTTTCTCCTCCCCCGGTTCGGTCGTTTTGTCCCTGCGCCACTGAAGCGTACAGTAATACCCTTTACTAATCGGATGCTCGACACGCAGGTCCATCTCCGGGAACAACTCATTCACCGCGGCACCTAAAACCATTCCCAGCGTACGCACATAGGCTCGCATTCCGCTGGGCGAACTGGCATCCAGAAACTCCACATCTTTCGGCTTATAGAGCAAGAAATTAAGGTTCTCTACTTTATAGTTCACATGCGCCGCAATAATGGGATATTTCAATTTGAATTGTAGCAACTCCTTCAATTCAATCAATGAGATTCCACGCGGCACATCATGATAGGTGTGGGTGTTCTTGCAATAGATGGTGATGGTTGGTTCCATATGACGGTTAGCGGATTAGGGGGTTAGCGATTAGAGGTTAAAGCATCTATTTCTATGGCTTGTTGCAGCAGGGCTTTCATATCACTCAGCCGCACTTGGTTGGCGGCATCAGAGATTGCTTTCTCGGGGTCCGGATGGGTTTCTATGAACAAACCGTCCACGCCCACAGCCAATGCCGCGCGCATCAAAGCCGGTACATAATCTCTATTCCCTCCTGTGATTCCTTGCGGCGAGCCGGGTTGCTGTACAGCGTGCGTAGCATCAAAGATAACCGGACAACCGAAGCGTCTCATCTCCACTAGAGCCGTCATATCCACGACTAATCGTCCGTATCCGAAAGATGAGCCACGCTCGGTAAGCCAAATTTTCCCTTCTTTGGCGGCTCCGGGCGCTACCTGCTCTATTTTCCCGATAGCGCCTCTCATATCCCATGGCGCCATGAACTGTCCTTTCTTGACATTCACTATCTTACCTGTCTGTGCCGCCGCTTGCAGCAAGTCAGTCTGCCGGCAAAGGAAGGCTGGTATCTGCAACACATCTGCTACATCCGCTACCGGTTCACACTGCCAACTCTCGTGCACATCTGTCAGGATAGGCAATCCGTACTGCTCTTTGACCTCTTGCAGTATTCGCAAGCCCTCGTCCAGTCCCACTCCTCGCTGAGAGGTAGAGGTGCGATTCGCTTTATCGAACGACGACTTGAAATAGAGGGTAATGCCCAAGTCATAGCAGAGGCGTCTCAACGTCTCTGCTGTCTGCAAAACGCAGTCACGACTCTCAATGGCACAAGGCCCTGCTATCAGGAACATGACTTATTTGTCTTCTTTCTTTTCTTGAGTTTTCGCCTCAGCGGCATTACGTTGAACTAACGCCGAGTCTTCCACACTTCGGAATACGCGTGCCCATTGTACTTTGAGTTTGCCTTCTCCTCCCTTTTCGTTCATTGGGAGCCAACTCTGCGCCAGGTAGAACATTGCTTCTTTGGGCAGACTATTACGCAGACGAAGGATTTCCAGGTTGTTCACATACCAGATTAACTCATTCTTCGTCCAACGGAACGAATAGACGTGATACATCGAGCGCAATATACCAGTTAGTTCCGCCAAGCGGGTTTTATTGCCGTTTACCAAGCCCAACTGATGTTTACCGTTGTAGAAATACAGCGCAATCATCGGGTTGTCTTGTTTTCCGGTAGAGAGTCCGAAGAAATGGCGTCCGGCTCCCTGGCTACGCACTTTGGCCATAAAGAGTCCTTGCTCTTGCATAAAAGCATCTTTGGTATTCATCACATCGGATGTATAATCGAATACCTGCTCCACAAATCCTTTCTTCACATCCCACGCTACTGCCTCCACGGTCTCTTCACGTGTCTCTATATCCATACGTCCGTCCACAAAGAAGGTGTTATGTCCGTTGTTATAAGCCTGGCGTTCCGTGGTGCGCGAGTGACCGTCTTTGGCGGCCTTGTTCGCATAGCCGTAACCGGGTTTCCAGTTCTTTCCACTCGACATATCATCATCGAAGGCGGGGCGGAAGAGTTCAGCCCAGTCGATGCGCTCTTCGCGCTGGGTATAGAAGAACTTGATATCATCCGAGTTCGCCAACTCTTTATAGCGTTGCTCTGTTTTATATTCCTCAGAGTGCTGCCAACGCTTGGCATCTGCCCAGAGCGCATGACGCGTCAAGAAATCCTCATTCTTCACTTCTTTCTCCAGAACCTCCAATTGCTTCAACTCAGCGGAGTGCAGCACTTTGGTATAGTTGCGATAGAAAGAGGAATGGTATATAATATTATAGGTGCGTATCTCGCTTGATTTGAGGCACTCTTTGAGGCTCTTAACTTTTTGAAAATCCTCCGTCTTCTGGAATTGCAGGAAATTCTGGAAGGTAGGATCCTCCAATGCGCGTTGGTAGCGACGGATACTACGCGAAGTCACAAGACGCTTGAAAGCAGTCATCTTTCTGCCCTCGTCCGTATCCTCGTACTTACGGTTGATCAGTTCTTTTTTGCGTGCCTGGAAGTCTCTGCTTTCCACGATTTTCTTCAACGCAATATACTCTGCCAACTCGGGCGACTTCTCTATTTGACGCCACCTTTTAACACGCTCTTGCATGTCGTAAATAGTTTTCTCGAACGCATCCGTCGAGAGCATTTTGCCGGTTAATCTGGCTGTGAAGATATTCATAAAAAACTTCGTTTTTTGGAGTTTCTGCGTCGTCGAGTTGCGTAAGCGAGCTTACACTCGACTAGCACGAACTTCATAAAATTATTATTTGTTATTATTTATCTCTTGATAAAGTTCTTCGAGTGTATCCACAAACTGAGGGAAGTAGTGCTCCGTTTCCGGCAGGAAGTGCAGCTCTTTCATCCGTGCTATCTGCTGTTTGAGCGGTTCATAGAACCCTTTGTAGTTAAGCACAAAGAGCGGTTTATGATGTTCACCGACCACTCCACTGGAAGTAGCATCAAACATTTCGTCCAATGTTCCGTAACTGCCCGGCATACAAACAATCACATCAGCATTGGAGCGAATGAGTTGTTTGCGCGCGGACATATTTGCCACTTCAATCAGTTCGTCACAGTGTTCGGCTTTTCTGCCTGCAGCGATGATACGCGGAGGAATCACCCCCACCACATGGGCACCGGCAGCCTTTGCCGCCTTGCTGACACTATCCATCAGTCCGCCTGTAGCGCCTCCATACCACAGTGCGTGGCCTTGCTCGCCTATCCAGCGGCCCAATGCCTCACCCAGCGCTTTGTATTCCGCAGGGATGGTGTCTTTCGCCGAACAATAAACAGCTACGCGCATAATCTATGATTTCTAAGCCACAAGGGCACGATTACTTCAAATTTATGATTTCGAATTTATGCATCGATGTTTGCGTATGTAGCATTCTCCTCGATAAACTCACGGCGGGGAGCTACGTCATCACCCATTAGCATGGCGATGGTACGATCAGCCTCAGCGGCATTCTCGATGGTCACTTTCTTGAGAAGACGGCGAGCCGGATCCATTGTGGTTTCCCACAACTGCTCGTCACTCATCTCACCCAAACCTTTGTAACGCTGGGTTTTGATCTGACGCTCATCTCCTCCGCCATAATTCTGGATAAACGCTACACGCTGCGCATCATTCCAGCAGTACTCGCTGTAGTTACCCTTGGAGCATTTATATAGCGGCGCCATGGCGATGTAGAGGTGTCCTTGCTCAATCACTTCTTTCATATGACGGAAGAACAGGGTCATAATCAGCGTAGCGATATGCGCACCATCGACATCGGCATCGGCCATGATAATCACTTTATGATAACGGATTTTGGAGAGGTTAAGCGCTTTCGGATCCTCTTCAGTACCAAACGTGATACCCAGTGCGGTGAATATATTACGCACCTCTTCGGACTCAAACACTTTATGCTCCATTGCTTTCTCCACGTTCAGGATTTTACCGCGGAGCGGGAGGATGGCCTGATGTACGCGGTCACGTCCGGTTTTTGCGGTACCACCTGCCGAATCACCCTCGACGAGGAAGAGCTCACACTCCTCTGCATCTTTCGACACACAGTCAGCCAGTTTGCCGGGCAGACCACCACCGGAGAGCGGAGACTTACGGAGAACTGATTGACGGGCATTACGAGCCGCTATACGTGCCTGCGCCGCAAGAATAACCTTCTCTACGATTTTCTTTGCATCGTCCGGGTGCTCCTCCAGATAGTTCTGCAGAGCCTCGGAAACGGCAGAATTGACCATACCTGCCACTTCGGAGTTACCCAGTTTGGTTTTCGTCTGTCCCTCAAACTGCGGTTCCGCCACCTTGACCGAGATAACAGCCGTCAGACCTTCACGGAAATCATTCGGGTCAATGGTAGAGTTACCATCTTTGTCTTTCAGCTTCGCCTTCTCGAGCATTTTGCTCTCCTCGGCATATTTCTTCATCACACGTGTCAGAGCAGCACGGAAACCGGCTACGTGGGTACCACCCTCAATCGTGTTGATATTATTCACATACGAGTGTACATTCTCATTGAAATCGGAGTTATAAATCATCGCCACCTCAACCGGGGTACCGTATTTATCGGTATTAAGATGAATCACTTCGCTAATAAGCGGCGTACGTGTGCCATCGATATAACGAACGAACTCCTGCAGACCCTTCTCCGAATAGAACGTTTCTTTCTTGCACTCGGTCACTTTGGTTCCATCCTCGAGCGTATGCTCTTGCATCACACGCTTATCCTTGAGGACAATCTTAATGCCGGCATTGAGGAACGCCAACTCACGCATACGGTTAGCAAGGATCTCCCACTGATAAACCGTCTCGGTAAAGATGGTATCATCCGGCCAGAACTGCACGAACGTACCCGTCTTACGCTGCTCCCAGTTACCGATAGCTTCATCCTCGGTGATGGTATGTACCGGTGCAAGCGGTTTACCTTTCGCATAATCCTGCGTATGGATCTGACCGTCTCGATAGACCTCCACATGCATTCTGGTCGAAAGGGCGTTCACACAGCTCACGCCGACACCATGCAGACCTCCGGACACTTTGTAACTATCCTTATTAAACTTACCACCGGCGTGGAGCACAGTCATCACAACCTCCAGCGCGCTGCGATGCTCCTTGGGATGCATATCCACGGGAATACCACGACCGTTATCCTGCACCGTAATGGAGTTATCCTCGTTGATATGCACGGCGATCTCGTTGCAGAATCCAGCGAGCGCCTCATCAATCGAGTTGTCCACTACTTCATACACAAGGTGGTGCAGACCCTTCTGGGAGATGTCTCCGATGTACATCGCCGGGCGTTTGCGCACCGCCTCCAAACCTTCGAGCACTTGAATACTCGAGCCATCATACTTTTCTTTTTGCTCTTCCATTATAATTGTGAGTTATTTATTTTCCTTATACATTCTTATTTCACGCGAGCACATGATGAGCGCGCGCACATAAATCGGCGACAAAGGTACGAAAAAAAAATGACATACGCAAGAGCGTATGCCACTTTTTGGTCATTTTTCTTATTTTATCCACAAAAAACGTCTTTTTACAGCACCCTTTCCATGCAAACGTGCGGTATTTCCGCCTCCATAAACACCTCTCCCACAGCACGGAAACGGCGTCGTTTATAGAAATTGACTGTCTGAAGTTGCGCATGCAGTCTCAGCGTTGTTGCGCCTTTTTTCTTTGCCTCGGCCACGGCATATCGGAGTATGAATTTCCCGAGCCCTTGTCCCCGTACGAGGGTTAACATACGTCCCAGTCGGAGCACTCCTTTCTGTGCCTCAGGGAAGAGGCGCGCGTAAGCTATTACTCTGCCGTTTTGGGAGACGAAGAGGTGTGTGCTGATATAATCAATACTATCTTCGTCCAAGTAATGGATGTTTTGCTCCATAACAAAGACTTCGAATCTCGCTTTGAGTATTTCGTAGAGCTCGGCCGCTGAGAGTTGGTCAAAGATTTTGATAGAGAGAGTTGCTCCTTTTGGAAGAGAACGTCCGGCAAGAGGTTTATGCGGTTTCAGTTCCCCTTCTTGAAGGATCTGCTCTTTGATTTTATCAAAGACGTACTTGCGCGTAGTGGTGTATTTGCGCAGCGTAAGATCCGGGGAGTCCACAACGGTTTTGTTGAAAGCCTCTTTTCTTGCCGTCCACTCCTCTTTTTGCGCGGGGTCATTCATTATTCTATTAACCTGTGCATTGACTTTACCAAAGAGTTCGCGGTGTTTTTTTTGCGCTTTGGATGCAGGTCCTTGGTAAGGATGGAGGATACTATATGTATGCTCCTTTCCGTTGCGAACGCGGTGAATGACGTTGTCTTTCTTGTTCAGCTTACCCCTTTTCTGGGAGTAATCCGTGTTATTTACTTTTGCCATAATTCTATCAAACAGTATATATATACTATGTATATATATAGTAAATGACGTTTACTTGCAATTTCAGGCCCGTTATCTTATGGTAATCTTATGGGTATCTTGTGGTTATCCTATGGTAAGGACAGGTAAAGGGTCCGTAAATAGCCGCTAATTGGGCGTTAATTGGGCGTTAAATGGGCGTTAATTGGACAATTAATTATTCGTCAGGAATGGTTTCCTGATTGATTGTAGCGGTCTTTTTATCGCCCGGTACAACTGTAACCGAGGTGTAGCCGTTTCGGCGGTCCTGTTTGTCATAAGTGCAGAAGGTAAAAGTAACCTGCTCATCATAGCCCGTGCCGCTGGGAACGATGTCATCCGGTGATTTGATTTCGAAACGCGCAACACCTGCGGCGTCAGTAGCGACAGAGCGTTTGGCATTTGTTTTATAACCAGTATCATAGCCCGAGTCATCAAACATATACACCTGAAGACCAGGTCCTGCGTTTTGTTTGTCCGGCGTGATAACCTGAACATCGATTGTGGCTTCTGTTTTGAAAAAGCAAGAAGTCATGACACATGCAATGACAACCATTGCGAGGAAATGAAGTTTTTTCATAATGATTATAGTTTGTAACTTGTTGTTTCTTAGCCTCAATGGGCACGATTATTTATCAAAGTCAAATCTTATGATTTGCTTATAAGGGGTATTAAAACTGCATAGCGATGCCGAGTCCGTTATGGTCGGCTTTGAGATTGAAGGTAATCGGCGTAGCCGCTACGCCACATTTGTTATTGTAGATTTTGTAGGCATTGTTCTCTCGGTGGTAACCGACCGAAATCAAAGGAATACCCACTCCACAAGCCGCAATAAGTCCGGCGGAAAAGATGGTCAGACCTGCAATTTCCACAGCCAAGCCGTTCTGGGGTGTTCTCGGTATTCCAAAACAAACACCCAAGCCTACAGCAAACATTCCCATACCGCCTCCAAGAAGGCCCCATCCAACATTACGAAGTTTCTTGCCGTTGGAATACTGTCTGAACGCCTCTGGGCACGTTTGCATAATGCGAGCGTATTCTTTTTTGTCAATTTCAGTCCCCAAATAATCGTATTGAGACACGCCAATTCGGGTTATTGCCTCCTTGGATGTAGTTTCTTGTGCGAAGCACATAAGTGCACAGACGAGTGCAACAAAAAGAAACGTAATTTTTTTCATAATACTCGTATTGTTAGAACCTTTGCGGGTGCAAAGGTACAACATTTTTTGCATATATGCAAGTTTTTGTTCTTTTTTCTACAGAGCAAACAAAGTTTGCGATTATTAAACAGCCTAAAAACTATGCAGATAGCGTATATACTATCGGCGTAAACGCAGGCTATTTAATAATCGGAAAAGAGATAAAAATAATTTTGGCACGGTGTTTGTGAAAGAGGTAGTGAAGCCGGCGGGATGGAGGAGTGCTGAAGGCAAAAACTACACAAATCACGCTGCGCGTAACAAAAAGAGAATCAATTATTTACTCAAACATCAAAAGGAGGTACATTATGAAGAAATTATTCGTTTTGGCACTAAGCGCTCTGATGGTAATGAGCGTGAGTGCACAGGAAGCCAAGAAAGAATTCAAGGGCGAGCGCAAGGCCCAGTTAGAACGCAAGGAATTCAAGGGCGAACGCAGAGAGTTCAAAGGTGAACGAGCAGAATTCAAGGGTGAGCGGTCCGATTTCAAAGGCGGCTGTCCGCGCGAACTCAGCAAAGAGGAGATGTTAGAATTCCGTATCAAGGGTTTGGCGGATGAGTTATATCTCGACAGCGTTCAGACCGAGGCTTTCGCGAAGACCTACCGCGAGTTTGCAAAAGACCGCGCAGAGATCTGGGAGAAAGCGATGAAAGAGATGAAGAAAGTGGATGAGAAATATGCCAAGGAATTCGGTAAGACGCTCAACGACAAGCAAGTAAGACGCGTGTTGAGACCGGATGGTCCTTGTTGCGACAAGCATTGTCACAAGCACGGCAAGAAATAAGAGCCTTGCGGGAAGTAAGGCAAGCCTACCCCAAACCCCTCCCTATAAGGAGGGGCTTTTTTATGGGCGAACCCTTTGAAAGCCATTCGGGTAGCGTATATACCCTCTGAAAACATGCGGCCCCGCATTCGTGCTTTTGCGTTCCCCATCCGCAAAAGAACGTTTCAACCGGGTATATACTGTACCGCTCGCAGAGCGAAAGGGTTCGAATGTGGGAAGATTAACACTCGCATTGAGCCTGAAGCGGGCGGGGCCTCGGCGTTTGTAGCCTCGTGCAACGCGGGACAAAGACGAGGGACGCGAGAGGCGAATCGTCCTCGCGCAGAGAGAGGACAGCGAGGGCTAAACCGCCATATGCCCGAGCCTAAAAGGCGCAAAACAGAGAGGAAAGGAGAGAGGGAGCACTCGAGAGAGTGCTTTTTTTATGCTATTTTGCAAAGTTTTGTGGACAAAATAGATTTTTTATTTGCATATATGAAATAATTATCGTAACTTTGCACGCTTTTTACATAAGCATGTAAAAAAATCGAAGAACATTAATCATATAAAATAGAACAAACAATTATGTCCAAAGTAACAGTAGTAGGCGCAGGCAACGTAGGTGCTACATGCGCAAACGTGTTGGCCGTAAATGAAGTAGCCAACGAAGTATGTCTGATTGATATCAAAGAGGGTTTTGCCGAGGGTAAGGCCATGGATATCATGCAAACGGCTCAGTTGATGGGTTTTGACACCGTAGTAGAAGGTGTGACGAATGATTACACCAAGACCAGCGGCAGTGATGTAGTGATTATCACTTCCGGTCTTCCCCGTAAGCCGGGTATGACTCGCGAGGAGTTAATCGGCGTTAACGCAGGCATCGTGAAGAGTGTATGCGACCAGGTATTGAAATACAGCCCGAACGCTATTCTGGTGGTTGTATCGAACCCGATGGACACGATGGCTTATCTGACACTTCATGCATTGAAATTGCCCCGCAACCGCGTGATCGGTATGGGTGGTGCATTGGACAGCGCCCGTCTGAAATATTTCCTGAGCCAGGCGTTGAAATGCAACGCAAACGATGTGGACGGTTTCGTTATCGGCGGTCACGGCGACACGACGATGATTCCGCTGACGAGCTACACGACCTACAAAGGTATCAACGTGAGCGAGTTCCTGAGCAAAGAGGAGCTGGAGAACGTAGTTAAGAGCACTATGGTAGGCGGCGCGACGCTGACCGGTCTTCTGGGCACCAGTGCATGGATGGCTCCGGGTGCAGCTGCAGCGAGTGTAGCCGAGGCTATTATCAAGGACCAGAAGAAGATGATTCCTTGCTCCGCAGCCCTGGAAGGCGAGTATGGCATGAAGGATATCACTATCGGTGTGCCTTGTATCATCGGCAAGAACGGTATCGAGAAAATCCTTGAGCTCAACATCAGCGAAGAAGAGCGTCAGAAACTGCAAGAGAGCGAGGCAGCCGTTCGCAAAACTACAGCTATTTTAAAAGAACTAAACGTCCTTTAATATGGATCTATTTGAAAAATGTGACCATTTTGAGACGCTCAAGTTGGTTCGCAAATTAGGCATTTATCCTTATTTCCACGAGTTGGAGAGCCGTCAAGCTCCGATTGTGCAGATGGAAAACCACCGTGTGATCATGCTCGGCAGTAATAACTATCTCGGTTTTACCGAGAACGAGGCTGTCATCAAAGCAGGTCACGAAGCCTTAGACAAATATGGTACGGGTGTTAGCGGCAGCCGTTTTCTGAACGGAACGCTGGACCTTCACCTGCAGTTGGAAAAAGAGATAGCCGCCTTCACGGGTTACGAGGAGGCAATGACCGTATCGACGGGTTTCCAGACCAACCTCGCAATCATCTCCGCCATCGCGGGCAAGGATGATTATATCCTGAACGACCGCGAGAACCACGCGTCTATTTATGACGCTTGCCGTCTGAGTTACGCGAAAGTACTGCGTTACCGTCACTCGGATATGGAGGACCTGGAGCGCCAGTTGAAGTCTATTCCGGAGAACGCGGGCAAACTGATTATCACCGACGGTGTCTTCTCTATGCGCGGCGACATCTGCAAACTGCCGGAGATATGCGCGCTGGCCGAGAAATACGGTGCCCGTGTGATGGTTGACGATGCCCACGGTTTCGGTGTGTTAGGTCCCGGCGGTCGCGGTACCGCGGCTCATTTCGGGTTGACAGACAAAGTGGATATCACTATGCTGACCTTCTCCAAGTCACTGGCAAGTATTGGCGGTTGTATGTTGACGAGTCACCGCGTAGCCGACTGGTTGCGTCACGTGAGCCGTCCGTTCATTTTCTCCGCTTCCATCACTCCGTGTTCGGCTGCAACAGCACTTGAGGCATTGCATCAGTTGATCCTCGATCCGGAGCGTCCGACGCGTCTGATGAACATCGCCAAGTATTTCCAGAAACAACTCATTGCCAACGGCGTGAAGATTATCGAGGCCCCGACGCCTATCGTGCCTATCTTCACCTATAAGACGCTTGACACGCTCTATTTCGGCAAGAAGCTGTTCGACGAGGGTGTTTATGTGAACCCTGTAATGGCGCCGGCTTGCGTAGAAGGCGAGTGTCTGCTGCGTACGACGCTGATGGCCACCCATACAGAGCCGGTTATCGACGAGGCGGTGGAGATCATCGCACGCGTGCTGCGTGAGGGTGCCCCGGAGATGCCGATGGTATAAGCCTAACACCCCTTCCCTGTCAGGAAGAGGAAAAGCGAAGGATACACATGCAGACATTAGTTATATCCGGCGGTAGTTCGGGCATAGGTAAAGCAACAGCCTCGCTCTTCGCGGAGCGGGGCTGGCGTGTTTTTGAGTTAAGCCGACACGGAGCGAAAGAGCCGAATGTCGAGGGGAAGGTGATTCATGTCACTTGCGATGTATGCGACGAGGCAAGTTGCCGGAAGGCGATGGAAGAGGTACTGAAGCAGACCGACCATGTAGATGTCGTTATTTCCAATGCCGGTTACGGTATCTCGGGTCCGGTGGAGTTCACGACTATTGAGGCCGCCCAGCACCAGATGGATGTCAATTTCATGGGTGCGGTGCGTTTTACCCAAGCCATCCTTCCGCAGTTACGCGCGCAGCGCAGCGGACGGATTATCTACACTTCGTCTGTGGCCGCTATTCTGGCTGTGCCTTACCAAGCATTCTATTCGGCGAGCAAGGCAGCCATCAATGCGATGGCTTTGGCTTTGGCGAACGAAGTGAAGTCCTTCGGCATTCAAGTGAGTGTGATGATGCCGGGCGACGTGAGTACCGGTTTTACCGATGCTCGTGCGAAGAGTACCGCCGGTGAAGAGGTTTATACCGGCGCCAATAAAGCCATCACCACGATGGAGCACGACGAGCGCACAGGCATGAGTCCGAGACAGATGGCGGAGTTATTCTACCATATCGCCACTTGTCCCAACCCGCGGCCGCAATACGTAGGCGGATTCAGTTACCGTGTGTTGTGTTTTCTGGAACGCTTGTTGCCGAAACGCTTCGTGAACTGGATTGAGTTCAAGGTGTATAGTTGAGAAGTTAGAGGATTAGTGAAGAGTATTCGTATCATATCGCCATCCGGAGTTATCGAGCCTTCTTATATCGATGGCGCGCACGCGCGTTTGCGTGCGTGGGGTTATAAAGTGAGCGAGGGCGCGCACGCGCGTAACGCGTACGGGCGTTTCGCCGGTACCGATGAAGAACGGTTGTCCGACCTCATCGATGCACTGAATGATCCGATGGTAGATATCATCCTCTGCTCGCGCGGCGGTTATGGTCTGCAGCGTATTATCGACCGTGTGCCTCCTATCACCAAACCGATTATCGGTTTCAGCGACATCACCGCGCTGCACCAACTTTCAGCTCTCAGCCATCAGCCGTCCGTACATGGTATCATGTGCAAGCATATCACCACCCTTCCGGAAGAGAGCGAGCCGATACAAGCTATGAAGAAACTACTTTCCGGCGAAACGCTGGAATACCGCTGGACGGCTCATCCGCTGAACCGCAAGGGCAACGCCTCTGCGCCTGTCATCGGAGGAAACCTGAGCGTCCTTTATGGCCTGCAGGCTACACCGTACGGACTATCGTCCGTAATTTCAAATTTCAAATTTCAAATTTCAAATGATCAAAAGCCCCTGCTTTTGATAGAAGATATCTGCGAGCGGCACTATCATATCGACCGCATGATACGCAACCTGCGCATGAGCGGTGTGCTGGAGAACCTAAGCGGACTGATTGTAGGTCAGTTCACCGATTGCGAGGATGATGAGTTGATGAATCAATCGGTGTATGAGACCATCCGTGAGGCGGTGGAAGATTATGATTATCCGGTTGTTTTCAATGCCCCTGTCGGTCATGTAGAAAAAAACATGCCGCTGTGGTTAGGCACAACGGCATATCTGTCGGTTACGCCGGAAGGCGCACTTCTTCATTATTAATCTCTCTGCCCTATTCGCTGGAGATGGCATAGCATAAGGCTTCCGTCTTCGCGTCTGAGGTGCATTCCATTGCCTTCGCAGAAAGCGAAGGCTTTGCAGTCTTTACAGGGTTCCATTTGCCGCATCCATGAGCGGTCGCGGTACGGTTTGAAACCGGTTTCCCAGACCTTCCAGAACGAGTCGCGGTAGATATTCCCCTGGTAATATTTTCCCCGAATACTGGTACATGCAGAGATAGAGCCGTCGATAAGGATGGATGCGACACTTATGCCCGCGGCGCATTGATAGAGATAATCGCGAACCCGCCCTTCGTAGTCGCCGAGATAGCCTTCACATGAATAGGACACATGCCGTCCTGCTTCGCGCTCCGAGACAATGAAATCCAGCAAAGCGCGGAACTGCTCATCGGTAAGCAGGAGTTCGGGATTAGTCGCCGCACGCCCCATCGGGTCTATGCCGAAAATGCGCCATCGGCGTACGCCAAGACTCCATAACAAATCCCGAATCTCGGGCAGATGGTCTATCGTGCGCTGGTTGACACAGGTGACCACATCCCATGTCAGCCCTTTCTCGGCGGCACAGAGCCGGATAGCTCGGCAGGCCCCCTCAAACGCCAAGGGATGCTGACGCAACCATATATGATCCTGCTCCAAGCCATCCAGCGAAATGGTGATGGAGCGCAGACCCGCTTCGCGCAACTCGCGGAATTTCTTCTCTGTCATCGCCAGTCCGTTAGTGACCATTCCCCACGGATAATGGCGGTCACGGAGTGCTCGTCCCACATCCGCCAGGTCTTTGCGCATGAGAGGTTCACCGCCGGAGATGATCACAAGCACCCGGCGCGGGTCTACATGAGGGGTAATCTCCTTATCTATGACCTGCAGAAAATCTTCAGCGGGCATGTCCGGCGTCTCAACGGAAGAGACACAATCGCTACCGCAATGCAGGCAATGCACATTGCAACGAAGGGTACTTTCCCAGAAAAGTTGGCGCAGGGGATGCAGTTGCTTGAGGTTGCGCCGACGAAGCGCCTCCAGCCATAACGCTATTTTAAGACGGGTCTTCATGGGCGCAGGAGTTATAACAAATTCATTCGCCCGTCCACCACCGCACGGATAGTATCTTGTTGCTGCACCGCCTCGAGATAGAGTTCGCGGATAAGCAACTCGCTATTCCAATAATCGACGTGCTTGGTGAGGGCATCCATATGATCGGTACCTCCGGCCAGATAATCGCTGGTGGCAACGGTGTATGTTGCTTTGGGGTTGACCGGTTTGCCTGCAATACGTACATCCGCGAGGCGGCCGTCCACTCCTTTGACGCGCATTCCCGCCACGCCTTGCCCACCGTAAGTGGCGAACGACTGGCAGAGAGCGAGTATATCCGAACCCTTGAGTGTGAGTACCACGAGTTGGTTGTCAAAAGGCATCAATTCGAACACCTGCCCTTTGGTAATCGGTCCGGCGGGCCACTCGCAACGCATTCCGCCCATATTCACTATCGCTATGTCCACGCGCCCCGGGTACACTTTTTTCGCAGCTTCCCACAAGGCATCACTGGCCCAGTTAAGCATCGGACACTCGGGAGAGCCCACCCACATATTATCCGGCGCATAACCTATCTGCACATTCATCTCACGCTCCAAATCGGCCTTGACAGGCGCGAGTTGACGCAGATAAACCGTGTCTTGAAGTGCATCGGAAGAGGCATCCACCGGAATAGCCGACGTCGCACACTGAGTTACTTGCAACGGGCGGTGCTGACACGCACACAATGCGACGAACGCAAAGAAAAGAAATAGACTTTTTCGCATGGTATTGAATGTTTTATGCTGCAAAGGTACGATATTTTTTGCATATATCAAAATTATTCACTAATTTTGTAGCGTTTTTTAGTAAATCACGATTATGGAAGCAAAGAGAGTATTCGATATCTTTGCAGATATCTGCAAAGTGCCTCGTCCGAGCAAGCACGAGGAGAAAATCAGTCAGTGGTTATGCGCTTTCGCGGCAGAGCATGGTATAGAATGCGTGGCAGACGAAGCGATGAACGTTATTATGCGTGTACCCGCCACGCCGGGTTATGAGGACCACGAGGGCGTTATATTGCAGGCACATATGGATATGGTGGCGGAGAAAGACGGCCATGTGGCGCATGATTTCTTGAAGGACCCGATTGAGACGTTTATTGACGGCGAGTGGCTGAAAGCCAAGGGTACGACCTTAGGCGCGGACAACGGTATCGGCATTGCCATGGCTTTGGCCGCCATCACCGACAAAGAGTTGGCGCACCCTGCTATCGAGTGCCTCTTCACGGTGGACGAAGAGACAGGCCTGACCGGGGCAATGAAACTCAAGGACAGAATGCTGAAAAGCAAAAGGCTCATCAATCTGGACTCCGAAGATGACGGACAGATTTTCATCGGTTGTGCCGGAGGTATCGACACCCTCGCCAAGATGCATTATGAGCCGGTAAATGAAAAAATGGTAAATGACCAAATGAATAAATTAGCCATCCGCTTGTCCGTAAGCGGATTGCTCGGTGGCCACTCGGGCGATGATATCAACAAAGGCCGTGCGAACGCCAACCAGCTCATCGTCTGGTTCCTCGCGCGTATATGGCCGCAGACAGAGATGCAGTTAGCGCGCATCGAAGGGGGGAATCTGCGCAATGCCATCGCACGCGAAGCGGAGGCGGTCGTCATCATCCCCATGGCGTACAAAGAGCAGATACGTATCGAATGGAACCATTACGTTGCGCAGATGGAAGGGGTTTTCGGCGAGGTGGAGAAAGACATGCGTCTGGAACTCGAGACCACCGAGATGCCGGAGACGGTTATACCTGCCGACAAAGCATACAGGCTTATCATGGCGCTGTGCGAGTGTCCGCACGGCATGATTGCCATGAGCAAAGAGATGCCCGGACTCGTCGAGACTTCCACGAACCTCGCCTCCATCAAAATGAAATCCTACAGTGAAACGGTCTTACAGCAAAGCGGTCTTACAGGCAAAGCCGATCCTACAGCGAAGCGGTCTCACTTCATAGAAGTGAATACCTCCCAGCGTTCGTCCATCGAAGCGAGCAAGCACCACCTCAAATGGGCGGTAGAGCAAGCTTTAGCGATGGCGTGCGACGAAGTGACGCACGGTGACGGCTATCCGGGATGGGCTCCCAACCCCAACTCACCACTGTTGGACGTAGTGAAGAAAGCGTACGAGGATTTGTTCAAAAACGAACCTAAAGTGCTGGCTATCCACGCCGGATTAGAGTGCGGACTCTTCCTCGAGAAATATCCGTACCTCGACATGGTTTCTATCGGTCCGCAGATGTACGGCGTACACAGCCCGCAAGAGCGGTTGTCCATTCCCAGTACCGAGCGTTGCTACGCATGGCTTTGCCAGGTTCTGAAAACGCTATAATAGTTGATTTTGTCCGTTTTTTGTGTTTTTTGTCCCGTTTTTCACTATCATTATGAAAAAAAAGCAGTACTTTTGCACCGTTTTTTGAAAAATGGAACATGATTGCTTATCTTCGTGACATACTAGTTGCCGGAATGCTCTCGTTGGGCCTTTGTGTCTCGGCGCACCCTGTGGACTCATTATTGGATATCTTCGACCGCAATCCTTCGACGACGAACGCAGACGCGTTTTTCGCGTATCTCTATGAGCAGGAATTCACCGACCAGCCGCGGATGTACCGCAATGTGCCGAGGCCGCCTATGGATACAGTCAAGGCGCTGGTGTGGTACTGGGCGGGAGAATGGTATTATGCCACGCAGGAATACCCCAAGGCGGAGCGCAACCTCACACGTGCGCTCGATCTGATGCAGAATGCGGACAAGATCTCTTATTCCGACAATCTGGCGATGCTCGGTCTGGTCGAGATGAGGCAGTCCAAGTACGAAGAGGCGCTCTCTTACATGCACCGCTGCTACGAGCTCGATATGGAAACCGGAGACCCGGAGCGCATCTGTTCATCCCTCAATACGATTGCAGGAACGTTTATGGCGGCGGGCAATCCGGCGGAGGGAATGAAATACGAGCTGCGCGCCATCGAGTATGCCAAGAAAGCCGGTTCGCCGGTGCGCATGGCGGTTGTCTATGGCATGGCAAGCGAGATAGAGCATGCCCTGCAGGATGACGAGAAGGCGCTCTGCTACGCCGACAGCGCGTGTGTCATGGAGGCGACTACAGGCAACACCCGCAAGATGATGGTGCGCCGGGCGCAGAAAGCCTCCATCCTCAACGGCCTCAAGCGGTACGACGAGGCGGAGAAAATCCTGAGAGAGATCATTCCTTTCTTCCGCGAGTCGGGCGACCAGCTCTCGCTCGCCATCTCGCTTAATAAGATGGGTATTGCTCTCCACGGGCTCGGGCGGTCCGAGGAAGCGCTGAAGTATCTGTACGAGGCAATCGACATATGTCAGAAAATCGGCAACCTTGTTAATGAAGCGTACGCGCAGCGCGAGGTCTATGATATTCTCTTCCGCGACAATCCGGACGAGGCGCGATCGCATCTGGTGCGTTATCATCAGTTGAAAGACTCACTCTACAGTCAGGCTACCGCCGAGCAGATAGCGCGGTTCAACGCCGAGTTCAAACTCGGCGAGTATGCCGTCGAGAACAACCGTCTCAAGCAGCGCGACAGGATTTTCGCGATCATTGCGGTCGTCGTGGTGTTGCTCATTGCGCTTATGGTTTTCTTTGCAATAAGGTGGTACCGCAAGCGCCGGAACGAGATGGACGACCGCCTCAATACGCTCATGGCGGAGGTCAACCGCTTCCGGGCGCAAGAGACAATCCGGGGCGAGAATGAGAAAAAACTCTCTGATCCCGAGAGACGGTTCCTGGAGTCGGTTATGGCTACGACCACCGAGATGATGCAGACCGAGGCTGTCACGGTGGAGAAGATAGCGGAGAAACTCTTCATGACACCCAAGACCCTCAACCGCAGGGTGATGGAGATTACCGGCATTTCCACCAAGCAGTACTTGCTGCTCATCCAGTTGGAGCAGTCCCGCCGTATCTTGCGGCAGAAGCCCGAGGCGTCCATCCTCGATGTGGCGTTGCGCTGCGGCTTTGAGAACGCCAACACTTTCTCAGGCGCTTTCAAACGCATCTACAACATCTCCCCATCCGACTTCCGCAAACAGGCATAGCCTCTACCCTGTTTTTACACTCGGCATACACGCCGGGCATTCACTCCTTCCTTGCTTTTCCGGGCAGGGGATTTTTTTTGTGATTTTTCTCAAAAAAAGGGACTTGGTAAACGAAAAAACGGTCATTACCTTCATTTTGTCCTTTTTTCGGAATATTTGTCCGATTATTCACTATAGGTATGAAAAAAAAGCAGTACTTTTGCACCCGAAATATCCTTCCGGATTCCCCGGAACAGCGAAGCGGTCTGGAACTACTGAACACTGAAAAACTCTTTTATAATTAACCGAGGGGCAACCCTCACAATATTAACATTCAAATCTCTAACATTATGAGAAAAACATTCACTTTATTCAGCCGATTAGCAGCAGTGCTGCTTACGGTGATGATGACTCTTCCGTGGCAAGCCTTTGCGGAAGACATCGAGCTCAACTTGAAAGTTGGGGAAATTTATAGTGGCGATTTGACCGAAAGAATTTTTAAAGGGCCAAACGCACAACCTTTCTTAGACGGTTCGTCCGATGGTAATGTCTACATTTTTCCGATTGATTTAGGAACGGATGAGTTTGAACACAACCAGTATAAAATTGGAAATATTTACGCTCAAAGGACAGGTACCTCTTATATCAAAATCCAGCCGGAGACGGTGTATGATGAATGGGGCAATGCAGTTGAGTGGCCTGTTCACACCATTACTGTGAATGTTAGCGGTAATTATGTGACTGCAGCCGCTTCTTCTGATAACGATCTTACCTATCCGTATGAACCGGATCCTGCAGTATTGCATGACCTCACCCTTGCTCCGGGTGCCTCTGCATACAATTGGATGAAATTAGTCTATGTATGGAGCGCAAGCTTCATGTATGGTCAACCGCAGTCCCCCGAGACTTTTATTCGTGAATGGATGGCAGTACCGGAAGAGTGTGTTACTATTGAGTCTAGCAATTCGAGCATAGTAGAAGTTTCAAACGGTCAGTTCATCGCTCGTGGAACAGATGGTCAGTCTGCAACAATTACCATGAGTTGTGCTCCGAGTGGAGAATACCTCGATGTCCCCACTGGAAGCGTATCGTTTACGGTGAACATTGATGGCAGTGCAGCCGTAGAAAAGCAAGATATCGACATGTATTTCCAGGATTATGACTATAGCACGTATCAAGATGTTCGCATCTCCGAGTTTGAGATGATTAGGGATGAGACGGGTTATTACGAATCGCATACCATTGAGTTTAAATGGTCGTTACCGGGTGTACCTAATGTCACCTTCACTTCCAGCGACGATGAATCGTTGGAGGTTTATGCAGATCCAGATACTGATAACGACAGGTATTTGGTATCTTTCTCTCCGAATAGTAATGGAAATTTCACCGTTACGGCTACTTTTGATGGTGACGCGCAGTACAATCCGGCTACCGCTACGCTGGACGTATCTGTAATTAATGGCAGATACTCTTTCGCTAAAGACTTGGTTTTCAAAAAGCAATCGGATCCTTCTTCACCTTACAAACCGTACGATGTGATAGTTGATCATTTAGAAATGACGGAAGGAGATACTGTCAAGCTGCCTGAATTATGTCATAGATACCAGACGTACCCTGCTTCTCATACAAGCCCAGTGAGCAGTACTGCCCGTGGTCACTTCGTTGCCCCGTGGGCTGATCCTTCATGTCAGGATGTAGGATGTGCAGTAGATGTCGAGCATATCACAGCCGTTGCTGCAGGTAGAGATACGTTGGTAGTGAAATATCACTTCTACAGCGACGAACCTTTGGAGACCGTTAAGTTGCCTATCCGCATTTTGCCGTTGGTTCAACCGATAGCTAATAACACTGAGACCTCGTTCGATTTCGGTTATACTAATCCGGGGGCTAATGAAGAGTTGATTTTCAGTTCTACGGCAAACGACACATATAACTCCACATCCGGACAATTGGAAATTTCCACCACTCTGAATCCTTCACAGGTAGAGACATTTATTGACCGCAATGCAGCCGGAACCGAGGCATGGTTGAATGAACTACATGGTTCGTTGACAGTTAATCTGCCTGCCGGTCAAGGCACACTCTTTATAAATTGCTACGCAGATCCCAACTTCATGTTCAAAGTGAAGATTCGTGGTAAAGAAGCCGTGACCATCTCACAAACTGCTATGGGGATTGCGCAAGTGGACTTTGACTTGGTTGAACCGACAGCAGTCATCATCTACCTGACCGGTGCAGGTGGTTATGCTCCTGCGCCCAAGCGTGCTCCGGCAGCAAAGGCTGAAAGTGCAAAAGGATTCATCAAGTCTATCTCTATTGCTCCGAGATTAGATGTTGTGGCTAAACAAGACCCTGACAACGCAGGTGTTTACTACTCTACCTTCTTTGACAGTTCGAGAAAGTTCACACTCCCTGCCGGAACAGAGGCATACGTGGCTACTATCAGCGGTGAGGACATGATTATGAATAAGGTAGTTAACGGCGGTGAAGTGCTTCCGGCTAACAAGCCTGTAATCCTCAAGTCCAACGTTGCTTCCTTATCGCTCACTCCGACCGATGATGCTGCTGTTACGATTAATGCAGAAAACGCCCTCCACGGTGTGGATGAAGCTACTGCAGCTCCGGGTAACTGCTACGTGCTCTCCGGTCATTCGGCAGACAACAGCGTAAAGGGTGTTGGTTTCTATGCATTCACGGGTACTATCCCTGCTCACAAAGCATACCTCACCATTAGCGGTGGAGCTGCTTATGCACCGAAGAAACTCCGCTTCGTCTTCAATAACGAGCAGCTAGCTACCGGCATGGAGAATGCGGCTGAGGCTCTCAAGAGCGAGAAACGCATCGAAAACGGGCAGCTCATTATTATTAAGAACGGCGTGCGTTATAATGCGCAAGGTCAGGTGGTTAAATGATTAAAATGGAGGACAAAACTATGACAAAGAAAATCTATAATCAACCTGAAGTACAAATCGCAACTATTCAGTTAGGCGCAGTTGTTCTCGCCGGAAGTGCAGCCTCAGGCGGCTCCGGAGCCGGCAAACTCAACACGGGTATCGAAACAAACGATCCGTGGTAATTCCAACTTATTTCATTTTTTCAAGGAGAGCGGTCCCCCACTGGCCGCTCTTTTTTTATGTCAAAATCTCCATAAATAGGTATTGCGTATGTCGCAAAAAAGCAGTGCATACAGGCTTATCATGGCTCTGCCAAACGCTACGCACACTCTGACACTCCCTTAGACATAATAAAAGCGCCCGACCTTTCGTCGAGCGCTTTTTGTTTGGAAATGATCTCTATCGATTATTGACCATAAGTGTCATAGCAGGTCTCATCTGTACGATCTTGAACCTCAGTCAATTTATAATCACCTGAATTATTGGTATAACCAGCAACGTTTAAGTTGGCAGCTGCTTTCCAAGTCATCCATGCTTTGTTTATTTGATAAGTAGTTGCCCATGCATATTCAATATCAGAGCTATTAACGGGCTCTTCTCCTGCCTCAATTTCTGTTGACCACCATTCAATCTTCCAGCATTTGTAAGTCTCATTGTCATAAGCACGACCATTAATGGTACCTGCTTGGTCATCACATACGGGAATATTATTCAAACCGGTGACACCACAACTTGTGAAAACCATTGAGAGGGCGACAATCGCCATTACTAAGAATTTCTTCATAATCGTAAATAATTTAAGGGGTTAATAATTTAAGGGGTTAATAATTCAATTTTCTGCCGCAAAAGTACAACTATTTATTCATATACGCAAATATTTCGGTACTTTTTTATGTTTTTTCTTCATTTTTTCCCCATTTTTAGGTATTGTAGGTATGAAAAAATCGCAGTACCTTTGTCGCCGATTTCGGCGACGATGATGAAAACGAGCCATAAAATAGCAGTTATCGGCTTGCCAATGAGCGGCAAAAGTGCGTTGTGCAAAGCATTGCAAGACTTAGCTTTGCGCCCTGCGCCCGGTTCCGAGGAACACACGATACAATTTGTTGAGGTGCATAACCCCGACGAGTTGCACGGACACACCTATGACGTAGTACTGCAGGTGATTGACTCGACGCGCTTGGAGGAGTCGCTTATGCTCACGCCGCATATCATCGACGAGCAGGAGAAGATTGTTCTCGCCATCGGCCGATACGATCTCTTGCTGCAGACAGACCACTCGATTGATTTGGAGAAACTGCAGGAGTTAATCGGCGTGCCCACGTGTCTTGTATCCGTGCGGAAGAACTACGGCCTGACGGAGTGTCTGGACCTCATTGAGCAGACAATTCATAAACCCGTTTCGTCGGCGCACCCTATCTATCACTTGAGGGACCAGGGTGACGAGGACACTTATCGCGCGTACGTGCACGGTATATTAACGGAGACGCTCACGCATGCGCGCGACGATAAACAGCAGACACGGCTGGAACGCATCGATAAAGTGCTGACCAACCCATGGCTCGGATTTCCGATTATGATGGCCATTCTCTATTTCGTTTTCTGGTGTACCTTTACCTTAGGCGCGTACCCGCAGGAATGGATAGAGCAGGGCGTTGGATGGACAGCGGACTGGATTAGAGGATTAGTGACGCCCAGTTGGTGGTCCAGCCTCTTGATAGACGGTGTGCTGCAAGGCGTGGGAGCCGTACTCTCTTTCCTGCCGAATATCATCATCCTTTTCTTCTTCATCTCGCTCATGGAGGACTCGGGTTACATGGCGCGTGAGGCGTTTATCATGGATAAAATAATGCACGGCGTGGGCTTGCACGGACGAAGTTTCATCCCCATGCTGATGGGATTCGGATGCAATGTGCCGGCAATTATGGCGGCGAGGGATATACAAAACCCAAAAGACCGCATACTGACCATGCTCATGGTGCCGTTTATGTCCTGTTCGGCACGGCTCCCGGTGTATATGCTGTTCGTGGATACATTCTTCGAGAGCCATAAAGCGCTGGTCATGATCTCCCTCTACGCCATCGGCATAAGTCTCTCCATCCTCTTTGCGCTGGTGATGAAACACACGCGCTGGTTCCGGCAGGACGTTGATGACACCGTGAACGAATTGCCGGAGTTCAAGATGCCGCGCGCACGCAACACCGCCGCACATATATGGGAACGAGTGAGCGATTATCTGCAGAAGATTTGCACCGTTATCCTGTGGGCAAGCATCATTATTTGGGCACTCGAGTATTTCCCCACGCAAGACATTAACGATTTGGAGCATTCCTACCTGGCATCCATCGGCCAGTTTGTCTCGCCGTTGATGGAGCCGCTGGGATTTGACTGGAAAATGTCCGTCTGCCTCCTTACCGGCCTGCCGGCCAAAGAAGCCATCGTCAGCACGCTGGCTATCCTGTATGGCGGCGACATAGCTACGGCAGGATTCACGCCGCTGACAGCCTTCAGTTTTATGCTCTTTGTACTCCTCTATTTCCCATGCGTGGCTACCATCGCCACCCTGAGACGAGAGGCAGGCAAAGCATGGGCTTGGTTCACCGTCTTCCATAGCTTAACCCTCGCATGGCTCATCTCGTTCGCAGTGTATCAAATAGGTTCGTTATTTTAACCGCCTGCCAGATACCCGCAACCGATGCTGACGGAAACATACATGCAGTTATCGATGCGCCACCTAAGCGGTACCTATGCATTACCTAATCATTGCGTATCCTACCCACCCCTATAATATACGTAGTATATTATCCCGTGATTTTGAAAAATAATCGTTTTATGAAATACATTTATCTTTTCTTATTGGCTCTTATTCCGCTTGTTGCGGTAAACGCCAAAGCAAACAAACAGACCGTCGTATTAAGTTGCGACCTGCATTGCCAGGGTTGCTGCGACAAAGTGATGAACAATATTGCATGGGAGAAAGGCGTGAAGGACCTTCAGTGCGACCTGAAGACCAAAACCGTCACTGTGACCTTCGATGCCAACAAGACCGATGTGCCTACATTACTGCAAGCGTTCGATAAAATCGGCAAACCTGCAACCGTGAAGTCCCACCTCGCGCCGCGAGACTCCGAGCCGCCTACCGCGCCGACTACCGTGCCGGCTACACATCCCGACGCTGCAACCGGCGCTTCTACCCTTAATTAAGTAAAACAAAAAAGAGGCTTTCAGGCCTCTTTTTCGTGGAGCATGGGAGACTCGAACTCCCCACCTCGACACTGCCAGTGTCGCGCTCTAGCCAGATGAGCTAATACCCCATAGAGCGCTCGCGCGCTCTTTTGCTTACTTGAGCTCTGCCAAGTATTTAATAGTACGTACCATCTGGCTGGTGTAGCTGTTCTCGTTGTCGTACCAGCTAACAACCTGTACCTGATAGGTATCGTCATCAATCTTAGCTACCATCGTCTGGGTTGCATCGAAGAGCGAACCGAAACGCATACCGATTACATCGCTGGAAACGATCTCATCCTCGGTATAACCGAAACTCTCGGTCTGAGCAGCCTTCATAGCTGCGTTGATGCCCTCTTTGGTGATGTCTTTACCCTTAACAACTGCAACCAGAATAGTGGTCGAACCAGTCGGAGTCGGAACGCGCTGTGCGCTACCGATCAACTTGCCGTTCAGCTCAGGAATAACGAGACCGATAGCTTTTGCAGCACCGGTGGAGTTCGGAACGATGTTCTGTGCGCCTGCACGGCTACGACGGAGGTCACCCTTACGTTGCGGACCATCGAGAATCATCTGGTCGCCGGTGTAAGCGTGGATAGTGCTCATGATACCGCTCTGGATAGGAGCGTATTTGTGAAGAGCTGCTGCCATCGGAGCAAGGCAGTTGGTCGTACAAGAAGCTGCGGAGATAATTTTGTCTGCCGGAGTCAGGGTCTTGTGGTTTACGTTGTAAACGATGGTCGGAAGGTCGTTTCCTGCAGGAGCAGAGATAACTACTTTCTTTGCGCCGGCCTGGATATGAGCCTCAGCTTTAGCCTTGCTGGTATAGAAACCGGTGCACTCCAATACTACATCGATACCGAGTTTGCCCCAAGGCAGCTCTGCTGCGTTAGGCATAGCGTAGATAGTGATCTCCTTGCCGTCAACAGTGATAGAACCCGGAGTTACTACCGTCTTTCCGTCCTCTGCGAGAACAGCGTCCTTGTAAGATACAGTGTGCTTGCCCTCACCAAACTTACCTGCGAAACCACCCTGAGCGGTGTCATACTTGAGCAGGTGAGCCAACATTTTCGGGCTGGTCAGGTCGTTGATTGCAACTACCTCATAACCCTCTGCTTCGAACATCTGACGGAAAGCCAGACGACCAATACGGCCGAAGCCGTTAATTGCTACTTTTGTCATAATTGCGAAATAATTTATTTAGTTATTTGTGTTTTATAGTTTGTCTCTCGACCTTTGCGGTGCAAAGGTACTGCTTTTTTCGCACGTGTGCAAATAATTCGTTCAAAAATCTTATTTTTGTAATCTGTCTTTGTCAAAACGCCCATTACTTGCGTCCAAAATCGGCCGGTATCTCTCCCCACGCCTTCGTGTCCCATTTATAGATGGGAGTGGTCCATGTATTGTCATGAAGCCACATCTCGGCTTTGCGAATCATGTGAAAGAGGTCCTGGTTAGAGGCATTCCATTCGATTTTGGTCTTGCATCGCTTCGCCCGTACCCACGCGAGGGCCGTAACACTATCCGTATAAATGACCCAAGGTAAGTTATACTTCTTTATATACGCCAGCCCGAGCACGAGCGCAAGGAACTCGCCGATGTTGTTCGTTCCTTGCACAAACGGCCCGCGATGGAAGACCTCGGTGCCTGTATCAGCGATGACACCGCGGAACTCCATCACACCCGGGTTGCCGCTACATGCAGCATCGACAGCCAGGGCGGGGAGAATGGGTTGACCCTTAGGGAATAATAGATTTTCTTGCGGTTTATTCATAAATAGCTATCTTACGGGCTCTTGTTTCGCCGCTCTCCATTTCTTCGAAGACGATGTAGATACCCTTTTGCAGAGTGTTGCTTATTGGGCGGCCCATAGTGTCGTATGTCGTAGTGGCGCGAACCTGTTGAGGAGTGGTGTTCTCATTACGGCTGGGCTTGACTTCGTCAAACGCCTGTGGGCATGTAGTAACGAACCGGCCGTCTTTCGTCAGCAGACGGCAGTAATAAACACCCGGCAAACCATTGGGGTTGTATAAGCGCTGAAGGGTCTCTCCCTCCATCTCTTTGCCGTCTTCGTACCACTGATACCCCTCATACAGACCATCCTTATTGTTAATGAAGAGCAGGTCGGTCCACTTGCTGTACATCTGGCCGGAGATGGAGACAGTAAAGTAAGCGCGCACTACTTGGGATGTACATAGAGCGCCCGCCTCACGGGATGTGATAAGTGCGGAATAATCCCCTGCCGCCAGATTATTGAGCGGGAAGATTAATGCCGTATCGCCTGCTATATCTAATACACCTGTTTCTTGCGATCCGTTCACTTCTACAGAAAAATCGCTCGGCTGACCGTTCAATATTGAAATAGGTATCCGCACTTGCCTCTCATCGTCGCAGACCACCACCTCGGCTCGCTTGACTGCGATATGCGGTACCGCATTGACGGTCACAAAGAGACTGTCATAGCCAATAGCAAAGGTATCTACACCAACTGGCAATTCGGCCGCTGTGTAACGATGGTTATGACGCTCCCAGAAATAATCCTCTCCTTCGCAGATAACCGCTTCGTCCTTGAAGCAACTGATACGTGTCGGAGGAGTGAGGTCTGTAATACTCCGGATGGGTGAACAGGTAGTGAACTCATAACGTGCATTGACCTCCTGCGCTACTCCTCCAATATTATTCATCGTCAGTGTCACAGTAGTTGTCATACCCGTTGCCTCGACCGTCGTATCCTTGGCGCCGGACAAAACGATATTCTGCCCCGTTGCGTCGTACGGTGTCTTAATGGTTATTTGAGCCTGATAATTCTCCGCATCGCAAGAAACGGTTGCAGGCACACCGCTGATAGTCACACTGTTGATAACCGGCGAGAAAGGAGCAGCGTTCAATACATGCGTACTGTCACAACTGTTAGTGCCGTCAAACGCCACATACAAAGTGTGCGTCTTTCCGTCCGCAGGTATGCCCTCAAAGGTAAGACCTGTGATATACTGCTCATCCTTGCTCTTCTCACGAATAGTCTCGCTCTTTGCCGGCAGATTATCTACGCGATAAGTTAAGTTGCCTTGTTGATACGTATAATCCACATCAAAGGTCAGCGTCGTGGTCTTATCGCTGCATCCGGGGTTACCATAACTGAAATTCTTAATATCCATACTCGGGGCACCCGGAAGATCAAACGATGTAGAAGCAAACTTGCATGTCGCGAAATCCGCATACGCCGCTTGAATAACTTTGGTGCCACTCACGTCATGAAGCGTCAACTCAGTAGATGCACTGTTTCCCGAGATGGTCAGTTCCTTATTCTGAGCCACTCCCCTGTCTTCATAAGTCAATATCACTTTCTTGCCATCGGCCGGATACGGAGTTTGTACTCTCACTGTTGCATTATAACTTGTACCATGACAAGCCAAGCCCTCAGGCACACCGCTCACTACAACAGTGTCTAATACCGGAGAGAAGGGACAAGCCGGCAACTTGAAGGTTTTGTCGCAGCTATTAGGCCCTGCAAACCGCACATGCAGCGTGTGTTCTTTGCCGTCTGCAGGGATATTCTCAAAGGTAAGAACTATCGTTTGCTGGGCTGTATCCTTCTCATGATAGCCATCGGTACCAACTTCTTTTTTAGCCAGGTTGTCCACCCGGTACTCCAATTTACCTTGCTGGAAACGATAGTCCAGATTGAAAGAGAGCGTGGTTTTCAAGTCTGTACAAGCAGGTGTAGAGAACGCCACGTTGGCTGTATCGATATGAGGCGTTACTATTCGCTCCGTTTGGGCACTCTTCTCAGCAGAGGTCCACTCGTCGAAATAAGCATGCCACGTATAGGAATGATGCTGGGTCGTGACAACAAACGTATCCAGGAGGGTGCCCTCCGTATCAAACGCAATAGCGGGCAAGGTATGCTCGTGCCTATTCCCTACATTAGGATTACTGTCTTCGATAACCAATGCACTGTTGGGGTTTTTGTATTTTACCTCCACTGCCACTTTATATTCCGGCCCGTCATCGCATTGTAAAGGCAGCGCACGAGCGATAAAAGATGTTACTTTCGGCTCATGGACGGTAATATTGAATTGTTGTTGCGATTTAACGACTTTGGATACCACACTAATCGGGTGGAACTGGATATCATCCAACGCGAAATCATTACCGATACTCAATGTATTCGTATTCAGATTCATCACGGATATGCGCACCTGATCGCAATTAGCTTTAGCAGTAAAGGTTTTAGAGCATTGATGCCAGAGATTATTGCGATACTCAGGCTTACTTAAATCTAAAACATCAGAAGCGGCCAAAGAGTCCGGGTGAGACGGATTCGTAATGTCTTCAATGATAAACTGGAAGCGCGCGGCGTTATCCATCTCACCGTAATTATTAATATTTGCGGCCCAGAAGGAAAGTACGTAAGTAGTTCCTTCTTTCAGTTTAAGTTTGGGATTGGTCGTATTGGATGTCTCTGCATACCATGCTTTCTTATTCCCTCCTTCAGCACCTGTTGCAGCATCGAACAACGCGAAGTTATTCCCCTCGCGAGCCTTTACCTTTGCGAACCATGAGTGGAATTTATTGGCATTGCGGACAACGGCAAATCCATTGGCCAATTCATCTTCTGGATTAACGCGGAGAGAACAAGTGTCATAGAAATTGATCTCTTGATCTGGATTCGACTGCTGGTGAACACCCCAGAAATCATAATCACTCATTGCGCTTTTCTGACCGTACTTACCATAACCAGAAACAGATTCATATTTGCCATTAGTCATCAAATCGTCCATTGCTCCCGGTGCAGGAAGATATTCTTTGTAAACACACGAGAAAGCGGAGTCTTTTAGGATATCCGCAGGAATAAGACTATTAGGTATCGTCCATTGTTGCTGAGCTCCATCTGCCTTCCAGTACTCTTTGCCATTAATAATCCAAACGAAATCATTATTCGGATCGCAATCGGTTGGTTTGAGTTCAATGGTGGTCTTGGTAAAAACATCAATAGTCTTCACTGCTACCGCCTCTTTTGCATTGGGCACATTGATTGTGATGGCCTTTTCGCAATAACGAGTCACGTCCCCCGGGACGGCGAAATAGGCCGTGGCTGTGGTTGTAACGCCGTCTACGGTCGCTGCGGGCAAACCGTGCAATGAAAATGATTGCGGGCTCTTAGGGTCATTGATCGTAGTCTCATGTCCATCACAAGAAATAACCAAATCTCCGTTGGGAACTCCAAAAGCGACCATGCCATCGAGCGTATAGGTATTATCATCCGCATTTACAGCTGAGATAGCTGTCTCGAAAGCAGTTATGGTACACGTCTGGTCGCAATCAGCGTCCGGAACAATCTTCAGCAATCGACGACCTTCCGGGATGTTCGAATGCAGATAATAATAGAATGAGAATGTGGTCGGCAGCGGGGTCGGGAATTGTGTCAGGATATCTTTTACATTTTCCTCCTCTCTAACTACTCCGGCATATCCATCCTTTGAACTCCATGTCGTACCATTTGCACTATAGAACCAACCATGCGCAGCCACGTCACCATAAGCGTAGTCGGTTTTATCCGCTGTCAGTTTAACTCGCAGCGAATAAGGATCTCCGGCTGCGGAGGGACAAATATGCACAGTTTCTTCTGTTACACCATTACTCTTCAACGAACTGACACTCGGAATTTTGTCTTCGGAAGGTGTATATACTTGCCATTCTGAATACGGATCATCACCACAACTGTCTTCTTTCTTCCAGAATTTATCCAAATAGTTACGATCAGTATAATCGGGTATACTCAGATCACAAGTCTGATTCCAAGGGGCAGGATTCCATGTAGCACCGGTTCCCGGACTATTGCGAACAACGATGACGTTAGTATAGGAAACGTTTGCATCAAAAGTACCACTAAAGATAGCACTTCCGCTGGCGATGCGCTCCATTTTAAGCCATTTCGTTCCACTTTTACCATAGAAATATAGATACACATCCGCATTGGCTGTCGTCCAATCAAGCGATTGATGCGACTGATTGGTATTAATATATATCTTTTCACCCTTTTTGAAGTCACGTGCATTAACTCCAAGGGCAATGATTGCCAAGAGACCTAAAACAATACAACGTGTTGTTTTCTTAGCCGCAAAGGCACGATTAACATTGTTCTTCATAGTATTGCCTCCTTATTTAATTTCACTTTGTTTTTGTACTACTTTGACTTCTGCACGGCGATCAAGCGGCAGTTCATGGTTCACATTCTCCTCATTCGGGATGAGCGAACCGTGACCGATTACAATCACGCGCTTCTTTTCAATTCCCTGCTCCACAAGGAATTTCGCTACCGCCTTCGCACGGTTGTATGCCAATCGCTCGTTGTGACGACGCTGACCTTCCTCCGATGCGTGACCGTCGATAGCAATCTTGGCGTCAGGCACTTTATTCAGCACGCCTACAATAGACTTGAGGTAGTTCTGAGCCTCTTCGCTTAACTTGTAACTATCGAAATCGAAGTAGATCTTATTGAATTTCTCCACTTCCTCAGCCGCTTTGGCGATGTGCGCACGGGTCAACGTATCTATGCGCTCCGTAACTACCGTGTCGCGACGGGCAAGCATATCCACCAAAGTGTCCTGACGAGTGAAATAATCGAAATAATCGACGGTTTTATGTTGGTCAGGCTTGATATAATGCCAGTGAATACCGACTTTCACTCCTGCCTCCCAAGGATGCGAAGCGGACGCCAGATTGGTCGCGTACGCACCTGGGTACATGTCCATAAACAGGAAATCTGCATCTCTCCATCCCAGAGCTTTTTTCTCGGATTTGTTGGCGTCGTTGGCCACCATATTAAAGTAGCCGCCTACGAAAAAGTCCACTTGTTTGCCCACGGGAATTAACGCGCCAAGGTCAGCAAACACTGCCACTTGCGGAATAGCCACCGCCAACTCCCCTTGCGATTCCCGGCGCTCGGGATAGTCGGTTTTAGTGCCAAACTCATGGATATTGTTATCCAACGTCAACCCCCATGCAGAATAGTCACCTTTATGCGCAATCTCGCCCTCCAGCACTTTGTATTTCTTCATCACCGAGAATGAGGGAGCCACACCTACGGCCGCAAAAATACGCGCTTTCCAATCATCATCCTTGTACTGAAACTGAAGTGAGACCGGGATGCCCAAATTATGAATCGTCTCGCGCTCACGCCAGCGGTTAACTGTCGCCGTGTGATCGTAGTGCTCCTCTGTATCTGAATCCGTTTGGTCAAGCCATGTGTAATCCCCTCCGAGATGCGCCATAGAAGTATAGTTGGTAAACCACAACCCTACACCGATACCCCAATTCTGATGGAAGAAATAGGCGTATTGCAGTTGCAGCAACGCACTAAACGAACCGCTTACACGATTAGCCGGACCATCCAATGTATAGCCCAACGAACCGTATCCTAAGCCCACGTGCGCCTCGATATAATGACCGCGACGGTCTGTTGAATCCGCACGAACGGTATCTATCCGCTGCTGGGCCGTGCTGTCAGGGACATACGCAATGCGCGTGAGTGTGTCCGTAAAATAATGAATAGTGGTAACCTCTACCCGAACCAAACTGTCCGGCGTCTTTTTTAACTCCGGCGTATCCTCCGTTGCGAAGGACTGCTCTCTCACTTCCGTCCGTTCCGGCAGCTGTGCTTCATGCAAGATACGGACCGTATCGTTTTGCGCGAACAATGGCATCGTGAGACATAACGCCAATAAAAGAATCCATTTGCTTTTCATGATAAAAAATATTTGGTATTTTTTCCGTTTAAGTGATCCGCCCGGGAATCGAACCCGGATTTGAGCTTTAGGAGAGCCCCGGTCTATCCATTGACCTAGCAGATCCGAATTTAACATCTACTTGGAAACTCGCCGTATTCCTCAAACGTGTAATTCAGGAAGTCATTCATCGGTTTGCCCGCTGCCGCAATCGCAACGATGTAATCGATGAAATCCGGCGAACACACTTGTTCATCTGTGAGCGGCGTGCTGAACGTATAGGTTTTATGCTTAAGCCATTCGGCATGCTTGAACTCCGGATCAAAACCAGCCGGCACTTTCTTCAACGCGCCCCACATATAATCGAAATCCTGCTCAAAATACTTCTTCCATTCTGGCGCATCCATAATTGTTTCCACCTCCTCATAATTCGCTTCTATCTCCTTGCGCAGCGCCGTCAGCAACTCTTTCCCCGGATCCCATATTCCACCGGCAAACATACATTGCCCCGGTTGGATGTGCACATAATAACCGCCTCGCATAGAATGTTTACCCCATGTTTTCGGCTGACCGGGAACACCCGTTGCAGGAAAAACGCCGAACCACTCTTTGTACGGACGTTTATCGGGACTAAACCGTACATCGCGATAGATACGCCAGATGCAGTCCTTCGGTTGCAGTTCCGCCAGAGAAGGATCCAATGCTGATAAACGACGGATATATTCAGCCGAAAACTCCACAAAGCGAGCATAGCAATCGCGATACCACTCTTTATGCTCGGCAAACCACTCACGGTTGTTATTGGCCGACAACTCTGTCAGAAAATTCAGTATTTCTCTCATTCTCTAATCCGTTAAACCTCTCATGCACCGTTTTAGACCGTCCAGCCAATAAGGAATCTCCACACCGAACGTCTTCTTGAACTTCGATTTATCCAACACACTATAATGCGGCCGGGGTGTCTTGTACGCATATTCCTCCGATAAAATCGGGGAAACCCGACAATCTTTGATACCGGCTAACTCATGTATCGCCAATGTGAAATCATACCAAGAGCACACACCTTCATTCGTAAAATGATAGATACCCGGACGCCAAACAGGCGACTCGATAACCGTAAAAATGGCCCACGCCAAGTCTGCCGCGTACGTCGGCGTGCCTATCTGGTCAAAAACCACTCCCAATTGGTCTTTCTCTTTGCCCAAGCGAATCATCGTCTTCACAAAATTATTCCCGAAAGTCGAATACAACCACGCCGTTCTCAAAATAACCGCCTCCGGGCATACAGCCAACAAGCGTTTCTCACCTTCATACTTGGTACGGCCGTAAGCGGTGCGGGGAGCCACAGAATCCGTCTCACGACAAGGCATATGCTCATCTCCCGAGAAAACATAATCCGTACTAACGTGAATCACGCGCACACCCTGACCACCTAATATACTCAGGGCATCAGCGTTAATTTTCATCGCGGTTGCCTCATCCTCCTCTGCCTTGTCCACATTCGTGTATGCCGCACAGTTGACAATCAAATCAATTGTCTCCTCCTCTACAAACTGGCTCACAGCTTTCATATCTGTGATATCCAACAGATACGTATTCTCCGCCTCTACGACGTCTGTAAAGAAATAATGATGACTCGGATGCAACTTGCTCAGCACGCGCATCTCGTTCCCTAATTGTCCGTTACTGCCGGTGATAAGTATATTCATAATTAAAATGGATTATCCAAATCTTTTAACAATGGGTGTTTCTGATCCTTCTCGCTAAGCACTCGTTGCTCCGCCGGAACCTGCCAATCGATTGCTAAATCGGGGTCACTCAACAGCAATCCTCCATCCGCCTCCGGATGATAGAGATTGTCACATTTATAGGTAAAAATTGCTTTTTCGCTCAGCACCGAAAAACCATGCGCAAAACCACGAGGAATAAAGAACTGGCGTTTGTTCTCCTCACTCAATTCCACACTGTACCATTTCCCGAAAGTTGGACTTCCTTTACGCAAATCTACAGCCACATCCAACACTCTACCTAATGTACAACTAACCAACTTCGCCTGTGTGAACGGAGGACGCTGAAAGTGCAGACCGCGCACCACACCATAACTGGAACAAGACTGGTTGTCCTGAACAAACTGCGCGCCTATACCCGCTTCGCGGTAACGCTGCTCGTTATACGTTTCTACAAAATAACCGCGCGCATCCTTGAATACTTGCGGCTCAATCACCAAGAGTCCTTCAATAGGAGTTTTAATAATATTCATGTTCTTCATCAAAAAAGCGCACAAAGATACTACATTTTTTTTATATACGCAAAAAAAATGCACTATTTAGTGCACTTTTTAATTTCTTCATAGGTGAAGCCGCGTTGAAGAAGGAAACGGAGGCGTTTGTCTTCGCTGTCGTTTTTGCGGGATGCGATGAGTGTGCGAAGGTTCTTGGCATAAACCGTTTCATCTATAATATCCAAGGCCTCACGAATCTCTTTTTCGGGCAAATCCAACGCACAAAGTCCTGCCCGAATTTTCATGCGCCCCCATGACTGATATTCCACCTTGTCATGTACATAAGCATGACAGAAACGAGCGTCGTTCAGAAAGTCATTCGCGTATAGATTTTGCTCGATGAAATCGGACAAATCAGCAGGAGCACCCCACTCGTACAACTTACGTCGCACATCTGCCGCACAATGCTCCGAACGGGCACAATAAGCCTCTGCTTTATCAAGCCATTCGGCCTTCGACAATTCGCGCTTTTCCATAACTGTCTTTTATTATTTGCACATCCGCATATCCATACTCGCACATCAGTTGCTCTACTTCATTCCCGAACGCTTCGTTAATTTCGAAAAACAGTTGTTGCCCCAGACGCAGAGAGGCTATCCGCCTGTAGAATTTCAGCGGGTCATCATCCGGCACAAAAAGAGCTTGTGCAGGCTCAAAATCCAATACATTTCGCCGCATTTCCATTTTCTCACTCTCGCGGATATAAGGAGGATTGGAGACAATGATATCATATTTGCCATTGGCCAGCCCTTTGTAATTTTCCCCGTTGAAATCAAAGATATCTGCCACCTCGAACCTCACTTCTACGTTGTTGCGTTGCGCATTCTCTTTAGCTATTTCGATAGCTTCAGCGGAGATATCTATTCCCGTCACTTGCCATTCAGGGTGTCGTTTTTTAAGTGCGATGGCGATGCAACCGGAGCCGGTGCAGACATCCAAAATCCTTGGCCTTTCATCTTTCAATTTTAAACTTTCAACTTTAATGACCAGTTCTGCTGTTTCTGGGCGTGGGATAAGTGTAGCAGGAGTTACTTTCAAATCCAACCCACACCATAAAGTGTGACCGAAAACATATTGAATCGGTTCAAAATGTCGCAATCGCGACACCACCTCTTGCATATATGGAGAAAAAGTTGTACCTTTGCAGTCGCAAAGCAATTGCGTGCGACTGAGACCGGTTGTTTCCTCAGCTACCCACCATGCTAAGGACTCCGCCTCATCGCAATCATAAAGGTCCTCTAACAGAGATGTTATATGCGCCACTAATGCATTCACGCTGCAAAATTACAACAAAAAAATGAATTACGCAAATTATATCGCAAGATGTATCGAAATCGCCAAACGCGGTGAGTACTATGTTGCCCCGAATCCGATGGTCGGCGCTGTATTAGTATGCAATAGGGATGAGCAGGTTCTCGCGGAAGGTTGGCATGAGAAATACGGTGAAGCCCATGCGGAAGTGAACTGCTTCCGGCATTTTGAAGCATCGGACTACAGGGGCACAGATTTAAAAGAATGTACGCTCTTCGTTTCATTAGAGCCCTGCAGTCATTACGGAAAAACACCTCCTTGCGCCAAATTGATTATAGAAAAAGGTGTCGGACGTGTAGTAGTAGGCATGCTTGACCCCAATCCGCTGGTGGCGGGGAAGGGAATACAGATGTTACGCGAGGCAGGTATTGATGTTATTGTCGGTGTGCTCGAAAACGAGTGCCGCGAACTGAATAAACGGTTTCTCTGCCTGCATGAGAAACATCGTCCGTACGTAGTTCTCAAATGGGCAGAAACTTCCGATGGATTCGTGGATATTCGACGCTCCGAGAGAGGAAACGGGCCACTTAAGATATCCACTCCTGAGACGAAGAAAATCGTACACAAGATGCGCGCGGAGAATATGGCTATTATGGTGGGCACACGCACTGTATTGTTAGACGATCCACGATTGCTTACCACCCATTGGGAAGGTCGTAATCCGATTCGAGTGACGGTAGACCGGCATCACCTCATTCCGGCAGATGCTCGTATTCTATCCCATGATAGCGAGACTATTGTCTATCGCGATTGCACCGATTGGCCATTCATTTTAAAAGACTTAGCCGCTCGGAATATCCATAGCATCATGGTGGAAGGCGGTCCCACACTCTTGCGGTCTATTCTGGATAGCGGATTATGGGACGAAGCGCATATTGAGGTAGCTCCAGAACTGTCTATAGGAGAGGGCGTCCCCGCTCCGTCGATATCTCTGCCGGATGCTTTCGAACAAGTCGATGGTCATCGGCTTTATACGATATTTTCATAAAAATTTGCATATATGCAAAAAATATTGTACCTTTGCAGCCGCTTTTTGGTATGCAATGGATTGAATTATGAAAAAGATAGGAATAATAGTAGCCCTCGTGGCATGTTTTTTGCTTAGCGCTTGTACAGTACTGGAGAAGAAGCAACAGGCGGGAGCCGTGGTTGAGTTGAACGGACATTATTTGTACCGCTCCACGCTGGATTCATTAACCTTAGGGATGAACAGCGAAGACAGTACCCGCGTGGCACAGCAGTTTATCTCGCAGTGGGCAAAAGAAATTTTGGTATATGACAAAGCCTCTTCACGTACTAATCAGGATATCGAGCGTTTGGTAGAAAACTACCGCCGGACATTGTATGTGCATGCTTACGAGCAACGATTGGTGGACCGCCGAATGTCAAAAACAATACTGGATTCGACCGTGGTGGCTGTATATGAAAACCAACCGGATAGATTCATTCTCGACGAGAGCATCATAAAAGGCCTATTGGTAATCGTTCCCAACGACGCGCCGACAATCGACAAACTGCGCGGATGGCTATCCAAGGTAGAATTGGATAAAATAGAAAAATACGCGTATCAAAACGCAAGTGGATACGAGCTCTTCTCCGATAAATGGCTAACCACTACCGAACTACTACGCCAGATACCCATCGAACGGGCAGAATTGGAAAGCAGACTCAAAACGCGTAACCAAGTGGAGATAACCGACAGCACTAAGATATACCTGCTGCAGATCACCAGTAAGCACATGCGAGGCGAAGCGATGCCAATTGATTACGCCCGCCCGGAGATTGAAAAAATGATACTGAACGCACGGCAAGTTGAGTTCCTTAACAAAGAACGCGAACGGCTGTACAACGAAGCAATACAAACCAAGAAAGTCAAATTCCTATGAGAAAATATAGCATCTTGTTTCTCTTGACGCTGAGTATATTTACTTACGCGCAAGGAGTGATAGACGAAGTCATTTGGGTGGTCGGAGACGAGGCTATCCTGCGTAGCGAAGTGGAGGAAGAGCGCTTGCGGGCGCAGTACGAAGGGCAGTCGATTCCCGGTGATCCATATTGCGTCATCCCGGAGCAACTGGCTATACAGAAACTATTCCTGCATCAAGCAGAACTGGATTCGGTCGAAGCGAATGAATCCAGCGTGAGCCATCAGGTGGACATGAGGTTGAATTACTACATCAACCAGATTGGTTCCAAAGAGAAAATGGAAGAGTATTTCCGCAAACCCAGTAGTGAGATACGCGAAGAGATGATGAACACCGTGCGCAAGCAGATGATCATTCAACAAATGCAAGCCAAACTGACAGCGAACATCAAACCTACGCCTTCCGATATCCGACGTTATTATGAAACACTTCCGCTGGATTCTATACCGATGATGCCGGCGCAAGTGGAAGTGCAGATTCTTAGTTTTGAGCCTGCAGTTCCTGCGGAAGAAACAGAGCGCATCAAGCAACGTTTGCGCGAATTCACGGAACGGGTACAGAATGGCAGTGCCGACTTCGGTATGTTAGCCCGGCTCTATTCGGAGGATACGGAAAGTGCCAAACGAGGCGGAGAACTGGGATTTGTTGGGAAAGGGCAATTGGTTTCCGAGTTCGCAGAAGTAGCGTTTAACCTCAACGACCCTAAGCGTGTAAGCCGCATCGTGCAGACGGAATACGGATATCATATTATCCAACTGATTGAGAAAAAAGGAGAGCGCATCAACTGCCGCCATATTCTTCTCCGACCGCGCATCAGCGCAACGGACAAGGTGCGGGCTATTGAGCGATTGGATAGCATTCGCCATATGATCGAAGCGGATAGTTTACAGTTTGAGCAAGCTGTTTTTCGCTTCTCGGAAGACAAAAACACTGTGATGAACGCCGGTCTGATGATCAACCCGAACACAGGAAGCAGTCGCTTCGAATACCAAGATCTGGCACCGGAAATAGCCAAACAGATTTACAACCTCAAAGAAGGGGACTTGTCGCAGCCATTCGTGATGATGGATCAACAGAAAAACCGCGAAGTGTGCGCTATCGTACGGGTGAGAAAGAAAACAGATGTGCATCGCGCCAACCTCAAGGATGATTTTCAAACCATCAAGAGCATGCTCGAAGAAAAACTGGGCCGAGAGCTGGTGCACAAGTGGATATTGCAAAAACAAAAGAACACTTACGTCCAGATTTCACCGGAGTGGCAAGGATGTGATTTTGAGTACCCGGGATGGATCCATTAAATAAAAAGTGAAAGGTGTTAAGTGAAAAGAGAAATAGGATATGGTTGATTGGAGGGATTATTTTCCTTTCAATTCTCAACTTTCAATTTTCCATTTCACAGACCATGGTGTACCTGGAGCGGGCTGGAAATCTGAGTTTTGACCAGGAACGCATCGCCGATGCACAGATATTGAAAAACAATGTTGTCTTTCGGCATGAAGAGGCACTGATGTATTGCGATAGTGCCTATTTCTATGAAAACTCCAATTCGCTGGACGCTTTTGGACACGTGCGCTTCGTGCAAGGCGACACACTGAGCGGGTACTGTGACAAGCTGTTTTACGATGGGAACACACGTGTCGCGCGCATGCGCCGAAATGTACGCATGATACACGGGCGAGAGAAAGAAAACCCGACTGTAATGACCACGGACAGTCTGAACTACGACCGACGCGCCAACCTCGCCTACTATTTCACAGGAGGTACCGTTCGCGACTCTCTCAACACGCTGACTTCGGTACGAGGACAATATGCTCCTAATAAAAAACAAGCTATCTTTAGCCAAGAAGTGAAATTGGTCAACCCTAATTTTATACTGACCAGCGACACATTACTCTACAACACTGACACCAAAGTAACGGATATTGTCAGTCCCACCACTATTGTTTACGAAGAAGAAACCACCATTACCACTTCGCGCGGATGGTATAATACAGACACGGAGCAATCCATGCTCTTGGATCGCTCTGTCGTGGCACATAATGACGGGAAAACGATGACTGGCGACACTATTTATTACGACAAGCATATAGGGTTTGGGCAGGTAATCGGACGAATGGAAATGCGCGATTCTACCCAACATGCCACACTGTATGGTCAGTACGGAGAAATGTGGGAAGAAAACAATCATGGCTACGCCACGGACAGCGCATTAATGGTCGACTGGTCTGACAGCGAACATATCGCATATATCCACGCCGATACGCTCTTTACGGAAGAGTTGCATTACACCGACAGCGCACTAATGGACAGCACGTATCGGCGCGTAAGGGCGTATTTCGGAGTGCGCGTATTCAGAGATGATATGCAGATGACCTGTGATTCAATGGTATATCTGGGCTCGGATTCAACTATGCACTTGTACAAGAAACCTATTTGCTGGAGTGAAAACCAACAGATATCGTCCGATAGCATCACTGTTTATATCGTTCACGGTACCGTGGACCACACCGTTGGAAACGGAAATGCTTTGTGCGTCATGGAGGACACGTTAGGGCATTATAATCAAATGAGCGGAAAAGAGGTAACAGCTTACTTGAAAGACGGAGAAGTGTATATGATTGATATGAGCGGAAACGCACTCACTATTTATTTCCCGAAAGAAGATGACGGCACATTTGTCGGACTGAATACTACCGAAAGCAGCTACATCCGCTCGTTTGTCTTCAAACGTGAGATACAGCGAATTCTTTTTACCAAAGAGACTACCGGGGTGCTCTATCCGATGGACCAAATCCCGCAAGGAGCTGATAAAATGGTCAACTTCTTTTGGGCCGATTTGATTAGACCGATTTCTCCCGAAGATGTATTCAGAAAAGTACACGATTATTAAGATTTAGCCCCAAAGAACAGTGATCGGACTTTTATCGCACTTTTATCGGAGTAATTACCTGTTTTTAAGGTACGTTAAAGACGCTCAAAACATATACGATTATTAAGATTTTACACATATGAAGAAAAAGATTTTTTTATCCCTTCTCATCGCTTGCACTGCTGTCAGCGCGATGGCCATTGATCTCCCCAAACAGGGGTTTGGAATACAAATCGGATGGGCGCAACCTATCTTGCGCCTCAATAGCCGTACCAATCCCGCCACTGCCAAAGACTCGCTTAGCACGATCGTCAAATTGAATGGTTTCAAAGTCGGTTTGACATATGACGCCAGTTTTATAGCAGGCTTCGGTAGTTCCATCGGACTGAACTACACGTTTGGCGTCTCTAACTCCGGTTGGAAATCGGCTGGTATAATCGCTGAGTATCCCCGTAGTCGGCAATTAATCACCTTCCATGAAATCGAAGTCTTCGTGGACTGGCAGTACAAATTTGAGGTAGCTAAGGAAACTTACCTCATGCTTTATACTGGCCCTACTATTCAGTGTGGACTTCAATTAGACATGCGCGCAGACCACCAAAGAGACTATGGTGCTCCTATTGAGTATCAACATTATGATGGATATAAGAGTGACAACGAGAATGAGACTTTCAAGCGCCTCAATGTAACTTGGGGTGTGGGTGCCGGATTCCAGTACAAACGGTATTTTGTGCGCGGCGGATACGACTTTGGTCTCCTAAATCCCTATGCGCACGCGCAGTTTGTCGATCCTGTCACAGGCGCACAACTCGACCGCTACACACGCGGACGTTTGGATCAATGGTCCATCAAATTAGGTGTTTACTTATGGTACGCCGATTAATATGATTCCAAGAGAAGTCATCGAACGCATTCACGCCACGGCGAAGATTGAAGAAGTGGTCAGTGATTATGTCACGCTGCGCAAACGCGGAGCGAACTTGATTGGACTATGCCCGTTCCACAACGAGAAAACAGGCTCTTTCACCGTCAGCCCGTCCAAAGGAATATATAAGTGCTTCGGATGCGGTGTCAGCGGCAATGCCATCGGCTTCATTATGGAAATCGAGCAATGCAGTTACATTGAAGCCGTTAAACAACTGGGCAAGAAATATCATATTGACGTACCAGAACGGGAGATGACCGCCGAGGAACAACAACGACAGGACAACCGAGAATCCATGTTTGTCGTCAATGAGTTTGCCAACAAGTGGTTCCAAGAACAACTCTGGGAAACGCAGGAAGGACAAGCTATTGGTCTCACTTATTTCCGCGGAAGAGGACTGAGAGATGACATCATTCGTAAATACCAACTCGGCTATTCCCCCGAGAAAGGAAATCCGCTGGCGAAGGCTTTACAGGCCAAAGGGTTTAAGGAAGAATTCATCTCTAATAATGTGGATACCAGAATTGGTGTCGGCGTAGTAGGTAAGAGCGAAGACGGGCGACTCTACGACCGTTTCCGCGACAGAGTAATCTTCCCTATTTTCACTGTCAGTGGTAAGCCTGTGGCGTTTGCCGGACGTATATTGAAGAAGAATGACAAAGTCGGTAAATATGTCAACTCCCCGGATTCACTCATCTACTCCAAGACCAACGAACTATACGGACTCTTCCAGGCCAAGCAGGCTATTTCGCGGGCAGACATGTGCTACTTGGTGGAGGGACAAATGGATGTTATATCCATGCATCAATCCGGAATAGAGAACGTGGTAGCAAGTGGCGGAACGGCGCTCACCAAACCGCAAATCCGCCTTATCCAACGATTTACCTCCAATATAACGGTTCTTTATGACGGTGATGCCGCAGGCATACATGCGGCACTGAGAGGTATAGATATGTTCCTCGAAGAAGGTTTCAATGTCAAAGTGGTCCTGCTGCCAGACGGAGAAGATCCGGACAGTTATGCGCAGAACCATGACTCCACAGAGTTTATCCGTTATATTGAGGAACACCAAACCGATTTCATTCGTTTCAAATCTGCCCTGTTGGGAAAAGAGGCTGGTGACGACCCGCAGAAACGCGCAGCACTTATCAAAGATATCACTTCCTCTATCGCTATCATTCCTGATCTCATTACACGTCAAGTGTACATTAAAGATAGCGCCGAGCGGTTGCATATGAGTGAAAAAGTGCTGACGATTGAGGTCATGAATCTCCGCCGCAAAAAAGCGGAAGAACGGGCTAAATCCAAAGAGAAAGAAACCTCTTTAGATGACGCACAAAACGCACAGGAAACGCCGGCCGCTACGGAAACACCAACCTCCGTCAAGACGCCCACTACGCCCGTTACGCCCAAATCGCCGCTGGAGCAAAACTACTATAACCTCATGCAACTCATCGTCAAGTATGGCGAACGACCCATAGAAATTGAGGACGGCGTTTATACGATTGGAGAAGTGATTATATACACATTGGAGAACGATGATATTAAGGCACCGCTGCCCGTCTTCCAACAAATGATTGATGAGTTTAAACGGCATTTCAAGGACGAAGGATTCAAGGCAGAGACGTTCTTTAAATTCCATCCGGACCCGCAACTCAGCGCGCTGGCGATTGATATGATTGCCGAGAAATACCAGTTGAGTTCACTCTATTCGCATCAGAATATATCGGAGAATGTGACACGCAAAGTGCAAGACAACACCGATATGCATTTGGGAGAACTTGTCACACAACTACTCTTTGAAATCAAACTGACAGTCATCAATATGCAGGCTGAGCAACTGGAAGCAGATATCAAAGAGGCACAAGCGGCCAATGATATAGAACGCCAACTGAGTTTACTCTCATTCCAACCCAAACTATTGGAGCAACGGAACGAAATTTGCAAACGTCTCGGCAATCGAATTATCAACCTATAAAACACAAAGTACAAATCACAAATTACCACTATGCTGTTCAACAGCATTATATATGGTCCTATTCATAGCCGACGCTTAGGCATGAGTCTTGGCATTGAACTAATGCCATTGGAGCATAAATTATGCACCTTCAATTGTGTCTATTGTGAGTGCGGATGGAACCAACCCGTTTCGCACCCTCAACTGCCCACACGTGCCGAAGTGAAAGCCGCTCTGGAAACCAAACTAAAATCCCTTCCATCCAGAGAGGGGCAAGGGGTTGACTTGTCAACTATCACCTTCTCCGGCAATGGAGAACCCACTTTGCATCCGGATTTCTTAGGTATCATACGCGACACATGTGCATTGCGAGACAAGTATTGCCCGAATGCGCAAGTGAGTGTGCTGTCTAATTCCACCCAACTCGGCCGACAGGATGTAGTGGAAGCCCTGCGTCTTTGCGACAACCGCATTCTTAAACTGGATGCTGCTAATGACACGATGATGCGACGCATTGATATGCCGGTCAATGAACTCCTAACAGTCAGTACACTCATCAACATGCTCGCGCAGTTTGACGGAGATTTTACTCTACAGACCTGCTTCTTGCGCGGAGAACATAATGGGCAGAAAATTGACAATACTACTCCTGAAGAGTTGAAGGCTTGGTACAATGCCGTTGAGGCACTTCATCCCAAGCAAATCATGATATACGTCATTGACCGTAAGACACCGGAAGAACATCTGGAGAAAATCTCCCGTGAAGAGATGGAGCGTATCGCGGCACCGCTCATCGCCAAAGGGTTTAATGTTTCTATATCTGCATGAAAATTCTCCTTGCGCCACTGAACTGGGGACTTGGCCATGCCAGCCGATGTGTCCCGTTGGTACAACGACTCCTGGATGAAGGGAATGAAGTCGTATTGGGAGGAGATGGAGAAAGTCTGACACTGCTCCGCAAGCATTTCCCCAAACTGCGTTACGTCTATCTGGCGCCGCTTCAACTGCGTTACAGCAAAGGAAAGCGACAAGTATGGGCAATGATCAAAGCACTGCCTAAACTATGGACATGGGCACTCAAAGATCATGCAATACTGAAAGCCGTCCTGCGCGAAGAACCATTCGACCAAATCATCTCCGATAATCGCTTCGGTTTATATTTTGTCAGTGAGAGAAGCAAACAGTCTGTGCTCTGTCAGGCAAAGCCGATATGTATCTACATCACCCACCAACTGCATATTATGCTACCCAAAGGATGGCGATGGTTAGAGCCACTGGTTGCGCGCTTGCACGCACGCGTGTACACGCGCTTTAATAAGGTGTGGGTGCCTGATTATAAGGATTATAAACAAAGTCTCGCCGGTGAGTTGAGTCATCCGCAAATAACAAATGGCAAAAATCAAATCTCTATAGAATATATCGGTCCATTGAGTCGATTCCTGCCCGCAACAAAAGAAACGAACTATGACGTTTTAGCTGTATTGAGCGGACTTGAGCCACAGCGGACATTACTTGAAAAAGAACTTCTGGCTCGTTTCCAGGATTCCAATCAATCCGTACTCATCGTACAAGGTTTGCTCAACAAACCCAACACGCGTATCAAAAGAGCGAATATAACCATCGTACCATATATGAATGATGATGAACTGGTAGCAGCAATGACCGGTGCAAAACTCATCATCGCACGCGCGGGGTATTCAACCATTATGGATTTGAATGCTTTGGACTTATTATCAAAAGCGGAACTCATCCCGACTCCCGGACAACCGGAACAAGAATATTTGGCTACATGGATAGCGCAAAAAACACTTTTTTGACAAAAAAACACAGAAATATTTGGTCAATTCAAAAAAAAGCAGTACTTTTGCACGCTTTTTTGCGGAAAAGACCGCACGCGGTGCCATCGTATAACGGTTAGTACTCAAGATTTTCATTCTTGCAATAGGGGTTCGATTCCCCTTGGCACTACAAAGACCTTCCTTATAACAATCTCCTGCGGGTGATCCTCTCAAATCTCGCGGGATACAAAACAAGAAAAAACAAGATGGCAAACCACAAATCATCTTTGAAGCGTATTCGCCAAACGGCTGCACGCAAAGCACACAACCATTACTATGCTAAAACCGCACGTAACGCTGTGCGAGACTTGCGTAAGACCACGGACAAGAAAGCTGCTGCTGAGGCTCTGCCCAAAGTTAGCTCTATGCTTGACAAATTGGCTAAGCGCAACATTATTCACGACAACAAAGCCGCTAATCTCAAATCGAAGCTGGCTCGTTTCGTTAATAAGCTTGCTTAATACGCATTTAGGTCAAACGGAAGAATCACCAAGCGGTGGTTCTTCTTTTTTATGCACTTTTATACACGATTATTTGCACAATTCAAAAAAATATACTATCTTTGCGCCCGATTTAGATACTCTTTTTAAGAATTATATAAAAAAGAACCCATATGAAAGAGAACAACATTCCTATTGTAGATTGCCCGTACGGCGATTACATGATTGGAGATGCGAGCGGCAAACTGATGAACGAATATGGTCGATATCCGTGTAAAATCAAGTGTGGTGTGTATGCATTACTCGTTCGTGGTACGGCGCATGCCACTATAAACGTGACCGAATATGACTTTAAAGCCAACGATGTGCTATTGTTGGAACCCGGCAGTTTTCTGCTTATCCGAGAGTTCTCGGATGATGCGCTCGTATACTGGATTGTTTTTGGTAGTAAATTTCTTGAAAAGAACACCGTGAACAACCGGATGTCACTCTCTTCGCTGCAGCTGCACTCGCCTAAACTAAGCATTAGCGAAAATCATGCAGAAGTGTTGTGTTCTATGTATGAGACAATCGTCAAAGCGTTGAATGCAACTCCGACAATGCTGGACAGCGAGAAAATGGTCCATATTTTCAACCTGCTGCAGAGCAGTTACGCCAAGTATGCCCGCGAGCAGGACGAATACCTCATCAAACCGATGGACCGCAAGACAGAGATTTATCAGGATTACTGCCAATTGGTTCTGCAGCATTATCAGGAATGGCACCACGTCAGTCAATATGCCGACGCGATGCGTCTGACGTTGCCTCATCTCTGCTCTACTATCAAATCAGTCGGAGATCGCACCGCAGGTGACATCATCATCGAAGCGATTATTACCGACGCAAAGAGCCAATTGAAGATTACAAATCTTCAGATTAAAGAGATTGCACTCAGCCTTGGTTTTGACAATGTAGCTTTCTTTAACCGTTTCTTCAAATCGCACGTAGGCGTAACGCCTAAAGCATATAGGAATGCATAAAAAAGACGCCGGTCGGCGTCTTTTTTTCATCTTCCCTGATACATCTCTTCGTAGTATTTCTCGTAGTCTCCGGAAGTGATATTATCAAGCCATTCCTGATTATCCAGATACCAACGCACTGTGCGTTCTATACCTTCTTCAAACTGCAGAGAAGGCTCCCAACCTAACTCACGTTGTAATTTCGTTGAGTCTATGGCATAGCGCATGTCATGACCCGCACGGTCGGTAACGAATGTGATTAGATCAAGATCTGCACCCTCCGGACGGCCTAACAGACGGTCAACAGTCTTAATGACAGTTTTGATAATGTCAATATTCTTCCACTCGTTAAAGCCGCCGATGTTGTAGGTTTCCGCTATTGTGCCCTTATGGAAAATGATATCTATCGCGCGGGCATGGTCTTCCACGAACAACCAATCGCGCACATTTTCGCCTTTTCCATAAACAGGAAGGGGTTTACGATGACGGATATTATTGATGAAAAGAGGTATAAGTTTCTCCGGGAATTGGTATGGACCATAGTTATTCGAGCAATTCGTAACAATAGTCGGCATGCCATAGGTATCATGGAACGCACGCACAAAATGGTCCGATGAAGCTTTTGAAGCCGAATACGGCGAGTGAGGATTGTACTTCGTCGTCTCATAGAAGAAATCCTCTCCATATGCCAAATGGTGTTCGGCCGACGAAGCGGTAGTAGTGAACGGCGGTTTAATTCCCTCCGGATGGGTCATCTCCAACGCCCCGTACACTTCGTCTGTGGAAATATGGTAAAAGCGCTTGCCTTCATACTTCTCCGGCAGGGTTTCCCAGTAGAGTTTCGCAGCCTGTAACATGGACAGCGTCCCCATCACATTGGTACGGGCAAACGTAAACGGATCTTTGATAGAGCGGTCCACATGGCTCTCTGCAGCCAGATGGATAACACCCGTCACATGTTCTTCTTGCATCAACGCGTAAATCGTGTCGAAATCGCAGATATCTGCACGCACGAAACGGTAGTTCGGTTTGTCCTCGATATCTTTGAGGTTTGCCAAATTACCTGCGTATGTCAGCTTGTCCACATTGATGATACGATAGTCCGGGTACTTGTTTACAAACAAACGAACCACATGACTTCCGATAAATCCGGCTCCGCCGGTGATGATGATACTTTTACTCATAATACGTATCGTATTTGTTTAAAATGATATTTTCGTTCTTTTCCTTGCTCGTCTTCCAGCACGACCTCTCCTGTTGGAAGGATATCTTTTATGCGCGCCATGAATTGCCCTTCTGCCTGATAGTCAGCATTCATGGTTGGTTGATTATTAACAACCCGTTCCACAAATGGCCAAAATCCTTCGCGGCGGTATAAATGTGCCTTGTAGTATTTCCACCCATCCTCTTCTTGTGCTTTACATACTTCCTTATACAGTATTTGCATCAAGGCCTTTATGTCATATTCTTTGCCTGATATTTGTTTGAGCGAAATAGGATTTGGAGCATCTGACCTCCACTCCGTCTGATTGACGTTAATACCTATGCCTGCAATTGAGTATTGGAGTTTATTGCCTACGATTGCATTCTCTATCAGGATACCCGCTACTTTTTTGTCCCGCCAGTAGATGTCATTCGGCCATTTGATAGTAAACTCGTTTCCTAACAAACGCTGTACTGCCACACTGACAACTATATTGAGTTCAAACAGGTTCTCTCGTGGTGGCGGCAACAGTATTGAGCATAACAAGTTCTTCCCTTCTTCACTCTCCCATCCGTTACCTGTTTGTCCGCGGCCGGCAGTCTGGTAACCGGCATAAAGGAAACCTTCGTCTTGAGGCCACTCGCCTTTTGCAAGCATTTCCCGCAATAACGTATTCGTACTATTGGTTCTCTCTACAAACATCAAGCAGGTATTGTTGGATCACCGTTTGTATATTGCGTGCTTTACCGGGTGCCGAGTTGATTAAAATAGCAAACACCCAAGTGTCTCCATTCGGCATATCAATATAACCCGCGAAATTCTTTGTACCGGCTATTGTTCCGCTTTTTGCGTGAATACGTCCCTCCAAAGGGGTATCCGGGCATAATGTTTTAAGCGTACCTGTTTGGCCGCTAATCGGCAGAGACGCTTCCCATGCTTCTTTGTTCTTGCTGCGCGACATGATACTCAGTACCTGAACAAACGTCTTGGCACTCACTGCATCTTGGGGAGCCAGACCACAACCGTCCTTTATGATGGCATTTTGTATCATCACTCCTCGACGCCGCCAGTAGTCGCGGAGCAAATCTTGGCTGTTATGAATAGTGCCTGGCAGTGTATAACGCGTACCTAAATAACGGAACAGCGACTCAGCATAGAGATTATTACTATTGACATTGGTCTCCTTAATAATCTCTGATAACGGTTCTGAGTAATGGGTGTAAAGCACTTGCCTTGCCGGTGCTAACGGATTATAATCCGCTTCGTACGTAGCATCGCGCTTTATAGTAACTCCTGCTTCACGAAGGCGTGCCGTGAAATGACGCGCGAGCAGCAAGCCCGGGTTCGGTAAATCACCCTTCACTCCGAATGTACCCAAGTTAGAGGGTACTGCCCCGGTCAGATAACGCTCCCTACTATAGGGCAAACCACTCACGAAAGCGCCGTCGTACGTGATGTTGCCACAGCGGACACGATTGATGAAACAGATATCCTCCACTTGGGGCTCCGTGCTAACGATGGTTGCCAGGCTACCCGGTTCTCCGCTCTTCAGCACTATATTCATCGTGTTACCATAGTAATTGAGAGCAAAAATGCCAGGCGCATAGTAGTTACCCGCATCTTCACAAAGCCATGCAGGGTTCTGCGCATCACCGTCTAACATCGTCATGTCCGCTACTACCGCACCCTCTATCTTATGAATACCCGCTTTTTTGACGGCCGTCACCCATCTGTTCAGAAAACCCGTTTGCCCTTTCCATCCTAACGACGGGTCACAACATCCTCGCACATACAAATTGCCGCGTAGCACACCGTTCTCTATCTCGCCATTGTACTCTATCAACGTCGGAAAACGATAACCGGGTCCAAGTATCTCCAGTGCTGCGCCGGTCGTCAGTAGCTTCATTACCGAGGCCGGTGGTACAACGTGATCTGGACGATAACTATCTATCACCTCCCCCGTGGTAAGGTTCTGCACCAGCACAGACATATTCGCCTGCCCTGTTATCGGATGGCTTGTCAAGAAATTGACGGAAAGTAATATAGCAGCGAGAAATGACATCTGAATGCTGATGGCTATAATTACTGATGGCTCAAGTATTCATGCATAGCAGCCGCAGCTTTACGCCCATCGCTCATCGCGAGAATAACAGTCGCACCGCCGCGAACGATATCACCTCCGGCGAAAATAGTCGGGATTGCCGATTGCATGCCTTCATTAACGACAATGGTACCTTTCTTACTGATCTCTAATCCTTCGACAGACGACGGAATGAGCGGGTTCGGAGAAACACCTACTGCCACAATGACCAAATCCACCGGGATAGTGATGGTCTTGCCTTCTACGGGCACTGGAGAGCGACGTCCGCTCTCATCTGGTTCACCAAGTTCCATCACTTGAAGCACCGCCTCGCAAACACGTCCGTTCTCATCTGCGTGGTACTCAATGGGGTTATGGAGCGTAAGGAATTCAATACCTTCTTGTTTGGCATGGTGCACCTCTTCTATACGCGCAGGCATCTCCTCTTCCGAACGACGGTAGATAATCATGGCATGTTCTGCACCAAGACGCTTAGCCGTACGCACTGCGTCCATTGCAGTATTACCTCCACCTATGACGGCAACGTTCTTGCCATAGAGCAATGGTGTGTCCGTTGCCGGGTTCGAAGCGTCCATAAGGTTGACACGAGTCAGGTACTCGTTACACGAGAGCACACCGTTCAAGTTCTCTCCCGGGATATTCATTAAACGCGGTAGACCCGCTCCGGAACCGACGAAAATACCTTTGAAGCCTTGCTCTTCCAATTCCTTGACAGAAATGGTCTTACCGATAATGGTATCCGTATGGAACTGCACGCCAAGGGCACGTAGACCATCTATTTCGGTATCAACAATGGCATTGGGAAGACGGAACTCAGGAATACCGTATTTGAGTACGCCGCCTATCTCATGTAGCGCTTCGAATACATGTACTTCATAACCATACTTAGCGGCATCACCGGCGAAAGTCAAGCCCGCAGGCCCAGAGCCGACAACGGCGATTTTCGCCATTGTATTTGTTTTTGGTGATTGGTGATTGGTGATTTGAGGCTGCGCATTTGCATAATCGGCACAGAAACGCTCAAGGTAACCGATGGCGACAGCAGGATGTCCCATCTTCAGGTGGATACATTGACTCTCGCATTGTTTTTCTTGTGGACACACACGACCGCAGACAGCGGGCAGGGAAGAACTCTTTTTGATGACCGCGGCTGCACCCAACACATCGCCCGTCTCCAGTGTCTTGATAAAACCCGGTATGTTGATGTTCACCGGACAACCTTGTACGCAAGTGGGGTTCTTGCAATTGAGACAACGATGGCTCTCCGTGATGGCTTGCTCAAAGGTCAGACCCTGATTCACCTCTTCGTGCAGCGATTTAACGCGTATCTCAGGACGCAGTTCGGGCATCTGTACGCGAGGTATGGCCACCCGGTCTTTGGGTTTGCCTTCGAAAGGTTCTACCTGTATTTGCCGCGCAGACACTTCCGGTTTACCCTCGATTCGATTCTCTCTCGTTAGTGTCTCGTTAGTCTGATTTGAACAGTCTAAATGCATCTTATAGGCTTCGAAAGCAGCAGTTTCTTCAGCGCGATAGGACTTCATTCGACTGAGCATCTCATCCCAATCCACGCCATGCGCATCAAACTCCGGTCCGTCGACGCAGACAAACTTCGTCTTTCCTCCTACGGTGACACGACAAGCGCCACACATTCCTGTACCATCCACCATAATGGTGTTAAGCGACGCTTCTGTCGGGATATTATATTTAGCCGTAGTAAGAGCCACGAACTTCATCATAATGGCCGGACCAATAGTGATACATTTGTCCACTTTCTCGCGGTTGATCACTTCTTCGACACCGACAGTCACGACACCTTGTTTGCCCATGGAGCCGTCGTCGGTCATAACGATTAGTTCGTCGGAGAACTGAGACAGTTCTTCCTTTAGGATGATGAGGTCTTTATTGCGGGCCGCAAGGACAGTGATGACTTTGTTTCCGGCTTTCTTCAAAGCCTCAGCAATCGGCAACATCGGGGCTGCACCCACTCCGCCGCAGGCACAAACGACCGTTCCGTATTTCTCGATACGCGTTGCGCGACCAAGCGGGCCAACGATGTCATGCAGACACTCGCCCGGCTCCATCGCCAGCAATTTATGAGTGGACACTCCGATACGTTGCACTACCAACGTGATGGTACCTTTCTCTATATCTGCCGCCGAAATCGTTAATGGTACACGTTCTGACTGAGCATCAACACGAATGATCACAAAATGGCCGGCTCTGCGGCTACGAGCAATGAGCGGAGCTTCCACTACGAGCTCCGCTACATTGTCTGAAAAGAATCGTTTGGAAATGATCTTATTCATCATTACATCTTTGAGCGATTTATCACGCTCATTTCATCATTTAGAAATGTTTTGTTTCTTTACCTACAATGGAGGAAAGGAGGTTGTTCGCCAGACGAGAAGCGCCAAAACGGAACCACTCGTTGTTGAGCCACTCTTCACCGAGAATCTCTTTCACAAGCGTGAAATGCTGAACCGCTTCCTCTGTTGTAGAAACGCCACCGGCAGGTTTGTAACCCATCTTGATGCCTGTTTTCTCTTTCCAAGCCTTGATAGCTTGGCACATCACGAAAGTTGCTTCAGGTGTCGCATTGACGGCGATCTTTCCGGTAGAGGTCTTGATGAAGTCGCAACCTGCAGCCATCGAGAGGATCGATGCTTTCCAGATATTTTCTGCGCTCTTCAGCATACCGGTCTCAAGGATTACCTTGAGATGCTTGTCTCCACAAACGGCTTTGAGTTCGCTGATCTCATCGAAGCACTCCTGGTAGTTGCCCTCGAGGAACTTACCCACAGAGAGAACAATATCTATCTCCGTAGCTCCGGCTCTCAGCGCCATAGCGGTCTCTGCCACCTTGACCTCCAAGAAAGTCTGCGATGCAGGGAAACCGCCGCTCACACACGCGATATTGAATTTAGGATCCTTCAGCGCTTTGCGAACAAACTCTGCCATAGCAGGATAAACGCAGATAGCAGCTACGTTAGGTATTCCTGGGAATTTCTCCTCGAAAGTGTTTACTGCATTCGCCATGCTTTCTACCTTCGCAATGGTATCGTCTGCACTCAGTGTCGTGTAGTCAATCTGGTGGAGGCATTCTTTCCATACTTCGACATTGTTATTCTCTGCAAAATGTTTTGCTTCGATGTCAGCCACTTGAGCTTTTACTTGCTCATCTGTAAACGGGCAGGGATACTGCGCAAATAATTCTTCAAACTTGTTCATAGTAATTTATTTTATTATTACGATTTAGCAATTTAGCACTTTAACGCTCTAACGTCGTTTAGATCTCTTTGTCGCTCAAACGACCGATAATCGTCTCATTGCCCCGCACATGTTCGCCCACTTCCACAAACATCTCTGTATCCAAAGGGAGATACATGTCCACGCGCGAGCCTAATTTTATAAAGCCCAGATGAGTATTACGGTGAATCTGGTGTCCGGGCTTGGCGTAAGTAACGATGCGGCGAGCCATGGCACCGGCTATCTGACGAACTGCAATCTGCACTTTGGATGGCGTCTCTATAACGACCAACGAGCGCTCGTTCTCGGTACTGGATTTAGGCAACCATGCACCCTTGTGACGCCCTTTCTGATGTTCGCTCACCATCACTGTTCCTTCTATCGGATACCAGTTCGCATGCACATTGAACGGCGACATAAAAATCGACACTTGCAGTTTGCGCTCATGGAAATATTCATCCTCCTCCGTCGGCTCTACTACCACCACACGACCATCTGCAGGAGCAATAATAAAATTCGGATCGTCTATCTCCAGCACGCGAACCGGGTTACGGAAGAAATACGTCACAAACACCAGCAGCATTGCGGTCACCGCCAGCGTAATACCTAATAGCCAGTGAGGAAAATAAAGGAACACCGGCACATTAATAAAAAATAAAAGGAGCACCGTACCTATTATCAGGTTACGTCCTTCTCTATGTATTCTGGGTCTTTTCATAATCAATTCCATTGAGCATATGGGAACTGCGCAAGCATATCTGCCGCTTGGTCCAGCCCTTCTTGCAGTTTTTTATTCAGCATCATCTTGAACATCATCGGTATTTCCGCTTTGATGGTCAACCTAATGCGCGTATCCACGGGCGACAACTCTTTGAGTTGAATCCAGAAATTAGCATCCATCGGTATGCCTTCTGCACCGAACTTAATCGTATCGTTTTCTATACGGTCTACGATGGCGATGGTTATTTTCTGCGCCAGCCCGTCCACTTTGATGCGGATACAGTCAGGCGACACTTCCATCTCCTGAATCTTGTCCTGGGGAATATACTCGCGCACGCGCTCGATATTCTCCATATTACTCAGCACGCGGTATATCTGCTGCGCGGAACACGGCGCAGACGTTATCTTACTCTCGTATTTACTCTCGCTCATAACTCTCTAATCGTTTTTCGTATTTGTTTATCTCCAATGACGTCCGTGCGATACGCTTCTCCAGTTCACGCACATCCGACATAACCACCTGTAACTCCTCTGCACGAGTCCTTATCGGGTCGTCCGTTGAGTTCAGACGTTTTCCCTCGCGATAGATAAGTATCGGCAAACGACCGTCGTCTCGCACTTTGACGCGAACACCGTTGCGGCTGGTAGCCACATAGTAACCATGGTCTTGATACCGCGCATCTTTTTCGTAATTGAACAGCGGCAATAAACTATCCACTTTGGGCATCAAAGACTCCAACTGCGACTGATAATAAGCCAGACTGCGTTCCTGTTCCGTCAGAGCAATAGAGTCACGCATATGCTTCTCCGCACGGTACTGATCCACACGAGAGGACCTAACGCAACTCACTAGCAACAATGCCAATACGCTCATCACGAATCCCTTGACCTCTAATCCGATAAGCCTTTTTACCATATCGGCTGCAAAATTACTACAAAAATTGCATATATGCAAATTTTGAGGATACTTTTTTTTGTTCATGTAAAAAAAATGTTGTACCTTTGCACGCCTTATCCGCCAGGGCACGTTCATATGACTTATTCGTTCCGCACATATTATCCTTACTACAAGCGCAACCTCAAGTTGGCATTTCCGGTGATGCTGACGCAGTTCGGTGCGGCATTGGTAGGCTTAGCCGATTCCATCATGGTTGGACATTATAGTACGACCGATTTGGCGGCAGTCAGCTTCTCCAACGCCTTGTTTTTCACGGTAATGGTGTTCGCTATGGGGGCACTAATGGGTATTACACCGCTCGTCGGGCATATTCACGGACGATTGGAAAAAATTGTGGCGGATAGCGAATGGCCGGAGGGTAAAAGCAAAGACGAAGAGATTGCGCATAAGCACAACCAGATTTCTTCCTGCCTGACCAATGGTCTGGTCTTTACATCCTTGATGTGCATATTTTCATTAGTGCTCTTGGCACCATGTATCGGGTGGCTCGACGCGTTTGGCCAAGAGCCCGAAGTAGTCGTCTGCGCCCGACCGTATTTTACGCTGATAGTACTATCCATCGTACCCTTCTTGCTGTTCACCTTCAGCAAACAGTTTCTCGAAGGGCTCGGTAACACCACTATCGCCATGATCATCACCGTCAGCTGTAACTTGCTGAATATCTTTCTAAACTGGATTTTTATCTTCGGTCATTGGGGGTTCCCTGCCATGGGAGCAGAAGGCGCCGGATGGGCGACGCTCATCGCCCGTTGTTTGATGCCTGTTTGTTTCCTGTTCGCGATGTTGTGGAAACAAGAGTGGAGACGTTATATAACAACCATGCACAGGAACTTAATCACCCGCCGAGAAGTAGAGCATCTTATCTCCATCGGCTTGCCCATCGGCTTGCAGTCTTTTGCAGAAGCTTTCCTTTTCACAGCCTCCTTTATCATCATCGGATGGATCAGCAAAGAGGCGTTGGCGGCGCACCACATAGCCAACCAGATGGCCGACCTGACGTTCATGTTAGCGCTCGGCATCGGCTCCGCCACCACTATCCGCGTCTCTCACCAACTCGGTAAAGGAGATTTGCATGCCGTTCGTATGGCCGCGCGCGCGTCAGCGCACTTATGCCTTTTAATGAATACCATCGGAGCTGCCATTATGATTTTCGGACGTAAAGTCATTCCGTATATTTTTACGGACGATCCGGAAGTGGTACCTATTGCCTCGACACTACTCATTATCGCCGGTACCTTTCAATATGCCGACGGGTTACAGTGTATCGGCGCAGCAATGTTGCGCGGGATCCAAGACGTACGTATTCCCATGCGGATAGCGCTATTCGCCTATATAGGCGTAGCACTGCCACTCGGCCTATACTTAACTTTCTACTACCCCCTTCCTTTTAGAGAAGGGTTGGGAATAAATACCTTTGGACTCGGGGCTGAAGGAATGTGGATTGCTTTTGTGGTGGCGCTGGCCATCCCCGCCATCTTGTTCCACATACGTTTTCATAAACGACTTAAGCAACTGGAAAACCGCTCAGAAACTCTTCTGGACACCGAAACGTAAACCATACAATCCCGGAGTGAACTGGTTGGCAATCAGATTGCGCAGTTTACCGGAGAAGATGATTATGTCGTTGGTGTATTCGTTATAGCGGTGACCATCCGTTGGATCTTGATAACAGAAGGTTGTACCGCTGTAACCAAGGCTAAGGATAGAGAAGAAAATCTGGAAAGTGCTCTTGCGGTTAAACTGGTAAGTAATAACCGGAGAGACCTGAAAACCATAGGTAACGTTGTATTTAAGTCCGTCGTAATCGGTCTTTGCGGCGTTTCCTTTCGCAATAGTAGGAAAGTCCATACCGGTGTATAAATGCGCCTCCAACCATATGCCCAATTTCCCATCGAAGAGTGATTTCATGCGATAACGCACATAGGGCGTCACTTGCCATGAGCCTTGATGGATACGCAGGTCGGTCGTGAAAGCAGTATCCGGAAGCGCGATGGCGTAGGTAGTAACCATATTAGCGTAACTTCCTCCGATACGCATACCGAGATAAACCCGCTCTTTCAGTTTCCATCCTATCTCCGGTTCCAAAGCTATGGACCAGCCGTTCTCCTTGCGTTCGGAACGCGAGTCATGATGGAAATAGATATCGAAATTATATCCGTAGTAGAGTTTCTGTTTCCATAGCGGAATCTCTTTGACCGGCGCTTTTGCGGCCACACTATCTTCTGCCGCGACCGTCTCTCTGGCAACTGCAACCTCATGGGCTGCAGAGGCTTGTTCGGCGGCAAGACGATTGTCCTGCGCCATGGCAGCAACGGCACTAACCATCATTGCTGCAATCAACACATACATTCTATTGATCATGCTCACTCATGTTTTTTATAAATAGATCAACGACACGTTTGGTCACAATTGTTTTGCGCACTGCATGACGCACTTTATCAGCCGTAGAAGGTGCGTTGACCTCGTTCACAGACGACGCTTGCTCTGCCTGCTCAACCTCTTGCTCGCGGCTATCAATCTTACTGCGCAGACGAGGCGAAGCATGCTTGTATAAAAAATTGTAACAAGGCACCGTCGCCTTCATGATATACGGCGTAAGGAAGGTGGTCAATACACTGGCTGCCACGATAATAGGATAAATAGCCGGATCAGTGACGCCTAATTTGCTTCCCAGTGCCGCGATGATAAAGGAAAACTCCCCTATCTGCACAAAAGAGAAACCCGTGGACATCGCATCTTTTAACGTCTCTCCGCCCCACCAGCAGCCTAATGTTCCGAAAACAATCATTCCGACAATAATGACGACGGAAACAAATAGGATGGAAGACCAATAAGTAGCCAGCGAGGCAGGATTGATCATCATACCTACAGAGACAAAGAAAATCGCCGCGAACACATTCTTAAGAGGCGCCATGAGTTGCTCTATACGATGTGACTCTAACGTCTCGGCCAATACCATACCCATCACAAAGGCACCAAGAGCACTACTGAAACCGGCTTCCTCTGCCGTCAACACCATTCCCAAACACAACCCTAACGCCAAGATAATCAGCGTCTCATCGTTCAGGTACGGACGCACTTTGCGCAGCAAGGTGGGAATAACCAATATTCCTACTACAAACCAGACAACCAGCGTTATGGCGAGTACTCCTACTTTTTTAAGTAATTCAACTCCCTCAAAACTGTTCTTTACGGCAATACTGGAAAGCAGCACCAACAAAACGACAGCCACAATATCTTCTATAATAAGGATACTCGTGGCCCCTTTCACAAAACGCGCTTTGCTTAATCCCGCTTCGTCAATGGCTTTCATCACAATGGTAGTACTGGACATACATAACATCGCCGCCAGAAAGAGTGAGTTCATATTATCCAGCAACGCAAAGCGTCCTACGCCGTAACCCAATACTAACATCCCTCCGATGATGGTTGCAGAACCGACAAGCGCCACCTTACCGCTCGAGAACAAGTTCTTCAGCCGGAACTCCAAACCAATACAGAACAACACAAACAGCACGCCTATGTTTCCCCACGCTTCCACGTTCTCATGGCTGACTAAATTTTCCCCGAAGAGGTTCGGACCAACCAATATACCTGCCACGATATAACCAAGCACTACCGGTTGCTTCAACAATTTGAACAGCAGACTCACCACACCCGCAGTGATCATCAGTATGTATAAATCATGTACCATAGTATTTAAAAATCGTTTCGTGCCGCAAAGATACAACAAATATTGCACATATGCAAAAAATGAGTGCCCTCTAAATTGTTCCACGAACGGACTTTCATCGGAGTAATTACCTGTTAAAGAGCGTGGAACAATTTCATTTTAATGCATACGCTCTGCTATCTGTTGAGTTTTTTTTATTTTTTTTCGCCTTTTTCTTGCATATCTAAAAAAAAAGCAGTACTTTTGCACCGCAAAAGGTGTGATTACACCTACCCAAACGGGATAACAAACATCTATTAACTAATTAATATGCATATGAAGAAAGGTTTATTTCTTAGCCTCATTGCTGCAGTAGCATTGCTGGCATCGTGCAACAAATCGTTGCCCAAACCCGATGAAATCACCGTTAACCCCAGCCCGCTGGAGAAAGTAGGAAACAAAGTCAATGCCGACATCACCGGTACTTTCCCGCAGAAGAAATTCGCTCGCAAGGGTGTGCTCGTCGTTACTCCGGTTCTCAAATTTGCTGACCAAGAGGTCGTTGGAGAGTCCGTTACGTATGTGGGCGAGAAAGCTAAAGAGAACGGCAAGACCGTTAATTACAAAAACGGAGGTACGTATTCGCAATCATGCTCCTTCGATTATGTTCCCGAGATGCGCAAATCGGAGTTGTATCTTCGCTTTGAGGCTAAAATCGGCAAAAAAGAGATTGAAATCCCGGACCTCAAAATCGCCGACGGTGTAGTTGCTACTTCTGAATTGGCAGAAGCGAGTGATAACAAAACAGCTACCACCCCGGATAAGTTCCAACGCGTTATCCAAGAACTGACCGAGGCGGACATCAAGTTCCTCATCCAAAGCGCTGAACTGCGTTCGTCTGAAACCAAAGCCGATGGTGTGAAGAACCTCCAGGCCGCTATCAAGGACGCTAAAGAGAATGAGAAAAAAGAGATTAACAAAATCGAAGTAGCCGGTTACGCTTCTCCCGATGGTGCACAGGACCTCAACGAGAAACTCGCAAAGAACCGTCAGAAAGTGGCGCAGGACTTCCTCAAGAGAGACCTTAAGAAGAACAAACTCAACAACGCTATTGAGTCGAATATCACCGCTGAGGACTGGGACGGCTTCCAGAAAGCAATGGAGAACAGCAACATGCAGGACAAAGACCTCGTTCTCCGCGTACTCTCTATGTATAGCGACCCCGAGGAGCGCGAAGCGCAAATTAAGAACCTGAGTTCTGTATATGGCACTATTGCTGACGAAATCCTTCCGGCTCTCCGCCGCAGCCGTCTTATCCTCACTACCGACCTCATCGGCAAGAGCGATGACGAGATCCGTGAGTTGGCAAAGAACGACCCGGCCCAACTGAGCGTCGAAGAGTTGCTGTATGCTGCTACTCTGACCAATGACAAAGCAGAGAAAATGGCTATCTATCAGAAAGCAGCAGACCAGTTCAACGACTATCGTGCATGGAACAGTCTCGGACAGCTTTATTTCGAGGACGGTAACATCGCTGAGGCACGTCGTTGCTATGCCAAGGCTCTGGAAATCCAACCCAACGATCCGGACGTGAACTACAACGCCGGTTTGGCTGCTATGGCTGACGGTGATCTCGACAAAGCAGAGGAGTATCTGGGCAAAGCAGCTGGCACGAAAGCTAACCTCAATGCCGCTCTGGGTACACTCTATACGCAGAAGGGTGACTACGCTGCTGCTAAGCAGGCTTATGGCGACAACGCTACTAACAACGCTGCCGTTCAGCAAATCCTCAACGAGGACTATGCAGGTGCTTCGCAGACGCTCAACAACGTAAAAGAGCCCAATGCAACCACCGCTTACCTCAAGGCTATCGTAGGTGCTCGTACCAATGACAAAGAAGCTGTTTACGCAAATCTTAAGTCCGCGATTGAGCAAGACGCCAAACTCAAAGATCGTGCTGCTAACGATATTGAGTTCGCCAAATTCGCTGAGGAAGCAGAGTTCCAGGCTATCGTTAAATAATCATGTCAGTACTTTTCCCTAAAGTACCGAAACCCCGTGAGTGGGACTACCGCCCCATTTACTTCGATAAGGAAAAGGAGGCGCGCAAGGATAAAAAACTTGCGCGTCTTCATCACGGGGCCTTCCGTGAAGAGCATGAGAAGAACATGACCGAGTTGCGCAAAAAGAAACAATCGAGACTCGTTTTCTGGCTCGTTCTCCTCGGCCTCCTCATCTTCGCGTTCTATTTTATATTATAATATAATAAGGAGCTATCCTTAGTTGGTTGCTATTAGTCGTTGTTAGCGGATGGATATTATTCATTTATTACCGGACAGTGTGGCTAATCAGATTGCTGCGGGAGAAGTGATTCAACGCCCTGCTTCGTGTCTGAAAGAGCTGGTCGAGAATAGTCTTGATGCGGGAGCTACCCGTATTCAAGTCATTGTTCGTGATGCGGGTCGCACACTACTGCAGGTAATAGATGACGGTAGCGGTATGAGCGAAATGGACGCGCGGCTGGCGTTCGAACGACATGCCACAAGTAAGATCCGCGAAGCGCAAGACCTCTTTTCCTTGCGGACCATGGGCTTCCGAGGCGAAGCGTTAGCCTCTATCTGCGCAGTAGCACAAGTGGAGATGACGACACGCCGCGAGGAAGATGAAACAGGCACACTCCTGGAGATACACGGCTCCAACGTTGTAAGACAAGAACCGTGCAGTTGTCCCATTGGAACAAACATCAAGGTTTCCAACCTATTCTTTAACGTACCTGTTCGCCGTAAGTTCCTCAAGTCCGACCAAACGGAGTTACGCAATCTGCTGAATGAGTTCTATCATATAGTGCTCGTTTATCCGAAAGTGGCTTTCACCTTCGTTCATAACGACGAGATACTACTGGAACTGCCTATTGGCACAGAGAAACAACGGATCGAGGCTGTCTTCGGCAACCCGAAGAAGAACGTCTATACGTCGGCGTTCGTGGACATCAACACCGAGACAGAACTGGTGTCCATCCGCGGATTTGTGATTAAACCCGAGGCCGCTACGCGCAAAGCGGAGCAATATTTCTTTGTCAATGGGCGTTATATGCGCCATCCGTATTTTCTGAAAGCAGTGCAAACGGCTTATTCAGGCATGCTGACAAACGACTATCAGCCATCTTTCTTCATCTATTTTACGATAAATCCTGAAGCCATAGACGTCAATATACATCCAACGAAGACGGAGATTAAGTTTGCCGACGAGCAGACGATCTTCCAAATTCTCATGGCCTCCGTGCGGGAAGCATTAGGCAAGTTTACACTCGCACCACAAATTGATTTTGACACGCAGGGCAGTATTGATATTCCTGCTCCGCAAAATAATCCCGTCAGCCGTCCGCACTTGACCGTTGACCCCAATTATAATCCTTTCCATGCACGCTCGTCGTACACCCAACAACAACCGGTTGCCAATTGGGAAAGCCTGTACGCCGACTTGCCGACCAAAGCAAAGAATGTAATCAATCCGGATCAGTTGGAAGAACCCGCAGAAGTGGAACTGCTGCGCCCGGAAGAGGTAGAGACATGTTCGCTATGGCAGTATGCCGGAAAGTATATTATTGTACCAACCGCCAAAGGTTTGCTGCTGATTAATCAGCATCGGGCGCATGCCGCAGTCTTGTATCAGCAATTTCTAGTGCAAATAGCGCAAACACAAGGCTCTATGCAACAGTTGCTATTCCCAGAAGTAATCACTCTTCCGCCCGATGAGATGGTCTTGTTGGCGCACCTACTGCCCGATTTGCGGGCTATTGGTTTTGAGTTGGAGCAACTGAGTCCGGATAGTTATTCGGTATTAGGTCACCCTTCTCAATTAGAGGCCCAATCCCCCATTCCGGTGCTGCAACACATTATGCAGCAAGTACGCGAACGCGGAGCAGACACACAGCAGGAATGGAGAGAACAGATTGCTACTTCCTTAGCAGAGACAGCCGCGGTTCCCTATGGGCGTAGTCTAACCACCGAGGAAATGAGAGATATGGTACTCCACTTGGTGGAATTGAAAAACCATCGCCGCATGGCAGACGGCAAGATTATCATGTCGCTGCTGAACGATGAAGAAATCAACAAACGATTTACCTAACTAACAGCTAACAATAGTTGCCATGAAAAAAACATTTCTTTACTGCCTTATCGCCTTCGTTTTCTTTTCGTGCACGCCGGATCATTTGACTATCTTGCACACGAATGACACGCATTCGCAGGTAGAACCCAAATCCAATAATCAGGGAGGCTATGCGCGCCGCATGGGGCTTATCAGACAAGAACGGGCCAAAGATAGAAATCTGCTATTGGTAGATGCCGGCGATTTTTGTCAAGGCACTCCGTATTTCAATTTCTATCATGGCCGTGTAGAATTGGAAGCAATGAACCGGATGGGATACGATGCCGCAACCTTAGGGAACCATGAGTTTGATAATGGTTTGGATACCTTGGCGGCAGTGCTGGCAACCGCGCATTTCCCCATCGTCTGCGCCAATTATGACTTCACCGGCACTCCGTTAGAGAGCATTGTCCAATCATACATTATTCTTCACCGAAGAGGACTGAAAATAGGTATTTTCGGTTTAGGGTGCGATCCCAAAGGCCTTATAGCAGATAAGAATTTCAAGCCTATAGAGTTTCTGGATCCATACCCTATTGCACAAAAAACGGCAGATTTACTGCGCCGGAACAACTGTGATGTGGTTATCTGCTTAAGCCACATGGGCACGTTCGGTAAAGCTCCCGAGGATGTATGTGACACAGCATTGGTGTCACACACCCGTGGCATCGATGTCGTGATCGGAGGACACACCCACAAATTGTATGACAATTTGCGAGTGGCCAACTTGGACGGAGACTCCATTCCGGTATGCCAAATGGGCAAGAGTGGCGTTTATTTAGGGAAAATTGTGCTAAGTTTAAGTGACAAAAACGCAAAATAACATCAAAATATTTGCATATCTCAAAAAAAAGCAGTAATTTTGCGCCGATTTTCCGGAAAACGCGAAAAACGAAACATTAGAACATTCATAGAAAAACTTAAATATTAATTTAATTTTTAGCAATTATGGCAGAAATTGAAGCAAAAGTAAAAGCAATCATTGTTGATAAGCTTGGCGTAGAAGAGTCTCAGGTAACCAACGAGGCTAATTTCCAAACCGATCTGGGTGCAGACTCTCTGGACACCGTAGAGATGATCATGGAGTTTGAGAAAGAGTTTGGTATTTCTATTCCGGACGAGGACACTCAGAAAATTGCTACCGTAGGCGAAGCTATCGCTTATGTTGAGGCGAAAGTTGAAGGAAAATAATTTCCTTTTCACCTTAGTTTGCGAGTTTACGGGAAACTGTAAACTCGTATGCTTTTTATACACAAACAAATATATATGCAGTTACGACGAGTTGTTATTACGGGTCTCGGCGCGCTTACTCCGGTAGGTAATTCTGCGCCGGAGACATGGGAGTCTTTAAAGAACGGAGTGAATGGCATCGCTCCTATTACTTCTTTTGACGCGAGTCTGTTCAAGACGCATTTTGCGGGCGAAGTAAAGAATTTTGATCCGTCCATCGTGATGGACCGCAAGGAGGCACGTAAGATGGATCGCTATGCTCAATTCTCCGTATGTGTGGCTGACGAGGCCTTACGTGACAGTGGTTTAGACTTGGAGAAAGAAGACCGCAGCCGCGTGGGAGTTATTTGGGGTAGTGGTATGGGGGGATTGCAGTCCACCGAGCAAGAGTGTTTCGACTTCGCCAAAGGCGACGGAGTGCCTCGTTTTAACCCGTTTATGATTCCAAAAGCCATCCCGAGTATAGCTGCAGGACATATCTCCATTCGCTTTGGTTTGGGTGGTCCGAGTTTCTCTGTTTCCACCGCATGCTCTTCGTCATCGCACGCAGTAGGCACCGCATTTGACCAGATTCGTCTGGGTCATGCAGATGTGCTGTTGACCGGCGGCGCGGACGCAGATGTAACCTACACCGGAATCGGTGGTTTCAACTCCCTGCACGCTCTTTCCACTCGTAATGAGAGCCCTGAGACGGCCAGCCGTCCTTTCTCCAAATCCCGTGACGGATTTGTATTGGGAGAAGGAGCCGCCTGCTTGATTCTGGAAGAATATGAGCATGCCAAGGCTCGCGGCGCAAAGATATACGCTGAGATGATTGGCGAAGGCATGACGTCCGATGCATATCATATGACTGCTCCCGATCCGGAAGGTAAGGGTGCTGAGCGCGTGATGCGCTTGGCTATCAAGGATGCCGGTCTGCAGCCGGAACAGATTGATTTTATCAACACCCACGGAACCTCTACTCCTCTTGGCGATGTAACGGAAGTAAAAGCTATACAACGCGTATTCGGCGAACATGTATATGAGATGAATCTCGACTCCACAAAGTCAATGACCGGCCACATGATCGGTGCCACTGGCGCCGTGGAAGCGCTGGCGTGCATCATGGCTCTCAAGGAAGGAATCATCCCTCCGACAATCAACCATGATCCGGAAGATACGGACGAAGAGATTGACTATCGCATTAACTTCACATTCGACAAGGCTCAGAAACGCGATATCAAATACGCGTTGAGTAATACCTTCGGTTTTGGCGGTCATAACGCATGTTTGATCTTTAAGAAATGGGAAGAGTAACCCCATCGTTTGTTACTCAATATTAGTCTTTAAAATTTAAGGTATTATGATTACAAAAATTGGTGAAAATGCAGGCCTTCTTTGGAATGCACTGCAGAATGGTGCTCAGGGCATCAAAGCACTCAAGAAAGCAACGAAGCTGAAGAACGAGGAGCTTTTCCTGGCACTGGGTTGGCTGGCTCGCGAGGGTAAAATCACCTTCACCGAGGCAGAGGCTGACACAATCATTGCATTAGCTTAATTATGGTCATTGCAATCGTAGGCGCATCAGGCGCCGTCGGACAGGAACTGCTGCGTGTATTAGAACAGCGGCAGTTCCCTATTTCCGAACTCCGCTTATTCGGTTCGGAGAGAAGTGCCGGACAAACATACCTGTTTAAAGGCAAAGAACACAAGGTTCAATTGCTTCAACATGACGACGCTTTCAAGGGCGTCGATATTGCTTTTGCGTCCGCGGGCGCGAGCGTTTCGCGTGAGTACGCGAGTGACATCACCCGTTTCGGTACTATCCTGATTGACAACTCATCCGCTTTTCGTATGGATGAGGATGTGCCATTGGTAGTTCCTGAAGTGAACGCTGCTGACGCTTTCCATCATCCGAGAAACATCATCGCCAATCCTAACTGCACCACTATCCAGATGGTAGTGGCATTACGAGCTATTGAACGTCTGAGTCATATCAAGCGCGTTCATGTAGCTACCTATCAGGCAGCCTCCGGTGCAGGCGCGCAGGCAATGAAAGAGTTGGAGACACAGTACCGCCAAGTGCTGAACGGAGAAGAACCCACCGTGGAGAAATTCGCCTATCAGTTGGCCTATAATGTTATTCCTCACATTGATGTTTTTACCGACAACGGCTACACCAAAGAGGAAATGAAGATGTACCACGAGACGCGCAAAATCATGCATTCGGATGTAAAGGTGAGCGCGACCTGCGTACGTGTTCCTTCGTTGCGTGCACATAGCGAGAGTATATGGGTAGAGACCGAGCGCCCGATTAGCGTAGAGGAAGCCCAAAAAGCTTTTGCGACCGCACAAGGTTGCTGCCTGATGGACGAACCTGAGAAAAAGATTTACCCGATGCCCCTGTTCCTGAGTGGCAAGGATGAGGTATTTGTGGGACGTATACGCAAGGACCTGAGTGATGATTGCGGACTAAGTTTTTGGTGCGTGAGCGACCAGATACGCAAAGGTGCGGCCCTAAACGCCGTACAGATAGCAGAAGTACTCATTCAAAATCACGGGATATATACATAGTATATATAAGGTGTGGTAGGATACGATATAACTACGTAATGACCACGTAAAAGATAGGTAACATGACTGAGCAGATCGAAATAATGGCGCCCGTGGGGTGCTGGGAGAGTTTGGCAGCGGCGATTGAAGCCGGTGCCACGAGTATCTATTTCGGTATCGAGCATCTGAATATGCGTGCCCGCAGTTCTGTCAATTTTACGATGGATGACATGGCAACTATCGTGCGTACGTGTCGTGAAGCAGAAGTGCCGGACGGGCAAGGAGGCGTGCGGAAAGGTGTGAAGACGTACCTGACGGTAAATACCGTGATGTATCCTGAGGACCTGCCATTGATGCGCGAGATCATCGACCGTGCGCATCAGGAAGGCGTGGATGCGATTATTGCCAGCGATATCGCGGCGATGCAGTATGCCAATTCAATCGGCCAAGAGGTACATCTGTCCACCCAATTGAATATCGCTAATACAGAGGCTTTGAAATTCTATGCCCTGTTTGCGGACGTCGTAGTACTGGCGCGTGAGCTGAATATGGAGCAAGTGGCCTCTATCTACCGTGACATTGAGGAGCAGCACATCTGCGGCCGCAGCGGTCAACCCATACGGATTGAGATGTTTTGTCACGGTGCATTATGCATGGCGGTAAGCGGTAAATGCTATCTGAGTTTGAACAACTATGGTCTCAGCGCCAATCGCGGGGCTTGCGTACAAGTTTGCCGTCGCAGTTATACCGTTAAAGACAAATCATCGGACCTGGAACTGGATATAGACAACCAGTATATCATGTCTCCGAAAGATTTGAAGACAATTCATTTCCTGAACAAGATGCTGGATGCGGGTGTCCGGGTGCTGAAGATAGAAGGTCGTGCGCGTGGTGCGGAGTATGTCAGCACCGTTGTGAAATGCTATCGTGAAGCCGTTGAAGCATGGCAACGCGGGGAGTATTCCAATGATGCACTTATCGAACCTAAGATAGCGGAGTGGAATGAACGTTTGAGCCGCGTTTTCAATCGAGGTTTTTGGGATGGTTATTATCAGGGGCAACGTTTGGGTGAATGGAACCATCGCTACGGCAGTCTGGCCACCCGTACAAAAGTGTATGCCGCCAAGTGTACCAATTTCTTCAAGAACCTGAGTGTGGCGGAGTTTTTGGTAGAAGCCGTTGACCAGATTGAAGAAGGCACAGATTTGCTCATCACCGGCGAGACGACCGGTGTATATGAAAGCAAGGCAGAGGGTATGCGTAATGCAGAAGGCCAGTCCGTTTCGTGCGTTCGGAAAGGCGAGTTTTTCTCCCTTAAGACGGACAAACTGCTCCGAAGAGGCGATAAATTATATCTATGGATTAAGAGTTAACGGCATTCGTGTATAGCGGTATATCACATATCATTTCTCCGTTGAGTACAGCGTGGTGCGGCTGGACGATGTTGTTTTTGTTCCTATGCGCCATCTTAAGCGAATACCTTCAGCCGGGCATCATCAGTCAGTCGGGCTCCTCTTTGATTGTCCGCACGGAGCGAACGTATAAGGATGCCCCCACCAATTTGCTTGGTCAGACGCTGGTTACTATCTTCCGTATCGGTACATTGGCCATGGCTCTGTGTTTCTGTTTCTACCCCCTCGGCACATTCGGTTTCGCCACATATGCAGCCGTCTGCGGTCTGATTATTGCCGTATTGCTGGTAAAGATGGTCTGCAACATCATACTGGATTACACCTTTATGCTCTCACGCCGTTTTGCGGCCGTATATGAGCATTACGCCAATATATCCACGATTGCCGTGTGCATTTTATATCCCGCTTTATTGGTGGTATTGCGCATTGACAATCCTGTCGTCGGCCAATGGCTTTTAGGTATCGTGACAGCTCTGTTTGTTGTTATGTGGACTTACAGAGCTATCCGTACCTTCATTATTTCCTCTATATCCATTCTCTATCTTACTCTCTATATATGTACATTGGAGTTATTGCCCTTGGCGATGCTCCTCTATTTGTCCCAGAAAACGATATCGGCTATATGATACAAAAAATTCTGTTTTCTCAGCCGCGCCCGGAAACGGCGCATAACCCTTACTCGCGTTTGGAAGAGCAGTTCGGCGTACAATGTGATTTTCACCAGTTTATTCACACAGAAGGACTATCCGCCCGTGAGTTTCGCCAGCAGCACATTAATCCGCTGGATTACACGGCAGTCATCCTTAATTCCCGTTTGGGCATAGAGCATTACTTCCGTTTGTGCGAAGAGATGCGTTTGACCGTGCCCGACACGATGCATTATTACTGCAACTCGGAGCAAGTCGGATTATATTTGCAGAAGTATATCCAGTACCGCAAACGCAAAGTCTTTTTCCCGGAAAGCGGTAACCGTTTTGAAGATTTGCTACCCGCAATGCATCGTCGTCCGAACGAGCGATATATGATGGTTTTGTCGGATATTCACTCCCAAGCACCCATTGATATGTTTGCCGAAAACAATATCGAGGTACAACCGGCCATTATGTATCGCACAGTCACCACTCCCTGGCCTGCAGACAAGCCTTTTGACTACGATTTGATAGCTCTTTTCACCCCCGCCGGTGTGAAGGCGCTGAAAGAGAATTTCCCGGACTGGCAACAAGGCGACACATTGATTGCCGCTTTTGGAAACAGCACTATTCAGGCGATGGAGAAAGCAGGTCTGCGCGTAGATATCACCGCCGGCCAAGGTCAGGCATTCGCTTCGCTGCCAATGGCTATTGCGGATTATCTGGAGAAGAACAATTGACGGATTAGCGCACTTGTGTTCAGAGGTTTACCTAAACAGAAAAGATTGTGCGGTCAATTGCGAATCACACAGTTGTACCATGAGGGGCGGCGCTTTGTATGCTGGCCTCTTCGTGTCACGTGGCGTCCTGCCGAAGAAACGAAAGTGCTGGTATGGGCACCTAAGTCCCTCTTCAAACACGCCGTGCAACGCAACCATTTGCGACGTCTGATGCGTGAAGCCTTCCGCTTAAATCAGTCTTTGCTGGAAGAACAACATGCGCAGATAGCTTTCAACTATATGGACAAAGAAGCACAACCCTACTCAGTAATCGAAAAAGCCGTATGCAAAGCCCTGAAGAAAATAAATGGAAAATAATACTCCGGAAGGCTTTTTTGATACCGGTTTATTTTTATCGGGTGTTCATCTCTCCTCTCACCCCGCCCTCCTGCCGGTTCACGCCGACGTGTAGTCAATACATGGTGGAGGCGGTGCTCAAATATGGTATTTTTAAAGGTACATGGCTTGGTATCAAGCGGATTTTAAGATGCCATCCATGGGGAGGCAGCGGATATGATCCCGTGCCGGTATGGCTACTAATACTATTATGCGTATAGATATTATCTCGGCGTGCCCGGAGTTACTGGAGTCGCCACTCAATCATTCTATTATCCAACGCGCAAAGACAAAAGGTCTTTGTGATATTTACGTGCATAACCTGCGCGACTGGACCTTGGATAAACACCGTAAGATAGATGACTACGCTTTCGGTTTCAGCGCGGGCATGGTTCTGCAAATCGAGCCTATAGACCGCTTAATCACTCACCTTCAGTCCGAGCGCCATTATGATGAGATTATCTTCACCGCGCCGGACGGCGAACGGTTCACCCAACAATCAGCGAATGAATTGTCTCTCAAAGAGAATATTATCATTCTTTGCGGGCATTATAAAGGCGTAGACCAGCGCGTGCGCGATCATCTTATTACCCGTGAATACAGTATCGGAGATTTCGTTTTGACAGGCGGAGAAATGCCCGCAGCCATGATGACGGACGCTATCGTACGCTTGCTTCCCGGGGCATTAGGCGATGTAGAGAGCGCGTTGAACGATTCTTTTCAGGATGGTTTACTCGAAGCCGGAGTGTACACACGCCCGGCGGAATATAAAGGGTGGAAAGTGCCGGATATACTCCTCAGCGGACATCAAGCCAAGATTGAAGACTGGATGTATGAGCAATCACTCAAACACACAGAAGAACGGCGACCAGACCTATTAAAAGACTGATTTTGCTAAGTAAAAATAGCAAAATTATGTTTTATAACATTTTTTTGGCAAAATATTTGGTGCATTTACAAAAAAGCAGTACCTTTGCACCGTGTTTTTCATGGTATTAGATTTAAGGTTAAGTAAAAAGATTGGGTTGTCGTGAGACAACCTTCTTTGTTTTTTATAGTATTCCTAAAATAAATTTGTGTAATTTAAAAATTATTCGTACCTTTGCAGTCGCAAAGGTTTAATGATAAAAAGAACCACCATGGAGACACTCATTTCCGTTATCGGCGGATCGAATGTTGATTTATCCGCTACGCTATCCGACGCCTTTATTGCTGCGGACTCCAATCCCGGTCACGTGGAGATTGGTTACGGCGGCGTTGCGCGCAATATAGCGCACAACCTCTCACTACTGGGTGCGCGTGTGCAGTTATTGTCCATTTTCGGGGGAGACTTATTCGGCGGACTGCTGCAAGATTACTGCAAGCAGCAGGGCATTGATTTGCACCTGTCCGACAAAGCACCCGATGCCCGTTCGGGTGTATATTTATGCATTAACAATCACGGTGGTGAGATGATTGCGGCTGTAGCCGATACTGAAATCATACGCACTATTACCCCTGAATGGTTGGAGAAAAGAGCAGGAGAACTGAATATCTCGGATTATATTGTAGCAGACACGAATATCAGCGAAGACGCCATTCGATGGCTTATGGAGAATAGCACGGTTCCGTTGTTTATAGATGGGGTCAGTTCCACCAAAGCGCATCGCGTAGTGAATGCGCTGCATAAGTGCAAACTGCCTTTTCTTCATTCTCTCAAATTAAACCTTAAGGAAGCATTGGCCGTCACGGAGACATCCACTTATGGCGAAGCGGCACAACTGTTGCTGAATATGGGTGTTCAGCATGTTTATATTACGCTGGGCAGCGAGGGCGTATATTGTCGTAATGCAGCGGAAGAATGGCTTTTCCCTGCTCTCCCTGGCGAAGTGGTAAACACCACCGGTGCGGGCGATGCCTTTTTGGCCGGCGTCGTATATGCGTATACCAAAGGTATAGGTTTTCCGCAGACCGCCCAATACGGACTTATGGCAGCGCGAGCAACGCTCATGAGCCCGAAAGCAGTTAATCCGAATATAGCAAATATCCTTTTATAATATGAACAAGTATCTTTCTATTTCCGAAGAAGTGCAGCAGGCACTTCGCGAAGGCAAACCGGTAGTAGCTCTCGAATCCACCATTATTAGTCATGGCATGCCGTACCCGCAAAATGTAGAGACGGCGTTGCGCGTAGAGCAGACCATCCGTGACAATGGTGCCGTTCCCGCTACTATTGCCATCATCGGCGGCAAACTCAAGGCCGGTTGTACACATGAAGAGATTGAGTATCTGGGTAAGAAAGGTCAGGCCGTTATCAAAGCCTCCCGTCGTGATCTGCCGGTGCTGCTGGCACGTGGAGAGGATGGGGCGACCACCGTTACCACAACTATGATGATTGCGGCGATGGCCGGCATACATGTATTCGCTACCGGCGGTATCGGCGGTGTCCATCGAGGTGCACAGCAGACATTTGATATCTCTGCGGATCTGGAAGAGTTAGCGCAGACTCCGGTAATGGTTATATGTGCCGGTGCCAAATCTATTCTTGACTTGGGGCTGACGTTGGAGTATCTGGAAACAAAAGGCGTTCCCGTTATCGGTTACGGGACGGATGAGTTGCCGGCATTCTATACCCGTCACAGCGGTTTCGGAGTAGATTATCGCATAGATACTCCGGAAGAGTTAGCCGCTGCTTTCAAGGCTAAACAGGACTGCGGTCTCAAGGGAGGCATGCTGGTTACCAATCCTATTCCCGAGCAATTCTCCATGCCTGCCGACGTGATTAACGCCGCTATAGAGAATGCGCTGCGTGAAGCAGACCGACAAGGTATCCATGGTAAGCAGTGTACACCTTTCTTGTTAGCCAAAGTGAAAGACCTGACCGGTGGCGACAGCTTGGCGGCAAACATACAATTAGTACTCAATAATGCTCGCTTGGCCGCATTGACGGCAGCTGCATTAAGTAAGAAAGGGTAGCCGCTTGGCTACCCTTTCTTTTTATGCTTTTTCAATCGCTTCTGCTATGGAATTGGCGATTACAGCCATTTCCTCGGCCGGAAGCTGAAGCTTGGGATTGCTGAATAGCATATCTTTCTCTGAATTGAGAGGAATCAGATGTACATGCACATGATTCACTTCCATTCCCAGCACCGCTACTCCCACGCGTTTGCAACCCGTCGCAGCTTTGATTCCTTTGGCTACTTTCTTGGCAAACACCATCAGTTTCTGTAATTGCTCATCGTCTAAATCGAAGATATAATCCGCTTCGGGTTCCGGCAATTTCGGTACTACTAACGTATGTCCCTTCACCAATGGATTGATATCCAGGAAGGCATAGTTCTTCTCATCCTCCGCTACTTTGTAGCTCGGAATCTCGCCTTTGATAATGCGTGTAAAAAGAGTCATAATGTATTAAAGACTAATTTCCAAAATCTCCAATTCCAGCAAGCCTGCAGGTACCTGTACTTGAGCCACTTCGCCCACTTTCTTACCCATCAGTCCCTTAGCGATGGGTGTTGTGACGGATATCTTGCCCTCCAGTGAATTGGCTTCTCCCTCGGTAACGAGCTGATATGTTTTCTCTTTGCCTGTCTTCCGAACGCGCACGCGCACTTTGGTCAGGATTTGCACCTCATCAGTCTTGACATCCTTGGTGTCCAGAACACGGGCATCCATCAATTTAGCCTTGATGTGCGCGATTTTGCTTTCCAATATGCCTTGTTCCTCTTTCGCGGCGTCATACTCCGCGTTTTCACTCAAATCGCCTTTCTCGCGTGCCTCAGCGATTGCGGCAATGACACGTGGGCGCTCTATAGTTTCCAAGACTTGGAGTTCCTCTTTCAATTTTTGCAGACCTTCTTCGGTCATATACGTTACTGCCATAATATTGTGTTTTAGTATTTTCGATTGAGTATTTCGCTCGCAATAATCGCTTTGCGAACTTCGTCCGTATCGGTCAAATCCGGTACGTTCACATCCTTATTTTCAATATCAGTTGCCATCGTGTTCCGTCTAAAAAATATAGACACTGCTGTCTATCTTTTTCGTTTTTTTCAAAAAACAATAGGAAACTTCACAGCCTCCTATTGCCATTAAACCTAAACCTTAACTATGAAAATTTTTGTTTTCGATGCAAAAGTACTGCTTTTATTTGATATAACCAAATTTTTGGGCAAAAAAATGCATATTTTGCCTAATTTTCAACTATTTCGCCGCGCAAAGTAGCCGCAGAAGCGTCTAAAACGCGTACCTTCACCAGGTCTCCCACTTTCTGGTTCGTACGGGGGAAAACAACTGTTTTGTATCTTGTGGTACGGCCGTACATATCTTCTCTGCTTCGCTTGGAAAATCCCTCTACCAGCACTTCCACTACATGACCTATCTCTTTGCGATTGGATTCAAGCGATAACTGATTTTGGAGTGCTATGATTTCATTGAGTCTCCTCACTTTCTCTTCCTCCGGTATATTATCCGGCAAATGCTTCTGCGCATACGTCCCCGGACGCTCTGAATATTTGAACATAAACGCGGTATCAAAGCCCACCTCACGCATCAAACTGAGCGTCTGCGCATGATCCTCCAGTGTCTCATCGTGGAATCCGCAGAAAATATCCGTACCAATAGCGGCCTCCGGCAGTATCCGCCGAATCGCAGCGATGCGCTCCAGATACCACTCTCGGGTGTATTTACGATTCATCAGTTTCAGGATATGATTAGAGCCTGATTGCACCGCCAGATGGATAAACTTACATAGATTATCATGCCTGCTTATTGCTTCCAGCGTTTTATCCGACATATCCTTCGGATGACTGGTTGTGAAACGAATACGCATATCCGGCACTGCGTCTGCCACCATCTCCAAAAGGTCCGCGAAATCAATCACAGTACCGTCTTTCCTCGTATAACGATAGGAATTGACGTTCTGTCCAAGCAGTGTTACTTCTTTATATCCGCGTGCTTGTAAATCACGCACTTCGTTCAGAATAGACTCCACATCTCTACTGCGTTCGCGTCCACGCGTGTAGGGAACCACGCAATAGGCACAGAAGTTATTGCAGCCGCGCATGATAGAGACGAATCCGCTGATTGAGCGCCCTATGCGCGAGGGGATAATCGCCCGATAGGTCTCCGTTGTGCTCAACTCGACGTTCATGGCTTTATGGCCCTGCTCGCATTGAGCCAAGAGGTTTGGTATATCCAGATAGGCGTCCGGTCCTGCTACGAAATCCACTCCGTACTCGTCAATCAGCTGCTTCCCCATCCGCTCGGCCATACAACCGATCACACCGAGGATGATCTTATCTCCTCTTTGTACCACTTCCGAGCGGCTTTGGATAGAACGGGCTTTGAGCTCTCTCAGCCGTGCCTCTACTTTCTGCTCCGCGTTATCGCGTATAGAACAGGTATTGAGAATCACTATGTCCGCTTCTTCCCAGTGCTCAGTCAGCTGTGCATCCGTGGTCTCCATAATAGCAGCCACCACTTCACTGTCCGCCACGTTCATCTGGCAGCCGTATGTCTCTATATAGAATTTTTTTATCATTTCTCTTGCGTATATCAAAAAAAAGCAGTACCTTTGCACCCGCTTTCGAAAAATGAAAGCTTCGGGGAGTGGCGCAGCCCGGTAGCGCAACGGTCTGGGGGACCGGAGGTCGCGTGTTCGAATCACGTCTCCCCGACAAAAAGGATGGTTATCGCCGTCCTTTTTTGTTTTATTGCACCAGCGGCAGGTTCACTTCCGCCAAGGCTTGTATGGTCACATGGCTCAAGACGGATTGCATCTCGGCGCTCTTCTGTATCATATCCATCCACCACTCTGCTTCATCCAGATCAGCAAAACCGCTTACGCGCAATGCACATCCGTCGCCGAGTACCGGCATTTTCTGCAGATCAAAGTCACGTATAAGGAACTGGCTGAAGTTGAAGAGCGCTATTTCATAGAGCAGTTCGTTCAACGCCTGTTCATCCGCTTGCGGCAAGCGCAGGAGCACGATAGACGGTTGTTTGCGGTCATCACTCCATTGCAATGTTGTAGCCGTGGTATCTTGGGTTTCTTGCTCCGTTTGTCCGCGCATCTCAGCCAGCGAACCGGTCGTACCGCCCTGTTGGCTTTCTCTACCCTGACCCATCATGGCCAGCATATCTTTCGCCATTGCGCCTAATTCCGTTTCGGGATAACGCTCTACGAGCTGCTGCAATTCCGCCACAAACGGTTCTTGACCTTCCGTGCGCGCAACAGACACTGCATTGAGGAAGAGAAAACGGGGCATCAACGAACTTTGAGGGAACTCCTTCTCGGCATACTGCTTATTCGCTTTCACTTGCGGATACTGCCCTTTCGTATAAGCCGTATATGTGGCCGCATACAAAGAGTCTTGCTCAGCAAGCATTCGTTTCATTCGGGCGATATATTCCTCATCATTGCGTAAGGCACGCAATTGCTCTTCCTCGTGTATCGCGTCTATAGCCGGATGCCCGGCGAAGCGCTTTTTCAGCATACTTAAGGTCTCTTCCGCCAACTGCTCCGACTCCAGTTTATCGCGATAGATATGATAGAGTGCTACCAGCGCATCACACCATAAACTGTCACTAATCGCGTAGTCTTGCGGTGTACGCGGTATCTGCTGCAGATAATACTCAGGTTTATGATCATCTGTTTCAATGACCGCAGGAGCTGCGGCTGAGTCGGAAGCGATGGCTATCGAATCCTGTTCCGTGTCTGTTGTCTCCTCCGGATAGGGATTGACCACTTGTTTGTTTTTCCTCCTCCAGTTATCTTCCAGCGGACGGTTTCCCCATCGGC
>Ga0310691_10000087_pt1 | contig 178395 bp, 156 predicted proteins | sample 176DNAGHGlowgp2_FD_203887 | JGI IMG/M metagenome (GOLD analysis project Ga0310691, IMG submission 203887) | Sheep rumen microbial communities from Palmerston North, Manawatu-Wanganui, New Zealand - 1766 DNA GHGlow gp2 (v2) (version 2) | ecosystem: Host-associated > Mammals > Digestive system...
ATGTCCTGGCAGTGGCGATCTCCTCCAAAGGTGTGGCTGTCTCGCCCTTGCAGTATTTGTGGTCCGCCTCGGCCAGATCCACGTCGTTCACCCCGTACACCTCGATCACGATCGGCTGCTTCGAGCTCTCTCCTCCGCCTGTGGAGCTCTCCTGGCTCACCCAGTAGGTGTACTTGCCCGGCTTGCTCACGTCTGGAAGGTCGCTCGGATCCATCTCCGTCGTCTTGTCCGTGCCGTAGAACTTGAGTTTGCCGTTCGGATCCTCTGCCGCCGGTGTGGCGTACTCGCTCATCGGCTTGACCACTTTTGAGTTGACGCAGTATGCCGCGTCCTTAGGTGTTGGTGACGGCGCTCCCTTGATCACCACGCCCACCAACACGGTGTCGCTCAGACAGCCGTCTTTCGACTCCAAATATGTGTAATACCAAAGGTACTCGTCGTCAGAGCTGTCAACATCCTTCACTGTCGGCGTTGGTATCGTCGGGCTTGCCGCTCCAAACTTGGCTGTCGCCAAATCCGGCGCGGTCGCATCTGTGGCTCCCTCCACAAGTCCGACCATCAGCGTGTGGTCCTTTACCGACAGAGCCGACTTGAAAGTCGTTCCGCTCTGCTGGTCAAGAGGCTTCAAAGATCCGCCTTTGGCGTCTGTCTTCTTGTACTCTATCTTCTTCGTGTTGTCTACTGTGTTGGCCTCTGCCTTGTTCACCTTCACCACGTACTCGTTCGCCTCGCCGCGGCAGCCTGTCGTCTCGTCTGTCAGTACATAGTAGTACGACTTCGGCGAGTCATCTTTCTTCAGGCCTCCGATCACAGGCTCGTCAATTCCCTTCGTGGTGTCCGCATCCTCATACCAGACCATCGAGAAGCCGCTTATGCTCTTGCCTGGCTCCTTGTCAAGCGTTCCCTCGCAGAAAGGATCCGGATTATCCAGCGTCTTTTCTGGCTTTGGGTTGGCGATCACCGTGATGGTGTCTGTCATGTCACACGGTGTAGTAGCCATTGTAGGATCAAAATAGTCATGGAATGAAATGATGTACTTCACGCCACTTGTTCCTGCCGACTCAACATCTGCATAATCCACTGTAAGAGTCGGGGCAACATCGTCACTGCCAGTCTTGCACTTCTTCGTCTCCAGTGCTGTGCCGCTAACATCCTCCTTGAACCACTTGACCTCATAGTCGTTGTAGTCTTTTCCGTCCTTATCAAGTCCATGAACAGCATCTTTTATGCCTAGCTCGACAGACTCTCCGGCACATAGCTCTACGATATTCTTTTTCGCGTCGAACTTGCCGTTGTCCGCTGTGAATGTCACTCCTGTCGATTCAAAATCCAAAGAAGAACATGCGGCACAATTCAATGCTGCAACAATAGGAATTGAAGAAATAGAAACTGCACGACATGGAGACTGAGCATCCATTGTTGACCACTCGTCTCTGTCATTCTCCAAATAATCAGACTTTCCGATTACAACACGAAAATATATATTCAATCCTTTCATGGCAGGATCTGTAACCAAAGGACTAAACGCTGGATGATTAGCAGGACCGTCAATCACAAAATCTATATTCTTCTGAATAGGACCAAGATCTATCCATTTAATTTTGCTGGCTTCCGTAGTCTCAGGATTATCATAGGTATATTGATACAAATATCCTAATTTCGATCCATAGAAATTTTTAGCTGATTCTGAAATCTCTGCCCTCAAAGTTAAGATTTCATCAGTACACAAGTCTAACAAATCCGTACCGTTTGTCAACTCAGCATCCACTGCCACATCCGGAGGTGTACATACAGTAAACACTATATCATCAATTGCATAATCTCCCTGACTTGTTGCAAAACTTTCTTGTTTGTTTACAACTTGCATTACGACACAATTAACGCCATCTTCTGAGATCTCAAAAGTAGTTCCCTTCTCAATCCAATCGTTTCCTCCTTGAAGCGTTTCAGATGCTTCCCACAAAATCTTTCCTTTACTGTTATCCTGACGCAAAATCACAGCCATTTCTCCAACTGGTGGCTGGTTGTTGATTGCACCAAACTTAGCACTAAAAGTAATTTCTTTACCCTTACATAATCCACATACCTCGCGTTCATACACTACCATATCCTTTACTGGAGTACCATTACAACTTGTACCAGAAAGGTCAAACACAAGCATACATCCCATTGGATTTCCAGAAGCATCCCCTACTACACCTGGATTATATGGATTCACATTAGTTATAGCATAACTATCATTCAATGTTCCTGTAGCAGAACAAGGCTTGATTGCCGTATTAAATTTTGCACCAGGTTGCATAGTACAAGAAGCTCTCTTTGTGTCTCCTGCACCATAAATTCCTGTAGTAGGTTCTGTATAGACATTTCCCTTTGCATCCGTATATTCATAAGTATTGGCATCCAAAAATTTACCAAAATCATCATAGAAAATATTTGTCAATGCCATAGGGTATTCATTTCCATCTTCTCCAACCGTAGAACAACATTTTTTTGTTGTCAATTTAAAATTAGAAGTTTCTTTTGCACAACCAGGAATAGTCACCTCACACGAAATATTATATGATTTCTCAGCTTCTTTAGGTTCAAATGTACAATTCTTGGTTGTGGCAGACCCATCAGGAGTTGTCCACTTATACGTTGTTCCATCAGGATAATTGCTCTTTAAAGTAAGCAATACTGGATTTGCAGGACAAACAGGAAGCATCTTCTGAGATTTAATTTCAGGAGCAACCTGACCAGTAACCAATATATTATCAATTCCTATTGGAGCAAATGCAGACGCTGTCTTAAAATAAAGGTTTAACGTTCCTGTTGGTGAAACCTTTGTTGTAAGTTTCAATGTCTCTTTGCTTCCCCAGTCAAACATCTTTCCTGTAGCTGTATTATCTCCAGATGGCTGACCATATTGTACTTGTGTACAAAGTGTAACAGATGGCTTATTACCATTAAGTTGTCCTGTCCCTGCTGTCAATGTAGTACCAGATGATTGCATGACAAATGACATGTTTCCTGGCAACTTGATTTCTTTAACCAAATCTTTTCTACCCGCTTTACTGTTCATTGCAACCACAGCAGTTTCCATATTCTCCGTTGAAAATAGATTATAGACGTCGGCAGAAACTGTGACTGTAGATCCTGGCTTCAAACCAGAAATAGTGTAAGTCAAAACATTGTTATTGGCACCGTTACCATAAGCCACAAACATATTTGATCCACTACCTTCTGTCAAATATGGACTGATAATTCGAGGATTAGCAACAATACCTCCAAAGCCCTTTGTATCTCCTGTAACAGTTGATTTAAGCCCAGAATAATCATCCCACTGAACAGACACACTCGCATCTGACGCAATCACATTAGTGGACATTCCTTTGTGAACTGCATCATATACATTTCCAAAATAATCGCAAGATTTACCACATTGATCAGCAAGCAAATCTCCGACTTTTGAATTATACCAACCATTTACTGTATTGGTATCATTTTCCATTGTAGGATTAAACAGTGACTTTTGAGTGTCAAAATCTGTTCCTCCCACGACACACTGTGCCACGGAGTTGGAGGCATAGATCAGACCAACACAACATATCAGAGAAAATAAACTCTTTTTCATTTTTAAACTAGTTTTCTTCATAAAAAATATACCCTATTACAAATCAATATGAACACAGACATTTATGTATTCATACTAAATTGCGACTAAAATAATACATTTTTTTTCCCTTGTCAAAAAAATCCTTTTTTTTTAGTTTATTAAACATGTTTTTTTAAGCAAATTTGCTTATTAGTTGCTGTCTTTAAGAAAAAAAATGAATGTTTATTGCCATTATACTTCTATTCGTTCTATGAAAATTGAAGACAACAAGAATTTTGCATTATTTTTTGATAGGATGGGTTGTTCATCCTCAACAGTCTGATAACTATTTATGTGCTTTGCAGATTTTTATATTTTAGTGAGTAGCTGTAATTAAGAAATACAAGTATACATGTTGGATTAGGTGTGTTTGAGTCTTGCAATGGTTTAGTTTTTTCTGAAGACGGAATTATATCTAAAATTCAATTTTCAAAACTTGCTTCTATTGAATCCTTCTTTAATATAGCCATTTCTATTGCTTCATCCATCAGCTCCTCATAACCTGGAATTGTTACTGGAGCGGGATCAAGATTTTCTTCTTTTTCTGTCATCTGAATCACTGTGTCATCTGGTTTTGCCCAGAAATAAAACATTCCGGGAGACATCAATCCAGCATCATTGAGATAACGAAAACGATACACATACTTTATTGCGCAAACACGAGCTTTGCTTGCGACTCCCAATTTTCTATCCAAAAAAGAGATTAAAGCGCTGTCCGTCCTGACGTCTATGAAATATTGGTCGATTTTTTTCAATTGCTCCGACATGTCTGTTTTGCCTTCCGCACTCTTGATTTCTTCATCAATCAATGAGAGTGTGATTTCTTGCATATGTACATGCTGCTGGATTGCATTGTTTATATTGTCGTATTCGGTAAGAGAATCAACAGGCTCAATGGAGATTAGTTCATAGCTAGATGGGTCTTTGATGGCAGGACGTAGCGCCTTGAAAGCATTTGCTTCCAAAGTTGATTCCAAACAACTGCTGAATGACAAACAGGAAAGGATCGCTAATATTATGCCATAAAGTTCTTTCATTAACAAACTGTTTTATTTTCGCAACAAAATACAAGAACAAGTTGTTTTTATATTTCGCAATACAAATGTACACAAAAGCAACAATAAAAAGTTTTATGATATTGCTAAAAAATGCTAAAAAATCTTAAAAAATAGACGAATTAAAGAAAAATACGCAAAAATCACTTAAAAAACCTTATTGTCTAAAACCATTTACGGATAAAAAGAAAAAAAAGAGACGCAATTTCTCGCGTCTCCTAATATGGCTATTAAATCAATGTCGTTATTGAGCAACGACATCAGAGCCTCCGTTTGCTTTCATCTGAGCAAGTTTCTCTGAGTTTGATTTTACCTTATCCTCGTCGATTGTATAGAAGCACAATGCGATGATACCAACCACACCACCAACTACTGGGGCTAGAGTGTAGATTGTCTTGATAGAGTCGATTGTCTCAGCAGAAAGCTGTGTGTTTGCGACAAAACCAACCGCAGCCAAACAATAGATTGGAAGTGAGTTTGCAACTGCCTGACCAAGCTTTTGAGCCATTGTGGCAGAAGAGTAGATCAAACCTGTCGCACGACGTCCTGTCTCAACCTCAGCGTTATCAGCTACGTCAGCATACATACTCCAAACCATGTAGCCAGAAGGTCCGATTGTCAAAGAGAACAATAGGTTGAACAACAAAACCATACCGATGTTTGTACGGTCGATGAACAACAACATGATTGAACATACTGATGCCAACACGAAACATCCAATCCATGTTGGTTTCTTGCCAAACTTAGATGCAATTGGACGGATAAGCATTGTACCAATGATTGTAAGGATAGATCCCATACTCAATAGGATTGTTGAGATTGTCTCCCAATTAAGCTGGAATCCGAACAATGTTGCGTTGAACACTGCAACGTCGTTAACTGTATCATAGCTATCTGCAAGATAGTATTTAGCGTAGTATGCGATCAAACCGTTGTGTACGAATACAAAGAACAACATTGATATGTTTGCAATTGTCAACATGATCCAAGGCTTGTTTGCTCCCAAATCCTTAAGGTCCTGTGACAAATTAGACTGCTCCTGAGCTGCTGGCTCCACACGCTCTCTTGTGAACAAGAATGTGATCATCAAAAGAATGAATGCTGCTGTAGCGTAAATAAGAGCTGTTGTTGAGAATGCTTTCTGTCCGTTAACATTCATGGAATCCATGATAAAACGTACGATTGTGAACACAAAACCATAGCTGACCATACAACCGATCTGTGCTCCGATATTACGGAATGCAGACACTTTGTCTCGTTCATCTGAATCCGCGCTCATCACACCCATCAATGCACCGTAAGGCACATTAACGACTGAATACATCAAACGCATCAATAGGAAGGTAATGTAGGCATACACTGTCTTTGCTGTTGTGTCAAACTCTGGAGTTGTGAATGTGACAACACCAATGATACAGAATGGAACAACACCAAAAAGGATCCAAGGACGGAAACGTCCCCATTTAGTTTTGTGTCTATCAGCGACTGCACCGATAACTACGTCGAACGCAATATCAATGCATGCTACTACCAACATCATTGTTGCAACTACTCCAGCCTCCAAGCCGAAATACTCAGTGTAAAATGCAGAAGCAATACAGATCAATCCCCAGAAGAGATTGCATGCCATATCACCTGCTCCATACGCACATTTCTCTAGTATGGATAGCTTGTGATTGTTTTGGTCAATTAAAGCCATAATAAATTGTGTTTTTAGGTATTTTATATTTATTACTTATTTTACTTTTTAATGTAAATGTTCGTTCTCTTCAACACCGTTGTGTCTTGAGCTCCCCAGTTGATAACGCTCAACACTCTTTTCAAATACTCTCCTGACGGTGTTCGTCGATCCCATTCATTAGCCTTGCATGAGCCTGGCTGTAGAATGGATGCAGTCTCTTCCTTGTCGCAGAAACTCCAATTGCAGAAGCTGACGGTTTGTTTTCCCGCATTGTTTCCCGACAACATGTGCAACCATTTGTCTGTGCGGTCGAAATCTTCGTCGCCACCGCCCCACGCTTCCACACATCCAAATTCGGTGCAGAACACAGGAAGTCGGCCAAGAACGTCGTATAGATATGAATACATATCATAATAGTGTGGCTTTCCGTCTTTCTCAAATCCCTCGTTGTGAGACGCTGCATAAAAATGGAAAGCGTACATTATGTTGTCATACTTCAAACGTGCGTCACGATCAGGCAAGTATGCGTCCAAATCTTTTCCGTTACCTTGGTATCTGCCCTCTTTAATTGGGGCATCCACCAACTGGCACCACTGTGGTGTGCCGACAACAATGATAGGATGCGGTGCACCTACACTATCGTATGCGGCATGAATGACCGGAATGATTTTGTTGGCATAAACAGCGATTGTGTCCCATGTTACAGACGAACCGTTCGGCTCATTGCATATCTCATACAACACGTTTTGCTTGTTGGCATTACGCTTTGCCATATATTTGAAGAAATCCTCTGCTTTCGAATATCGTGGGTCTAGAGGGTTGCCTGGAGTCAGGATATGCCAGTCCATTATACAATAAATTCCAAGTTCCTCACAGATGTCGATAAGATTACACATCTCCTCTCTGATCTCTGGCTTGTAGTTGTATCCTCCCTCTTCTACGTACATCGCTAAACGAAGTACACTAATATGCCAGTCTTTCACCATCTTAGTGATAGACTCTTTTGTATAGCACTGGCCATACCATTGGTAGCCCATAGTGCTTAATCCTGCCAACTGAACAGGATTTCCTTCTTTGTCACATAGTTGCAATCCTTTTACTTGCAACGCACCATATCTTTTCAATGGAGGCGTGGTGTCGACCGCTACTGCGGATGCTTTTTTCTCTGCCGTCTGCACGCTACATGACATCAATGTGGCAGTTAACATTGCCAATGCGAATATCAGTCTTCTCATATTACTCCCTTTTATGAATGACTTAAATAGGAACAAGGGGAGCCAAAAACTCCCCTTGTTTTTTTATGAAGATGTATTACATCTCTACTTCAACAACAGTCTTAGAACCAGCTGGCTGCATAGGAACGATGTTGCCGGCAATTTCCTTACCGTTAACGATCAACTTCTTAACACCCTTCTGTGCTCCTGAGTTAGTCACCTTGATGACGTAATCTGCATCACGGAACTTACGGTTAACTGTGTAACCCTTCATGTCTGATGGTAGACATGGATTGATCTCCAAACCTTTGTATGAAGGCTTAACACCTAGCAAGTACTGGCTGACTGTCAACCACATCCATGCAGCTGTACCTGTCAACCATGAGTTCTTACCCTCACCTGGCTTAGCGGCGTCCTTACCTGCAACCATCTGGCAGTTTACGTATGGCTCTACCTTGTGAAGCGCCTGATCCTTCAAATACATTGGGCTGATCTTGCGGAACAACTCCCAAGCGTCGTTACCACGTCCGGCTACTGTCTCACCGATGATAACCCATGGGTTGTTGTGACAGAAGATACCTGCGTTCTCCTTGTATCCTGCAGGATATGAAGAAATCTCACCCATCTCAACATGGTATGTTGTGAATGCAGGGTTGTTAAGTACCATACCGTGCTCACAGTCAAGATACTTCTTACATGAGTCGATAGCCTTGTCAACCATTCCTTCCTCAAGTCCGATACCTGCCATTGTACAGAATCCCTGTGACTCGATGAAAATCTTTCCTTCCTCACACTCCTTAGATCCGATCTTGTTTCCATAGAAGTCGTATGCACGTAGATACCATTCTCCGTCCCAACCGTGCTTCTTGACTGCCTCTACCATTGAGTCGATGCACTTCTGCGCACGCTCTGCCTCAGCTGTCTCTCCGATCTCCTTACATAGCTCTACATAATCCTTTCCTGTCACAACGAACAAACCAGCGATCATTAGAGACTCTGCCTTTGAACCTACCGAATTGTTCTCTGTTGTCTGGAATGACTCGTTTGGATCCCATGAGAAACAGTTCAAGTTCAAGCAGTCGTTCCAGTCGGCACGACCGATTAGCGGCAACATGTGAGGTCCAAGATTGTTCACAACGTGGTTGAAAGATATCTTCAAGTGCTCAAACAATGAAACCTCTGTACCTGGCTTGTTGTCGAATGGAACTGGCTCCTTAAGGATAGAGAAGTCGCCAGACTCCTTAACGTATGCCACTGTACCGAAGATCAACCAGCATGGGTCATCGTTGAATCCACCGCCGATGTCATTGTTTCCGTGCTTTGTAAGTGGCTGGTACTGGTGGTAGCATCCTCCGTCTGGGAACTGTGTAGACGCGATGTCAATTATACGCTCGCGGGCACGTGATGGAATCTGGTGAACGAATCCAACCAAGTCTTGGTTAGAGTCACGGAATCCCATACCACGACCAACACCACTCTCGAAGAATGATGCTGAACGAGAGAAGTTGAATGTGATCATACACTGGTACTGGCTCCAGATGTTAACCATACGGTTAAGCTTCTCGTCGTCAGACTTAACTGCATACTTGTCAAGCAAGATATCCCACAAGTTAGCCAACTCTGCAAATGCAGCGTCGACAGCAGCCACTGTAGAGAAGCGCTTGATAAGCTCTTTTGCCTTTGTCTTGTTTACTAGTGTGACGTCTGAATCCTGAGAAGAGATCAACTCTCCGCTCTTCTTGCGTGCGATGTCCTCCTTGCAGAATTTCTCCTCTAGCTTGTTCTCAACATATCCTAGAACGAAGATGTAGTCTTTGCTCTCACCTGGCTTAAGCTCAACCTCGATGTAGTGAGACGCAATTGGTGACCAACCGTGTGCCAATGAGTTGCCTGGCTTTCCTGCCATTACACACTGAGGGTCAGCGAACTCATTGTAAAGACCGATGAACGACTCACGGTCTGTATCGTATCCGTCGATTTTCGCATTTGTCACTGCGTAGTATGCGTAGTGATCACGACGCTCCTTATACTCTGTCTTGTGGTAGATTACACTGCCGTCGATCTCAACCTCTCCTGTAGACCAGTTACGCTGGAAGTTCTCCATATCTGTAGCTGCGTTCCACAAACACCACTCTGCGAAAGAGAATAGCTTAATCTTCTTTGTGTAAGTAGTAGTGTTCTTTAGAGTTACCTTCTGAACCTCAGCCCATGTCTTCAATGGCACGAAGAACAATACTGATGCCTCGATACCGTTCTTTGAACCAGTGATGCGAGTGTAGTTCATACCATGGCGGCACTCGTATGAATCAAGCGGAGTCTTGCAAGGCTTCCATCCTGGGTTCCACACTGTACCGTTGTCGTTGATGTAGAAGTAACGACCACCGTTGTCCATAGGGACTCCATTGTAACGGTAACGAGTGATACGACGGAACTTAGCGTCCTTGTAGAAATTATAACCGCCGCCTGTGTTTGAGATCAAACCAAAAAAGTCCTCATTTCCTAGGTAGTTGATCCAAGGGAATGGGGTTGCGGGATTGGTGATGACGAACTCACGGTTCGCATCGTCAAAATGTCCAAAATCCATGTTTAATTATATTAATTTTAAATTTCCTAAATTAAACCCAATTTCAAGATTATAAATCCAATTTTGGGCATACAAATATAAAAACTTTATGCTCATTAGCACCAAAAATAGGCATAAAAAGAACGTGAAAGTGTCAAATAACACCTATTTGCAGCCGTTTTGCTCTACAAAAAGACTGGCCTAGCATAGTTCTTCACATCATCCTCCGTAATCGCATCGTTACATAGGATCGCAAGTCGCTCCACCACGTTCTTCAGCTCACGGATGTTTCCGTTCCACTCAAAAGATTGCAGATGCGCCATTGCTCCTTTGTCGAACTTATGTTTCTGTCCTGTTGCCGAGTCATACTTGTTGATGAAGTATTCCACAAGCAAAGGTATGTCGTCTTTTCGCTCTCTTAATGGTGGCACACACAAAGGAATGACGCTCAGACGGTGGTAGAGGTCTTCTCTGAAGTTTCCTTTTTCTATCTCATGCTTGAGGTTTTTATTGGTAGCCGCAATCACTCTCACGTCTACTTTTATCGCTTTGTCTCCGCCTACTCTTGTCAGCACGCCTTCCTGAAGCACTCTCAACACTTTAGTCTGGGCGGCAAGGCTCATGTCTCCTATCTCGTCGAGGAATAGTGTGCCTCCGTCCGCTTGTTCGAATTTGCCTATTCTCTGCTTCAATGCCGACGTGAATGCTCCCTTCTCATGTCCGAAAAGTTCGCTCTCAATCAGTTCCGACGGAATAGCCGCGCAGTTCACCTCAATGAATGGTTTGTTTGCCCTGGCACTTCTTGCGTATATCTGATGAGCAACGACCTCCTTACCAGTTCCGTTCTCTCCTGTGATGAGAATTCTGGCGTCTGTCGGTGCCACTCTGTCGATCAACGCGCGAAGATGGTTGATCTGTTCGCTCTGACCTACCATCTCACGGTCGTCCACCACACCACCAGTTGCTTTTTTCACACCGTTTGAAATGGCGGCACGAAGATTGCTACTTTCTGTGCTGTTGCTCGACATCGCCTCTTTCACCGCCTGAAGCAGACGATTAAGGTTCATCGGCTTCTCAATGAAGTCGAAGGCTCCGTTTCTCATACATTGTACGGCAGTCTCAATAGTGCCGTGTCCTGAAATCAAAATCATTTTTGTAGACGGCTGCAACTGACGCATTTTGGCTAGTAGTTCGATTCCATCCATCTTCGGCATCTTGATGTCCGAAAACACAAGGTCGAACTGCTCTTTTTCAGCCTCCTTCAATCCAGTTTCTCCGTCTTCTGCGAGAGTCACCACGTGTCCTTCAAATTCAAGAACTTCCTTCATTGAATTTCGGATACTCCTCTCGTCGTCAACTACTAATATTTTCGCCATCCTATATTAAATCCTTATTTGCGTGTTGATTGTCTAGTGTGTTTCTCATGATTGGCAACATTATCACTTCTTCTTTTTGCCCGACAATTCGTATTTTGTCCCTGTGATGCTTTCTAGAGACGCTACGGCTTTTCCCATCTTTAGGCTTGCCTCGACATACACTGGGTAATGATTGTCGTCGTCAGCCACGTAGACTTTCAAATCCTCGTCGTTCTTGAACAGATCTCCCTTGATAAGGGTAGGTACGAATACTGATGTCTTATATTTGCTTCCGTCTTTTAGTTTGACGGTCTCTTTTCCTGTAAACTTCAATCCGAGCTCATAGACGATATCTTCAAACAGAAGTGAGAATGCGGCAACGTCTCCTCTCGACATTGACGCTACGTCTAAATTACGGATCTTGTAGCAAGTGGCCACCAAATCGCATGCCTTCTTGCTGATGTTAAACTCAGTTCTGGAAGTGCCTTTCCTCTTGATGTATTCGAAATTCACATGCAAGCTGTCGTTTTTTCCATTGTCTGTATAAAGATAAGTGGAATAGCTCCAATAGCTGTCTTCATGTTTGCCATCGTGATAGTAGACAGGTAGAAGAGTCTTCTTGCTGATGTAAGACGTGAATGTGTCCCTCACCACATAGAATCTCTCAAACATTCCCTGGGTGTAGCCATCTACCGTAAGTTTATAGCAGTCTTCTCCTCTGACTACAGCCTCTCCAACTTCAAAATTCACCTTTCCAGCCTTCATCGAAATGAATCCAAGATTGAAATAGACACCGTAAGTCGCTTTTTCTCCAACCTTGAACACGGGCGTGTCCACATACGAGACCTGCGAAATGATGTTCCCTGCCGACAACACCATCGCTATAATCAATGTGATAATGTGTTTTATGTTCATGGTCTTAGTGTGTTTTATCAATTATACAATTAAAATTCTCGTAGAGACGCACGGACGTGCGTGTCATTTGGACGTGCATCATAATTATCGTGTAATAATTATAATCGACGTGCGTGTCATTCACATTTTCGGCCGATCTTTTTTTATGTCGACCTACATTTGGAACAGTAGTGTCTCTACATATCAATCATTATGGATACGTTTGAAGATTCGCTCTGTACGGAGTCTGTTGAAGAACCCTTCTTTGTCGTCATCTAGAGAAAGCCAGATGAAAATTGGTTTTCCTACGATATGGTCTTCTGGAACGAATCCCCAATATCTGGAATCGGCAGAGTTATGTCTGTTGTCTCCCATCATCCAGTAGTAGTCCATTTTGAATGTGTATTTGCTGGCGGCTTCTCCATTTATTTTTATGTTGTCGCCAGAGTATTCTAGTTTATTACCCTCATAATTTCTGATTATTTGGGCATACAAATCAATATTGTCAGTGTTAAGGTCGACAGTTTCTCCCTTGGCTGGAATATGAATCGGTCCGTAGTTGTCTCGAGTCCATTGGTTGTCCGCTTTTGTCTGCGGATATGTGCGGCCTCCGAATCTTTCGTCCTCAAGCTTGATGCTCACCACGTCGTTACGCTTCTCCAGCTGGCTTTTCATTGCAGCGGTCAAAGGCAATTTGTAGACGAAGTTGTAGGTGCCATCTCCGTTTGGCTGATACTGCAACATTCGTTTCCAGTCTGTCGACACCATCGAGTATTCGTAGTCAGACTTGCTGACTCCAAGCGACTGGAATGTTTTTTCGGTGAACGCATTGGTTGTCTCAACAAAGTAGTTGAACTGGATATGTTCGGGAGCCTCAACCAACTGTCCGTTGATATACAGGTTTCTGTCTGAGATCAACAGGTTGTCTCCTGGCAGACCTACACATCTTTTCACATAATTCTCACGTCTGTCCACTGGTCTCCAAACTATCTCTCCAAATGTTTCCTTGTCGTTCCACACTTTGTCGCGTCCGTAAGTAGACGTAAGTGTGTAATAGTCAGGGTTCTGCACTTTCATAGCGACGGTATCGCCGGCAGGGAAGTTGAACACCACGATGTCGTATAGCTTCACATCCTCGAATCCGGCCAAACGTTTGTATTCCCACTGTGGATTCTCAACATACGATTTGCAGTTGAAAATCGGAAGCGTATGCTGTGCCAACGGGAATGAAAGCGGAGTCATCGGCGAACGTGGACCATAATTGCACTTGCTGACAAAAAGATAGTCGCCCACCAACAATGATTTCTCCAATGACGACGATGGAATCACATAGTTTTGGAATAAGTAGAGGTTGATGAAATAGACAACGACCAAAGCAAAAATGATCGCGTCTACCCAGCTTCCTACCGTCTTTACAATCGGATTCTCCGACTTCTTCCACCAATCCCATGCCACATAGCGAGTGACATAGACATCAAGGAAGAAAAGCAAGAAAAGAAGCGACAGAGGATTGCCCGTCCATATTGTGAACAATATCACAATCACGGCAAGGATTCCGAACTTTATATAGTCACCCTTTTCAGTATCCTTGAAACGTTCAGCCAGAGTGCCTGTTTTCTTTCCGATATAGTCGTCCTTCTTTTTTGAAGACGCCAAAACTTTATTTGATGATCCTAACCCAAACATCTATTCCAATTAGAATTTAAACATATCTTCTGTAGTGTAGAAACCCTTCTTTCCAGCTGTGAACTCAGCGGCAAGGACAGCACCTAATGCGAATCCCTCACGGCTTTTTGCGTCGTGAGTGATCTCAATTGAATCGACACCCGACTCGTATCGGATAGTGTGGATTCCTGGCACCTCACCTTCACGGATTGACTTGATCGCGATATCCGAAGAAGAATTCTCCACCTCTTTTGACCATCCGCTCTTTCTGTCGAGGTTGTCGATAATGCCTTCAGCAAGAGTGATTGCTGTGCCGCTTGGAGCGTCAAGCTTATGGATATGGTGAACCTCCGTCATCTCAACATTATATTGAGAGAATCCGTTCATGATCTTAGCCAGATATTTGTTGACAGCCATGAAAATATTCACACCTACGGAGTAGTTGGAGCTCCAGAAAAGAGTGCCGTTTTTCTTAGCCATTGTAGCCTTTACCTCATCGATCTGCTTAGTCCAGCCAGTGGTGCCGCAAACGACAGGCACACCAGCGTCGAAACAAGCGTTGATATTATCGATGGCAGTTGTAGGGACAGTGAATTCGATAGCGACGTCGGCACTTTTGAACGCGTCGCTTTTCAAATCTTCACGGTTGTCAATATCAATGATAGATACGATTTCATGACCTCTTTCTCTCGCAATTTTTTCAATCATGTGGCCCATTTTACCGTAGCCTATAAGCGCTATTTTCATATTTGTCTACTTTTACACTTTACAATATTTTGGCAAATATATTCATTTTTTTGGACAATCTTTATATAAAATGCTAAATTAAGGATGCGAAATGTTAAATATAACATTTATTAAGAAGCTGATTGTTTTGGACGTTAGTCTTTATCTTTGCATCGGAGGAAAACATTTCCTTCCTACAAACTGAAATCAAAAAATATCTTCTTTTTGAAAGCAAGAGCATGCTGTTTAGAATCTGCCATACATCAACCCCAAACTGCATACTCATATCATGAATTTTAATAGGCTTTTCAAAGAGATTTTAACTCTTCGATATCTATTTTTAAGCGGAATGCAATTTCTTCATCACTCATTCCACTCTCTCTTAACAATGTTATGGTTTTTAAGCGTTCTTCTGCTCTTCCTTCTGCCTTCCCTTCTTTTCTTCCTTCAACTCTTCCCTCTGCTTTCCCTTCTTCCATGCCCTCTTTCTTTGCATAGTTTATTTGGTTGACATAGTCACGGTACGCTTTTAAACTGCGTTCATATTTATTGCGTTCTTCAAAAGAAAGCATAGAACAATTAGAGAGATCCCACAACCTCTTGAACACCTCTTTGTCTTTGAATTCTATATTTCCCATACGCTCCATATTTTTCAGATTGTAGATCCATTCCTCAAAATGGTCTGCACATCCATTGTTTGACTTTTTGAACTTTGGCAATTGTATAAAATAGCCACGTATTTTATCGCTGATCGTTTTGTTTGTTTTGGGGTTCATCAATCTCATTTCACAAAGCACATCCTTATTGTCGTTGTTGTCGAACAAATTGAAATGCGTGATGAACACTCCAATGACTGCGTTGATTCCGTACTCCCACTCCTCTCCTTTTTCTCCTTGCATAGAGATCGCTCTTGAAAGATAAAACAATGCTCTCTCCACAAAGTAATCTTGTCTCTTGTTCTGCATCTCGATAATGACGTGCTTGCCATTGTCTAACTTGCAAAACAAGTCAAAAATTATAGATCTTCTGTCATTCTCTTCCGGCACGAGTTCCTTGTTCTCATACGTCAGGTCAACAATAGGTGCCTCTGTGTCTACAAAAGAGTTAAGAAAATCCATCAACAGGATTTTATCACCAAAAATTCTCTTGAATCCTTCGTCACAAAACGGATTCAGCATAACAGCTTTCTCTTCTTTCTCCATTTTTTGAACTGTTACTAAGTTGTCTAAATTTATTTGCCCTAACTAAGGCAACGTTTTATTAATTGTTTTTATTTGCGACAAAGTTAATCCTAATTTTTATTTGCAACAACAGAATGATATTTTTTTGTTGGACTTATAGGTTATGAATAAAAATCCCGCAGACGCAGGACATCCACGGGATTGTTCTTGATTACGCATTTCGCAGTTATTATTCCGCTTTTATCATTTCACCATCACCTTCTCCGCTTCTTTTCCACATCTCACCACATAGAATCCTTTCTCTACCGGAATCTTTGTGACTGCGGATTTGATGGCTCCGTTTGTCACCATCTGTCCTTTGATGTTGTAGACGGAATACATCGATGATGATGCCGACAAAGATACTATGATAATTTCTCCGTTTGCAGAATACACCAGCGTCGGCTCTGATGCGATATCGTCGGCTGTTGTCTCACCAGACATCGGAACCGCGGTGAATGGCACGGATAAGATTCTCCATTCCCTATGTGCGTTTCCTCCCGTCGCACTGGCTTGCCATAATCCCACTTTTGTGCCAATCTCCAAATGCTCTCCTTCAAGATCAAGAAGCTTGCCGTTCGACGCTGATGTCACCTTGTAGCTGTTGTCGCCGATATTCTCCACCTTAAACTGCTGGCCCTTGTTTGACGGATCAAGCGGTGTGGCTGCCAAGTAGTATGAACCGTCGTCAGTCAACGCTAATTTCTTGCCATTCAGCATTGTGTATATATTATATGTGTCGTCCGACAGCTTGTTGAAATACCAGCGTTGCATAGAGTCTGCCACACACAATGAGCTTAGCTGCAATGATCCTCCGTTAAGTGTCAACGGCGAAGTGCTTGCTCTTGACACAAACATATATGGCATTCCTTCTGTAAAATATTCCACACCTTTGCCAGCGTCTGTTGAGAAAATCATTGTGGATATCTCCTGTCCGCCCATAGTATAGTTTGCTATTCCGTCGACAACCTCAACATCGGCCATACGCTTGCAGTTCAAATTTGAGTTTGTGACATACAGTTCCGCAAGGTTGTCCACCTGTTTCAACGGAGTCAAATCAATGCTTATATTTTTTTCATCAGTGGATGTGTTGAGCATCACCACCACCACTTTGTCGCCCGTCGGACTGACAGCCGCAAGGATATCATTGCGTCCTGTTCCCAGCATCGTATATCCCTGACGGATAAAACGAGTGACTTGCATACGGACGTAGAAATTCTTCACTATGTTATATGTCTGATTGTTGAAATTTCCTCTCACAAGACACCACTGGTCGTTGTTCTCCTCCACAAACTGCCAATCAATCCACGCTTGCGGCTGGAGATAGTTGAGGTCGTCGAACATACGTTGTGCCATAGATAAGTTGCCAGCCAAACCAGTGCCTCCTGCTCCTGTCTCCGACATCCAGAATGGCAGACGTGTCTCTGTGACCAAATCCTTCAAATTGGCTTTGTCTCGTATATCGCCTCCGTAGGTATGCACATTAAACTGTCCTAACATAGGGACGATATCGCCCTCTTTCACAAACAGTTGCAATTCACCGATTGCGGTAGACACACTCGTTTCGTCGGATGCGGAAAGCACCGTCTTCAGACCGGAATTCTTCAGTTTCGGATAAATCACACGTATGAGTTTCACTTGTGAAGCTGGGTCGAAATGGCATCCCTCCTGTCCGCCGTTCGCACCCCAGTAGTTTGTGTTAGGCTCATTGAATGGGTCCAAAGTTTTGAACTCGATTCCATATTCATCTTTATAATGTTTGCAGACGTCGATCAGATAATCCGAGAATTTTCCATAATACTCTGGTTTCAAATTATCCTTGCCGGCATCTTTGTTGCCGGACGCACATCCGCTATATGTCATCCAATAAGGAGCGGAGTTGGAGAAAGCTTCAAAGATGGCATCCTTGCGCGCGTCTCTCAGTTTCAGCATCACTTTTCGTTGAGCGGCATCGGCATTCCAATCATAATTCGAGTTTTCACTTGCCTTGAAACCCTCCATTTCAGCACGTTTGCCTTTTCCGTTGCACATATGTCCGTTGTAGTGCGACGGATGATCTCCACCGCCGATATTATAACGGAAGATATTGTAGTTTAGCTTGTCTTCCGACGTGAGCATATCCACCAGGTCGTCGATCTTATTCTCAGTCCATTTGCCACACATGTTAGCCCACCAGCAAAGAGAGACACCCCATCCCTCCATCGTCTGCTGACGAGCGGCAGGATTGATGCGGACGGTGCTTGTCGACGATGGTTCGTATTTGCTCATAAGGTTGCTATACTCAGATTCTGTGATATTGACCACAGAGCCATGCCTCATCACCGATGGCAATGAGTATTGCGACGAGGACGGTTGAGTGAAGACTCCGGAAGAGAGGTCGGTTGTGATCAACGGATAGTATCCCTTTCCTCCAAAATCATCAATGAAAAGACACCATTTATTTTCCCCGTTAAACTTGAAGCAAGTTGGACCCTCCACGTAGGCGATCTGGCTCATCTGGGTGTTGACTTCCGTCCACTGGCCAAGAAGCGACGTCGCCTTCTCCATAATTATATATTTGCCAGACGACGGCATTCCCTGTTTATGGGCTTCAGTAGCCTCATTCTTCTTGAAACGGTAGTATGTGTCGCCCACTTTGATCACAGTGGCGTCGATCACACTGATTGTACGGTTTTGAGGATTTTTCAGCTCTATCCACACTTTAGCGTCGGAGAAAGTTTTGAAATCCTTTGTTGTGCAATAGTAGACGCGATGTGTATTGTCGTTGTTGGGAACAGATTGAGAAGACGGAATTTTTGAAGACCAGAACACAATATATTCACCCGACTCTTCATTATATACAGCTTCAGGAGCCCAGGTGCATCCCGCGCCATCGGGAGCCACCCTGCACATACGTTGTTCGGACCAGTTGATGAGGTCGGACGACTCCCACACCATTATGGATTTGCTGCCTGTTGTTTGTGCAGCGGTCCAGTTGCCATTGCCATTGATTTTCAAGTCGGTGGCAATGACAAAGAATTTTGACCCGTCGGCAGAACGCATGATGAATGGATCACGTAAGCCTTTCTCGCCCAACGTAGATGTGAGAACTGGGTTGCCACCATTTATATCCTTCCAATTCAGTCCATCACGGCTGACAGCAAAATATATCTGTTCACCCTGGGCCGACCCCTCGCCTTTGAAGTAGGCGAACAAGTAAGCAGTAAAGTCTTTTTCTGCCGCAAATGAGATTGCGGACGTCGCCATCAATAGGATTGATAATAGTAAATGTCTTATCATAACGTAATATATTTTTTTCTTGTCAAAATATAATGTGTTGGTAAAGAATTGATTGAATTGCTACAAAAATAATAAATTGGAGAGAAAAACAAGGATTGGAAATATTTTTTTGAGAGAAAAGGAGAAAATGAGAAAGGAGAAGTGAAAAATGTTAAAACATTCGTGATTTAAATAATATTTTATGATTGTATGTTCGATTCGGTGCAATTATGTTCGACCAATAAAAGTTTTTTACCGACTAATAGGTATTCTTCCCAAAAATCAACTAAATTTGTCACTATAACTAAAAGTTAAAGATGAAAAGTAAATTTTTGAAATATGCACGTGTGGTTTGTGCTGTGGTGATGATGCTTTCAATTGTCACTCTTTTCTGCGACACCACAGGCATCGCAAGACACTATTTGGGTTGGACTGTCGACATCCAATTCCTTCCATCCATTTCCGCTGGTTTGATCGCCGCATTCGTGTCGACGTTGGTGGTGACCAAATTGTTCGGACGTATCTACTGTTCAGTGATCTGTCCGCTTGGTATTTTCCAGGATATAGTCGCTCGTCTGGGCAGACTGACAAAAAAGCAGAAAGTCAAATATTCATATAGCGACGAGAAGCTTTGGATGCGATTGATTATAGCTGTTTTGTTTATCGCATCTTATTTGCTTTGTGCATATCCAATTGTTGGTTTGCTTGAGCCATACAGCATTTTCGGACGTATGGCGACGACACTTCTCGCGCCAGTCGGCAGATTCATTGCTGAATATCTTGCAGCGTCGTCGGAGGCGGCCGGTGATTATACTTTCGCCATGCCAGCCGCATTAAACTACTCTTACGTGATGCTGGGAGTCGCTCTATTCTCACTTGTGCTTATCGCTATTCTCGCATTCCGTGGCGGACGTACATATTGTAATACAATCTGTCCTGTTGGCACAATCCTTTCTATCTTTGCTGAAAATTCAGTGATGAAACCGGTCATCGACCACGACAAATGTGTGAAATGCGGTCTTTGCACAAAAAAATGTAAAGCTTCATGTATCGACGCTAAAAATGGAATTGTGGATTCGTCGAGATGTGTCGACTGTATGAACTGTATCTCCGTATGCCACAAGGGAGCTATCTCATTCTCGACTTCGTCAGACAAAGACAAGACCCCTAATATAATAAAGAGAATAAAGGAGCATTTCGGAAAGAAGGCAAAGAAAGACGAGAATGCTCCCGTCGCAACGGATGAATCAAAACGAGCATTCCTTACTGTTGGAACTCTTGTGGTGGGCAGTGCCATGACCAAGAGTATGGCAAAGACATTCGACGGTGGATTGGCTGAAATCACAGAGAAGAAGGAGCCACAGCGTAACGACAGGATTACTCCTCCTGGAAGTAAATCATACAAGCATATTGAAGAGGTGTGCACTTCATGTGGACTTTGCATCACTGCTTGCCCTAACGAAGTGCTTCGTCCAAGTGAGAGCCTCGACTCATTGCTGACACCAGTGATGAGTTTTGAAAAAGGCTATTGCCGACCTGAATGCAAACGATGCAGTGATGTCTGCCCGACAGGTGCCATCTCACTTGCAGACCTTGCGGAGAAGAGCGCTACACATGTCGGACATGCAGTGCTTATCGCAGACAACTGTATATCAATGAAAAAAGGAGTGTCGTGTGGTAATTGTGCTCGTCATTGTCCGGCAGGAGCAATCACAATGGCTCCGACAGTCAATGGAGACGAAACGTCGCCTAAAATGCCAGTGATCGACTCACAAAGATGTATAGGATGTGGAGCTTGTGAACATCTTTGCCCTTCATCACCATACAGCGCAATCTACGTGGAAGGACATCGTGTACACAGAATCGACTAAATGACGGGATATTTCCCTATTTGTTAACAGAAAAAGACAACACAACATATGGATCGCAGAGATTTTCTAAAACGCTTGTCGGCAGCCACCGCCACTATGGGACTGGCTGCATGTACTTCTGATGAAAAGACGAAGGAGATAATCGGGACTGAAAGCAAGAAGCCTAATGGTGAAATGACATACCGCACGGTGCCGACATCCGGCGACAAAGTGTCGTTGCTCGGCTATGGTTGTATGCGTCTGCCTACAGTGCAGCACGGAAGCGCGAGAGAGCAGAAAGATATTGAAATCGATCAGGAAGAGTTGAACGCTCATGTGGATTATGCAATTGCACACGGCATCAACTATTTCGACACATCCCCTGTGTATTGCCAGGGAAGAAGCGAGCACCATATGGGTATCGCCCTAAAACGTATACCAAGAGACAAATATTTTATCGCCACCAAACTTTCGAATTTTGCACAGGAATTCTGGAGCAGAGAAGCGTCGATAAAAATGTACCACAACTCCTTTAAGGAGCTTCAGGTGGACACTATCGACTATATGCTTCTACACTCTATCGGCGGCACAAACGGAGAATATAATTCCACTCAGACATTCGAGAAGAGATATATTGAAAATGGTATTCTTGACTTCCTTTTGGAAGAGCGAGCAAAAGGCAAAATCCGTAATCTAGGATTCTCTTACCATGGAGATATAGCTATATTCGACCGTGCTCTTGCCATGCACGACAAGTGTAAATGGGATTTTGTGCAGATTCAGATGAACTATGTCGACTGGCTACACGCTAAGGAGGTGAACCCTGCCAACACAAACGCCGAGTATCTCTATGCTGAGTTGGAGAAACGCAACATTCCCGCTATCATCATGGAACCGTTGCTTGGCGGACGTCTGGCCAGCACACTTAGTTTCATAGCAGCCAAACTGAAAGCACGTCGTCCGGAAGACTCAATTGCCAAATGGGCTTTGCGTTATCTTGGTTCATTCCCTAACGTGCTTACAGTGTTGAGCGGAATGACATATATGGAGAATGTCAAGGAAAACATTGATACATATTCACCAGTTGAGCCATGTACAGAAGAGGAATTGGCCTTGCTTGAAGAGGTGGCACAGGCTATGTTGAGGTATCCAAGTGTGCCATGCACAGGATGCCAATACTGTATGCCATGCCCTTACGGTATCAATATCCCTGGCATATTCCAACACTACAACAAGTGTATCAACGAGGGCAATGTCTCGATTAGCAGTCAAGATGAGAACTATGCCGAGGCTCGACGCGCATTCCTAATGGGTTACGACCGTGCGGTGCCAAAATTGCGTCAGGCAAACCACTGCATTGGATGCGGAATGTGTAAGAGCCATTGTCCGCAGAATATCGACATTCCTAAAGAGATGCAGAGAATAGACAAGTATGTGGAGAGCTTGAAGCAATCGATGGACTGATTTTAGATTAGAGATTTGAGTTGAAAGGTTAGAGTTGAGAGTTGAGAGTGGATAGCAAAGGGCGATAGCCTTTGCTCCCGTCACCACTGCGAGCCCGTAAGAGCGATAGGAAAAAGTTGAGAGCTTAGAGAGGATTATGGATAAATTGATAATAGAGACTACATCAGGCGAAACCATCACAGCCAATGAGATGGGTATCAAAGCCCTACGTCGCATATATAAAGAAAATCGCGAAATATTGTGTGGGGCGACGGTGACCGACATCATCATCGGCAAGGGGGCAGCATGTTTTCTTATCGCAGGGGGCATCAAACATTTGAATGCTGGTGTTATCAGTAGAGCCGGGCTCGACATGTTGCAGAAGGCAGGCATTCCCGTCTGCCCTAAACAGATTGTGCCAATGATCATCAATCGCAAGAATGATGGTCAGTGTCCGATAGAGAATCTTCTTCGTGAGACGTTCGAGGCGGAAGAGGGAATCAAGAAGATAAGTGCGTTCTTCAACGACGAATATTCGGTGTAGATTAAATAGCAGACAATTAACTCAGACCACATAGAATAACAATAAAGATGGGGTATCCAGACTGACAAAGTTGTGATCATCGAACTCACGTTAAATGACGTGACACCATACAACAATTAAAACGGCTGTGTTTCAAATGAAGCACAGCCGTTTATATGTAATCCCATTTTATGTAATTTCGGAATGCAACTCCGAACTCACATAAATTATCTTAATGCCTTATTTAAGAAATCAGACACAACCTGCTCATACTTTTCCGGTTGCTCGGTGATGGCATTGATATGAGTGCCACCTTCCACCAACCACATCTCGACATTCTTTTTCTTTGTTGCCAAAATACGTTTGCCTTCCGACACGGGCACTCTGGTATCTGCATCGCCATGGATAATAAGAAGCGGAATTTCCACGTTCTCCAACGTTTTGATGGACGACGCTTCCATAAACGACCATCCTTCCTTGATTTTACATAACAGACTTGCCGCGTGAAGAAGTGGGAATGCAGGCAAATGCATCTTCTGTTTCATCTCATGACTGAATTCAGCAAAAGCGGATGTGAACCCACTATCGTCAACGACTGCCTTCACACATGCTGGCAATCCCTCCTCCGCACACATCACGACACAAGCTCCACCCATAGATAGCCCGTGCAACACCACAGGAAGAGAGGCGTCAAAATAACGGTTTACTTCTGATGCCCACTGCAAAACATCCAAACGGTCCGGCCATCCCATACCAGTCACATGTCCATCACTACTTGCATGGTGTGCCAAGTCGAGCATCGCCACATTGAAATGAAACTTCTCCAAATACAATCTTGCATGTGGCAATGTCTGAATTGAACAGCCTGTGTAGCCATGCACTAAAATTACCGTGCCTTTCGCCTCCTGACAAGGAATCAAATAGGCATGTAAACGCTCTCCCTTGGGGTTAGTGATATAATGGTCATCGACTTTCCCGTCGGAACGTAAAACATCAAACCAAGAAAGAGTCTCTGGTTGCTCTGTTCCAAAAATTTTTCTGAAATTTTCCTCGCTTCGCCCCACTGTATCCTTATAAATGGATATACGAAGTAAAAAGAATGCAAACGCCACTATAAAGATAACGATGGCAACTCCAATTATCGCAAAAATCATAATCCTAACCTTTTAATAAACTACCGTACAAACCATACCAACGATTATAACAAACACGTCATATCTCACATGACAATCATTATAAATGATTTTTACCACAAAAAGACAGAGACGCGCATACGTACGTCTCTATATTCAAGCTCCTGGTTTTTTGCTTTTCAAAACCTTGATATATAAATATATTGTGATAGCGGCGACTGGCACCTGGACCAAAAGCAGCATTGCTAACGACTCTCCACTCATATTTAATCCTCCTCAATTTTGAATTGTTGTTCCTTATTTTTCTTATCTGCAAAGTATATCATCACACAAAGTATCACAAGGCAAAGCAGCAGCGATATACGTGTGATGTCGATATACATGACGTCATTATAGACTGTGCCTTCGCTAAGAGGCGTTCCCTGCTCCACATTATCTCCCACATTTACCACAGGAGTTGTTCCTTCCGGCAATGACACTGTTTTTACAATCTCTCCACAATTGATCTCGACAGCGTTGTCCGTCACTCCCGTCACCTGACCTACAAAATCAGAATAATAGTAGTTTGACACCCAAGATGAGTTGGCTCCTATTCCTTTATGCGTCAACTCTCCAATGATAGACGAATTGTCGACTTCCCAACCAGACAATGAAATCTGGCTCCAGTCGTCATTCTTAGGTTTGATTAGCGCTGTGATAAATATCAGGATCATCATCACAGGAGTGACATATCTAAGGATGAATTTGAAGATTTTGGGTAGCTGCATTTCCGCACCGTAGTGTATAATACGCCAACCTTTATCAATTCCCATCACCCAAGAGAACATCACTGCCTCAATCATGCCGAAGAAAAACAGAGCGAATGTGCCAGCCCAGAAGTCGTATTGGTCGAACACACCTTTGTCGAAGAAAAGTACCGTCGGCAAAGCGAGGAATAACAGAATAATACCGTAGATCCACGACGCTTTCTTTTGACTCCACTTGTAGTTGTCTGTGAAGAACGAGACCATCGGTGTTGAGATGGCTAGCGACGACGTTACAGCCGAGAAGAAAAGCAGTCCGAAGAAGGCTAATCCAGCCAATGCGGAAAGCACTGGTCCCCACTGGGCAAACAAGTATGGCAACGTCTTAAAACCAAGACTGAATCCACCGGATTGAGTCATCTCAAGGACCGCCGGCACACCAAAATATCCCACTGCGATCGGGAATATGATAGCACTACCGAGGACCACCTCTGTAAACTCGTTGGTGAATCCGGCAGTGAGCGAGTTCAAAACTATATCGTCATGCTTCTTGATATACGACGCGTAACATTGTATACAGCCCATTCCAAGCGACATGGTGAAGAACACCTGACCTCCGGCGGCAAGCCACACCTTAGGATTAGTCAGAGAATCAAACTGCGGATTCCACAGATAGTTGAATCCATCCATGCTTCCAAACGTAGCCCCCGCGTCGCCTTTATCGAGAGTGTAGGCTCTCACTACAAGGAAAATTCCGAAAAGCAGCAACATCGGCATAGCCACCTTTGCAACCTTCTCAATTCCATCTTTGATGCCTTTGGCAAGAATCCAAACATTGAATATTACGCACACTATGAAGCAAATCATTGTGTCGTGAGGAAGGAATGAAGTGGAGACGCCAAGATCAAGATATTTACCAAAGAAACTGGCCACTTCCGTTTCTGACATTCCCATAAAAGTGCCGCAGACAGAGTGAATGGCATAAGAGAGAGTCCAACTTTCAATGTAGACGTAGTAGGCACAGATGATTGTACTGCAGAAAATGCCCATCGAGCCAAAATATTTCCATATTGGATGACGGTGAGCCGACTGAAGAATCATAGGTGGGGAATGATGTCCTGACATTCCGCCCAATTTGCCGGTGCTCCATTCAATGAACAGAAGAGGCAGACCAAGTAGGAAAAACGAAATAAGATATGGGATGATGAACGCTCCACCTCCATTCTGAACCGCCTGAATAGGGAAGCGTAAAAAATTGCCTAAGCCGACGGCATTGCCAGCCATAGCAAGAATCAGTCCGATTCGTGAACCCCAAGCTTGAGTCTGTTGATTCATTTCTGTACTTTTTTCTAGTGAATAAACGTTTTTTTGAAAAATGTAGTCGACTGCAAAAATAATATTTTTGTTGGTATAAAAAAACAGCGATTTTATTTCATTATAACACTAATATTCTTTACTTTTGCAATATTAATAATACTAAATGTATAAAAAGAATAACACAAAAGGACTAAAAACATATATTGTTTCTTAGATTTCTTGGTTTTGGGGGCTTTTGAAATCTAGTGCAGTATATAATTAAGTATGTTCCAATAAAACAAAAACCTATGAAGATCACTACTATTTTTAAAATATTTACCTTTGTTTTTCTGTCTTTAATTTCGATTTCCTGTCAGAAAACACGAACTCTTACCGTAAGTGGTGTCATACCGGCAGCGGCAGGAAAGATGGTGTATGTAGATAGCATCACATCGTCTAGCCCAATGTGTACTGATTCCGTGATGGCGGATGAAAATGGACATTTTGTATTGAAGCGCAACGCAGTAAAGAGAATGTCGTTTTTCCGGTTGAGAGCAGATTCACTGTATGCGGTTTTTTGTGCAGACTCAACAGAAAATATAGATTTTAAGGTTGGACTTCGTGGAGAACTATTACTGACGGGAGATGAATATGCCTCACACGTATGTAATCTTAGCCAACATGTGAGAGCAGCAAACAAATATATCAGCATACTAATGTCGATGGGCGACAAATGTCCTCCACAAAAGATGAAGGAACTTATTTATGCACGTGTGATGCAATATAGGGAATTGGCGGATTCGATAGTGAGAGAGAATCCCGTCTCTCCTGCGGCATATTATGCAATGAATGCAAAATTGATTTACAATATAGAGCCATACGATTTCAACGACAAAGATGATTATCGTCTACTTGCTATTGTCGCTAACGGATGGAATATGGTTCGTCCTAATAATGTCTATTCCAATCATCTGCTTGCGAAGTTGGCAAGCCGAGAGGCAAACAAAAGAGTTGGCGACGGTCTTTTGTTTTCAGAGAAAGCCACATTTGTGGAATTGAATCTTCCTAATGCCAAGCATAACAAAGTCAGCCTTAACAGCATCAAAAACAAGAATGTGATTTTGCTTTTCTGGAATTTAAGAAAGATGGATCATGATGTCCTGGAAAGGATCAAATCGTACTATATATCCAATCCGGATGTTGAGATCTATCATGTCAGTTTCGACAAAGATGTTGACGCTTTTGATAAAGTCGCCGCACACTATCCGTGGATATGTGTGAATGACGTGGAAGGAAAAAGTGCGGTGACATACAATCTTGAAGTCACACCGTCTGTCTTCCTCTTCAATAAGACGGGAAATTTTGTCGGCAAGAACATCCCTTTTATCGGATATAAATTCTAAATGTAAAATTTGAGTAGAGACGCACGGTCGTGCGTCTCATATGGTCGTGCGTCTCATACGGTCGTGTGTGTCATACGAATGTGCGTGTTGTTAGCAATTTAAATCCGTGACATAGTTGTAGTAATCATATTGTAATACAAAAAAAGCATCGGAAATCTCCGATGCTCATTTTGTTTTTATACTTTTGTTGTGCCCAAGACAGGACTCGAACCTGCACAGCCTTGCGACCACTGCCACCTGAAAGCAGCGCGTCTACCATTTCGCCACTTGGGCTTGCTCAAAAACGATGCGAATTTCGCAAGTTTTATAAAAAAAAACAACTTTTTTAGAATGAAAATTGCGTTTGATGGCAAAAGAGCCGTAAAAAATGGGACAGGACTTGGCAATTATAGCCGATATGTGTTGGAGTCTTTATGCAGACATGCGGATTCCGATGATAAATTTATAGTCTATTCTCCCAAAGGCAGGATGAATGCGTGGATGCAGAGAATCATAGACACTTTCTCATCTCGTCTCTCTCTTGTGATCAACAGTTCTGTTTTCGCAAGTGTGTGGCGCACATTTGGAGTGACTCAAGATGCTGAGAATGCAGGTGCAGAGATTTTTCATGGCCTCAGCAACGAGTTGCCACTCAACATTGGTAAATCCAAGATGAAAAGTGTGGTGACTATCCACGACCTCATCTTCCGCAGAATGCCAGAATGCTATAAATTCGTCGACCGTAAAATCTACGATTATAAATTCAGAAAAGCGGCTGAAAATGCCGATGTCGTGATTGCTGTGAGTGAATGTACAAAAAGGGATATTGTGGAGTTGTATCATATTGATGCAGACAAGATTAAGGTGGTTTATCAGGGGTGTGATGCCCAGTTCGCGAGGGAGATAAGTGAGGATGAAAAGACACGCGTCGCAAAAAAATATGCTCTTCCTGAAAGGTATATATTGAATGTCGGAAGCATCGAGACGAGGAAGAATGCATTGCAGATAGTAAGGGCATTGAAGAATATAGACGACGCGGTGTCGCTTGTGATTGTTGGCAGATGCACAAAATATGCTGCCAAGATAGATGAAGTCGTGAAAAATAATGGTTTAGACGCGAGGGTGAAAATCATCTCAGGAATTGATTTCAAGGATCTTCCTGCTGTTTATGCTCAGGCGGAGGTATTTGTTTATCCGTCGTTCTACGAAGGTTTTGGAATTCCGATTGTTGAGGCTTTGAATGTAGGCGTACCGGTTGTGGCTGCCACAGGGTCATGCTTGGAGGAGGCGGGTGGAGCATCGTCTATCTACGTCGACCCTACAAGTGACGGGGAAATGTCTGATGCAATCAATCGCGTCATGGCAGATTCTGATTTGAGGACAAAAATGATAGCCGACGGAAAGGAATATGCCAAACGGTTTTCAGAAGAGCAATGTGCGAGGGAGATTTTTGATATATATAGATCGTTGACATCTTGATATGCCATAATTATATGACAAAAAAGAAAATATTATCTTACATAATCGTATTGCTTCAATTTTTTGTTGTGATTTGGATAGTAACAGCAATTTTTCGTGTTGGAGACTATAAAGATAAGCTTTGGGCTCACAGAGTTAACTCATTAGAGAAAAGAATGGAATTTCAGAATTCCTTCCCTAATTTCGAGGTAGACATAACAATTCGAATAGATTCATCGGACGGTGATGCGATTTTAGACGTCACTCATGATGAGGACACAACATTTGGTCTGACATTTGATGAATATATTCCCATTATAGGAGATGGGGATAAAGTATGGCTAGACATAAAGAATCTGACTGTCGCCAATAACAAAAAAGTGCTAGAAAAACTTGATTCTTTTGTTTCCGACCACGGGATGGAGAAAAGTCAGTTTATTATAGAGACCAGAGATCATAAAGCGTTGGAATTGTTGACGCGAAATGATTACTATACATCGTATTATGTTGATTTCGATGAAATTGATGAGGATACGATAAGGCATTTGGAAGACGTTGCCCAGACAGAATATGTAAAAGCACTTTCATTTCCATCTACACAATATTGGGATATAAGGGATAATATATCAGATGAAGATATTGATTTCCTTACATGGGCACATCGTGATACGCAGATAGAGTTTTTATTAAATCCATTCAACAGCAGACTGTTGGAAGGCGACGATCGACTTAAGGTGATTCTGATTAAGACACGTGGCAAATATCACAGGTAGATAAAGGAGGGCATGTCATTTTGATATACCCTCCTATTTTTAATTTTTAACTGTTAATTAACGTGAATTCGATGAATTGTAATCTGTGAATCATTTTCCACTTTCTGATTAATATCTAACCTCCTTTTCTCATAAAAAGACGAAGCCTTTCTCTGTGAACTTTTTCTCTCTGTGGTTTTATTAAATTTTATGTGCTCGCCTACGGCTCGCACGTGGGAAGGGGTTAGGGCGTTCCGCCCTTAACAATCCTCAGTTATGACACTCCAACTATCTTTTTGATTTCGTCGAATTCACGTTAATTATTAATTGAATATGACACTACCGTCGTGAACATTGTAGTAAGCTCCTACGACCTGAGTCTTGCCAGCCTCTACAAACTTTTTCACCAACTCACGGTCGTTGATTCTCTTCACCTGAGTTGCCGCATTTAGTTTGATAGCGGCGTCAAGAGAGTCAGCCTTGCCGACATATTCCTTAACGTCAGCCTGGATCATAGAAAGCAATTCGTCAATTTTGCTCTCGTTGTCAGCCTTAACCTCACCGATTGCGCCAGTAACACCACCGCAAGACTCGTGGCCAAGCACAACAACTGTCTTGACACCTAAGTGCTCGATAGCATAGTCGACACTACCCATAACAGCGTCGTTGTTGACATTGTTACCAGCTGTACGGATAACGAAGATGTCACCGATACCCTGGTCGAAGATCAACTCTACAGGTACGCGTGAGTCGGAGCAAGCGACAACAGCTGCGAATGGAGCCTGGTGAGGAGCAGTCTCGGCAAGACGCTTGTGGTCGTGGTGTGGGAAAACTGCAGTCTCTGCTACGTAGCGAGCGTTTCCATCCTTCAAGCGGGCGATTGCTTCAGCTGGAGTCTCAACTGTTTTATCCAATGTTGACATAATGGAATCAATGGCTGCCTTGCAAGAATTGTCAGCCTCATTCTTAGCTGCCTCTTTCTGAGTGCAGCCTGCGAAAATACCCATTGCAACGACGGCGATAGGCAAGAATAATTTTTTCATTTTGTTATTTAATAGTAGTTAATTTCGCAAAAAACGGTGCAAAATTAATTCATATTTCATTCCGTTGTTATCAAAACGTTCGATTTTTATACAAAATGTCCATTGCGGATTTCATAAATAAAAAACGAGAGCACGCATCCACATACCCTCGTCATCTTTAATTCTAAATAGATTTATTTCTTCTGAAGAAATCCGATAATCCAAAGAAGAATACATGATCCAAGCACAGCTGTAATCAAACCGCCAAGACTAAATGATCCGATACTTGGAAGACTGCTGAATAAATCACCGAACAACCATCCTCCTAACATACCACCGATGATACCAACAAGGATGTTGACCAATATGCTGTTGGCCTTACCCATCAACTGGCCGCCAAGGTAACCTGCAAGTGCTCCTAAAAGCAAGTAGACAATTAAATCCATTTCTTTAAAATTTATTTTGTTAATAGTTTTTGAAAGCAAAAGAGCAAAAAAAATACATAAATCACAACATATAGTGTCGTAAAAACACTTAAAAAAGACAGAAAAAGACTATTTTTGTAGCCGAAATATGTTTAAGATGCAGATAAAACGCCTACATACATTTCTTTTAAAGGACTATTTGCTAAGTTTCTTGGCCACATTTTTCGTATGTCTTTTCATTCTGCTGATGCAGTCGCTATGGAGATACATCGATGAAATGGTGGGAAAGGGATTGGATCTGATAGTCATGGCACAATTTTTCTACTATGCCGCGCTGACACTAGTGCCGATGGCATTGCCTCTGGCGATTCTGTTGTCGTCGCTGATGAGTTTTGGTGGACTAGGAGAGCGTTTGGAGCTAATTGCCATGAAGGCTGCTGGTATTTCCTTATTTAGAATCATGAAACCGTATCTTGTGGTGATAGGGTTTCTGTCGATAGGCTCGTTCTACTTTTCAAATGTGGTGATGCCGGATGTCCAGTTGAAATGGACGGTATTGTTACGCTCTATCAAACATAAATCCCCAGATGTGTCAATTCCTGTGGGCTCGTTCTATACAGGCATTGACAACTATAGCATATACGTGCGCAGTAAGAACCACGACACTAGAATGCTTTACGATATGATGATATACGACTTCACTGGCACAGCAGGCGGAGGAAGTTCAGATAATATCAGAATCGTGACTGCCGACTCGGGAATGCTCGTCTCAACGGCAGACAAAAAGGGATTCATTCTCAAACTTCACAATGGAGAAATGTTTGAGAACATGAAGGGATCCGCAGTCCAAGTGTCGAAGAAAAACATCCCGTTCAGACGTGAGACATTTGTCTACAGAGAACTGATTATGGACTACGACAATAGTTTGAATATGGTGAGTGAAGAGTCGGTCGCCGGCAAACAGACGACTAAAAATCTTGAGCAGCTCACACAGACTATCGATTCGCTGCAAAGAGAATCTGACAGTTTGGCAAATGCATATTCATATAAATATGTCAATACGTTATTTTTCAATCGTAGAATAGACAGCGGATATGTCAAAGTAAACCTTGACACAATTCCGTTGGAAAAAGCCAAGAGTTACGAGGCTATTATCAACCGTCGATCGTTAATGCAACAGAAAGAGTCGTTTGACAGAGCTGTAAACAATATGCAGGTTGTCAGAAACGAACTAGATTATCACGGAGAGCGCAAATATGCATCTGTTGATAAGCCGATGTGGAAGCATGATATCGAGCGACACCGTAAGTTTACACTCTCATTTGCGTGCATTATCTTCTTCTTTATCGGAGCTCCATTGGGAGCCATCATCAGAAAAGGAGGTTTTGGCTTGCCCGTTGTGATTTCTATCCTGCTTTTCATCATCTACTATATTGTAGACAATACAGGATTTAAAATGGCAAGAAACGGAAGTTGGCCAGTTTGGATAGGCACATGGTTTAGCTCTGCCATGCTTTTCCCATTGGGATTGTTCTTGACATACAAAGCCGCAATCGACGCGACATTCAATATGCCTACTGCTAAAGTGTTGGGCAAAAAAATATCCAAGTTCTTTAAGAATTTGTTTTCAAGAAAGAAAAAACAAGATGTTATTCAAGAAATCAATATAGAAGAGAATAATGAACTATAGTATAAATACAATAGAAGAGGCACTTGAGGATTTCAAGCAGGGTAAGTTTGTGATTGTGGTGGATGATGAGGATCGAGAGAACGAAGGCGATTTTATCACTGCCGCAGAACTTATCACTCCTGAGAAGATAAATTTCATGCTACGTGAAGGACGTGGTGTGCTATGTGCTCCTATCACTATTTCAAGAGCGAAGGAGCTCGGGTTAGACCGTCAGGTGACAGACAACACATCCATACTTGGCACTCCGTTCACAGTCACGGTAGACAAATTAGAAGGATGTACCACTGGTGTGTCAGCACACGACCGCGCGATGACAATTCTTGCTTTAGCTGATCCGATGAGCACATCCAAAACATTCGGTCGCCCAGGACACATCAATCCTCTTTATGCTCAGGATAACGGTGTGCTTGCCCGCGCAGGACACACTGAAGCAGCTGTAGATTTAGCTCGTCTTTCTGGGCTTCATCCTGTCGCCGCCCTTATCGAAATCCTTAATGAAGACGGTACGATGGCACGTATGCCTCAACTTATTGAGGTGGCTAAGAAATATGGCATGAAAATGATTGCCATCAAAGATCTGATCGCTTACAGAAGAAAGAAGGAGTGTGTTGTGGAGACGGGAGAAAAGGTGGAGATGCCTACTCTATACGGCAATTTTAAGCTGATCCCGTTCCGCCAGAAATCAAACGGGTTGGAACACATTGCCCTAATCAAGGGCGAGTGGAAGCCAGATGAGCCAATCTTGGTCCGTGTACACTCTTCTTGCGCTACAGGAGATATCTTCGGCTCACGTCGTTGCGACTGTGGTGAGCAACTACAGAAAGCAATGCAGATGGTGGAGAAAGAGGGCAAAGGAGTCATATTATATATGAATCAGGAAGGTCGTGGTATCGGATTGATGAACAAGATCAAGGCCTATAAACTTCAGGAGGAAGGCTTGGACACTGTTGACGCCAACATCCACCTCGGATTCAAACCAGATGAGAGAGAATATGGAGTCGGAGCAGAAATACTTCAGATTCTCGGAGTCAAGAAGATGCGTCTGCTTACAAACAATCCCGTCAAACGTATAGGCTTGGAGAGCTACGGACTCGAAATTGTGGAGAACGTACCTATCGAGGTAGAGCCAAACAAATACAACCGTTTCTATATAGAGACAAAGAAAAACCGTATGGGTCACACCATCAAAAAAGCGTAAACAAAGAACCTTTATATAATATTGTGAATTATGAATTTAAACATGCTATTACAAATTCCTGAAACAGTTGCTGTAAACAACGTGGAGGAGCCAGCAAATCAGAGCATCAGCCTGATTGACACTGCAATGAAGGGTGGTTGGATTATGATTCCGTTGCTACTTCTTAGCATCGTCGCAATCTATATTTTCTTCGAGCGCCTAACTGTTATCAGAGCAGCGTCGAAATACGACAAAAGTTTCATGGACAAAATCAAAGACTATATCCAGGAGGGAAAGATAGACGCTGCGTTGAATCTTTGCCGCAACAATAACACTCCATGTGCAAGAATGATAGAGAAGGGTATCCAGCGTCTTGGCCGTCCAATGTCGGATGTGTCGGTAGCTGTTGAGAATGTAGGAAACCTTGAAGTGTCTAAACTTGAGAATGGACTTTCTTACCTTGCCACAATCTCAGGAGGAGCCCCAATGATTGGATTCTTGGGTACTGTGGCCGGAATGATCGAGGCGTTCTTCCAGATGTCTAATGCAGGCAACAATATCGACGTGTCTTCACTAGCTGGCGGTATCTACACTGCTATGGTGACTACTCTTGGAGGTCTGTTCGTAGGTATTATCGCATACTTCGCATACAACTATTTGACAACTCTTGTCGACAAAGTGGTGCGTGATATGGAAGCACGTTCACTTGAGTTTATGGATATTTTGAATGAGCCTGCCAACTAAATAACGGAATGCTATGGCTTTAAAACGTAGAAATAAAGCAGAGGCAAGTTTCAGCATGTCGTCGATGACGGATATCATCTTTTTGTTGCTGATATTCTTCATGTTGACATCATCGGTGGTGCATCCCAACGCCATCAAGCTGATGTTGCCGCAGAGCAATTCGCAGACGGCAGCCAAACCGTTGACGCGAGTTACAATAGACAAGGAATTGAACCACTATGTGGCATTTGGAAACGAGACAGAGCGTCCGATACAGCTGGAGGAGATTGAGGACTATCTTAAAAAGATAGAATTGGCTGAGCCAGACATGTATGTCGCCCTATATGCAGACGAGAGTGTGCCTCATGGTGAAGTGGTGAAAATATTGGACATTGCGAACAAGAACAAGTTCAAACTTGTGATTGCTACGCGTCCGATGAAGAAATAGTCATAAGAAAAACGAGAGTGTATGGATAGACAAAAGCTTAAATCCTGGGCCAAAGCAAACGGTGCAACGGGGACAGTGGTTTTCCATGCTGTCATTTTCTTGGCGCTTATCTTCGGCTGCATGACGTCGCAGATGGACACCACAGAGGAGGGTTTGGCAGTGTCTCTCGGTGCTGACGATTTTGGTGGCAGTGATCTTTTTGAACCGACTCCAGCCAGTGAGATAGAAGGTCAGATGGCGGAAGCGTCTCCGGCCGCGGATCCGTCAACAGCTCCTGAAGCCTATCAGACTCAGGATATAGAGGAATCTGTGGCTATGCCTAAGGCAGACGAGGAGAAAAAGAAAGAGGAGGCTAAGAAAAAAGAGGCCGACGCTCAACGTAAGAAGAAACAGGCTGAGGAAGCTGAACGCAAACGTAGAGAGGCTGAGAAACGTGCTCAAATTGAGAAAGAGAATAAGCAGAAGGCTGAAATTGGAAACCGTTTGAAGAATGTCTTCGGACAGGGTGGAAACGGTGGTGTCGGAAATGACAATTCGTCTACAGGCAAAGGCGATGGCACTTCGACAGGAAGCCAGGGCAAGTCGACAGGAGATCCTAACAATGCACCGTCGCAAGGACATGCAAAAACAGGATCCAACAACTCATGGTCGCTTGACGGACGCTCAATCCGTGGAAAGATGGCTACACCGACGTATACAGATCAGGAAGAGGGAACTATCGTTGTCAGAATAATGGTGAACGAGAACGGAGACGTGATCAACGCCGATATCGCGCCAGGTACGGATATCACATCGAAACGTCTTCACAACGCTGCACTAGCTGCGGCGAAAAAGACAAAGTTTAATGCTATACCGACGAAGAAAAACCAGAGCGGTACCATTACTTACAAATTTGAATTAAGATAAAATGAAGAAAGTATATGTTTTTTTGGCAGACGGTTTCGAAGAGACTGAAGCCATATTCCCGATTGATTTGCTTATCAGAGCGGGAGCAACAGTGGAGAAAGTCAGTGTGACAGGAAAGAAGGAAGTCACAGGTTCACACAATATTACTGTGATTGCAGACAGCTTGTTCGACGACAACAACTACAATGACGCAGATATGTTGTTCTTGCCGGGAGGTCCAGGTCACAAGACATTGCTGGAGCACACTGCATTGATAGAACTAGTAAAAAGAGTCAACGATGAGAAGAAATGGTTGGCTGCGATTTGCGCGGCTCCAATGATCTACGGCTCACTTGGCTTACTTGACGGCAAGGCAGCAACTTGTTTCCCTGGCTATGAGCAGTATTTGAAAGGAGCTGTCACAACTGGAGCTCCATACGAAATTTCGGGAAATTTTGTTACAGGAAGAAGTGCTGGCACAGCAAGAGTTTTCGCATTGGCAATGGTAGAGGCTTTGTTTGGCAAAGATGCTTCGAAAGAGGTGGCAAAAGCCATTGTGTCTTAAAAATAACACGTAAGCTATGTTTGAATATCAAATAATTATTAACTTTTCTGAAATTTTTCTCTCCACAAGATGAGTTAGTCTTAAAATATTCATATATTTAGCTGCAAATTATTATAAAAAACATTAATCATGAAAATCTGTACGTATATTTCGGCTTTTGCACTGTCGACATTGATGTGCTGTTGCACAGGTTCAAATAAAGAGGCTACAACGCCAGTAAAAGATTCAGTTTCGAAAGACAGCGTGTCTGCAAAGTTTGTCCCAGTGGAGAATCTTAATGCAGAGTGTTATGTCGACAAATTGTCGTATGCAGTCTGTATCGATTGCGACGTACTCGACCAGTTCCGTACAATGTCTATTTATGGACCTGAGAAGAAAATAAACGAAAAAATGCCAGTTGTGATGTTCATAGAAGGAGACGTGAAAGAGATGCCATCTTTCGAATGGCCTCGTGTCTTCATTGATTTGGGCTATAAGGTTTGTATCCCTAAATGTTCAAACATCAAGGCGGACCGCGACAACGACAAAACGATAAAGACATTCCGTACAGCATTGAACGAAGTGAATGATGCTCTAACCACAATGAAGACAAAGGCTGACAAATATGGAATAGACACAACAAAAATATTCTTGGCAGGTAATGCTTCAGGAGCTTTTTTGGCATCGTCTTATATCTATACTTATGTATCGGGAACAGAACCTCTTTCAAAAGAAGGAATCAAAGGTGTGATTTCCATCTCTACTACAAATGCATTGAATCTTAACGAGTTTGAGAAGAATTTTGACAGTAGCATTAAGAGCCTGATTTTCCATGGAACTGCTGCTGGACAGAATGCAGAACCTTTGAATTCGAAGCAGTTGGCATCACAGCTTGGAGAATTGGCTGAATATGTTGAGGTGGAGGGAGCAAACGAGTTCCCGACTCCAGAGTACACAAAAGTTGTGAAAGACAAGTGTAGAGAATTCTTGAAAGAGTACACAGCGAACTAATCGCAGATATGTTAGAAATAGGGAAAAAGAACATATTAGAAATATCAGAGGTCAGAGCCGACGGCTATATCCTTAAGGATATGGTCGACGGTGATACTCTTTTTATGCGTAGGCTGGAATTGCCAGAGGGCGCGGAGGTCGGAAAACAGGTTGAGGTGTTCATCTTTATGAATGCCAAGCGTGAGATGGTGCCGACCACAATGATGCCGTATATAATGCCAGGCGAATTCGGTTATCTATTTGTCGACGAGGTTTCAAAAGCCGGTGCATTGCTCGACTGGGGATTGTCTCGCCCGTTGTTTTTGCCGTCACGAGAGATGACAATGCGTATGCGTGTTGACAGAAGCTATTTGGTGTATGTCTATTATGATTTGGTGACACGCCAGATTATCGCAACAAGCAGAATAGATCAGTATCTCAACGTCTCTCCAGCAAAATATGAGTTCAACGACGAGGTTGATATCCTGATAGCGTCCCGTCATGAGCGTGGCTATAAAGTGATTGTCAACAACGCTCATTGGGGAATGATCTATGAGAGTGAAATTTTCCAGGAGATAGAGATTGGAGCATTATATACAGGTTATGTGAAGAATGTCCGTGAAGACGGAAAGATAGACATCTCTTTGCAGCCACTCGGTTTCAAGGTGACTGATGATTTGTCGGAGATAATTATGGATGAATTGCATAAGAACAACGGTATATTGAGAGTGTCCGACAGATCGGATGCAGGATTGATTGCCGAGATGTTCGGATGCAGCAAGAAGAGCTTCAAGAAGTCCATCGGAGTGTTGTTCAAACAACGTCTGATAGAGATACATGAAGATTACATCTGTCTTGTGTAAAAACTAAGAAGAATATGAGTAGTATCTTGATAAAAGGGGTGTCGCTTAATGGCAAAGCCACCGATATTTTGATAAAAGGCAACCGTTTCAGCAGAATTGCTCCAAGCATCACTGAAAACGCGGACCAGGAGATAGACGGCAAAGGTTTTGCGATAATTCCTCCGTTCTACAATGGACACTGCCATGCGGCAATGACATTGTTGCGCAGTTACGCAGACGATCTGCCACTTTTCACATGGCTTAACGACCATATTTGGCCAGTGGAAGACCAGATGGTGGAGGAAGACATCTACGTCGGCACTAAGCTTGCCTTATTGGAGATGATCAAATCCGGCACCGTCTTCTTCAACGATATGTACGGCATGGTGGAAGAGAGCATCAAGGCGTGTGAGGAGATGGGTGTACGTGCCCAGATAGGAATTTCGTTGATGGACAGAATGGGAGAGGAATCTATAAACGGACGATTCGCATTCCTGCATTCATATAAAAGCACAGAATTGGTGAAACTTGCTGTCGCTCCACACGCTCCATACACGGTGTCGAAAGAACTGTTTGAGAGATGCGTGAAGGAGGCTGACAAAGCAGGTGTGATGATTCATACACATTTGTCGGAGACTGCGAAAGAGGTGGCCGACTGCAAGGCAGAGCATGGAATGTCTCCAGTGGAGTGGCTCGACAGCCTTGGTGTGCTGACCGACAAGACAGCCTTGGCTCATGTGGTCCACACATCAGACAGTGATGCTGATATACTTGCCAAACGTCAATGTGTGATTGTGTCGAACCCGACATCAAACATGAAGCTTGCAAGTGGTGCGTTCCACACTACACAACATCGTTCACGCGGTTCAAGAGTGGTGCTTGGTACGGACGGAGTGTCGTCGAACAATAATCTTGACATGATGCAGGAGATGAAATTCTTCGCTTTGCTTGCAAAACTTACAGAAGATGCAGAATCGGCTCCAGCAGACTATGTTTTCGACATGGCTACAAGAGCAGGAGCAGAAGCATTCGGCATCGACGCCGGAGTTATCGCAGAAGGCAAGTTGGCGGATGCTGTGCTTGTCGACATGAGCAACGAGAGACTTGTGCCAGACTACAATTTGATTTCCAACCTTGTCTATTCAGCAGACAGCAGATGTATCGACACTGTGATCTGTAATGGACGTGTGGTGATGCGTTCAGGCGTCGTGCCAGGTGAAGACAAGATTATTGAGGATGCACACAGAGTTTGCGCAAGATTCAAGGCAATGAAGAAATAAGACAAAAATATTTCAACACAATATGATATTATTTTTCAAAAAAGAGGATGCCGGCTTGATAGCAGTCGGTGTTTCGTCGAAATTGAGTGAGGAAGATATTAAGAAACTCACTTGGGCATTTAGCGGTGCCAAATACATGGAGTGTGAGAGCATCAACGGATGGTTCGTTGGTCCACGTCGTGAGATGATCACTCCTTGGAGTACGAATGCGGTGGAAATCACTCAGAACATGGGAATTTCAGGCATTGAGAGAATTGAGGAGTATTTTGTGGCTTCAGGAGAGAACGCAGAGCATGACCCAATGCTACAGCGTATCTACAACGGCTTGAACCAGGATATCTTCACTATCTCAAAGACTCCAGATCCAATTGTCTATATCGACGATATTGAAGAATACAACAAACAGGAGGGTCTTGCTCTTAACCCACAGGAAATCGAGTATTTGAAGAGCGTAAGTGCAAAAATCGGAAGAAAACTTACAGATAGCGAGGTGTTCGGATTCTCACAGGTGAATTCAGAGCACTGCCGTCATAAGATATTCGGCGGAAAGTTCATCATCGATGGCAAAGAGATGGAGAGCTCACTTTTCGCTATGATCAAGAAAACATCAGAGACTAACCCTAACAAGTTGGTTTCAGCATATAAGGATAACGTTGCGTTCAACGCCGGACCTGAAATCGAGCAGTTCGCACCAAAGTCGGGTGACAAGCCAGACTATTTTGAGGTGAAGAAGATTCAGTCTGTCATCTCGTTGAAGGCAGAGACACACAACTTCCCTACAACAGTAGAGCCATTCAACGGTGCTGCGACAGGTTCAGGTGGAGAGATCCGTGACCGTCTCGGTGGTGGAAAGGCAAGTTTGCCAATCGCCGGTACTGCCGTCTACATGACTTCTTACCCACGTACAGAGAGCGGAAGATCATGGGAGCAGGCTATGAAAGAGAGAAATTGGCTTTACCAGACTCCAGAGCAGATATTGATCAAGGCATCTAATGGTGCGAGTGATTTCGGAAACAAGTTCGGTCAGCCACTAATCTGTGGTTCACTTATGACATTCGAGCATGAGGAGAACGACAAGAAGTTTGCTTTTGACAAAGTGATCATGCTTGCCGGAGGTGTAGGTTTCGCTAAGATGAAGGATGCTCAGAAGGGTCATGCAGAGCCAGGTGAGAAGGTTGTAGTGATGGGTGGAGACAACTACCGCATCGGTATGGGTGGTGGTGCCGTTTCTTCGGTTGAGACAGGCCAGTACTCAAACGCCATCGAGCTTAACGCAGTGCAGCGTGCAAACGCAGAGATGCAGAAGCGTGTATCTAATGTGATCAGAACACTTGCTGAAAGCGATTCAAATCCTATCGTATCTATTCACGACCACGGTGCTGGTGGACACTTGAACTGTTTGTCGGAGCTTGTCGAGGAGACGGGAGGTAAGATAGACATGGATGCTCTTCCAATTGGCGACGTCACTCTTTCTGCAAAGGAGATTATCGGTAACGAGAGTCAGGAGCGTATGGGTCTTTTGGTTCATGAAAAGGATATCGACCTAATCAAGAAGATCGCTGATCGTGAGCGTGCTCCAATGTATGTGGTAGGAGAGACAACAGGAGACAACAAATTTGTATTCGAAAAGAAGAATGGTGAGAAACCAATCGACTTGGAGATGAAGGATATGATTGGTAATCCTCCTCGCACTGTCATCACAGACAATTCTGTGGAGGAGCACTATACAGACGCAGTTATCAATGTAAGCAAGGTAGACGAGTATATCAATAATGTACTGCAGCTTGAGAGTGTGGCATGTAAGGATTGGTTGACTAACAAGGTCGACCGTTCTGTGACTGGTAAAGTTGCACGTCAGCAGACATGTGGAGAGATTCAGTTGCCATTGGCAGACCTTGGTGCTGTAGCGTTGGATTACCGTGGAAAATCTGGTATTGCAACGTCTATCGGACATGCTCCTATCGCAGCCCTTGCGGATCCAGAAGCTGGATCTGTGCTTGCAATCGCTGAGGCATTGACAAATATTGTGTTCGCTCCCCTTGCAGAGGGATTGGATAGCGTATCGTTGAGTGCAAACTGGATGTGGCCATGTAAGAATCCAGGTGAGGATGCAAGATTGTATAAGGCAGTCAACGCTGCAAGTGATTTCGCATGTTCACTAGGCATAAATATCCCAACAGGAAAAGACTCATTGTCGATGACTCAAAAGTATGGCAATGAGAAAGTATATTCTCCAGGAACAGTGATCATTTCTGCTGGAGCGGAGGTTTCAGACGTAAGAGGCATTGTCACTCCTGTTATTGCTAACGTGCCAGGATCGGCAGTCTACTATATTGATTTCTCATTCGACAGTTTGAAACTTGGAGGATCAGCTTTGTTCGCATCATTGAACAAGGTAGGAAGCGAGGTGCCTTGCGTCACAGACACAGAATACTTCATGGATGCATTCAATACTGTTCAGGAGATGCTAAAGGCAGGTATCGTACTTGCCGGACACGATATCTCAGACGGTGGTATGTTGACTGCTCTTCTTGAAATGTGTTTCGCTAATTCAGAGGGTGGTTTGAACGTGGATTTGAATGGTGTAGGCGACGATGTATTGAAGGTGTTGTTCGCTGAGAATCCAGGAGTCTTGGTACAGGTTTCAGACTGTGCATTGGCAGAGAAGATGATGAAGGAGGCAGGTGTCGGATTCGCTAAGATCGCAACACCAATTGAGGATAGAGTTGTAAGAGTAGCCAAAGATAAGTTTAAGCACGACTTCCAGATCGATCAGCTTCGCGACGTTTGGTATAAGTCGTCTTACTTGCTTGATAGAAAGCAGAGTGGAGAGGTTTGCGCTAAGAAGCGTTATGAGAATTATAAGAACCAGCCGTTGAGATTCAAGTTCAACGCTGATTTCTCAGGTAAACTTTCTAAACTTGGCATCACAGCCGACCGCACAGCTCCGTCAGGAATCAAGGCTGCCATCATCCGTGAGAAGGGTACAAATGGAGACCGTGAGATGGCATACTCAATGTATTTGGCTGGCTTCGACGTGAAGGATGTCCACATGACAGATTTGGCTTCTGGCCGTGAAACATTGGATGATGTCAACCTGATTGTCTTCTGTGGCGGATTCTCCAACTCAGACGTTCTTGGATCAGCTAAGGGTTGGGCAGGAGGATTCCTATACAACGAGAAAGCAAAGGCTGCTCTCGACCGCTACTACGCTCGTCCTGACACACTTTCTCTTGGAGTCTGCAACGGATGCCAGTTGATGGTTGAGCTTGGACTTGTTTATCCTAACCACGAGCAGAAGCCTCGTATGCTTCACAACGATTCCCATAAGTTTGAGTCGTCATTCGTGGCATTGACAATTCCACAGAATGATTCAGTGATGTTCAAGTCGCTATCAGGTTCTAACCTTGGTATCTGGGTGGCACACGGAGAAGGAAAGTTTGATCTTCCATACGCTGAGAGCGAATACAAGATCGTAGGTAAGTATGTATACGATGGATATCCAGCAAACCCTAACGGATCTAAGTATGCTACAGCAGCTATCTGTTCGGCAGACGGTCGTCACTTGGCTATGATGCCACACTTGGAGCGTGCGATCTTCCCTTGGCAGTGGGCATACTACCCATTGAACAGAAAGGCAACTGATGAGGTGACTCCTTGGATCGAGGCATTCATCAATGCAAGAAAATGGGTTGAGCAAAACAAGAAGTAAGAATAACCATTGTGGTTTAGCTATAAGAAAAGGAAGGTTTCGGCCTTCCTTTTTTTATTCTTTTCTGATGGTTATGACTGAAATGTCCGATTTTTTGATGTCCGGTGTATTGGGGTTGTAGTTTCAAAACTACTCGTGTCTTAATGCTTCACGATACAGCCCTCGCTGCAATCTTTTCATCATAGGATAAAACAGTACGTATGACACCACAGCACATACGATCGCACAGGTGATGGCGACGGCGATGTCTAATCCAGCGTCGAAAGCATCTTTGGAAATTGACAGGCCGAATATCCTCGACGCTTGCTTGAACAGGTTTAGCAGGAAGACTCTCACAATAAGTTTTTGAGCCATTCTTTTTATGAATGTAGACACTGCCATGCCCAACAATGATGTCATCGTTCGTGATACAATCTTGTTGTGTTTGGCTTCTTTGCCCAATGAAATTAGAACTTCTCCCTTCACTTTGTTGTCGACAGAAGCCTCATTTTGGGGATTGCCGTATATGAACACCAGTTTTTGTGTCAGGATAAACACCACTATTTGAAACTGTATGAAATCGATGGCACAGGCTGTGTACATTGGCCAACCTGTCTGTGGAATGGCAAGCAGAAAGGAGATTGCGGAGACGATCACGCAATGGAATATGATGGCTTTGTTGGATGCTTTTTTCACGTCGCTCTTAGGCAGAACGTTGATAGGCGAGCATCCGTCGAATGAACGATTGAATATACGTTTAAGATATGAGTCTCTGTCAACCACAGCAAATGGAAGGCGAAGGCCAGTGAGCAACACACTGTCCCATATTGCGGTCAATTTCTGTATGATTTCATTTATCTGGCTTTGGATGCTCATCCTAATATAATAATAGCAGAGACGTATATATAATAGTAGAGACGTCGCAATGCGGCGTCTCTACATAAATTTATCGCCAATAAAATTGTTATCTGCCTGAATACATGCTGTCGTAGTACTTCTCGTATTCACCGGAAGTGATTTTGTCCATCCACTCCTGATTTTCAAGATACCACTTGACAGTCTTCTCAATACCTTCCTCAAACTGTAGGCTTGGCTCCCAACCCAATTCTGCCTGAAGCTTGCGGGAGTCGATGGCGTAGCGAGCGTCATGACCTAGACGGTCTGTGACGTATGTGATAAGATTCATATCCTCGCCCTCTTTTCTTCCAAGAAGACGGTCGACAGTGTTGATCACAACCTTGATGATGTCGATGTTCTTCCACTCGTTGAATCCGCCGATGTTGTATGTCTCTGCGATTTTGCCGTTGTGGAAAATCACGTCGATTGCGCGTGCATGGTCTTCAACGTAAAGCCAGTCGCGTACATTTTCTCCCTTGCCGTATACAGGCAATGGTTTGCGGTGGCGGATATTGTTGATGAATAGAGGAATCAACTTCTCAGGGAATTGGTACGGACCATAGTTGTTGGAGCAGTTAGTCACGATTGTCGGCATGCCGTAAGTGTCGTGGAAAGCTCTCACGAAATGGTCAGACGAAGCTTTTGAAGCTGAATATGGAGAGTGTGGATTGTATTTTGTTGTCTCCAAGAAGAAATCCTTGCCGTAGGCTTCGTGGTGTTTGCCTGAGGAAGCTTTTGTAGTGAATGGAGGCTCTACACCCTCTGGGTTTGTCATCTCCAAAGCACCGTATACCTCGTCAGTAGATATGTGGTAGAAACGTTTGCCTTCGTATTTCTCAGGAAGCGACTCCCAATAAAGTTTTGCGGCTTGAAGCAATGAAAGAGTACCCATCACGTTTGTCTTTGCAAAAGTGAAAGGATCCTTGATTGATCTGTCAACGTGGCTTTCTGCGGCCAAGTGGATAATTCCGTCGATTTTCTCATCCTGCATAAGTTGGTAGAATGAGTCGAAATCACAGATATCCATCTTCACAAACCTGTAGTTTGGCTTGTTTTCAATGTCTTTTAGATTTTCAAGGTTTCCGGCGTATGTCAACTTATCAAGATTGATAATGTTGTATTCAGGATATTTGTTAACGAACAAACGGACTACGTGCGAACCGATAAATCCCGCACCTCCTGTAATGACAATGTTTCTTTTTGAATTCATACTATTCAAGTGTATAATTTTTACAAAGATATGTAAAAATGATGAATGAGAAATGTTTAATGCATAAAAAAGAGACGATGCATGCACCGTCTCCTTCAAAATATCTTATTTTTTGATTATTTTGCTACAATCAAGAAGTAGTTCTTCTTTCCGCGTTGAGCAAGAATGTATTTGCCGTTAAGAAGAGAATCCGCGTTGATTACGGCATCGTATGACGCCAACTTTTCTTTGTTGATTGCCACACCACCGCCTTGAACCATCTTTCTCATCTCACCCTTGGATGCGAACACTTTTGCTTTGTCTGTAAGCAAATCTGCTGCTGCTACGCCAGCCTCGATTTCGCTCTTTGCTACCTCAAACTGAGGAACGCCCTCGAATACAGAAAGCAAAGTCTCCTCGTCAAGTTTCTTCAAAGAGTCTGCTGTGGCGTTTCCAAACAAGATGTTGGATGCCTCAACAGCGGCTTCGTAATCCTCACGGGAGTGAACCATGACAGTAAGCTCTTCAGCAAGTTTCTTCTGAAGCGGACGCAAGTGTGGAGCTTCTGCCTGCTCTTTCACCAATCCTTCAATCTCCTCTTTTGAAAGAGACGTGAAGATCTTGATATATTTTTCTGCATCGTCGTCAGAAACGTTTAGCCAGAACTGGTAGAACTTGTATGGAGAAGTGCGTTTTCTGTCAAGCCAAACGTTGCCAGATTCAGTCTTTCCGAATTTTTTCCCGTCTGCCTTAGTGATTAGAGGGCAAGTAAGAGCGTATGCCTCGGCACCGCTGATCTTGCGGATCATCTCTGTTCCGGTAGTGATATTGCCCCATTGGTCGGCACCACCAAGCTGAAGCTTGCAGTTTTTAGTCTCATTCAAGTAGACGAAATCGTAACCCTGAAGAAGCTGGTAAGAGAATTCTGTGAACGACATACCGTCGGCTCCGTTCTCACCTGTGAAACGACGCTTAACAGAATCTTTGCTCATCATATAGTTGACTGTGATAAGCTTACCGATGTTGCGGATGAAATCAAGGAAAGTGAAGTTTTTCATCCAGTCGTAGTTGTTGACTAGTTCAGCCTTGTTTGGAGCGTCGCTGTCGAAATCCAAAAATTTAGAAAGCTGAGCCTTGATACACTCCTGATTGTGGCGAAGCATAGCCTCGTCGATAAGCACACGCTCCTGAGATTTTCCAGAAGGGTCGCCGATCATGCCTGTCGCGCCACCGATAAGAGCAAGTGGTTTGTGTCCGGAACGTTGGAAATGACGAAGCATCATCACACCAACGAGGTGACCGATATGTAGTGAGTCGGCAGTAGGGTCAATGCCTAAGTATGCAGTTGTGACCTCTTTTTTCAACTGTTCTTCTGTGCCCGGCGTCATATCCTGAATCATGCCGCGCCATCTTAGTTCTTCAACGAAATTCATATAATTATTTTTCAATTTTCTTATAAAAGTGCACGCAAAAATAATATTTTTTAAGGAATATTAGTTGAATATCGCGTAATTAAACTAAATTTGCGGTCAGAAAAATAAAACGTAACTAAAATTTCTTATGATTAATTCACAAGATATCAAGATTGGAAGCTGCGTTCGTTTGGATGGCAAGCTTTATTTTTGTATTGATTTCCAGCATGTAAAGCCAGGTAAGGGTAATACAATCATGCGTGTTAAGCTAAAGTGTGTAACTGATGGTCGCGTATTGGAGCGCCGCTTCGACATCGGTGAGAAGTTGGAGGATGTACGTGTTGAGCGTCGTGAGCACCAGTACCTTTACAAAGAGGGTGAGGATCTAATCTTCATGAACAATGAGACATTCGAGCAGATTCCATTGAGCCCAGATTTGGTAACAGGTGTTGAGTATATGAAGGAGGGCGACACTGTGGAGCTTGTTGTTGACGCTTCTACAGAGAACGTTCTTTTCGGCGAAATGCCAGTTAAGACTAAACTTAAGGTTACTTACACAGAGCCAGGTATCAAGGGTGATACAGCAACTAACACTCTTAAGCCAGCTACTCTTGAGACAGGTGCAGAGGTACGTGTTCCTTTGTTCATCGAAGAGGGTGCAATCATTGAGATCGACACTCGTGACGGTTCATACCAGGGACGAGAGAGATAAGAGACATTTTAATGTTTGTTCTATTTTGGGCGACGAGGCATTTCCTGCTAAGTTGCCCATTTTTGTTTTGAAAACGTACAGGATATGAAGAAAATAAAAATAACAGTCGTCCGTAAGGCATGTTATACGGATTTGATGGAGAAATATGAGAATCCATTGGAGCATGCCTGTGACCTCAACGAGGGACAAGTGTTCATCGCGAACGGGTGGGAGAGGCCAGAGGGTTTCTGTCTTAGTGCATGGGAGAGTATTTCGCCTTTTGTGATGACTCTTGCTCATGGCGGTGAGAATTTCTATGGTGGATGGATGAAGAACCCTAAGTCGGCGATGATCTCATGCAATGACGGGTTTCGTCCAGTCTCCTTTCTGATTGAGACGATGGATGATTGAGGAAGAACGAAAGACGAAAAACAATAATAATATGAATATAGGAGATAAAATACCTGCTATTCTTGGCAAGGATCAGGATGGCAATGAGATAAAGGCGGAAGATTTCCGAGGAAAGAAGCTGGTGCTCTACGCTTATCCCAAAGACAATACAAGCGGATGTACAGCTGAGGCTTGCTCTTTACGTGACCACAAGGCTGAATTGTCCGCAAAAGGTTATGAAATAATTGGAGTGAGTAAAGATTCCGCAGCGTCACATAAGAAATTCATTGAGAAGCAAGATTTGAATTTCAATCTTATCGCTGATACTGACACATCTCTGCTTCAGACTCTTGGTGCGTGGGGTGAAAAGAAGTTTATGGGAAAAACTTGCGTCGGCACTCTTCGAACTACATTTCTTGTGAATGAGGAAGGCATTATTACTCATATATTTACTCCAAAAGATATAAAGACGAAACAACATGCCGAACAGATATTGGAAGTAATATAAACGGGTAAAAAAGATCTTTGGTACAAAATATTATAAGAAATTTGGCATAAATGGTTAAAACTACATAAATAAGTGTTGTAAAACAACATTTATTTGTTAGTTTTGCATCAGATAAAACGTTAAAAAGCAATAGCATGAAAAATTTTATTTTTGCTTCAGCAGCTCTTTGCGTAGCTGCTACTATTTCAGCACAGGAAGTGGAGGTTGTTGAGGTTCAGCCTCAGCCACAGGAAGCACAGTCTTCTGAAGCGACAAAAAAAGCTTATAAGACAGAAGCGGGAAGATTTGGCGTTGAGGCAGCGATCGACCTTAAGGATGGTTTCTCTTTTAAGGAGAAAGATTATATTGCAGGAGAAGGATTCGACGGATTCCATGGTGGTCGTATCACTGCAACGTACACACTTTCAGATCAGTTGGCTTTAAGATGTGGTTTTGGACTTCATGTGTTTAAGACATATGCACATGATAAAATTACAGAGAATAATGTTGAACATGAAGGAATAAAGACAACTACTGAAACAAAGCATCACACAACAAATTCTCAGTTCGAGGTGCTTCCAGGTGTTGTATATTCATTCAAGGGTACAGAAAGACTTGAACCATACGTAGGTGTTGAGGGTGCATTTGGTTTTGATAAGACAAGAACTGTTGACAAGGAAGATATAACTTCGAATAATGCTGATGAAGAGGATGTCAATACAAAATTAAAGAAAACTAATACAGGTGTGTTCTTTGGCGCAAATGGATTTACAGGTTTCAACTTCTTCCTTTGCAAGGATTTGTTCATAGGTGCTGAGTTCGGTTTCGGTTTCAGAGTTACACCTACAGATCGTATTGAAAAAGAAAAACGTGAGGGATTTGATGATGATTCTGAAAAAGAAGAAGACAATGACAACAAGCGTTTTGCCCACAACACTGAGATCAACATGCTTTTCCACCCTTCTATCCGTTTGGGTTGGAAGTTCTAATTAATTAGAATTATAAATTACAAATGCGGAATGCTAAATTGTTAGCACTCCGCATTTTTTTATTTCTTATTTGGCATTTTTCATTTGGCATTAACCTTGTAAGTCTCTGCTGTTTCTTCTGATTTCAATAGATATACGCCTTTGTTGGATACTCCGTCAATCTCAGAAGGAATATGTCCGTCGGTGATCTCTATTGTTTTTAATAGACGACCGGCAATATCATACAATTGGTATCCCCCATTCGGTATAACGTTGTCATCCGAGATGGAAATGACGTCGGTATGAGTTGTCGACTTGAATCTTATCCAATCGATGTTGACATACGACCCTTCGATTAATAGTTTCAGAATATGTTTGCCTTTGCTTATCTCACTTGTCGACGCCGATATTGTCTGGTATGTCTCCCAATCTTTGCCTTGTGGCACTTCTATCTTATCTGTGACTGCTTTGCCATCAATGAACAAAGAAAAACCTGAACCTTCCAAACCAGATGCCACTCTCAACTCCAATTCGTAAGTCTCGGTGCGTGCCACGTCTACTGTATATTCAAGCCACTCTCCCTTTGATGTCCAACCGATGGCATAGCCTCCTCCGTCTACTTCGGTGATGTCCACGTCGTCGTTACGATAAACGCCCCCATGGTTTGCTGCATCGTCATCTTGGAATGCAAGTCCGGCACCTCCTTCGTCATAATTCTCTGTCTCCAATACACCAGGAATAGCGATTACTCCGTCGTAAGGTTTTTGCTCTGGCTTTTCAAAGTTGATTTCCGGATAATCTACCACTTTGTCGCTCGTCGACAGATTCTTGAATCCAAGTTTTGCTATCTCCGACAAGTTTTCCACCTTCCCCTTCAACGGGCATATTCTAAATTTGTGGCTATAGTCTTTCTTAGGCATCATCATCTGGTCGCCTTGTGGTTTGGCTCCCCATGAATTGACACCTCCAAGTCCTTGCTGCTGCAAGTCGACGCGAAGAGTGATGTCTTTGTTGTTGCCAAGATCCCATGGGTAGACAGTTTTTTCCAAATCCTCAGGAGTGTGATGCTGGGCATTCATTTCCATGTATGGAGAGCCAACCACCATCAATCCTACGCCGACAGAGTTGGTGAGTGCAGCCCAACGGACATTTGTACGCTGACCTGTCTCGCTTATCTCCATATATTTAATAGTGGTGGAGTCGACGAGAGTGTTGTAGAGTCCTTCAAAAGCACTTGCGTTTCTTCCGAAGTAGTTCTCGTGAGGTCCACGTCCAAGATATGTCAATCTTTCAAATCCGCCTGGCACAGTGATGAGTGTGCCGATGTTTGGAATCTCATCCATGCTTCCGTCTGGACTCAATGTGTATTCCACAATGATATCTCCGCTTCCGTAGATCGTGTAACTCATATTCATCGCGGAACTTCCTGCTTCTGGGAATGATATCTTGAAGTCGACGCGAGTCTCTTGGTCTGACACTTTTGTCACATTTGATGAGTTCACCTTTCGTTTGCTTCCTGCGTATCTCCACTCGCTGCAACGGTTTCCCATGTTGTTTCCTTTGTCGTTGTCTGTCGTGGCGCGCCAGAAGTTAGGCTCCGGACCATTCTTGATGAGCTGGATGCCGTCGCTTGAATAGTTGGTGATCATTCCGTTCTTTGTGTTGATCTCAACCGAAAAATCGGAGCCTGTCACTTTGAGAGTTCCGTCAGACTCTGTTGTCGTCTGCTTAGGTAGAGACGCAATGTTGATTTTTGGAGAATATCCCTCTCCTAAATTTAAGCGGATCTGATCGTGGGCAATGCTGTGTCCTGCTTTTGCCCAATGCTGTGAATTTTTCAGACGGAAATCAAAATCAAGTTGGTATGAAGAGCCAGCTTTTACATATTTAGGTTTCTTGTAGTCCAAAGTGAACTCTTTTGTAGAGCGTGGATTGACATTTGTTGAAGATGCGTCAATCGCTCCACTTGCGATTTCAATTCCGTCTTCCTTCAGACTCCAGAATCCTTCCGCAATGTCGTTGATATTGGTAAAATCAAAGCGGCTTTCGATTGTGAACTTGCCAGACGCTGCGTCTTTCTCCTTGACCAGGATGTTCTGATACGCATGTTTCACCTCCCAAATCTCAGGTTGCAAAGATCGGTCGGGAAAAACGATTCCGTTAGCGCAGAAATTGTCGTCGTTAGGTCTGTCGCCCCACAGACCGCCATAGTTGAAGTATTCGGAGTCGCCACGTCTTAATCCTTGATCAATAAAATCCCAGATAAATCCTCCGAAGGTGCGAGGATTGGAATAAAACGCATCCACATATTTCTGAATCTCACCCACGCTGTTGCCCATTGCGTGTTCGTACTCGCAAAGCATGAATGGCTTGTTGTTATTGTTGTAAGTTGACACTCCCCATGGATCACAGTACATACAGCTCTGCACGTCGGCATTATTATTGTCTCCCTCGTAGTGCACCGGACGGGTATTGTCGGCCTGGTGGGCATACTCACGCATAGAAGCGAACACGTTTCCCCAGCCGGCCTCGTTTCCGAGTGACCAGATGATCACGCAAGGATGGTTTTTGTCTCGTTGAATCATCGACGACATACGTTCCAGACAGGCAGGACGCCAATTGTCATCACTCTTTGGAAGCTTGTCGTTGGCTCCATGCGACTCCACATTACACTCGTCAAACACATATATTCCAAGGCTGTCGCAGATGTCGTAGATGCGGGGATCGTTAGGATAGTGGGATGTACGCAAAGCGTTGATATTGAATTTTTTCATCAATGCCACGTCGTTGAAAATCAGTTCGGTAGACAATACACGACCATTATCTGGATCAATTTCATGACGGTTGACCCCACGCAATATGATAGGGGAGTTGTTGACATAGAAACGTGTGATGCCTTTGGCGTCTTTTTTAAGCTCCACTTTGCGGAATCCGATTTTCGCGCTCTCCACCTGCACCGTCTTTCCATTTGCATCTTTCAATGAAATGACCGCAGAATATAGGTTTGGCGACTCTGCCGACCAAAGACGAGGTGCGTCCACAGGAATTTGGAAGCTTACGGAAGCCTCTTTGCCTGGCTCGATGGAGGAGATGGATTTGCTCTGTGGAGTAAAAATCTCTTTGCCCGACTTGTCGTAAAGACCGAGCTCGACTGTAAGAGCCGACTCTGTGTTTTTGTCAAAATTGTCAACCCAGACAGTGGTGTTCAGAATTCCGTCTTTATAGTTTGACGCAAGAGTAGCGTCGATTTGGAAATCTTGAATATGAGTTTTTGGAGTGGCATAGATGTAGACGTCTCGCATTATTCCGGCAAGACGGATGAAATCCTGGTCTTCAAGCCAGGAACCGTCGCACCAACGGAACACCTGCACAGCGATTTCGTTGTCGCCAGATAGGTTTAGTTTGTCTGTCACGTCAAATTCGTGGTCGGTGAAAGAATTTTCGCTATATCCCACAAATTTTCCGTTCACCCACACATAGTAGGCAGACTCAACACCTTCAAAATGCAGGCGGATACGTTTGCCATCCCAGTTGGCAGGCACTTTGAATGTGCGTTTATAGTGGCCTACTGGATTGAAATTTTTTGGTGCGGCTGGTGCGGATATATAGTCGCTGGCACTCCACGGATAGATTACATTTGAGTAGATAGGATGGTCGTAGCCAAGAAGTTGCCATGAGCTGGGAACTTTGATATCGTCCCAACCAGAGACATCATAGCCTACTTTGAAGAAATTGTCATTACGTTGAGATGGCTTGTCGACGTGGAAAAATTTCCATGTGCCGGAAAGAGTCTGGTACCATTCTGACGATTTCCTGTTCGCCTTGATTCCCTCTTCAATAGTGGAGTAGGGCATCGACGTTGCGTGAGGCTTCAACGTGTTGACGGTGAAGGTTTTGGGATTGCCGTCCCATTCGGTCCAAGATTGTGCAGCCAATCCAAATGGAGTAAGCAAAGCGGTGACAACAGTCGCTTTGGCTAAAAAACGCATTACACAATGCCTTTTTTCATTTGAGTAGTTGTGTTTCATGGTAGTTTAAATAATATATGATAAGGCAAACGTATAAATTCGGTTTAAGCAAATCAAATAGTTTCTAGTGTAATTTTGCCTTAGAAAACAAATGTTAAATAGTTTCTTTGTAATGTTAATTCGATGTTACAAATGCATATTGTATGTGGGAAAAATGTCTGTTTGTAAAAAATCGGTGAAAATGTAGAAAATGGTAAGTGATAAAGAGGAAAAGTCTATTTATTCAGGTCAAAAAATAAGTGATATATCCTTTAATAGAATACCCACAAGTGGAACTAAATAGAATATCCATCTCTTCTTCCAACGAACAGACATCCTAAAAATCAATTTCATCAGTAAAAAAGTGGTTATCGGATACAATATTGTAATCCAGTCTTTGAAATAGTAATCAAAACCATATTCAGAATTTATTAAAACAATCATGCAAGTCATAATAAACCACGGGATTAAGGATAAAAACATAAGACAAATAAAAATCTTTTGGAGAGTGTCGGGAGTTCCTCCTAATAGTTTAGAAAAGAAAGAATTGTTTTCGTTTTTTGTCAATTTCTCATTTTGTGCTTTTATCAAGGCCTCTGCTTCGTCGTGTTTGATGCTGCATTGCAATAGACTGCTTGACAATATACATAATAATGAGATCATCCAAACCCAATAGTCCATCCAGTTTATTCTCAAATATATGATTTCCACTATCTTTTTATTATAGAGAGGAATGATACGGGTTTTATATGTCGGTTCTTCACAGAGATAGAAGACGATACCTATCCCTATCAGAAAGGCAAGAATAGGCAAAATAGGAAGCTTTTCCCCTCCTGCATAACTTAGATTGTTGCAATGATAAACAGCAAAAAGTGCGAAGAGAGATGCTGCCGCAAATATATATTGGACGGCAAAAAAATCAGAGTTGATAATGGAGCGGAATCCACCCTCAAAAAACATATATGAATAAGTCCATACAAAAGGATCACTGTCAACATGACCAGTGCTTTCTATCTCTATCAAAGGAGTCAGAAATAGAATTGAAATAAGAAAAAAGGTTAGGCCGATTTTCCATAATGCAGAAGCGTATTTATATTTATTAGAATAATCCATTTCCTTTTTTGTGGGACAGAATGGAACAAAATTATGAATTTATTTTATTTCTGTTCTATATTTCCTTTTTTTTATGATATTTGTTATTTTCGCAACAATTTTGGGGTTTGCTTAAGGTTTTGATTAGAAAAAAATCTAATCTATATAAATTAAGAAAGTGTATGATAAAACGTCTATTTATAGCATTTTGGATGTTTGTTGCGACATCGTTAAGTGCACAAACACGAGTTTTTCTTATAGGAGATAGCACAACAGAGGCATGGAGTGGTCCCTCTTGGTATCCATGTATGGGATGGGGTGCAGTACTTCAGCATTTCTTTGATAAAGATAAGGTTGTTGTGGATAACAGAGCTGTAGGAGGGACTACGACAAAAAGTTTTTATAATGAACATTGGAATACTGTGATCCCAGATATTCAAAGTGGAGATTACTTGTTCATTTCTTTTGGTGCTAATGATTCCAACACTTATGCGACATGGTGCACAACAACGGATGAATTCATTGACTATATTGGTATTTTTTGCGATGCGGCAAGAGCAAAAGGTGCGACTCCTGTACTATTGTCTACAGTGAATAGAAACTCATGGGGACCGCACAATTTGCTAAATTCATCATACGGACAACATCCTCAGGCAATGAAAGAGGCTGCAGAAAAATATGACACTCCGTTTTTCGATCTTTATACGTTCGGCTTCAATCTTTCAGAGGAAGTAGGCAGTGAATACAATACTTATTACCGTCATAATAATTATAAACCAGGCGAATATGAAAACTATCCTGAAGGAAAGGAAGATAATGTTCATCTTCAGGAGACAGGAGCCACAGACTATTCAAGATATATTGTGGAGGAGATTGAGAAATCTGAGGATGTTCGATTAAAAACACTTGCTGAGGCCACAACACCAAGATACAATGTGGATTTTGAGGCGGACAACGACAGTATGATGACATCTATTTCTCGTTCCGCTACATTTCCGGAAGGAATCAATGTGACTTTGAAAAGTTATGGTATTGACGAAAATAAAAAGTGTTTTTGGACAAATGCTTCGGGAGATGTGGTGTCCCAAAATAATGTCTATGTGTATGTGATGCAAAATCATGATGAGCATTTTGTAGCTATATATAACGATTCGTCTGTACTTCAAAAGTCTGTTGATGATTTCAAAATATATAGGGATAGAATAGTGTTCTATGACAATAAAATTCACACTGTCTCAATTTATACGTTTAATGGCAGATTTGTGACATCCGTTTCAACAAACTACAATTATCAATTCAATTTGAAGACGGGAGCCTATATCCTGACAATAGATGGAATCAAAAGCACGAAGATTATGATAGAATAATTTGTGTGCATATAAGAATCTGTCTGAAAAGTTATATAGTAGAGGATTGTTAAGTGCAGTCCTTCTTAGCTTTCTTTCTCCGTTCGAACCGTAGTCGAGGGTGCAAAAACTGATCTTTATTTTTGAATGCTTATTATTTCAATTCAATGAACTCATGTTAAATAACGTGAATTCGACGAATTTAAAAATAGGAGAAAATGACAGTTGAAGTGTCATAAACGAGGATTGTTAAGGGCCCATGTTTGATTGATATTGGCTCTAACCCTTCCCCATGTGCGAGCCGTAGGCGAGCACAAAAAAATTAATAAAGCCACAGAGAATTAAAGTTTACAGAGAAAAGCTACGCTTTTATATGAGAAAAAGAGATGAGAATCCAATCAGAAAGTGGAATATGATCAGCAGATTACAATTCATTGAACTCACGTTAAATAAGTAAAATGAGGATAAAAAATGACATTTTGAAAAAAATATTTGGTTGTATCTCTGTAAAATGTTACTTTTTTGTATGGAATTTTGGTAATTTCAGTTATGATAGTATTTTATTATATTTAATATTGGTATTTGTATAGTGTTAAATAATACGTTATGGCTATAAATATTGTACGAAAAGGGTGAAAAATAGCCTGAAATGAAAAAAATATTTCATATAGTTGTGATAAAACAATTTAAACCGTAATTTTGCATCGTTAATTAAAAATACAAGAGACGATGCAACAACGATATTTCGCATATTATTATTTCTTTTACTTTTACTTTAAGAGGTAAGAGCGGGATTTTGTTGTGTAAATATAAGTAATCAAATTAATAATCCCGCATTCATTTTGAATGTGGGATTTTTTGTGAAATAGATATGAAAAGAATAGCAATTCAAGGAGTGAAAGGATGTTTTCACGAAATAGCGGCACGAGAGTTCTTCCAGGGAGAAGAAATAGAAGTGGTGGAATGTGAGACATTTGAGAAACTTTTCGCGACTGTAAAGAGAGAGGGTATAATTGCCACACTTGCTATTGAGAACACAATAGCCGGCAACCTTCTTCAGAATCATATCCTGCTAAAGGAAAGCGGATTGAAAATCGCAGGTGAACAGAAGATCAGAATCCGTCACAACCTTGTAGCTTTGCCTGGCCAGGAGCTGGAGTCGATCAAGGAGGTATATTCTCATCCGATTGCGTTGATGCAGATTCGCAACTTCCTGGAGGACCACAAATTCTTGAAGGCTGTTGAGTGGGACGACACCGCGTCGTCTGCAAAGATGATCGCACAAGAGCAGTGTATGGGAAAAGCCGGTGTATGTAGTGAGTGGGCTGCAGAAATATATGGTCTTGAGATTCTTGCAAAGGGAATCGAAACGAACAAGCGCAACTTTACACGTTTTTTGGTGATAGCTGATCCTTGGACAGTGGACGACATCAAGAACAACCAGACACCTAACAAAGCATCCCTTGTATTCCGTCTCCCTCACGATGAGGGAAGCCTTGCCAAAGTGCTTTCTATAATGTCGTATTATGGTATGAATCTTACAAAAATCCAGTCAATGCCGATTATCGGAAGAGAGTGGGAGTATGAATTTTATGTAGATCTTCGTTTTGAAGACTACTTGAAATACAAGCAGAGCATTGAGGCATTCCAACCGTTGACAAAAGATCTGATTATACTTGGAGAATACCGAGAAGGCAGACAGACGATTTAAAAGCCTATAGACAAATTAAAAAGAAAACGTAAACGAAAAAACAATATGAATATCACGCCAGCTGATAGAATTTTAGAGATTCAGGAATACTACTTCTCAAAGAAGCTAAGAGAGGTGGCTGAATTGAACGCACAAGGAAAAGATATTATCAATTTGGGTATAGGAAGCCCTGATAAGATGCCGTCGGATAAGGCTCTCGACACTCTTAATGAGGTGGCTCACCAACCCAATGCTCACGGATACCAGTCGTATCAGGGTATTCCTGAACTACGCAAGGCTTTTTCTAACTTTTACAAGCGTTGGTATGGAGTAGATCTCGATCCAAACAAGGAGATTTTGCCTTTGATTGGTTCTAAGGAGGGTGTATTTTTCTTGTCGCTAACATTCATCAACCCTGGCGACGGTGTGTTGGTGCCAAATCCCGGTTATCCTACATACACTTCCGCTTCCAAGATCCTTGGAGCAAGAATCATCAACTATGATTTGAATGAGGAGAACGGTTGGCAGCCAGATTTTGAGAAGTTGGAGAAGATGGATCTTTCTGGTGTGAAGATGATGTGGACGAACTATCCTAACATGCCTACTGGAGGAAACGCGCGTCGTGAGACATTTGAAAAGCTTGTCGACTTCGGACTTCGCCACAATATCATCATTGTAAATGATAATCCATACAGCTTTATCTTGAACGACAACCCTATGAGTCTGCTTTCTGTGCCACGCGCAAAAGAGTGTTGCTTTGAGTTGAACTCAACAAGTAAGTCGCTCAACATGCCGGGATGGCGAATCGGTATGCTTGCCGGAAATCCAGAGCTGATTTCATACGTGTTGAAGGCAAAGAGCAATGTCGACTCGGGAATGTTCAAGCCAATGCAGATGGCTGCGGCTAAGGCGTTGGAGGCAGATAAGGATTGGTATGACGGTATCAATTCCGTCTACAGAGCCAGAAGAAAATACGCTGAGGCGATTTTGGACTATATCGGATGCACTTACGACAAGAGCCAGGTAGGATTGTTTATGTGGGGCAAGATTCCTGCATCTTACAAAAGTTGTGAAGAGGTGGCAGACAAAATCCTTTACGACTGCCGTGTGTTCGTGACTCCTGGATTTATTTTCGGAAGCAATGGCGACAGATACATCCGTATATCACTTTGCTCAACGGAAGAAAAGTTGTCGGAGGCACTTCAGAGAATTAAAGAAAATTTAAAATAAAACAGAAAAAAAAGTAATAATATATGGAACTGAAAAAGATAAATTTGGCAGGAGCATGTGAAAGCCGTCCAATGGTGATAGCTGGACCATGTAGTGCGGAGACAGAGGAGCAGACAATCAACACTGCCCGTCAGCTACACGCACAGGGTATTAAGATTTTCCGTGCAGGAGTATGGAAGCCACGCACTAAACCCGGAGGCTTCGAGGGAAATGGTGAGCCTGCCTTGGAATGGTTGAAGGAGGTTAAGAAGGAGACGGGAATGTACGTTTCTACAGAAGTAGCAACAGCAAAACATGTGGAGCTGGCATTGAAGTATGGCATTGACCTTCTTTGGGTCGGTGCCCGTACAACTGCAGACCCATTCGCAGTACAGGAGATTGCAGACACATTGAAGGGAGTGGACATTCCAGTGTTGGTGAAGAATCCAGTAAACCCTGATTTGGAGTTGTGGATCGGAGCTTTGGAGCGTTTGAACAACGCCGGCATCACTCAGCTTGGCGCTATCCACCGTGGATTCAGCTCTTACGACAAGAAGCTATACCGTAACCTTCCACAGTGGCATATTCCAATCGAGTTGCACCGTCGTCTTCCTGAATTGCCAATAATTTGTGATCCAAGTCACATCTCAGGACGCCGTGATCTTATCGCTCCACTATGCCAGCAGGCTATGGACCTTCAGTTTAGCGGATTGATCATCGAGAGCCACTGTGATCCAGACAAGGCATGGTCTGACGCTTCACAGCAGATCACTCCAGAAGTGCTTGCATTGATTCTCAACAACTTGGTTGTCCGCACAACAAATGCATCTACAGAGAACATCACAGCCCTACGTAAGCAGATTGATGAAATAGATATGTCTATCCTAGAGATTTTGGCGAAGAGAATGCGTATCTCACGTGAGATCGGACAATACAAGAAGGAGCATGACATGGCGATTCTTCAGAGCAAACGTTACGATGAGATTATCTCTAAAAGAGTGGCAGACGGAAAGACAATGTCGATGGGAGAGGATTTCTTGAACACTATCTTTGAGGCAATCCATGCAGAGTCTGTACGCCAGCAGATGGAAATCATGAACAAATAAAAAAATTAACAGTTAAGAGTTAGTGGTTTCCAAAGCAATGACTAACTCTTGACAGTTTGAGATATAGATAATTAACGGTTGTAAAGAGTTAGTTCAACTCTTAACTTTTAACTCTTAATTCTTAATTCTACATAAGAAATGCGTATTTTAATTCTTGGTGCGGGAAAAATGGGTACATTCCTGACGGATGTACTTTGCATGAAGCACGACGTGGCACTTTATGATAAGGATTCAAAGAAGTTGCGTTTTGTGTTCAACACACAGCGTATGACTTCTCTCGAGGAGGTGAAGGAGTTCAAACCAGAACTTCTTATCAATGCAGTCACTGTGAAGTATACAATTCAGGCATTTGAGGAGGTTTTGCCATATTTGCCAAAAGACTGTATCATTTCGGATATATCATCAGTGAAGACGACATTGCCAGACTTTTATGCGAAATGTGGATTCCGCTTCGTCTCTACGCATCCAATGTTTGGACCAACATTTGCAAGCTTGTCTGACCTTCGCACACAGAATGCGATAATTATAGAAGAGAGCGACTGTTTGGGTAAGGCGTTTTTCAAGGATTTGTACAACTCTTTGCATCTAAATCTGTTTGAGTACACATTCAAGGAGCATGATGAGACAATGGCATATTGCTTGTCAATTCCATTTGCATCGACGTTGGCGTTCGCATCTGTGATGAAACATCAGGATGCACCGGGCACAACATTCAAACGTCATATGGCAATTGCGGAAGGTGTGTTGTCGGAAGACAATTTCTTGATCTCAGAAATCTTGTTTAATCCAAACTCAACAAAGCAGCTTGCACTGATACAGGAGCAGCTTGCGGAATTGCAGGAGATAGTCAAGAGTAAGGACTACGACAGAATGTTGGCGTATTTGAATAAGGCTCGTGTGAATATCAAATAATCATATATAGATTTGATGAGGCTGTCAGACACGTTCGGACAGCCTTTTTTTATCTTTTGAAAATACTATGCTATAAAGTTTGAAATTTGTTAAGAAAAAGAACTTCTTTAATCCTAGGATATTTCAGTCATCGATATTTTGCATGATCTATTAAGTTGTCTTTTCTTATCATAATCTTGGAAAATCTGTTCAGATGAAGAAAAATGCCCCTTTTCATCGGATTTTTTAGAAAAATTTGAATTAATTTTGGGGTAGCGATTCAGAAAAATATGAAAGAATCGACTTAGAAATGTTCAATGAGTTAGACTGATAAAATCTATCTTTGCAACATAAACGATTGAGTTGTTTTTTTCAAATTTAATCGACGAGTTCTCATAGTTCATTTGAAATTTCACTTGTGCCAGAAAAATGGCGGTGAGATCGGCTAATACAGAGCACTGTGACGAAGGCAAATAATGACTGTGAGAAAATGGAGGTGATTCGTTTGACGGAAAAGTTAAATAGAATATAGAATAATGTGTTAGATTGAGTATATTTAGGCATCATTGACCGTGAGGTTGATGGTGTGGAGAATGAGCCAGGCTTTTTAGTCTGGCTTTCCTTTTTTTGATAAATGTCTTTTTGTTTTACCTTTTTTAGGGTATTTCATAATTTGATGCAAGCTTTAATTTTGCGAAAAAAAGTCATGTTTAAATTAGATCAATTTGTTAGTACCGGCATTGTCATGTCGTTTGTTTCTGCCTTTTTTTTCATATCATGTGATGATGAAAAAATTGATGAAAGTCAAGAGAAAGAAGGAAAAACAGAACGTTTAGAAACCACCTATTCGATAGCATTCCCAGAAATGATTAGCGTGAATGGAGGTGATGTTTATGGTCATGATACCATTGGTGCATTTATAGAAGGAAGAAATGTGACGTTGTCTGATTTTTCGATCAGCAAGTATTTAGTGACGAGAGATCTTTACTTCAAGGTCATGTATGACGACAAAGATGTGAATGCATGGCCGAGCAGATGTGAATATAACCAAACTTATCGTGGTGAGATTATGGAAGGGGAGAAGGACAGTCTTCGCCCTGTGGAGAGCGTTTCGTGGTTTGATGCCGTATATTTTTGTAATCGTTTGAGCAAAATCAAGGGGTACGAACCGGTGTATTCCATTTCTGATATAAAAAGAAATACAGTTTATTCTATCATATCTGCTACTGTTTCCCAAGACTTATCAAAGAATGGTTATCGTCTGCCAACTGAAACCGAATGGGAGTATGCGGCAAGAGGAGGTGACGTGACTGTGGAGGATTGGAATTTCTATTATTCTGGAGCTGACAGTGAAAATGCGGGAGCTGCAATAGACAGTGGTATGGATGCAGTCGGATGGTATAACTGCAATGCGGAAACTGGTGTCACTACAAGAAGAAATCCATCAACCATGCACGGCTCGCACCAGGTTGGCCTTAAAAAGCCTAATCGTTTAGGTGTTTATGACATGAGTGGTGGAATATTTGAATGGTGTTGGGATTGGGAGCATGCTATTTCAACAGGTTCTACTTTAGATCCTGTTGGTCCAGATTCTGGTGATAAAAAAGTACTTCGTGGAGGAAGTTGGCTGCATGGTTGGGCTATTTATTGTGGAGTGAGGTTGAGATTATCATCAGAACCACAGACGTCAACAGACTATTATGGCTTTAGAATTGCACGAAGCAAGTGAAACACAATCATCGAATTTATGAAAAGAGGAACTCCTTTAACATGGTTTTCCTCTTTTTCTATTATTGTTTTTTTGTAAAGAGTTTAATGGTCCTATTTTTTTTTGCCTTTTTTTTATATATTTGCCTTGACTATGGGAAATACAAAAGGTAAATATTGGACTAAGATTGCTATTATGGCAGTAATTCCGGCTATATTAGTCGGAATCATATATTTGTCTACTTTGTTGATGCCGACGTTCGACTTGTTGGATGAATCCAAAGATTTCAAGATAGATACCCAGATTGATGCGGGTGACGGTGGAAATTCAGAGTGTAGGCTAGTGAAAACAGCAGAAGGGGTGGATATGATATTCACACTAAGATCCTCGTTTGCCTATCCATATGTCGGCATGGAAATACATAAAGATGATTATTCTACCTTCCCTCTTGAAAAGTATGTGGTCGAGGCTGATATCGAGAGCACTGAGGACATGCGTTTTTCAGTGCGTCTGCAAGAAGAATTTAATTTTGGAGACAAGGGAGTAGCCCATCCTACGGCAGTCTATTCGTTTTTGTTAAAGAAAGGAACTAATGAAATTGAGATTCCGGTTGATGAGATAAAAGATATTCCTGAGTGGTGGTACGCGTCTTATCCGCATTGGACTACAGATGTGCAGAAAATGAAGTACGAGAACATCAAGATTATCTGGCTCACCGCAGACAATTCAAACGAGAAAGATGTGGAGCATAGGATTAAAGTGAAGAGCCTTCGTCTGGTGCCGGCCGCTTGCAACGGTTTTTTGAAAGATGCTGTTACAGTGATGCTCGCATTTTGGGCTATCTTGGCAATAGTATCTCTTTATCTCCGTCGCAACAATGAAAAAAAGGAGAAGGAAGAAGAAAAGGCTCAGCAAGTTGTGTATGTGCCGTATGAAAAACTGGATACAGAGAAAGAAGCTCCGAATCTAAAGGATGAAATTTTGACTTTCATTGGGAAAAATTATCCGAATCCGGAATTGAAACTTGCGGATGTTGCAAAGGCATTGTCGATGGCGGAAGATAAAACGTCGGAAGAGATCCGTCTTGCTACAGGAAAATCATTCAAAGCGTACCTTAATACTATACGAATTGAAGAATCTAAACGACTGTTGAAGAATACAGCAATGCACATTTCTGAAATCGCATTTTCTGTCGGATATAATAATGTGCAGCATTTCAACCGAGTATTTAAAGAGAGCGTAGGTGTAGCTCCTGGCACATTCAGAGACGGATCATCTGGTTCGAATGACTCAGCAGAATAATCAAACTCTTTTAAATATTATTTCTTAGAAAAAGATTCTCGGATGTCAAATTTATTCGATATCCGAGTTCAACCGTTTATAAAAAAGAGTAATTTTGCGGAAAACAAAGAACTAAGAAAATGGCAGAAATGAAAAATCTAGCCCGTCAGACAGCTGTCTACGGCATTAGCAACATCCTTGGCAAATTCCTCAACTGGTTGCTTGTCCCACTTTACACTTATGTGCTGACTTCAAGCGCTGAATATGGAGTAGTCACGAATCTATATGCGTGGACAGCCCTATTGCTTGTGATCCTTACATATGGAATGGAGACGGGATTTTTCCGTTTTGCAAACAAGGAAGACGGAGATGCACAGAAAGTGTTTGGCACGGTGCTGACTTCTGTAGCCGTAACATCAACAATATTTGCGATGTTGGTGATGCTGTTTTCGGAAGATGTGGCTGTTTGGCTTGGCTATTCGTCGCATCCTGAATATGTCACGATGATGGGAATAATAGTGGCGATCGATGCCGTCGGCACAATTCCTTTCGCATATCTTAGATATGAGAACAAAGCAGGCAAGTTTGCGATTTTCAAGTTGTTGATGATCATTGTGAATATTGCGGCAAACCTATTTTTCCTTGTGCTTTGTCCGATGTTGAAAAGCAAGTATGATGTGGAAATTCCTTTCTATGACGAGAACTATGGAGTAGGGTATATTTTTGTTTCAAACCTGATTTCCACTCTTTTTGTGACATTATTGTTGCTGCCAGAAATTCGTAAGGCAAAGAGCCCGGATGCAGGATTGCTTAAGAAAATACTTGGATATTCGCTCCCTCTATTGCTTCTTGGAATCGCAGGAATTATGAACCAGACAATCGACAAGATAATATTCCCGTATTTGATGCCGGATAGAGCGGTTGCGGAGTCGGAACTTGGAATATATGGAGCCTGTTTCAAAGTGGCGATGGTGATGATGGTGTTCACTCAGGCATTCCGTTATGCATACGAGCCATTTGTGTTTGCGCAGAGCAAGGGAGAAGACAAGAAGGTGCAGTATAGTTTGGCGATGAAATATTATGTGATATTCGCATTGCTGATAGCGTTGGGAATGTCATTGTTTATGGATGTGTTCGCATTGTTGGTGTCGCCATCCTATAGAGTGGGTATGAAGATAGTGCCATTGGTTTTGCTCACATACCTGTTTCAGGGAGTCTATTTCAATCTGTCGATCTGGTATAAACTGACAGACAGAACATATTGGGGGGCAATCTTATCGACTATCGGTTTGGTAATCACATTGGTCGTGAACATTGCATTGGTTCCTGAATTCAGTTATTATGGTTCAGCAATTGCGTCTTTCCTATGTTATTTGTGTGTGACAGTTGTGTCATATATAATGTCGCAGAAATATTTTCCTATCGACTATGATAATAAGAGCATGGCAATTTATCTTGTGTTGGCATTAGGATTATATGCAATATTTTATTTCGTTGCTCCGGAAGGATTGATTATCAGACTATTGGTGTCGACGGTGCTGTTGTCGGTTTACATAATCGTGTTATTCAGAAGAGATTTCCCAGCGTCGTCGCTGCCGGTTGTGGGAAAATATTTTAGATAAGCATTATTAAATATGTGTATATAAAGACGGGAGAAATCTCGTCTTTTTTATTTGATACGTTTATATATGTATTACGGTGTATATTTATACTGGCTTTTCATTTTAACAATTTTTAGCATGCTTTTACAAAAACATAAGAATACTATGTTTTTTAGCAACAAAATGTTACAATTATGTTTAAATAAAAACGAAATAATCGTTAATAAACTTTAAATGTTATGATTTTTTGTTATTTTAGCGACCGCTTTGGAGTGTGTCCTATTCTAAAGTATGTATGAAAATAGAAAAACAAAACAACAAAGATATCTCTAATATCTAAGATATGAAAAACTTAATATCTTATAAAAAGTCCGGTCTGAATGCTTTGCGAAAGGCATTTTCGTTAATCGTAGTATTGTGTACATTCCTTCAGGGTGCGTGGTCTCAAGCATTTGAAGTCGAAGGATGGTATAATGTGGTGGTAGAAGGAGATCCTTCGTCTCGCGTTGTAGCTACCGATGAGTGTGGAATGATATACAGAGTCTATATTGAGACAAATAGTCCGGGTCAAGATAGAATATTTGCCATAAAAAATCCGGCGACTGGAGAGTATATTAACAACGTCCAGTCGGCTATTTCAACAAGTGTTTTGAAATGCACTAATAATGATGAAGGCCATTCAAGGACTAGATTTGTTATTTCAGGAGGGCAGGAATTAGCTGATTTCTATTTGAATTTCAGTACTTCTCCTATTACAGTATCAGACACAAAGCCAGTTGACGCTGATATGATTAAGATTACACCATCAACTGGCTCGAAAGTAAACATAGGATCAACTCTGCAGTTTATTTCTCAGTTCTGTTCTTCAAATGTTAATTCTGATCTTACATATTTGTGGAAGATCAGTAAAGACGGTGATGTATGGATTGATCCTGCAGATAAGAATGATGAATCCATATTTAAGTTTACTGTATTGTCAGACATCAAATATGTAAAGTGTGAAGCCTCATATATAGATCCTTCAGACAACAGTCAGACAATTTCCTCAAATATTGTAGAGCTTACGGTGAATAAGCCTACATTTAATGTAAAAATTGAAGGCGAAGGAGTAAGAGATGTCAATTCATATGAAAAAGAGGTTCCATCGTGGCGTGATGTTGTCATCAAGTTGGTAGATCTACCTTCTCATAATGTTTCGAATCCAAAGATTTCATTTATGGCATTGGATGGAGGAGACAGTTATAAACCATTGGATGAGGCTGTTCTCAATGATGATAAGATGAGTTGGAGTTTGTATGCCAATAAAAGTGGAAAAATGCGCATACAGGTAGATGTGGAGGTTCCTGCATCCGACGGAACATCAACAACTGAGACATTGGAAAAGGAGTTTATTTTCCGTTTGGTATATTCTCCAGATAAGGAAGATGCAGTACAGGAGTTGTTTTATGACGATTTCGGATATTTCGTAGGAAATGAGTATCACTATGTGAAATATAAAGATGGAGAGGTAGAAAATGCGGATGCGGTTGAGACTGTGAGCTCGGATTTGCCAAGCAATATAAAGTGGATGGACGACCAAAATGGTTTCATCAAGGAACATAGTTTTGCATTGACTGATCCAAAAGTTGCACGTTTGCCTTTGGATGCAAATGGTAATCCACAAAGAAATGATGCGAACTGTTGGAGTAAAGGAGACAATATGCCATATCAATGTTGGTGTGAGAATGGTTTCCGTGTTGAAGATGGTTTTTATGCATTTGTATCCAATCCAACTATGGCAGATGGTGGAGCGAAGACAGAAGGTGGAGCAAACGACTATTGGAACGGTACTGACCATACAGAAAATTCAGATGGAACGAAGCATGGTGCTATGTTGATGGTGAATTGTGCAAAGAACTCATTGGATGCAATTATATATGAGAGAGATTTTGAGATTACAGGTGAGTGTGCCAATGTGATGGTGCTTTTCTCTGCTTTTGTAAGTAATGCTCAGGGAATTATTCCTAAAAACGGTGCAAATACTCCAGTAAACATCCGTATGGATATTTACGAGAAGGGTGGTACACAGGTCCTTACTTCAATTGAATCTGGAGATGTGATCACAAGAAATTATGGATCTAATTCATGGTCAAATTTGACGGCGTTGTTCCCATTGTCAAATAAGGATAATACAGAGGGCTCTAAGTTCTATACGTTGAAGATCACAAACAATGCACCTTCAGGTAGTGGTAACGATATTTTGCTTGATGATATTTCATTGAAGGTTTGTTTCCCTGAAATTGAGGTTAAGGCAAATGTCACTGCGGAGGAGACTCTTGATGAGCATAATATTGTAATCTGTGGTAAGAGCAAGAATTTGACTTTGACAGCTTTCAACAGAGCTGGTATTGAAAACTATATTCCTACTCCATACTATTTGTTCCAGTACTTTGATGATACAGATAGCACTTGGAAGAATCTTCCAAAGGATGCAGAGTCGACGGAGTCTGCAATTTCAGAGGATCCTACTATGGATATCAGACTTAGCAAGAAGGATTTCAGTGGAGACACTAAGTTCCGTGTTATTGTGGGTAATGCAAAAAGTACAATTCAAAAGTTGGTTACAGATGGTATAGACAAGCCAAACTGTATGTACACTTACGCTATTTCTGAAGATTTCCATGTTAAGTTCAACCCTGTAGGAGAAGACTTGGATTTGTTTGGATGTATAGGTGAAACAATCAACGTGGATGCGGATGCAAATGGTCGTCCGTCTATCGAGTGGATTGATTATTCAGGAAAGGCATTGACAACAAATGATTCTATCACAAGCATCAAGGATGATAAGTTGGTGTTCGTGATTCCAGAGTCAATTTTGAAATCAAACAATAAGTCGGATACATTATATATGATAGCTACAACAGAGGGTGGACTTTGTTCAGACACTCAGATTGTATCAATCACTAAGTACGACGATTTGGATTTCAACATTGTAAACGATACATTCTATTGTGAGTTTGACAAAACAATAAAAGCCGTTGATGTTTATCCAACAAGTGGAATCAACTATGTGTGGAAACTAAAGGGTTCAGACTTGGAGGATCAGACAGGTTCTGAATTTAAGGTTTTGAAATCAAATCCAGAGATTTTCGACAATACAGTGACAGTAACAGGTACAGCTGAAAAGTTCTGTCCAATAACAAAGACAACAGACTTCAGTATCTACCGTCGTTACAATCTAGATTTGACAGTTGATGTAGAAGGAGCTAACCAGAAGGTGGCAAATATCTGTTTGCCTACTGACGGTGAAAGTTCGTCTCGTGTCGATCTTGAAGTTAAAAAGGTTTATGCTGATGGTTCAAAGCCATCTTACGCAAATGAAAAAGTCACAACTTATTTCTGGTACAGAAAAGATGGCGATAAAGATTCTGTTCTTATCGGACAGGGACCTGAGACAACATTTGTTGATCGTTTGACAGAAAACAATATTTACAAATATTCAGTTGCCGCTGTTGATGAGGTCTGCTATAAGAATGATGCTGTTGCAACTTCTGATACATCCACAATCAATGCAAGAAAACCGTTGATTGTAAAATTGACAGAGGATAAGGAAGAGATTTGTAAAGGAGAGGAGAATACTTTGAATGTCAAGATAACAAATGCATTGAAGGTAGATACAATTACTTCTCGTTTCTATGAGAATGGAACATTACTCACTTCTCTGTTAGGTTCGGATAAGAATCATACTTATGTTCCTACAAATGAGACTAAGGAGAAGACGACAAAGAATATCAGGGTTGAGGTGATGGATATGATTTGTAGTCCATCAAAACCAGTTGCAGATTCTGTCAAGTTTGATGTCTTTGTTCCGCTTGTAGTATCGCTTTCTACAGATGCTGAGGGCGATCAGAAGTGTATCAGAAAAGAGAACGGTGATGATTTTGTTAATGTGACATTGACAGTGGAGCAGGGAAATCCTCGTTCGGTAGAATGGTTTGATGGTGAGTATCCTGGCCTGGTATTCAAAAGACCAGTGACAGTAAGTCAAGGAGAAAACAAGATTTCAGTAAAGGCATACGATGAGGTGTGTCGTGCTACTGGAGAGTCTGCGTTTGTTACAGGAGCAGACACGTCAAAAACTATTACAGCAAGCGAGCCAATAATAATCAGTCTTACTGCAAATACAGATTCAATATGTAATGGAGGCTCAGTTGAATTGGACATGAATGTGACAAATTCATTGATTAAAGGGCCAGAGGTAAGATGGTATGAAAATTACAATGGAGTTGAGGATTTGAAATATACAGACAAATCAATCAAAACAACAAAATCTCACACTCCTGTAAATAATACAGATTTTATGATCAAGAAGACAATGATCGTAAAGACTATAGATGAGATATGTAATGCTGGAAAAGATGTTATGGACAGCGTATCTTACAATATCTTTATTCCTATCAAGTTGAATTTGACTCATGATGCTGTTGTCAACGGAAATGTTATTCAGAAATGTATCACAAAGGACAATGTTGATAATTTCGTGACATTAACGGTTAATGTTACTGCTGGTAATCCAAGCAAGCTGACATGGTCTGATGGAAACTATAATGACGATTTTGTGAAGGTTCGTCAGTTCTTCGTTTCTCCTGGAACAAACTCTATTTCGGTAGTCGGTTCTGATGGAGTATGTGAATCGTCAGCTAGTGATAACGACGCTTTGAATATTGTTGCCGCAAGACCTATATCATTGAATTTGACAGCAAAGAATCCAAAAGTATGTGATGGCTCAGATGTCGACTTTGAGTTGACGGTCGAAAACACTCTCAACAAGGACAGCGTAGAAGTAAGATGGTATGAGAATGATGCCAAACTTTATACTACTAATGGTGCGTCATTGGTAAAGTCGCATAAATCTTCTAATGACACTGACGCTAAGTTAGGCAAGACAATGGTTGTTAAGGTAGATGATGAAATTTGTAGCAAGGGTACGGATGTGTCAACTTCTGCTGATTATACAGTATACAAACCAGTCAAGTATTATTTGACTTCAGATGCTGCAGAGTTTAATGTTCCGAACACTAAGTGTTTGGGCCAAACATCTCAGGGTTCACAAACAAGTGCTGATATTAAAGTTAATTTGACTCAGGGTAATCCTATAAAGTTTGTGTGGTCTGATGAAATTGTTTGGGACTGGAGATGGGATGAGATAGGTTATACTAATACGACAAAGCGTACTTTTGATTTGAAGCGAGGAAAGAATACATTGTCTGTCATCGCATACGATGATGTATGTAACAAAGAGGGTGATGAAAATCAGTATGTAGGTGAAGGTCAGAATATCAGTATTGAAGCAAGAACTCCAATTCAGGTTGGTTTGGCATTAGCATCGGGTAGAACAGTGATGTGTAAGGGAGAGGATATCTCACTCGTCGCTACTATCCATAATGATATGGTAGAAGAGAAAACGAAGTTGGAGTGGAACCAATATAACGGAGTCTCAGATGGCCTAGTTGATAATGGTTCTTACACAACATCTACATTTGCTCCAGAACAGGGTGATTGGACATATTCGATAAAGGCAAGTGAAAATACAGACACTCCAATCTGTCCTTCTCAAACTGCCTCATACAGCGTTTCTGTTCAGGTAAATACAACTTTGAAAGTATATTCATCTGAGGATGCTATTTGTCAGGATACTTCTGGCAGAGACACTGTCAAGTTGGTCAGACTAACAGCTCATGTCCTTACTGGTAAGCCACAAGGAATTATTTGGAGCACTGGTGATACAACAAAAATTGACACAGGATATTCGTTCTTGAATGTCGCTCCAATGAATAATCGCATATATTCAGCTTATGGATATGATTCTGTTTGTGTGAAGACTACTCCTGCTTATACTGACACAATTGACGTTGATCACAGAATATATGTCACTTTGGCTGCAGAAGACTACAAGGTGCAGATGGGAGATGAGGTCAAGTTGAGCACTGAGTATTCGTTGCCTGCTGATGGTGTCCGTTATTATGAGATGGTTTCTCCAAATGAGGTCGAGCTTGAGAGAAATCATGACTCAGAATTCAGTTGGCAGTTGGATGAACCAGGACGCTACCAGTTCATTGTCAAGTTGGATAATGGAAATTGTGGAGTCCGCAATTCGAACATTATAGATGTTGATGTTGCCGACTACGTTTTGGTACCAAACGTCATCACTCCTTACAATGGCAATCCTAAGAACGACAAGTTCATGGAAGGATATGACGTGAAGATTTTCAACCGTTATCAGGAGACTGTTTATGAAGGCACTGATGGTTGGGATGCAACTTATAGAGGTGAACTTGCTACTCCTGGAACATATTTCTACATCTTGACAAAGAAAGACGGTAGAGTGTTGAAGGGTACAGTTGAGGTTTATAGAAAATAATGGGAAAGAAAAATATAGTCACGATGAAAAAGACGATTTTCAGTTTTGTGATTTCCGCATTGCTTGCCACAAGCGTTTGGGGAATAGAGCGAAGATTCGGAACAGGTTTCTACGAGTTCGATTCGTCAAAGGAAAATAAGAAGGTCGATGAACAGCCGATGTCTGTGTATAAGGATGGTTTCTTCGTCTTCTTTAGAGATAATATAGCATATAAGTTTAAGCCTGGAAAAAACCTTGATTTGTCTAATGTCGAGGAGTGTCCAGAGTTGAGTGGCTTGGGTATTCAAGGTACTTTTGCTTACGACAGAAACAAAGGTAAGTTGTATTTCTCAAAGAAAGACTCGCAAGGAAATTCTGAGTTGTATGAGGCAACCGACGAAGATGGCAAGTGGAAAGATGTGAAGAAGCTTAAAATCAAGGGTACCATGGCTCAGGCAAAAGAAGTACACGGATCATCGTTGGCCATCGGACGTTGGAACCATTATGTCCCAGGTGTAAAGGGATTCTACAACCCTTGTATCGGACGTGCGGGTAGACGAATTTATTTCTCTGGAGAGTTTATGGCAGGTAAGGGAGGTCGTGATATCTGGTATATCGACCAGGATAAGGATGAAGAAGGAATGTGGACAAAACCAGAGCCTGCAAGTGACTATATCAATTCTCAGAATAAAGAAGATTATCCTTTCGTCGTCGCTGATACCGCATTGTATTTTGCATGTAATAAGGTGACAGGAAAAGGAGGCATGGATATTTATGTAAGCCACAAGGGTGCTAAGGAAAAGGATTGGGGTAAACCTGAGAATTTGGGTGAACTTTTCAATACAGGAGCTGATGAATATAATATTGTCGGTAACGCGTATTCAATGTATTTCTTGTCTAACCGTAAAGGAGGCAAGGGTGGTTTCGATATCTACTATCCTAACAAATATAATGTCAAGAGAACAGGCGAGCTGACTCCAGACTTTATTTGTGATGAGCCTAAAGGTTTCCACTGGGTATTGTTCTTCTTTGATTTCGGTAAGGCAGATATGAAACCTGAGTATGAGGCTCAGTTGGATGAGTTGCTTCGTGCTATGAACGAGTTCCCTGGTGGTAAGTTTGAAATCTCCGGACACACAGACGCCCGTGGTTCTGCAGAGTTCAATAAGAAGTTGTCGCAAAAGCGTGCTGAATATGTACGCAGTCTGTTGATCGCCAAAGGTTATCCAGCAAACTTGATTGTAGCTGTGGGACGTGGTATGGAAGAACCTGTTATTCCTAATGCTCAACTGGAGGAGGAACACGAGCAGAACCGTCGTGTTGATATTAAATTGTTGAATGAATAAGGAGAAAATAAGAATATGAAGAAAATATTTATTGTATTAGCAACGTTGCTATTTACGGTTTCTGCCTATGCTCAGCAGGATTTGCTAATGACTCAGCAATTTTTCTCACGTATCAATAAGAATCCAGCTGGTATTGGTAACTTTGAGCAGATAGATGCTTTTTTGTTGGGCCGTTTCCAGTGGGTTGATATCAAGGATTCTCCTAAGTCAGGTATCTTCAATGTCCAGACATTTAAGACGGAGCTTAATTCAGGATTCGGTTTCACAATGAGTTATGATGATATCGGTCCTGCAAAAGGTAGCTTCAATCCCAAGGCTGTCTATGCATATGTGTTGCGCCTTCGTGAGGATATGGTCCTTTCTATGGGATTAAGCGCTGGTATACAATATGCTTATTTTGACGCAAGTAAATATACTCCAGAGGATCTTACCGAGATCACAGAAGATCACGACTTTATTGACGACAGAGTTAGTGAGGTTCATCCGGATGTGGATTTCGGTCTTGAGTTCTCTAACCCAAAATATATGTTCGGTGTGTCCGGAACTCACTTGCTGAAATATGAGTCTACAACAACTCAGTCTGCTTTCCACATCAATGGTTACGGTCGTTATTTCTGGGATTTGTCAGACAATTTTGTGTTAGCTCCCGCATTGGCATACACATGGCATGATAAGGTTGCTGTCGCTGAAATCAACGCAATCTTGTTCTATAAGAATTTCCTTTGGGGTGGTATGACTTATCATCCGGATATGTTTAATAAGTTTGGCACAAACCCTATAGCTTTCATGCTTGGTGCTGAGTATAAGAACTTCCGTATCGGTTATACATTTGACTATAACTTCGGTAATGTGTCTAAACTATCTGGTTCTGCTCATGAAATCATGTTGTCTTATAGTGTTCAGACTAAGAAGACGAAGGTTCCTTACGAGAGATTTGAATAATATGTTGACAACGCTCAACTGCTGTCACGTATGATTCAGATTTGATCGTTGTCCATTTTAATAGTATAAGCCGTTTTAGTTTTGATCAGATGTGTATCTGAGATTCTAAAACGGTTTTTTTAATTTAGATTTTCTAACTAGTTATGGAGATAAATGTATATCAGCGTTTTTTTGAAGCTGAGCTTGAATATAATGGAGTGAAACGTCGTGCAGCTTCTGTTCTGCTTATTTCTGATTCTGAGGCCGGAAACATCAAATATACGGCGGCAGTCGCTTTCATGCCGCACGAGGATTCGGAAGATTTCCGTGTGCCGTATGATGCCTATTTCACTAAAGTGATTTATGAGGATCGCGGTCGCCGTTCGAAGAAAAAGGAAAAACAATTCATAGAGAATCTTGTTCAGTATATTGATGAATTGGCGACGGAAGTCGAAGGTGTCATATTTTGGGATAAGCCTCTTTCGTGTGAAAGATTAGGATGAAATGCCTATTTCTCTTGAATAAAAAAAAGCATCGTCAACCGATGCTTTTTTTGTGCTCCGAATTTTGATCGGAATTGAATAATAATGTGTTATATAGAGTTTATTTAGGACAAAGTCGTTTTATAAGAAACCATTCCTCCCTTCCATTTTACTACGATGATGTATAGACCTGGAGTCACTTGGCTTGTAAACTCGTATTCTTGTTGCCCACACAGAATATGCTGCTCTTCCAATTTCCCTGATGCTGATATCACATCGACGGTTATATCAGCGTCTATTCCTGAAATATGGATCTCTTTTCCATTCACGTGTAAAGACGGTATGGTTGATCCTATGACTTCTTGTATGGATGTAGTGTCTGGCTTATCTATTTCACTGTTGGCATACAGAGGGGATAATGCGTCTGCCCATAAATGATGCATTGCTTGTCCACCTTTAGTATCGCCGTTAGGATGTACACCATCAGACGCTATCTGCTCCGGATGTGCTAAGAAATAGCTATAGAAGTCTGGCCCTGTGTGGAGATCGTTTTTTTGAGTCAGTTCATCGACTGCCTGAAGAAACTTTGGGTTGACCTGCCAACCGGCTTTTGATTCGTTGGTGGCGATGATGCGTGCCAGGATAGGTTCAATTCCATGTGCTTTAGCCGCGTCGATAATCGTCTGCATATTCCGTTTGTAGGTTTCAAGATTCCAGTCGCCACCGCCCCATGCGTCATTCGTGCCCATTTCTATTGCCCAATACTTTACGTTGCCAGCATAACGCAAATAATCATCAAGATGAGCCACTACTTCTGTGCTGTTGATGCACCCTATTCCGCCTCGTAGCATAGCTGGAGTGAAATCGGGGAATCGTCCGTGGATGATATTGGCAGTGGTGGAATCTGTGTCCTGCTGCTTCAATCCCATTTGGCTGATACTTGTTCCCATAAAGAACCAGGTGTCGTCACCATCGTTGGAAGCGTCGAAGGCTTCGATTTCCAAAATCTGTCCGACATTCTCTTCGCTTACAAAACGGAACCAGGACATTCCATCGAAATCAATATAGACTCCTCTGGACATGACGGGATTGTCTTTGACCTCTGTCGCCAATATCCAGTCGCCGTCCTGTCCGTTTGTAGAATTGGAAGATGTAAGTATTTTGAAGTTACGGAGGGATGTCCCTGTATGTCCGCATCCTTTTGTGAAGTCGGTCGCCCACGCACAGTCGCCATACGATTCCCATGAAATGAATAGGCGTGATGGACCGCTACCTACGTTTATGGCGATATCCTTTGCCGTACACTGTTTCCAGTTGGTGAGGTCGCCATCGGTAATGTAGTGGTTTTCTCCACTGCTGGTGTAGGCTGTTAGTCCTCGGCTCAACAGTTTGTTGGGTGTGATCGCCATTGCAGATCCACCTAAAGCCAAAACCGAAACTGTAGCGAATGCCTTAATCCAAGTGTTCATGATTCACTATTTATTTGAATGAGAAGACGAGAGTGTCGTCTTGCCACGTTATTATTTTTTGATTATTTTGAAAACATTTCCGTCTACACTTGCCAAATATAGCCCACTATGCCATTGGCTTACATTTTTCTTATGGATTCCCTTTCCCAGCTTTTTCTGAAGTATGACACGTCCGCATATATCTGTGACAGTAACATCAGTGTCGTCTGTCAAGAAAAAATTTAGTTCAGAGTTTTTGTCAATGTAGACGTAGGTGTTCTCTTCTGATATTTTCTCGTTGTACGATGTCGTAGGGCACTCGTTTAGCGTGGCTTTTTTTGCTTCAGCCTTCCAAGCGTCTGTGATTATTTTTCCCCAATTGCTCGATCCTTTCCATGTCTGTGTGTTATTCCAATTGCTGATGCTTAGATTTGAGTAGGATGCCAACACAGGGTTTGCCGATGGATCTTTCACAACATCAAGATATTCCACAGGGCTTCCGTTGCCATACCACGACCATGCCAACCAGCCAACATTTTTCTCTTTGCAGTAGGAAAGGATTTTATCTTCGTCAACATCACCGTCGCTATGGAACCATCCGAATTCACCTATGCATAGAGCCAGATCTTGGTTTATTACTCCGTCGATATTGGAAGCAATTTTGTTGGTGTTTCCTGCAGAACCGTACATGTGGATGGAGAATAGAATGTTGTTTTCTGGATCAGCTGCCAACACATCTTTTCCATATGTGTGGATTGTGGATGCGTTCTGACCGTATCCGCCGGCGTCTACCATGATGCAGTGGCGTAGTCCGGCTTTTCTGATCACAGGGATTGCTTTTTTGTATCCGTCACGCCAGTTGGCTGCGGAAGACGAGTTGTGCCACTCGTTGGCGATGTTGATGATCACATAGTGCTCTGTGCCTTTCAATACAGAAGCCATGTTGGCGAAATAGTTGGCTGCTTTCACAAGATCGTCTATATTGTCGCTGCCGGTAGCGTCGTGCACTTCCACAATGGCAACCATGCCATAATCCTTGCATTTGTCTACTATCTTTTTTACGGATGCTGCATCGTCGGCAGTAAACTTTGCCCCGTCGCCCAATACGATTCTAACAGCGTTGGCATCGTATTTTTTGATTGCTTCAAGCTGGTTGTAGGCTGAACTCTTAAACCATGTGTATGCTAAATTCACGCCTCTCATCACAAATTCATTGCCACAACGGTCGAGCAGTTTTACACCGTCTACTTTGAATCCATCTACATCCGAGACTTTGAAATTGTAAGATGGGGCATCATTGTCTTTTTCAATACGCACATAATCGACCACCGCCCATGTCCAAATCGGAGTAAGGTTTACCACGTTTTCGCCAGCGGAGAAATTGAAAGTGCCGACGAGAGTTTCCCCTAGTTTGTCTATTTTATCGTCGTCGGAAGAAACACCCAAATTAGCTGTTCCGCTCACACCATTCACAGAACAATTGATTTGTTTGAACCCATAAACAGAGTTGTATCCGACATAGACTTTGTAGGAGCCTTTTTCTGTAATTGGAATGTTGATGTTGACATAGTCTGTTGTCTCTTTAAGGTTAATCACTCCTGTGCCTGACATCTTTGAAAGACTTTCTGTTGTGCCGGAATAGTCTGACGAACATTCTACCTCATATATATTTTTTTTAGCGGCTTCTTCACATGCTGATTTGTCTATGTCTTGTTTCTTTTTTTCATCACATTTGTTTGTGTAATTTCGGAAAAAGTCCCATAGTGCTTTTGTCGTGTGAAAATCATTGTTTTTCAATTCATGCCAACGGTTTTTCACTGAATAAAGGACGACTTCTGTTCCGCAATCACCATCCTTGTAGCGAGTCTTTGTGCAGATGTTTGATACTTGTGTCACTTCAGGTGTCGGATTGCAGTTGTCTTTATTGGCGAATCCTTTTATGATTGCAGGGACTCCGTTATAATCCACGAATGAGTCTTCCTGCCCGTGTACATGGCAAATAGGTACAGGGCGGGAACAATTGAACTTTTCTCCCCACAGGTTGTAGCCGGAGATTGGTCCGAATGCGGCAAATTTATCGGCGACATTGTTGATGATATGGTAGGTTAACATTCCTCCCATCGAGAATCCTGTCATGTATACTCGACTTTCATCAATCTTGTAGTCCTCCGACATTTTTTTTATTATATCCAACATGAAATTAATGTCTGTCATTCCGTTAATATCCCACTGGGAACCATCTCCTTGAGGATAGACAACGGCAAAATTTGCAGTATCGGCAACCAATTCCCATTGAGCACTTGCTTTAAGATTGTCGATGTTGTCGCCCATTCCGTGGGCAGCGATGACTAACGGACGATTTTCTTTCATTCCGTCAGGCACATAGATGAATGCCTCTCTCCATTTGCCACCTGTCTGGATACGTGTCACCTGACTGTATTTGGCAGCCATCATAGTTGTGCTGAAAAGCAGCAACAGTGTATATATAAAGAATTTTTTCATGGGTGTTGAATTTAGAGTTAATAGAATATGTTAAGCTAGCAACTCTTCCGATCTCCCATTTTGGGATAGAAGGGTTGACGTCTGGTTGTAATGGCACTTTGTCAGAGCGCTTGTGTTGTCAAATGCCCTTGTATACAGATTGACTTGTTGTGTCGATCTGAGTGCCAAAGTCGGTAATTTTGTGAATTTATCCATATAAATGTGTTTTTAGTGAGTAATTGATCTGAGGCAAAAGTAGATAGAGCCCCCAAAAACATTGCGGATAATGTTTTCACAAATATGGATATTCGTTTCAACGTGCGGATTTAGGTGATTCTCCAAATGCTTGTTTGAATCGACGGCTGAAATAAGATGGGTCGTTGAAGCCGACAGCGTATGCTACTTCGCTGATCGACATGTCGCCGTCTGCCAATAATTTTTTTGCTTTGTTGAGTCTGTATTCAGTAAGGATCTCCATTGCAGTCTTGTCTGTAATCGCTTTCATTCGTCGGCAAAGAGTAGACTTGCTCATTCCCATGTCTTGCGTGAACTCGGCAAGCGAATAGAGTGGGTTAGTGTAGTTTTCTTTTACTAAATGTATTATTTTTTCCAGCAATGGATTTATCTTTTCATTAGAAGGTTCTTCTTCTCCTTCTAATGTTTTGGTCAGTGCCGTCACCTGAATTTTCTGATGCCACATCAAGAAGTTGCAAATCTTGACCAACAATTCGTCATCGTCAAATGGTTTGGCAATATAGTCGATTGCTCCTAAAGTCAATCCTTTTAATCGTACATTGTCATCTGTCTTGGCTGAAAGGAATAGCAGAGGAATGTTTGACGTGAGTATATCCCCCGTCAACTTTTCATACATCTCTATACCCGTCATCTTTGGCATCTCTACGTCGCTGATGATTAAGTCTGGCACGTATGTCTGTGCTTGCGTGATTCCCTCTTCTCCGTCGTGTGCCTCATGCACATCTACGTATGGAGACAAAAGGTCTGTGATATGCTCCAAAATAAGTTCGTCGTCATCAACAATCAGAATAGATTTTCCTGAAAGCATATCTTTATTTATTGCCAACTCCACATCCTGTTTGTCCTCTGAAAGGATTTCCAATTTCTCATCCAGACATTTCGGCAGTGAAACGGATATTGTGGTGCCTTCCTGCAATCTGCTTCCTATTCTAAGCTCTCCTTTATTCTTATGGACGTAATCAAGCACGATTCTGAATCCGAATCCATAGCCGACCTCATCTTCTGTGCCTGAAGTGGACGTTATATTTTCACCCGATAGTAGTTCCTCCACTTTCTTTTGTGACATTCCGACTCCTTTGTCTGCCACTTTAATAATCGAATACTCGTCTGTCTCACTCAAATCTACGGACACTTCACTTCCTTTGGGTGAGAATTTGATGGCGTTGGTAATCAGGTTGCGGATGATGGCGGAAAACATGCGTGAATCACACCATGTGGCATACTGTGTCATTCCGTCTTGACGAAGTTTGATCTCCTTTTCTCCGGCCAAACCTTCCAATAGAGAGATGGCCTCTCTCACCAGATTGTTTGCGTCGACAGCCGACGGATGGTATGTGGATTGTGCGACGTCTCCGTTTGCCCACTGCAAAAGACTGACCATCTGTTTTTGCAGACCTTCAGACTCGTCGGCCAGTTTTGTGAGCATACGTTGCTGTTCGGCTTGTGTGTAGATATGCGACAACATTCGTTTCAAAGTGGAGACGATGGCAAACATCGGATTTTTCAAATCGTGTGCCACCACAGCCAACAGCTGGTCTTTTTGCTTCAATGTAGCCAGCAAAGTTTCGTTCCTTGCCTCGATAGCTGATTTTTGTTCCGACAACAGTGTGTTGGCATTGTTCAAATCATGCGTCCTTTCATCCACCATCTGTTGTAGCTTACGACGGTGCTCCTCAAGCCTTCTCGTCCTATATCGATATAAAATATAGAGCAAGACACATGACAGAATGAAAGCAAGGCAATAAAACCAGATGCTGTTCCACCATGGCGAAGATATGGCGACGGGAAGAGAAATCGTCTGGATTGGTTTGCCTCCAGAGAATGCCGCCAATTCGACTGTGAAGTTGCCTGCGGGAAGATAAGTGATATCTATACTGCGTTTGTTGCCTAATGCCTCCCAATCCATACCGATTTCTGGGATACGGTATTTTGCAGCAAGGTTGTTTGTCAATGAGAAATCCACCCAATCGAATTCTAATGAAAATCTGTTTTGATTGTATGACAATTTCAGTTTATCCATTGACTTGAGTGGTTTTGGAAGAATTTCACTTCCCACTGGCACTATTTTTCCACTGATGCTCAGTCGTGAAAATGCCAAATGTTCGATTTTTTCAGATGGCTTCACATTGGGTTGCACGCATATAAAACCGTCTTTGCATCCGAAGTAGATGTGCCCTGATCGAGTCTCCAGGCAAGCCCTGCCGGTGAAATAATCGTATGATGGAATGGCGTTGGTAGGAAGCATACGGACGTATGTCATTCTCTTGGTGTCAATTGCCAGGATTCCGTTTGATCCGCTGGCCCATAGGATATTGTTTTTGTCTATCAGCACAGACGCATATTCTCCCATAGGAATATAATTAAGTATGCCAAGACATGCGTCATCTTTGTCAAAACAATATATGCCTTTGTTGGTGGCTGCAAATAGTGTGTTGTCGGCATCGGCCACACAATGGTTCACGTGCAATGGATTGTTGGATAACGATTTGTCGGCATCTGGAAGCAAATGCTTAAATTTGCCCGATTTATTGCTCCATATTGTTCTGGCGGTATAGATGAAGACGGTGCTGTCTGGCTTCTGTCCTGTCCCCTCCACCCAAACATCAGGATAATCACACATGGTTGAATCCATCAGTATCAGCTTTTCCCAATGTCCGTTTTTGCCGCGATAAACTCCGTCTCCGGTCGCGCTTACATAGAGAGTCCCGTCAAACATACGGTAGATGTTTTTGGTGGTGAGACGTGGATTTTCTATGCCGTTATATTGTAATTTAGATATATGTCCGGTCTTTATATTGTATCGGTTGCTTTCTCCTCCCCAAAAGCCCAAAAGATAATCATCCCCTTCTTTTGCGATGGTCAGCACGCTGTTCGACGACAATCCTTTTATCTCATGTTTTATCTGAAGAGTGGAGTCAAACAGGTAGAGTCCGCTTCCGTCTGTTCCCATCAGAATGTCTCCGTTGTCGGTCTCGCAGAATGAAGCCCCCACTGCTTTGGAAAATCCCATGTCTTTTGATTTGAGATAAGGGTAAACGTTTGTTGAGGTCGAACGCCAAACACCCGAACTTTGTGTCGACACCCAAATATTGCCGTCTTTGTCGACAAAAAGGGAAGATATTTTGGAAAGGGCGTCTTCTGGTTCGTTTAACGGTATAACCTTGTCGTAGGTAAGGGCATTCCCGTCAAATTGGCATTTCCAAAGACCGTCGTTCAATGTTCCTATCCATAGATTTCCTTCTTTGTCGGATGTCAATGTGTTCACATAGTTGAATGGCGTTTGAATTTTCTTTAAAACAGGAGTGCTTTTCTCATCTTTAATCTCGGCAATCCACATGTTGCCTATGGCAGAACAAAGCAGAATATGACTGTCGTCAAGATACTGTAGGTTTGAAATCAGATGGTTCAACAGGTTGAACGGTAGGGCGTTGCCTTTTTCGTCTAGAATGGCTAAACCGTTATAGTGTCCCACCCAGTAGCGTCCAAATCTGTCGGTGCAGACATCCAACACATGGTTGGCATATTTGGGAGCCGCTTTTTCAAACTGACTTGTGACATCGTTGAAACGATACAATCCGCAGGCTGTCGCAAGCAAGTATTCCCCGTTCGGCTGATGGGAAAAACCTTTCAGATTATGCTTGTATTTGTCTTCCGGCAGAAAAGATGATATGTCTTCAAATGTTCCAGTCAACTCATTGTAGGAGAATAAGACAGAGTTGGCGCTTGAAAAAGTAGGTCTGCCGTTTGGAAGAAGGAACGCATAGTTGATGTCGTTTCTCAACATCACTGAATCTGTGAAGAGATTGAAATTTTTGAAATTAATTCCGTCGAAACGGCTGATTCCAAATTGAGTCGCCATCCACATGAATCCGTTCGTGTCCTGACATACGGCATTCACAGAGTTGCTTGTCAGACCGTCTTCCACTGTGTAGTGTGTGAACAACAATCGCTCAGCTTTCATCTCCACGAGAGACAAAAGCATCATTATACAGACAGATATTTTGTAGAAAATTGCGGTCATCCTTCATTATTTCTGTCGCCACAAAAATAAAAAAAGATGTTAAGTTATGCAATAGTTGAGAGGGAGTGTTCTCTTCTCTGCACTATCAGTAATTATTTGTGTTTTGGTTTGCCATTGCGTCTCCACAATATTGTCGCAAGGATTCCCATGGCTATGCTCAGGGTCCAGACGTAGACGAACGACACTCTCAATCCGAAGATGTCGGCAATGTTGGCGATCAGGAAAGGTCCGAACAAAAATCCGGTTCCGCTTATGGTGTTGACCATGGCAATGCCTGTTCCTGGTGTGACATCCGGCTGACTTCCCGCTTGGCTATACACTATAGGAACGATGCAGCTCATACCTATACCTGTGATGAAAAGAGCCACTACAGAGATTCCGAACGCAGCGTCGCCGAATGATGCCGCGCTTGCGAACATGGCAAGTCCTAAACATGCGATGCAACTGCATATCACCAATATAAAAGTTTCTGAAAAACGGTTTCTTACTATATCTCCCATGAAACGTCCGACCGACATGAAAGATGCGTAGACAGCCAAACCTACAGGGGCGAGATTTTGCGGCAGCGTGATCACCTCGTTCATATATGTTGTGCTCCACGTCGACACAACACCTTCGATCACTCGGCTGAACAGAGCGAAAAACGCAATCAGAAGCAAAATGCCTTTTGGAAACAGCAGACGGAATTTTTTGTCTTCTGTGTGTTTTTTCGGCCTTTCTTTGATAAGGTACGGGCGTAAAAGTGTCAGTTCTGTGAAGATGCCTAAAGAGGCTGTTGCAAAATGAGCCCAAGTCGGGATTTCAAGGGTGAGGAATAGAATGGCGACGAGAGCTCCGGCAAGTGTGCCGACGTAGTATATGGCGTGGAATTTGCTAAGAATACTACGTTTGTAGGCTTTTTCTACCAGGATGGAATTGCCATTGATCGCTATGTCGAAAAGAGAGACGAACATGCCATATGCCATGCATATAGGGAAAAGAAGGTATTTCGACGGCATGATCGGAATCAGAGCGAACAGCGTCGCCACGACGAATCCCATCAACGTCAGATTCTTGCTCCCATAACGGTTGGCTAGATTTGAGCAGACAGGCATGATGAGCAGTCCGCCAATCGACATGGAAAGCTCCATCAGACCAAGTCCGGTGAAATTGAAATCGTAGATGATTTTCAGCGCAGGCATTCGTGAGAATAGGGTGGCGAATGTAAATCCTGCGAAGAAGAACATTGTCATCAGTGCATAGCGGGCATGGTTTTTCGCCAGACGCAGTTCCGCTGCTGAATAATTCTGATCCATTTTATTATAGTTTGTTTTCCTTTGTTGTAAGGATAGCGTTTGTTTTAAATCGGGTGCAAAATTATAAATAAATTTATCATTCCGCATTTCTGATTTATAATTTTATCTTATTCCTCTCGCCATCTTCACCGTCTCCCATGCCATATTAATCTGCTTCATTGTCTCTGTGGCCTGACGGATTGCTTCGTCGCCCAAGGAAGCGGCGTTGTCGGGATGGTATTTTATTGCCATAGCACGGTAGGCTTTTTTTACTTCGGAGTCGGAGATATTATTGTTCACGCCAAGGATATCATAGGCTTCGCTTACTGAAATTCTATTCTTATTCTTTGATTGAGAGTTTGAGCTATTTTTTGATTCGTTTGATTTGCTCTGTTTCTTTGAATTGTCGCTTTTATTATGATTCTTCTCCGACTTTTCGTTCTTGTTGTTTGCTTTATATTTTTGGCTTTCGTATTTTTTCAAGAAAATTGTGTAGATACTTTTGTACTTTTCATTAGAGAAGTTCAGATTTCTAGCTATTTCTTTGATAATGCTTTCTTCGACGGTGCTGAAATCCTCGTCGGCATAAGCCAGCGCCAACAACTCCATGACAAGTTCGGATTTTGCCACATAGTTGAGACGTCTGTTGACAGTGTCGTACACTTCTTCCCAATTTGGCGTGCTGTTGAGGATAGCTCTAAACTCTTTGAGTGCTTCTATTTGCTGTTCTATTGTCTTGTTGTATCTGTAAATAGTCTCCTTGATTTTATCCAGTTCGCAGACCATCTGTTTGCCGTCTGCCTTCATCACACGTGCGTAAAGCGAAAGCAGACAATATTTGTAGTCGGCTTCCTTTATATTGTCATTTGTGGAATTATAGTTTTTTGTTTGTCTGTTTTTCCTTGCTTTCTTTATTACATTCCAAGCCCAAAGAATCTCATTCAATATAATAAAATTGTTGCTCTTGTCGTTTCTGTCGGGTCCGTATTGCTTCTTGTTGTTTTTGTGTTTTTTATTATTGTCGACAGAGTAAATCTTTTTCAGTTTTTGGTACGCTTTTTTGACCACCTCATCACTATCATAACAATTTACTCCAAGAATCGTATATGCTTTTAGTTCATCTTCAGAAAAATTTATCTCGTTTTCTGACATTTCTCTTTTATTCTGAGAACCATTACTCATATGGTCCATTAATTGGAAAATTTTGATTATTATGAAGATGACGATGCCGAATAATAAGAGTAGGCATATGGAAATATCTGTATTCATATCTGATCTGTTTTAACAAGTTATTATTTAATCCCTCTCGCCATCTTCACCGTCTCCCACGCCATATTGATCTGTTTCATGGATTCTGTGGCCTGACGGATTGCCCATTATCATCTACGGAATTTCACAATACAGTCAATACAAACGGGTAATCCAGTGTTTGGCTCAATAAATACATTCGCTGGATGCATATCCTCTAAATGCAAATGGTCTGAAATATAATTGATTCCTTTCCCGTCGCCATTGTCTTGAAACCCTTTCGACACTACCATATTATCAATTTCCTCCTTTGATGCCAACCGTTGACACTCAATATATGGCTGTGTTAAAATTATCCTAAACAATTCATCATCATCTCGTGTAAATCCTACAATTCGCATTATTGTCTCAGGGAAAAGTGCGTTGTGCAAAGCAATAGCCTCCAATGCTCTTCCTAACGTAGCGTAAATGGAACTTCTAAGTTTGACGACGTGAGTGTCGCCAGTCTTATAGTATACTTTTGCTTCCGCTCCTTCTGCAATCTTGTCTCCAAAACTTTGGCAAAGCATTTGTTCAGAATTAGGTATCCAAACTCCTTTAGCTTCCGCCCAACATTGTAATTCGTGCTCCTGAGTCTCGTCTATTTTCCAGTTTGCTGGTGATCCTTGGCTGCCTGAAGCATTGCAACTTGCTTCAAGGCTTTCTCTCGCGTTGTCACATACGATGAGCGCCCCAATGAGGAGCGGACCAGCTGAGCAGATTCCTGCATGCTCTTGTTGATTAAATCGAGGAATGTTTCTTGTGCCATTGTATATTTGGTTTATAAGTAAATCAATATGATTGTATTCCATCTTTTTTATATCAAGTTTTCATCAAATCTGCAAATGAAGATCGACGCAGCAAATATATAAAAAATAAGGCATTTTTAATGACATATAATCACCTTTAAGATTACTCCTTTAGACATCAATATTGGTAGAATTAGATATGAATGCATGTGATGGGATTTCCTAAGATGTTGGATTGTACCGACAATTATGAATTATGCATTATGAATTACGAATTATTTAATCCCTCTCGCCATCTTCACCGTCTCCCACGCCATATTGATCTGTTTCATGGATTCTGTGGCCTGACGGATTGCCTCGTCTCCTAGATTAGACGCGTTGTCGGGATGATATTTTATTGCCATAGCACGGTAGGTTTTTTTTATCTCCTCGTCGGTTGCATTGCTTTCCACGCCAAGAATTGTGCAAGCATCTTTTATATAGTCAGTATCAACATTTGATTCTTGACTATTGTTTTGCTCTTCGTTATGGTTTTCGGTTTTCTTTTTCTTCTTATAATTTCCGTTCCTATACTTTTTTAGAAATAGGGTATAGATACTGTTGTATTGCTCAGGTGTGATATTCAAACTTTTTGCGAATCTCTTTATCAATTTTTTCTCTTTGTCGTGGTATTTGTTGTCGGCATGCGTGACGGCAAGCAACTCCATGAACAACTCCGATTTTGAAGAAAAACTGAAGCTATTGTTGATGGTTACGAATACCAGACTCATTTCTGGTGTGATTTTTAGGAGTGTAAGGAATTGTTGAAGAGCCTCTCTTTGTTCGCTCTCGGTCCTATAGTATCTGTTGATTGTGTTGACGACGCTTCCCAATTCATTTGTGGTGAGTTTTGAGTCGACTTTCATCACTTCTGCAAGCAACACAAGAATGCAATATTTGAATTTTGATTCTTCGTCGGAAAATTTAGTGTATGAGTATTTTGGGTGATCATTTGTGAAATGAATCTCATAATCTGCGTCAAATTCGGATTGTTCCCATTTGTCTTTTGGGGGCTTTTCTAATGAGTTGTCTTTTGTCTTTTTCTGATTGTCGGATTTGGAACAAGACTTATAAAACAAATAGACAATCGGTATCAGTATTAATCCTGCTAGTGTAAATCCGGGGATAAATGATATGATGCTCATAATTGATGGTAGACAAAAAGCAATAATTATTTCAATTCTCATATTGAATAAATTTCCCGCAAAGATACGATTATTTTTATAGATTGCCGATAGTCGTCGGATTGTTGTACATACTCAATAGATGCATTAATGACATATAATCACATTTTAAGATTACTCCTTTAGACATCAATATTGGTAGAATTAGATATGAATGCATGTGATGGGATTTCCTAAGATGTTGGATTGTACCGACAATTATGAATTATGCATTATGAATTACGAATTATTTTATCCCTCTCGCCATCTTCACCGTCTCCCACGCCATATTAATCTGCTTCATTGTCTCTGTGGCCTGACGGATGGACTCTTCACCTAGATTAGCGGCATTGTCGGGATGACATTTTATTGCCATAGCACGGTAGGCTTTTTTTATCTCCTCGTCGGTTGCATTGCTTTCCACGCCAAGAATCGCATATGCATTTTTCTCTTTTGATGATATTTGACGAGAATTGTGAGAATATTCTTTGTTAGTCTTGCTGTGGTCGGATTTTCTGTGTTCCTCTTGTTTTTTATAATAATGATCTTTTCTATTTTCGTTTTGGCTCTTGTTCTCACTGTAGAAACCTTTGTTGTATTTCTCTATGAAAATGGAATATATGCTTTTATATTCATCTGAAGTTATACGCAATTGACTTACAATATGAAGAATCTCTTTTTCTTCAGCGTATTTCAGGTTGTTGTCGGAATACGCCACAGCCAGCAGCTCCATTATGAGTTCCGACTTCGCGGTGTAATCAAATTGGGTGTTTAGAGAACTCCAAATAGAGAAGTAATTATTGTCGTCTAATATGGATTTGAATGTGTTAAACGCTTCGTATTGCTCTTCTTTTGTTTTATAATATCTTCGGATTGTGGATTTCACGCGGTCTAATTCGCATTCCATCGTATCTCCGTCTGCTTTCATTATTTTTGCAAGTAACACAAGAATACAGTATCTGTAGTCTTTGTATTTTTCTTTGTTCCTGTTGTCTTCCTCTCTTTTCCTTTTTTCTTCAGCTTCCCTCTGTTCCTTTTCAGCTTTTTCTCTCTTTTCTTCGGCTTCTCTCCGTCTCCTTTCCCCCTTTTCCCTTTCTTTGGCTTCACTCCATTTCTTTTCTTCTTTCTCCCATTTTTCTTTTTCTCTCTTTTCTCTTTCTTCACTGTTGATTTTTGAATATAGATCTAATATTAGGCCTATAAGCCAGCATGCTACTGCCAATAAGTAGGATTTGACAACAATAAAGAATAAAGCAAAGATTAAAAAGACTTTGGCCATAATTTTTTATATGAGGATACTAAAGTTAGGGATTGTATTTTACATCAAAAAAGCCGCAAATCTATGAATTGCGGCTTTGTATTGTGTCGACGTCGGTTTTAACGTCAGAGTTTTTTTATTTGTTGACCTGGAACTTAGTCACACCGTTCTTGATGAAGTCAACGATCTGGTTTGCAGCTGCAAGACCAGCGTTAGTGTTTGCCTCAGCTGTCTGAGCACCCATCTTCTTTGGTGTAGAGAAGTAACGGCCTGTGAAGCACTTGAACTCCTTGTCTGCCTTTGGCATGATGTCTGTGATATACTTAAGGTCGGCACGCTCAGCCATTAGTTTCCACAAACCAGCCTCATCGATAACCTCCTTACGAGCAGTGTTGATAAGGATAGCTCCCTTCTTCATCTTGCTGCATAGGTCGTAGTTGATGCTCTTTGTAGTCTCTGGAGTAGCAGGAATGTGTAGAGACACGATGTCGCAAGTCTCAAACAATGCTTCCTGATTCTTTACTGCGTGTACACCAGCTGCCTCGATTACATCTGCAGGGCAGAATGCGTCGTATGCATATACATCCATGCCGAAGCCCTTAGCGATGCGAGCGACGTTGCGACCAACGTTACCGAATGCAAGGATACCAAGCTTCTTGCCTAGAAGTTCTGAACCGCTCTTGCCGTTGTAGAAGTTACGTACAGCGTAAACCAACAAACCAAGTACCAACTCAGCTACTGCGTTGGCGTTCTGTCCTGGAGTGTTCATTACAACGATCTTGCGAGCTGTTGCTGCCTCAAGATCAACGTTGTCGTAACCAGCACCTGCACGAACAACGATCTTTAGGTTCTTAGCTGCATCCATCACCTCTGCGTCAATGATGTCTGAACGGATGATGATTGCGTCTACATCAGCTACAGCCTCAAGAAGCTGCTTCTTCTCTGTATATTTTTCAAGAACAGCGATCTCAAAACCAGCGCCGCTGATGATATTCTTGATTCCTTCTACAGCTGCTGCTGCGAAAGGCTTCTCTGTTGCGATTAATACTTTTGCCATGATTTTTTCTATTAAAACGTGGAGACGCACGACCGTGCGTCTCTACCAAATTTATCAATTCATTTAATGGACGCACAACCGTGAGCCCATATAGATGATTTATTTTACTTTTGCCTCGAACTCCTTCATTGCTGCGATAAGAGCATTCACGTCTTCCATTGTACATGCGTTGTACATAGAAGCACGGAATCCACCAACTAGACGGTGACCCTTAACACCAACGATGTTCTTAGTCTTAACGAACTCAAGGAATGTCTTCTCAAGAGCCTCTGTAGCGTACTTTCCACGAAGAAGGAATGGAACGTTCATTCTTGAACGTGAGCCAGCCTCAACAACTGGAGTGAACACAGTAGAGTTCTCTAGGAAGTTGTATAGAGCGTCGCATCTCTGGATTGCAAGCTTCTCCATACCCTCAACACCACCGTTCTCCTTGATCCAAAGTAGAGTCTCGCGGATAGCGTAGATACATACACATGGAGGAGTGTTGAACATAGATCCGTTGTCTACGTGAGTAGAGTACTTAAGCATTGTAGGAATCTTACGGTCTGCTACCTTCTCAACGAAATCGTTGCGGATGATTACGAATGTAGCACCTGCAGGTCCAAGGTTCTTCTGGCATCCACCGTAGATCATGAAGTACTTGCTTACGTCTAGTGGACGTGAAGCGATATCTGAACTCATGTCGGCGATTAGTGGAACTGGAGAATCAAGATCCTCAAAAATCTCAGTACCGCGGATAGTATTGTTAGATGTGATGTGAACGTAGTCTACATCAGTAGGGATTTTAATGCTCTTTGGCTCTGGATAGTATGTGAAGTTCTTGTCTGCTGATGAAGCGATCTCTACGACCTCTCCCCAAAGCTCAGCCTCTTTAAGAGCCTTCTTCGACCATACACCAGTGTTAACGTATGCAGCCTTAGTCTTCAAGAAGTTGAAAGGGATCATGCCAAACTGCAAGCTTGCACCACCACCGACGAAGATAACGGAGTAGTTGTCTGGAATGGAAAGTACCTCTTTCATTAGAGCTACTGTCTCATCATAAACCTTCTGAAAATCTGCTGAACGGTGAGATACCTCAAGTACAGACTGACCTGTCTCGCCCATCTCTAGCACAGCCTTAGCAGTGTTTGTCAAAGTTCTGTCTGACAACTTGCATGGACCAGCGTTGAAGATATGTTTTCTCATACTAAACTGATTATATTAAATTTTTTATTACCTATTTTGTCGTCTTTCTGTTAAAAAGACGTTGCAAAATTACATTTTTTTTCTGACTTTGAAATTTTTTTCTAATCTTTTTTTATATCAAAATGAAAATATTTATGCACATTTAATCTAAAACATGGCTTTTTGATTGACAATGTGTCACAAAAAATATAAAAAATCGTGCAAAATGATTTTTGAGACTTGATAAAAAGCCGTTATTCGTGCAAAATGATTTTTTTGTTTGGATTTATCGCTCTTTTTGTCAAAATGATATGAAAAGAAGGTGCTTTGTCAGTTTTTTGTGCTGTTTTTGTGTCGTTTCTTTTCGTACTGTTCCAAAAATTCCGATACTGTCAAAATGCCGATATCTTCATACTGTTCTAATACCAAAAGGTCTTTATCTCCACTCACTATATAAATGCATCTGTTGTCTATTGCACATTCGATGAACTTGTTGTCGTCGGGATCCCTGCAAGCTTCAATGTGGCTGTGGGAGGGGAGAACATGTATGTACTTTTCGAATTCTTCCATTGTAGTGTGAATTTCTTTTTCGGGATACTTTTTGAGTAACCTTAATAAAGTGGATTTGTATTCTTCTACAATCTGAATAGAAGCATATGCATCCAAATCACTGTTGGTAAGACATTTTATAAGTTTCCAAGGTTGTCCTCCGAATACGATGGCAGAGACGACGACATTAGTATCAATAACAATTCTCATTTTTTTCTGACCTCTTTAATTGCTTCTTCAATGTCTTGCTCTGTGATCCCTTGATTCTTTGCCCATTTTTTGATGTTTTCACATTTCGATGTGAATTTTTCCCATCTTTTCTCTTCCTCAGTCTTTGATTCTTTTTTTATCAAACTGGAGAGAAACTTGCTGACGCTCATTTTTTTCTCGCGTGCAAGTCTGCCAATTCTGTCGATGTCGTCGATTGGCAGGTCGACGCTGATGTTTTTTGTCGCTGTTCCCATAATTGTAAATATTTATTGTATGTCTGATAGATAAGCAAAAATAGTGATTTTATTGAATCGCTAATAATCTTCTGCCGATAAGATGCAATGTATCTTTGATATTTTGCATCATATTGTCGCTTGGTGTTTTTACTCCATAAATATATTGGGCGAGCAAATTTTTGTGTATTCCAATCATATTTGCTACTTCTGCCACATTCAACTGAGGAAAATCATTGAATAGTTTTGCAACTGGGTTTTGTGGATTGAGCTTGTACTCTTTGAAAAAGGAAGATATGTGAATGTCTTCATCCAGATACTCCCATCTTATTGATTGTGCATCATCCCATATATAGAAATTGTCCCGCTCTTTTGCAGAAGCATCTTTCAAAGTAGGAAACACCTCTAACGGTATGCTATATTTTTTGTTTTCGTTGGTTTCTATGAATATTTTATCATCTTCAAACCACACTTTTTCTATTTTTTCCATACGAGTGTCATTTTCCAAAGTAGGCTTTCCATTTGTTGGAGAACTCTTCTTTGTGTTCTACAATAATTTTCCTTGCATTTTTTATGTCCTGGTTGCTTAGTCCGTGATTGTATACTAGAAAGACTTCGTCTCCAGAAAAATCGAATTTGGCAGTGTTGTTATCTCTTTGTACGTGAACATGCATTGGCTCGTGGTCTTCGGAATAAAAGAAAAACCTCAACCCAAATAATATCAATAATGTTGGCATAATCCTATTTTCTTAATTTTAAAAAGAGCCACACCCATAGGATGCAGCTCTTTGTTTTTTCAGACTTAGTCTTACAATTACTTAGTCTTAACACGGAACAATGTCTCAACAGCACCGTTAGCCTTAAGAGTGTTGTTGATAGTTGGAGTTGTGATCATGTAGTTAGTTCCTGTTGTGTTAGAAGCACCTGCAAGAACCATAACGATTGTGCTAGCAGCTGCATCAGCTGTAGCCTTGTTAACAGCCTTGAAACCTTCAGCCTCTGTCCAAGCTAGGTATGAGCAATGAGCAGCGTCATCACCTAGAGTAACCTCCTGGTTCTTACCCTTCTTCTCAATCTTGAAAGTAACTACCTGATTTGCTTCAGCTACTGAACCTGAAACTGACTTTACCTCGAAAGTGAAAGCTGTAGCACCAGCCTGAACTGCCTGATACTTCTGACCAGCCTGTACATAAACCTCAGCCTTTGCGTCACCGTACTCCTCGAAGTCGTTGATCACATCGTCCTCATCGTCATCACAAGAAGTGAATGTTGCTGCACCCATAAGTGTAGCCAAGATAACTGCAAGATTAAAAATCTTCTTCATTTTGATAGATATTTTAGTTAATAATTAATTTCTAAAATCTGGAATAAGTTTTTTCATTTTTCTCCTTTTTCCAATGCAAAACTAAAAAACAAAAACATACAATCAAACAATAAACACAAAAAAAAATGCTAAAAATTCTTAACAACATATTTTTAGTTTGAAGAAAATTTAAGTACGTTTCGTGTAGTGTTGATAATCAATGCGTTTTGTGAATGGTCGTTTCGATGCTTTCGGAAAAAAGAAATCAGAAATTTGCTTAATACATTTTATAATGAGATTTTGATGTTCATTTATTCAAGAAAGGAATCATAAATAAACCCATGTTTGATTGAGTTGTCTCATTTTTCTCATAAAAAGACGAAGTCTTTATCTATGAACTTTTTCTCTCTGTGTTTTATTAAATTTTATGTGCTCGCCTACGGCTTGCACTAAGGAAGGGGTTAGGGCCAATATCAATCAAACATGGGCCCTTAACAATCCTCATTTATGACACTCCAACTATCTTTTTGATTTTGTCGAACTCACGTTACTATAATTTTCGTAGAATTGATGTTAATTTAATTATGAAGTTGTTTGATGATACCAAAATTTCCATATTTTTGTTTTTCGGAACATTTGCGAAATCGAAGGTGATGTACCGAACGTTTTGTTTGAAAAAAAATAAATATAAAATAGATGAAGAAATTTTTACTGTCTGTAGCATTGTGCGTGTGTGGTGTGTTTACAATTAATGCGCAACAAGATTTAAAAAAGAGTGTCTGTGTGGTAAAACAGAATCATACGGACGCTGAAACTGAAGCATATGAAAAAACTGCTTCCACTTTGTTCTCTAATTCATATATGTCTGCTGCTCGTAGATTGAGAAAAGGACTTGGAGGCTTCGGCTCAGGTTTCCTTTATAGGGCAGACAACGGAAAACTTTATATTATTACCAACAAACATGTGGTAAAAGACGCTAAGTCTGTCCAGTTGACATTTAAAGCGGAGGGTGGCGACAAAACAATCTCTAATTGTAATGTGATAGCAAAGTCGGACTCTATGGACATCGCTGTTGTGGAATTCCCTGCCACAGAGACGGGTTTTGTGCCTCTTTCTTTTGATGCTGATCGTGTTGTCGACGGTACAAATGTATGGTCGGCAGGTTTTCCTGGCCTTGGAGATGAGCCGGCATGGCAGTTGGGCAACGGAATTGTCTCTAACGATAATCTCGTCAATATGGAGCTTACGGACAGTGTGCATATAGCGGTCATCCAGCATACTGCGCAAGTCGATCCGGGTAGCTCTGGCGGACCGTTGCTGGTGTTGAAGGAAAACAAGAAAACGGTCACCAGCGAAAAGATGGAAGGCAAGAAGCCTGTGAAAGTCACGGAAACAGTGACGGAGAAGGAGTATAAGGTGGTGGGTATGAACACATGGAAGGCTTTCCGCCGTGAAAATGCCAACTTCTCTCTTATGGCGAAAGATATACAGAAAGTGATCAATAGCATAGGTTCTGTGTCTGCCGCAAAAAATAATGGGGAAGAGGAGTTCCAAAAACAGGTGGAGAAATATATGGATGCTTTCGGCAAGTCAAGCTATGAAATGTCGCCATTTATTTCCAACAAAATGGCAACCTCTTTATCTGAAGAACAGTTGAAGTCTATGCTTAATAATATTTCGACAAATGCCAACAATTCGTTGAGAGAAGGAGATGTTATGCTGGGATTGAAGATTATGGTGGCAGACAACATCAAGGCTCCGGTAAAAAAGCCTGCGTCATTGAAAGTAGGTAGCGTCTCTGCTAATGGCGACGCTGGGACAGCCACTTTCAATTACGGAAAGAAACAATATACAACTAGATGGGAAAAAAACAGTGAAGGTTGGCAGTTGGTGTCAGCGGATTTTATTGGGGCGGATGCTAAGGGCAACGGAGTTGTAGATTCTGGTTTCCGTGTGCTTGATTTTGATGGATATGGATATGTCGGCTTGGATTTGATGTTCCCGTTGACGGACACTTATCATTTTGATGATGAAATGTGGAATAGAAAGACGACTTATACGGATAAAATCAAATTTGGTATTAGTTATGCCCATTTCTTTTCTCGTTTTGTGAACTGGAATGCGTCGTTTGATTATGGAATGGTGGAGCGATACAACTTGAGCGTCTATAATGATATGAATAGTTATTATGATGACGACAAATATACAGTTGAAGAAACCACTACGGATCTAAAGTATTTTACTCTTGTCACTGGTTTTGGTGCTCAGTGTCCGATGGCGGTCAACAGAATTTATTTTGCTCCAGACGTTAAGGCTCAGATTGGATTCAGAAACGGAATTGGCAATTTCTTGGATGACAGCGACCATGATATGGGATTCATCGCTTGTGTGGAGGCTACTTTTAATGTCGGCTACATGTTTTCAGATGATAAAATCCTATACCTCGGATGCGGAATCAACCGTAAAAAGATCTTGAGTGAACTTTCTGACAATTCTCTTGACAAATTGAAATACTTCGTTTTGAGAATTGGTTATGTCTTCGACTAATAGGCTGAAAGATCAAAGAATGTTTATTTCTAGTTGTGGGCAGGTTTGAAACCTGCCCCTACGATTTTGTCACAAAGATTTTGGCTTTTTTTATTTCTCGGTGTTCGCCATGTCTCTGTGGCTTTCTTTTATGTCAGCCTTTTCATGATAATTATCAACGATAAAATTTATGAGTATGGATATGAAAAAATTATTTTTTGTTTTTCTTTTCTGTTGCATCAGTGCGTTTGTCTCTAACGCACAGAATTATCCGCCGAAGTTTATGGCTGGAGTAATCACCTTGAAGAATGGCGAAAAAGTTGAATGCGAGATGGCGGATAACACTTTGTTATTGTCATCCCCTGTAGTCTACCGTCTTTCCCCTAATGGCAAAACGAAAGAAATGGATCCGGAAAAAATACAAAGCATTGTTTTGCCCGATATGGAAAAAGAAGGTGGTGTTTATCTCATTGAAAATGTCGGTTTTGTCGATTATAAGGAATACCTGAAAGGTACTGCCAAGAAGATAAAGCATCAAAGGTATTGTTTAGTGGAATATGGGGACATCTGCCTATATTGTGCTATTGTGTCCAATATGCAAATTGCAAATGCTGAACGTTATATATGCAGAAAAAAAGATATGGACTACGGAGTGTATGTAGGACATGCGGCAATAGTTGCGAAAAGAATCGGATCATCGGAATATTTATATAGGACGAAGGGTGATTTTGATAAACTATATGAAAATCTGTTTGGCGACTATCCGGAATTGTGTCAGCAGATACGAGATGGAAAACTGAAGATTCAAAACATGAAGGACATTGTCCATGAGTATAATGTCTACAAGGCAGGAAAGTCGGGCAAATAATAGTTGTTTTAATATTGTGAAGATTATGAAGAATTATAAGAGACTTATTTTAGCGTTTATTTTCAGTTGCATCAGTGCGTTTGTCGCTAATGCACAGAATCAAACAGTGTATTTTAGCCCTGGAGTCATCCACTTGAAGAATGGCGAAAAAATGGAATGCTTTATCAATTGTAACACATTGTTGTATTCATCTCCCGTAGACTACCGTCTTTCTGAGAAAGACAAAATTAAAGAAATGGATCCGGAAAAAATACATAGTATTGTCATGCCTGCTGACAACGGTGATGTTTACATTGTTGAAAATGTCAGTTATTTGAATTATAAGGATTACTTGAGTGGTAAGAACAAAGAGCTGAAGCATCTGAGGTATAGTGTGGTGGAATATGGGGATGTCTGTCTGTATAGTACCACTGTCTTAGGTGTGGGCACATACAATCGATATATATGCCGGAAAAAAGATATGGACTACGGAGTGTTTATGGGCATGGCAATCAGTGTGAAGAAGAGTGCTTTTTCAAAAAAAATCTCTTACAAGACGAAGGAAGACTGTCTTGACAAAGTTTATGAAAATCTGTTTGGCGACTATCCGGAATTGTGTCAGCAGATACGTGAAGGAAAACTGACGTTGCATGATATGAAGGATATTGTCCATGAGTATAATGTCTACAAGGCAGGAAAGTCGGGGAAAGACAAATAATAGATCAGATATATTTTGACTAGATAAAAACGGCAACCTATGGAATCTACGGTTGCCGTTTTTTATGCGTGTCAAAAAAATGGAGTAATTTGGTCGTGTGTCTTATTTCACCATAAGGCGATCCACGTAAACGCCATCTTCTGTTGTTGTCCTGACTAAATAAAGACCTTTGCCAAATCCATTTGTCTCTATAGTATAAGAATTTGAATTTGGAGTTTCAGATAGCAAAAGTCTTGAACTGACATCAAATATTTCAATGTGAAGAATCTTCGAATCTGATGTGACAGTTGAATTTTCATCTGTTGGATTCGGTGAGATCACAGGTTTGTTTGTTTCGGACTCTGCTGTCAGTATATCCGTTTGAAAATCTGATGGACAATAATATGGGTAATAATCCACAGTTCCATTTGTCGATGTGGATGCTCCGTGATAGTTTTTGAATGTGACTTCATACCTATACGTTCCTGATGGATAATAAGAGTCTGGAGATCCATCCCACATATATGCGTAGCTTCCTTTCACATCTCCTGCATTTGTCAAAAGTAGTTCCCCAGACTGATTATATATCTTACATTGGTATGAATCCACATTCTTCACTTTAAAGCGTAGATAATGGTTTCTTTTTTCTGAGCATTTCGGAGAAACATATTCAGATTCTTTTTCAAAGGATACTGGAAAATGAGCGATGGGATCATATTTTGGACAGTCACTACTCAAATATGTAACATTGCTTTTTTTAGTAACTGATTGCCCATGACTGTTTTTGAATGTGACGTCAAACCAATAATCAGTCGATACCATTGGATCTGTTGATGAACCGTCCCAGATATCAGCATATCCATTTCTCACGGTGCCAGCACTTGCCCAAATTTGTTTTCCAAATCTGTCGGATACTTTACATTCATACGAATCCGCATTTTCAACTTTGAAACGGAGAAAATCATTTTCTCCATCAGGGCAATTAGGTGTTATGACGATATTTACTTGTTCGAATGTGATTTTGGGATAAGCCGCTTTGCCTGAATATTTTGGAGCTATTCCGATGATAATCTTCTGTCCGTTGGAATATCCGCATTTCTCCAAATTATAATATTCGTCATTATATTTTCCTTTCCATCCCCAATTCACATGAAAGAGATTCTTGTCGGTCATCGAATATCCGTCGATCACGAAATAATGTTTTTCTTTTATTTCGATGATGTTATGTTTTCCATACATCAATACAGGTCGTCCGCAATCGATTTCTGAGCGGATAAGATCCTTCCATGAATCTCCATAGTTTTTCCAGTCATCTAAATCTACAATTCTTGCACTATAGTCGAAATCAGCGAATCCTTTGGCGATATTTGAGATAGTAGCCCATGATCCGGTCATAAATGAAGGTTCTAGTCCAAGAATGGATTGGTAGTTCATGTGGCAAGCGTCACCACAATTACGGATGAGCAGAGGACAATCCATCGAACATCCGTCAATCAAAACAGCAGGAATTTTATCCCAGTCGTAAATGCCGTATCTTGATTCATCTGGATATGCCCATTTCCACATAATCTGTGCCATCGCTATCGCACCGCATCCTGCCAGCATACGTTCGCAATCGTCTTTGTTGTTTTCGTTGTCAGTTCGTGGACATAGTGCATTGTAGGATGGAGAACATGAACCTTTATCGTTTGTGCTTTGCCCCCATTTAACTTCTTTACCATCTCTTTCCAGCAATATTGTGTTTGGTATGTATTCGTAAGCATTACAAAATCCTATAGATAAGGAAACTAAACAAAAAACAATCAATTTTTTCATTTCTCTCTCTCTAATTTGTTAAACTCATTATGTTCGATTATATTTTTAAGTTCTTCTATGCTATAGCTTTTATAGTAAGCATATACCTCTTCGAATGGAGCTACCTCTATTGTATAATTAGACAGGGAGTCAAACAAAGTCTCATGCCAATTTTCAGATTGTATGAGTATATATACAATATCTTCATATCTGGCTGATTTTATGTTGTAAAAATCATTTGTTATTTTTATGGTATGATTTTTTGTTGAAGCACAGCAAAAAGATGTGTCTCTATTGACACTGCTGATAAACATAGTTGCCATAACTTTGTCAGAATAGTCATTTTTCATTTTGACAATATATCCTTTAGGAGAAGGATCATTGTCGACATAGGAAGCACCCGGACAACCGCACAAGAAAACAGGCATTACTGCTACTGCTGTTACTGTTAACTTTTGGACTAAATTTTTCATAAAACAAAATGGTTCTAAATTTCTTTTCTCATTCAACAGAACCGATTAATTGAATAAGAAAATGAATGCCACTATAACATTCATGGTGCAAAAATATAGAAACTAAAAACAAAGTGCAAATTTATTAGGGAAACTAAACAAAAAACAATCAATTTTTTCATTTCTCTCTCTCTAATTTGTTAAACTCATTATGTTCAATTATATTTTTAAGCTCTTCTATGCTGTAGCTTTTATAGTAAGCATAAACCTCTTCGAATGGATGAATGCCAATTACATATTTTGAGATCGAATCCTGCATTGATTCGTCCCAATCTTCAGAGTCGATGGAGGTGTATGCAGCCGCATCATAAGGATGACAATGTAAATCGTAATATTCATCTGTGATTTTCAGAGTATGTCCATCCGTTCTGGGACAACAAAAGGAGGTGTCCCAATTAATACTGTTTATAGACATTCGTACAAACACTTTGTCAGAATAGTCATTTTTCATTTTGACTACAAAACCCTTAGGATCGTTTTCATCCACGCAATTGTCTCCTGGACAACCGCATAAGAAAACAGGCATTACTGCTACTGCTGTTACTGTTAATTTTTGGACTAAATTCATCATAGAATTAAAAATAGGTTCTAAATTTATTCCTCATCCAACAGAACCTGTTAATTGAATGAGAAAATGAATGCCACTATAACATTCATGGTGCAAAAATATAGAAACTAAAAACAAAGTGCAAATTGTTTCCGAAAACATTACATTCCCCATATTTGTAGAGATATTGTTTTTGTAAAGATAATATTTAGGTGTATGTTCTGTTCTTTCTAGCAATTTTGTGTTTGGTATGTATTCTGCTGCGTTACTAAATCCTGAAATATGAGCAACTAAACAAAAACTAAGTGCCTTTTTCATCTCTCTCTCTAATTTTTCAAAATTGTTATCTTCTATGAATTTTTTAAGCTCATCTATGCTGTAGTTCTTATAATATGCATAAACTTCATCAAACGGGTTTGTGTCAATTACATACTTTGAAATCGAATCAAGCATATAATCTTTCCAGTCTTTTGAATTTATGGAAGTATATGCAGCAGCATCATAAGAAAAACAATATAAATCATAGTATTTCCCCGTAATCTTAATAGTGTGCCCATCCTTTCTTGGACAACAAAAAGAAGTGTCTCTATAGTTGTCGATAGACATACGAACAAATACTTTGTCTGAATAGTCATTTTTCATTTTGACTACATATCCTTTAGGAGAAGGATCATTGTCGACATAGGAAGCACCCGGACAACCGCACAAGAAAACAGGCATTACTGCTACTGCTGTTACTGTTAACTTTTGGACTAAATTTTTCATAAAACAAAATGGTTCTAAATTTCTTTTCTCATTCAACAGAACCGATTAATTGAATAAGAAAATGAATGCCACCGTAACATTCACGATGCAAAGATAATATAATTAAAAATACAGCACAAATTGTTTCGGCAAATATTTTTTGCTCCGTATTTGCGAATGCGTCATTTGAAAGTTTGTCTTAATTCGTTTTTCTCAACATGTTTTCTCTTAAAAAATAAACTTCGATTAAGAAATTTGCACAAGTTAGAAAGTTGTTTAGTTTTCAAAGAAATTGGCTATAGAGTATGAGGATTGTTAAGGGCGGAACGCCCTAACCTCTCCTAAAATGCGAGCCGTAAGGCGAGCACATATTTTTTTGTTGTCATTGTCACATCATCCCGAGACTTCGTCACTGGATACTCTCGCTTTGCTCAGTATCGTCTTTCATACGAAAAGAGGCTAATTTTCAGTCATAAACTATGACAGAACCAATAGCTAATTAATAAAATAAGGAGACGTGATTACTCGCGTCTCCTTTGCTTTTTATGGGTTTATCCTAAATCACTTTGCTATGATTGGTGCAATAGCGTTAGGCTCCAATGTCTTCTCGTCTACACAAGGGAAGTCGTTCTTCCAACCCCAGTGACAGCATGAGATGTTGTTCTTGCGGAACACTTCCATGATGTCCTCATACCATTTGATACGGATCTCTGGTGACACGTGGTATGGATAAACTCCAAACTCTCCGCAGAACAGTGGCAATCCAAGTGAGTCAGCTACGTTCTTTGCAATCAAGATCTCTTTCTCCATTCTCTCTGCATTCCACTCTCCACACATGCCCTTTCTGATCTCTCTGACATTCTCGTCTGCGATTGTATTGAAATAATCTTTGTCGACCAATACGTCGCCAGGATACTGAATTTTGCCTGTGTAATCTTTGAACTCAGCCCAATGAGCGCGGTAGTGTGTGATCACGTTAGGATTGTAGTAGTGGAAACTCAAGATTAGGTTCTTGTCGTTTTCTGGCACCTTCAAATCAGGGAATGTGTTTGGAATCTGCCAGTGGTTGGAACCGATGATGATTTTTCTTGTTGGCTCGTTGGCACGGATCGCCTTGTGAACCTTTGCTATCAGCTTGTTCCAGTTTTCAGGATCTGGAGTTGTCACCTCGTTAAGAAGCTCGTAAGCCACCTTGTCTTCTGGAGTGTTCTTCAAGAAATCCTGAATGTCCATCCATACTTTTACGTAATTGTCCTGTGCCTCCTCTTTCTCAAACAATGTGTTTGCCTCTCCGTTCTCGCTGTTGAAGTGGAAAGAGCGGATGATGTGAAGGTCGCAGATCATCTTTAGTCCTGTTTCGTCCGACCATTTCACAGCGCTGTCAAGAAGGTCGAAACCGATTTTGCGGCGAGTAAGGTCGGTGTTGTACATAAGCTGCTCCTCGATAGGAACACGCACGAAGTCGAAACCAAGTTTTTTGATTGTCTCAAAATCCTTCTTTGTGATGTAGTTAGGGTCGATGTCGACTCCTTCACCTCTCTGGCTCAACCAGTGGTCAAGGTTAACACCACGGTTTAGAGTGAACTCTTTTACGCTATCAGCTGTATTTGTTGAATCTGCTGTTGACTCGGCAGTGTTCTTGCCTGCGTTACCTCCGCATGATGTCATTGCAGCGACACCTGCTCCAAGAATCAGTCCTAAAAATTTGTTATTCATATTATATACTTTTTGGTTTTTAGACAAAGATAATAAAATATGAGATGGAAAATACAAAATATGAAATTGTTTCTTGATATAAACAATTATTTGAATATCTCATTCATCACTATCTCAGTCGCTCCGCAATGTTCTCTCACGAATGCTTTTGCCACGGCTGATGTCTTGCTGAGTGTGTTCTGCTTTTCATCGAACATCTCATTCAGTAGCGGGAACAATTCCTGCTTGTTGTTGATTGGGAACGCCGCACCTGATTTCACCATGTCCACAGCCTCACGGAATTTCTTGTAGTTAGGCCCGAAGAATATAGGCATTCCGTAGACGGCGGGCTCCAGGATGTTGTGGATTCCTACGCCGAAACCTCCGCCTACATATCCCACGTCGCCATATTTATACACAGATGTGAGGATTCCTATGCAGTCGATGATCAGACAATCAGCATTTTTTATCTCTTCTTCCGTCGACTTGGTGAATCTTGCGTATTTCTTGTTAAGCTTTTTGCATATCTCTTCCACATGTGCCTCACTTGTGACGTGTGGGGCAAGGATCATTTTGAATCCGTCGTTGTTGTTGAAATATTCGCAAAGCAGATCCTCGTCTGGTTGCCATGAACTGCCTGCGATAAGCACTTTCTTGTCTCCCTTGAAGGCTGCTATCTGCGGAATCTCTTTCGCCTGCTTCACTATTTCACACACACGGTCGAAACGGGTGTCGCCGGCGATTGTCACGTTGTGGATGCCGATGGAGTGGAGTAGATTGATAGAATTGGCGTCTTGCACAAACAGTCGGTTGAAGCATTTCAACACTTTCTTGTAGACGAATCCGTACCATTTGAAGAACGCCTGCTCCTCCCTGAATATGGCCGACACTATATATGTAGGAATTCTGCGCCTTTTCAGGTTGAACAGGAAGTTCATCCAGAATTCATATTTGATGAAGATGACGATGCTTGGATTCACGATGTCTAGAAACCTTTTGGCATTGCCGATTGTGTCGAGCGGCATGTAGCAAACAATGTCTGCCTTGTCATAATTTTTTCGCACTTCGTAGCCCGACGGAGAGAAGAATGTCAGCAGAATCTTATACTCCGGGTGGTCTTTCTTTATGCGTTCGATGATTGGACGTCCTTGTTCAAACTCGCCCAACGATGCCGCATGAACCCATATATAATTAGCATTCCCGTCGATCTGACCCTTTAATCTTTTCAGTAGGTCGACTCTGCCGTCATGGAACAGTTTTGCCTTTTCGTTGAAGAAAGAGGCAACCCATACCCCAAACTGATAAATAAGAATTGCTAAATTATAAATAATCATCTTTTTTTATTTTTTGTTGACCTATTCAAAAATATAATTGGGAGAGTAAACGCCCTCCCATAAATATGTCTGAAGGTGTATGGGCAGGATTCAGACCTGCCCGTTGTTTTTATTTTATTACAGCCAATGCGGCGTTCAGACGACGCAATGTCTCCTCTTTTCCTAAAATCTCGATGATGTCGAACATGTGCGGACCACGTGCCGCGCCGATGATTGTGATTCGGAATGAGTTCATCACGGTTCCTGTGTTGTGACCGTTTTTCTCAATCCAATCCATCACTATCTTCTCCATGTTGGCAGACGTGAAGTCGCTGATGCCTTCAAGGATTTTTCCAAGCTCAGTCATCAATGCTGGGCTCTCTTCCTTCCAACGTTTTTTGATTGATTTCTCATCGTATTCTGTCGGAGCCTCGAAGAAGAAGTTTGTCTCCTCCCATAGGTCTGCCACGAATGATATTCTTGTCTTTACCATTCCGACGATGCGTTCAAGTGTGGCGTCTGCGATCTCATAACCTTTCTCCTTAAGAAGTGGCTTGTACATTGCGGCAAGTTCGGCGTCGCTCTTCTTGATGATATATTCGTGGTTGAACCATTTTGCCTTTTCGTAGTCGAATCTTGCACCCGACTTGCTTACGTGTCCAAGGTCGAAAAGCTCTGTAAGCTCCTCTACTGTGAACAAATCTCTGTCGAGACCTGGGTTCCATCCAAGCAAAGCAAGGAAGTTGACGACAGCCTCTGGCAAGTAGCCGCTCTCACGGTATCCGCTCGACACTTCATTTGTCTTTGGATCCACCCAACGTAGTGGGAATACTGGGAATCCAAGTTTATCGCCGTCACGTTTGCTCAACTTTCCATTTCCTACTGGCTTAAGAAGCAAAGGCAAGTGGGCGAATCTTGGCATTGTGTCCTGCCATCCGAAATAGCGGTACAGCAACACGTGAAGTGGAGCAGATGGCAACCACTCCTCACCACGGATCACATGAGTCACCTCCATCAGGTGGTCGTCGACGATATTGGCCAAGTGGTATGTAGGAAGATCGTCGGCCGACTTGTATAGCACTTTGTCGTCCAATACGTTAGAGTTGATTGTGACTTTGCCGCGAACCATATCGTCGATCACGATATCCTCGTTTGGCTCAACCTTCGCGCGGACTACATATTTTTCGCCTGCCGCAATCTTTGCCTTCACTTCGTCCTCGCTCATAGTAAGTGAGTTCTTTCCCATAGAACGAGTCTTCGCGTCATATTGGAAATTTGGAATCTCAGCACGAAGCTTCTCAAGCTCTTCAGGTGTGTCGAATGCGATGTAGGCGTTGCCGCTCTTCAATAGAATGTCGACATATTTGCGGTAGATGTCTCTACGCTCGCTCTGACGGTATGGAGCGTGGTCGCCGCCGATTCCAACACCTTCGTCGAATTTGATTCCAAGCCATTTGAACGATTCTATGATATACTCCTCAGCTCCTGGCACAAAACGTGTGCTGTCGGTATCCTCGATTCTTAGCAACAAATCGCCGCCATGCTTCTTGGCAAACAAATAATTGTATAGGCATGTGCGCACTCCACCGATGTGAAGCGCACCTGTTGGGCTCGGTGCAAAACGCACTCTTACTTTTCTATCTGACATTTAAATCTAAATTACAATTTGAATTTTCATGCAAATATATTGCTTTTTTCCCGTTTCGTAATTTTTTTTGTAGATTTGCAACGTAAAAAATCTTCTTTTTTTATGCATTTGTATCGCTTTTACGTAAAATATCTCTCAATTGCATTGATCCTGATTTCAATTTTGCTGCCGATTCAGCAGGCAAAATCGCAGATCAACACCGACCGTGTGATGTCGATAGGAAAGAATGCACTCTATTTTGAGGACTATGTTTTGGCTATGCAATATTTTAATGTCGTGATTGGTGCGAAACCCTATCTTGCCGAACCATATTTTTGCCGTGCGGTAGCCAAAATCAATCTTGAGGATTATGTAGGAGCCGACGCGGATTGCTCTTTGGCTCTTGAAAGAAACCCTTTCATTGTGAGCGCTTACCATTGCCGTGGCGTGGCACGCCTTAATATCGGTAAATACGAGGATGCGTTGGCTGACTTTGTCAAGGGCTTGGAGCTCGACGAGTATAATTCGGCACTCACCACCTGCAAGGGAATCGCATACGTGCAGATGAAAAAGTATGATGAGGCTAAAAAGGCTTTTTCTGATGCCCTTCACAAAACGACAAATAAGGGCCCGATTTACATCTATCGTGCAAAATCCAACATAATGGCTGGCGACACTGTTGCGGCCTTGGATGATGTGGAGAAATCGTTGGCGTTGGATAAATATGATGCCGACGCGTATGCTTTCCGCGGTATGATCAGATATCTCAAGAAAGACTTTAAGGATGCTGTGGCAGATTACGATGAGGCTCTTCGTCTTGTTGGCAAACGTGCTGATCTGTATGTCAACCGTGGTATCGCACGTTATGAAATGAATGATTTGCAGGGTGCTATGTCCGACTATGACGCTGTGGTGGCTCTCGACGAAGACAATGTTGTGGCAAGATTCAACCGTGGACTGCTGCGTATGGAGGTTGGCAACTGGAATGGGGCGGAGGAGGATTTCGCCCATGTCATCCTTGTGGAGCCGGACAACGACATGGCAATCTACAACCGTGGAATTATCCGCAGCCATATAGGCAACTATAAAGGTGCAATTGAGGATTTCTCCAATATTATTAATGAATATCCGGATTTTGCTCAGGGATATTATGCTAGGGCCGAGGCTAAACGACGTCGACTTGATGAAAAGGGAGCCCGACTCGACTACAACACTGGGTATGTGCTTGAACATAAACAGAAAGAAGAAAAACAGGATAGCCTGAAGACACGAAAGAAGAAGGACAAGAGTATCAAGAAATACAACCGCCTGATTGCGGCTGATCCTGAGGATGAGCAAAGACGAGTGGCATACAAGACAAATTATCGCGGTAAAGTGCAGAACGTGAATGCGGAAATCACTCTGCAGCCTAACTATATCCCGTCTTACTATGCGGATAAAAAAGAGGTTGGCGGTGTGGCCTACAGCCTGTTTGTCAAGCATGTCGAGCAGACTTACAAATTGCCGCGCCAATTGTATCTTGTGACGAATACTGAGAAACTTTCGGAGCGTCAGGTATATGAGCATTTTGAGAGTATCAAGCGTGCCGACAGCAAGAATGGATGGGTGGATAAAAACAAGCTTCTTGCCCGTGCACTCGATTATGCGAGTGTGCAGGATTATGCCGCCGCCTATGATGATCTGAACGCATATGTCCAGATCGACAAGAACGAACCGTTCGTCTACTTCTTCATCGCGGAAATGCTTGTGATGAAATATAAGGCGTTGGGCGACGGTGATGAGAATGCTATGATGAAGAGTGCGATTCTTAAACTTGCTCTCGACAATTATGAACTGTGTGAAAGGCTCGCTCCCGACTTCGCATATTGCTATTATAATGAGGCAAATGTGAGAGTTATGTTAAAAGATTACTCAGAAGCTATTGTAAAATATACAAAAGCATTAACTTTGTCTCCAGACTTGGCCGAGGCTTATTTCAATCGTGGCCTGACTTTCATCTATACCAACAAAAATGATGAAGGCATATCGGATTTGAGCAAGGCTGGAGAACGAGGAATTTATTCGGCTTACAATGTGATAAAGAGATATTCCGAAAATAAAAAGTGATTTCTCTCGATTGTCTGGTGAGGGATGTGAAGATGGTGATCGAAAGACAATGGAGATTATTGTAGTGTGATATTGTGAAAAGGCAAAGTAAGATTATGGTTATTGTGAAGGTGGCATGCATCCTGTGTATGTTGCTGTCGACGTTGCGTCTTTTGGCTCAGGATTCAATACAGTATAACTACAATCCATTCGTCGTTATTGATTATCTTGACCGGCAGATGAACGAGTCTAAACCAGCCTCGTATGATGCCTTCAAATATAATCTGCTGAAACAATATGTCTTGGAGAAAGAGTCGCTTGGCGACGAGGTGGCTTACGACTCTCTTTCTAAACGTAGTATGCGATACATATATGGAAATGCGTATGGCAACAGTTCAAATAAATATTCCGGACTTGATGCGATGGAGTCGTCTCTCGACTCTGATAAAGAACTTGATCAGTTGCGTATTGAGAATGCCGAACTCAAACGAGAGATCGAGAGACTGGAGTATTATGCCAAGAAGAAAGTTGGCGACAGAATGTCAACCGCAGAGTTGAAGCAGGCCAACCAATGGGTCGAGAAAATAGTGCAGAAGACGCGAAGAGACGCAGATTCCCTGACTAAGAAACAGATCAAGTGGGACACATTGTATGCTTTGCCTTATTGTGTGGATACAATCAAGAGCATTGTGCTGACTCCATATTTTTCAGATGACACAGTCAAGTCGGTCTACCTGCCTGGCTTAACGATGTTTGAGAAAAAATCACGTCGCTACAATCTGAAAAAGGAGATAGACGACCGATTGATGTATTCTGCCATTCAAGAGAATCCTTTGATTGTATCGTATTATGGCTTGAAAGATTATGAGCCGAATATTGTTGACTTCTCAGATATGGATATCCGCTACGTCCAATTGGAAGAATCTAATAATCATCAGCTGAAACTAAACATCAAGAAGAGAGGCCATGGCAATGAGGCTTGGCATAGAAAAGGAAAAATCGGAATTGATTTCTGCGGTTTCTTGGTGTCCAACTGGGCAAGTGGAGGTAAAAACAACATGACATTCTCCGGCTCGTTGGCATACGAAGCCATTTATGAAAAGAATCGCATTCTATGGAACAACAAGTTTTCGTGTGTCCTTGGATTCCTGTTCACATCACAGGATTACGACTCTTTGCGAGCAGTCCGTGTAAATGAGGATGAATTGCTTGCAAACAGCCGTTTACTATATAAAATGCAAAATCACAACAGCCTCTATTATGGTCTGATGGATTTGAAGATCAAGACATGTCTGTTTACTGGTTACGACACTTATAATGCCAGCACACCGGCCACTTCATTTTTGTCGCCAAGCGATGTGTTCTGGGGACCAGGAATGTATTTCCTGCGAAAAGGAAAGGCTGAGTTGTTTGCTTCTCCTATTAGTGGAAGGTGGACGTGGGTGTTTGGCGACAAACTTGAGCCTAAGGAATTTGGTTATGTGGAGGGAGAACGCACTATGCAGGCGGCTCCGGGATTCCGTGTCGACTCCAATCTGAAGTGGCAGTTCTCAAAAGATTTGCGTATCTCTACCGGATTTGAATCATTCCTTCCGTATAAAGGACCATTTAAGGATATGTTGTTCTTGCAATGGGATTTGACAGGCAAATTCAACATTAATAAATATGTGTCGATGGGATTCAACCTCAAACTCCGTTCTGATGGACATGCCCGTGGCAAGTATCGCGATAAGGCACAGTGTCAGAGCAAGCAGACAATCGGCTTTACGTATGTGTTCTAACGCTTCGGAGTGGAGCGACGAAATTGCTCTCTTAAACTTTCCATACTGCGGATTTTCAATGAAAAACTGAAGTAGTACTGCGGATTTTCAATAAAAAACTGAAGTAGTACTGCAGATTTTCAATGAAAAACTGAAGTAGTACTGCGGATTTTCGATCTTTTTGATTATTTTTGCGGAAGAGATGACAAAAAGGAAGGCAATGATAGAAAGAAAACTAAACATAGAAAACGAAGAAGAAAGTATTTTCTTATTTGGAGCAAGACAAACAGGAAAGACTACATTCTTGATGGAAAAGTTTCCTGAGGCGACTTATGTGGATTTGCTAGAGACTGATTTGTTGGATCGTTTTCGTAAGAAACCATCGTTGCTAAGAGACGCTTATCAAAATTTGCCAGAGTCGTCTTTGGTTATTATTGATGAGATACAGCAGGTGCCGGAGCTGTTGAATGAGGTGCATTGGCTTATCAATAGAAAACATTTGCGTTTTATACTTTGTGGTTCAAGCGCAAGAAAACTGCGTAGGGAGGGTGTCAATACATTAGGTGGTCGTGCTGTCCCTTATTTCTTATATCCATTGGTGAGTGCGGAAATCCCAGATTTTGATCTCGACAGGGCTTTAAGAAATGGAATGCTACCTCGTCATTATTTGAAAGAGGATGCCACATCTTTGTTGAAAGCATATGTAGGAATTTATCTGAAAGAGGAAATTCAGGCAGAGTCGCTTGTCAGAAATCTGTCAAATTTTTCAAGATTCTTGGAGGTGGCTGCTCTGACTGATGGAGAAATGGTGAACTACCAAAATATCGCTTCTGATTGTGGCGTTAGTGCAAATACGGTAAAGGAATATTTTCAGATATTGGAAGATACGCTGCTAGGCTTTTTTGTCCCAGCTTACGCTAAAGTTAAAAAGAGAAAGGTGGTGCAGTCTCCTCGTTTTTACCTTTTTGATGTAGGTGTGGTCAATTATCTGTTGGGACGTAGCAATCTTCAGTTAGGAACCCCTGAATATGGACATGCGTTTGAACATTTTATTATGCAGGAGATAGTCGCGTATTTGGGATATTCCAATAGCAGGACAAAATTGTCTTATTGGCGGACATATACACAGATAGAGGTGGATGTGGTGTTGGGTGATGCCCAAGTCGCTATAGAAATAAAATCAGCATTGGAAGTGCAGGGTAAGCATTTGAGGGGGCTTAAAGCCTTTAAGGAAGAGTATCCGGATGCTCGCCTGATTATAGTTTCGCAAGACCGTATCAGTAGGGTTTCGCAAGATATTGAGCATCTCTACGTACATGATTTCTTGAAAAAACTGTGGGGTGGGGAAATTGTATAGAAGTATAGTGTTGAATAAACGCCATGATAAAACGTGTAAAAAAATAAAACTATGATTGACGAATTGATAAAAACCATCAGATATGCGATGGAGGATCTAGGAGACGAAGATATCCTAAACTATATCGACGAGCATGAGTTGACTGCAGAGACTCCTTTTGATGAGAATGGTCTGAATTTCGATGAGATGTGTGCCATTGAGCTTATGACTGCGATATCCCAGGATCTGCGTATCGAAATCAAGGACGACGTGGAATTTATGGACATTCTTCTCTACGGCACGATCGGTGAGGCTGCCGACTATTTGAAGGAGTGCTGATTGAAATTGTAGAAATTTTATTTTGTAATCTTGTAGAGACGCACGGCCGTGCGTCTCTATTTTTTTGATGACTCAATTGTGCTGATATGTGCGTGATTTGGATTTGTAGAGACGCACGACTGTGCGTCTCTACAATAATAAAACAAAAAAGGAGAACATTTCTGCTCTCCTTTGGTGCGGATGACGGGACTCGAACCCACACGTCGCAAGACACTAGATCCTAAGTCTAGCGCGGCTACCAATTACGCCACATCCGCATTTGCGATTGCAAAGGTATAGCCATTTCGTGCGTTCTCCAAATGTTTTGCTGACTTTTTTTGAAAAATGTTCGTTGCTGTTTGAAATTCAATAAAATAAGAAGTTGCTTAAATTTAATGGATTTGTCCTATTTTATGACGGATATTTCCATCTTTTCCCGTCTGAAAGACGCTACCGAGCAAAGCGAGAGTAACCCGTAACGAAGTTTCGGGATGAAGTGACAATAATACAAATACTTTGCCTGAAAGGCAATACAATAAGTACGGCATTCTCGTCTCTTTTTCTCATAAAAAGGCGAAGCCTTTCTCTGTAAACTTTATGTCTCTGTGGTTTTATTAAATTGTGCTCGCCTACGGCTCGCACGTGGGGAGAGGTTAGGACGTTCCGTCCTTAACAATCCTCATTTATGACACTCCAACTACCAATTTTCTCCTATTTTTATTTCGTCGAATTGACGTTAATATTACTAGATATGTTATCTTATCTCAAACATATCTGCGTCTTTCCAAACCGGAAATTTTCTGCGGAATTTTTCCAATGCCTCTTTGTCGAATTCAGCTATGATGATTTTCTCTTCGTTGTCTGCTGTGGTGAGCGTTTTGCCTTTGAAATCAAAGATGGTGCTCTGCCCGTTGTACTCCAGACATAGATTGTCCACTCCGATACGGTTGGCTCCACATACGTAGGCTTGGTTTTCGATTGCTCTTGCCTTCAACAGTGTCAGCCAACTGTCGATGCGGACCGTTGGCCAGTTTGCCACATTGATCAGGATGTCGTAGCTGTTTTCTGTGTTGCGCATCCACACTGGGAATCTGACGTCGTAACAGACGCTTAGATTGATGTTCCAACCTTTGTAACTGACAATAGTTTGCTTTTCTCCTCCTGAAAAGGCTTCACGCTCCATGCCGATGGAGAAGAGATGCTTCTTGTCGTAGTGGCTCACATCCCCGTCTTCAGTGACAAAAAAACAGCGGTTGAAGACATTCCCGTCTTCTTTTATTGGCAGCGACCCGCATATCGCCATTCCGTATCTTTTTGCCAAAGACTTGATTTTCGTGAGCGACTTGCCAGCCATATCTTCAGCCAGATTATGGGCGTCTGTTGAAAATCCGACGTTGTACATCTCCGGCAAAACAAGAAGATCCAATTGGGGATTCTTCCCGTCGCCACAATATTTTTTTATTTCTTCTTCGACGCGAATGTTGTTAGCGTCGGGATTCATCCATTGGATGTCGTATTGAAATATTCCGATTCTCATATTGTTTTATTTGTCAGTTTCCGCCGATTCATAAATCATTTTCAGTTTTTCCTCCTCTTTTTCCCAACACAATTCGGTTGCCACTCTGCTGAATTTCTCGTGGTCGATCGGTTCGTCGAGCATAGAATTGATTGTATCTGCCAAAGATTTTGGAGAATAGTCGGAGATCAGTTTTCCAGTTTCGTATGTGGCGACGATTCTGTGTATTTCCGGAAAATCGGTGGCAAGAATAGGCACGTGGCATTGGATCATGTCGAACACACGGTTGGGCAGGGCATAATAGTAGCTCAGCCCTTGGTTTTTGAGCAGACAAACGCCTATCGACGCGCGTCTGGTGATGGATGCCAGTTCGGCATAGGGAATATGTCCGAGGAATATGATGCGGTCGTTGGCTTTAGTTTTCAGCTCATCATATAGGTCGCCTTTGCCTGCGACGACGAAAACCGCGTCTTCTCTGACGAAAGGCATAGCGTCGATAATCCATTCCACGCCACGCCCCACGTTGACAGCACCTTGGTAGAGTATTATCTTCTTGTCGGCGGGGATAGAGTTTATTGTTGTAGACGGGATGTCATCCAGACATTTGTAGGAAGGCATGTTGCACACCACGTTGAGGTTGACGCCATATCTGTCTTTATAATAGTCTGCGATTGATTGGCAGACGGTGTATCCATGTTTGACTTTGGGCAGGATCCAGTCTTCAATTTTAGTCCAAACTCCCTTCACAAACTTGCGGTTAGTCACCTCCGGCACCTCAGGGAAAAGTTCGTGCAGATCCACCACAAGAGGTTTGTGACGCAGTTTTGCGGCAAGATAAGTGCCGGCAAGAGCGTCGGTGTCGTTAGCCGTGAATATATCCGCGTCGGAGAAAAGGAGATGGAAGAAGAATCTGATGTTGATTTCTGCGTAGAAGAGGACCCCACGTTTGAAGAACACGTTGAGACGCTTTGTGGCATACTCTTTCTGATATGGTTTGCAAGGACGGCTTTTGCATCCCACCACCTCGACTTCATAGCCAAATTTGTGGAGCGACGTCGCCACTTTGTTGACGCGTTGGTCACTTTCAAGGTTGTTTGTGACAGTGAGTGTTATCTTTGTCATTATTATAGTCTTTCATGTATCACGCACAAAAATAATTTGTTTTTGTGTTTTTTCTCCTTCATTTTTGTATTTTCGCAAAACAAGTTGATAGATAATATGAAAAAGATATTTTCCCATATAGTAGAATTAGTCTTTCTGTTGATGTTAAGTGGCTGTTATGCAGACCAAAAGCATGACTTTGCAGGAATGCCATCGCCGCAAAACGAGCAAAAACAGAAAGGAAACAGTTTGGAGCAACCCTCTATGTCGACAAAGAAAACAACAAACAAATATGGCACTGCCGACGCGATTGCTGATCTTGCTAAGATGGGCGTGGGCGATTCTATTTTCATGCATTCCACTCGTCGGGGAAAATACTACCGTCACAAACACTATACTCTTTCGTATAGTGAGAGAGATGAGCAGGCGGAATGGGTGAGCTACGAATTGACATATGATGAGGTGACTAACACCTCAGCAAAAAAAGAGGATTATTTCAACGACGACCCGATAATAGAGACAGGTTCGGCCACATATTCTGATTATTCAGGCACCGGCTACGACCGTGGACACATGGCACCGTCGGCAGATTTCCGTTTCGACAAGACAGCTCAGATAGAGTGCTATTATATGAGCAATATGAGTCCGCAGGTCCACGCTTTCAATGCAGGACTTTGGAATGATTTGGAGAACATGACCCGTTATTGGGCGAGACTTTATGATAGGATTTATATTGTCACTGGCCCGCTTCTGACAGGAAAAGAACAGAAACTTGTGAAGAAGAAAGGCGACCGCACGATCAAGACGAGAGTGTCGATCCCGACGCATCATTTCAAGGTGGTGTTTGACTATAGCAATAAGAAACATCCAAAGATGATAGCATTCCTTATGCCTAATGAGAAAAATGTCAAGGGAAGGATAATGGATTATGCCATGACAGTAAGAGAATTGGAGAACAAAACAGGCCTGGATTTCTTTAAGAATATGCCAAGAAAGACGCAGGATTATCTGGAAACTTACGTCAAAAAGAGCGAGTGGCAGACGTATGATTAATTTTTAACTATTGATTCTTAATAGTAAGAGTAAAAAGTGCTATATTTGCCAGTATGAAATGGAATAAAGTATTTTTGATTTATATATTCATGCTCCTAGGCCTATTATTAAGCCCGGTGCATGCTGCTTATTATGGTCTTTTTGAAACGCCATCCACTACTGATTCGATGGCAGCGATGAAGGCAAGAAAGAGTGATGAAAATATCACTTGGCTTTGCAAAAAGACCAAAATCACCCATAAAATACATTTGCGTCGAAGCCGTTACAAACTGTCGAAAGAGGATCAGTCGATGCATGAATTGAGTGAGCCTGTCAATGTGATTGTGGCTTCGCCATTCAGTGTATTGCGTATGACTAAACCGATGTCTTTCAAGGACATGGGATTCCCGACAGAAGATTGGATAGACGGTGCGACGATCACGCTGACATTCAAACGCAGTGGAGCTCCTGATACTCTCTACGTCGGCATGCCGGCTCCTGAAAAACAGCGTCCTGCCCCACAAATCGTGGAAGAAAATGGCAAGAGTATGTTCCTTTGCCGAGGTGAGTGCAGAAGTTTTCGCGCGAGTGTGCCAAAGGGTCTGCCTGAATCAAATCTAATCTACAACTGGTATATCGACAATGAACTGATGACCGGACGTTACGACCGTTGGTTTGAAACTTATTCCCGTGCAAATATAGACGACGGTGAGCATATCATCTCATGTGACGTCAGAGTCGGCGAAAACGGTACTCCGTCGCCACGTGCTGAATATAAGATAGTACAGTCTACTTCCAATGAAAACTGTATGAAGAGCGTGCGTGCCGTCCCATACTGGGGTGTTGAGTGTGCAAATGAGACAGACCCGAGTGATTTCCGTTGGAATGAGACTTGTGAATGGGGTTCTTTCTCATGGATTCCTATTGAGAATTATTCCCACTTCTATCTCGAGGCTATCAACCGTAAGATTGTGGCAAAGAAAATCACTAACGATCCGGCAATCAAAAACTTCCAGTTGGTGGAGGATAGTGAGGTCGACGACGAATACAAATTCTTTGACCTTCCATTGAATGTCAAGGCATATGCGGAAGAGCCGTTTGAAGGTCAGACTATCTATTTCCGTTTTGTCGGTGATACAGTTCATTTCACGACAATCCCATACATTCGCCCTCATGTAGAGGTTAATCCTACTTATATTGATATATGTGAGAATGCATTTGATGCAGAAAAACTAGAGTTGACAGCCAAGGCGACTGGTTTTATGCCTGGCACAGCTCATTATGTGTGGATGTATAGCAAGGAGAAGGATGGAGTGTATGAAGAGTTGAAAGCACCTCATGTAAGAAATTTCGTACCGTCGCGAGCAGGATTCTACAAGGTGAAAGCAACTGATAGAGTCTATTCTTGTGAGAGTGAACCAGTAGAGGCAGGTCTGAAGACAACAGACTGCCAGCCGGTGGAGATTGTCTGCGTAGGTCAGGATTATGTGTGTAAGGGCACAACCACAATATTGAAGTCGTCGTTGGAAGGCAGCGCATACAAATATAAATGGTATGTCGGACGTATGGATGCGCAGAGCGTGGAGGAATTGCATGAGATACCAGGTGAGACTTCCGCTACTTTGCAGGCAGGGGCCAACAAAGAGGACGAGGGCTATTTCCTTGAAGTGGAGAAAGACCACCGTACGATATTGTCTTATCCGTTCCATGTGCGCAAGCTTGCCACTATCAACGGAAACGTGACACTGGATTTGCAGATGTTCCCTGCTACAGTTTGTGAGGGTAGCATCGTGAATATCAAGGCTTCTGTCCTGACAAATGTTTTTGATTTTGAATTGATCAACGGAAAGTACGACTACCATTTCTTGAAAAAATCCCTTTATGATTATGATTATCGTGAAGTCAAATATGTGAAGGGAGCAAGCTCAACGGCTATTCTTCAGGAAATCGCTTCAGCACCAGCTTCGTATAAGGTGGAGGTCATCGGCTGTAACGGTAAGTTCAGAAAGGATGAGCCTGTCGATATGGTTCCTAGAAATGACAATAGCTGTAACGCGAACGAAATATATGTGAAAGAAGACGGTAATGACGACGAAAATGACGGACGTAGTTGGGCGACGGCGTTCCAGACTCTCGACCGCGCTATCCAGGAATTGGAGGCAATGCGTTCCACTCAGACTCATGCCAACGACCATATAGAGGTGTTCCTTGCTGAACAGGTATATACACCTATGTCGGAGGAAGGATTTATTTTCCCTTCTAATGTTACAATTTATGGAGGTTATGACATTTCTCCTGTCGACGGTACGGCAAGTGGAAAAAAACGTAATCCGCGTACGCCAGCAAATCCGGAAGGAAATATGACGGTGTTCAAGGTGGAGGATCCAAATGGCAGACTGGTGTCGCTGGCAGACAAACATGATATCAAGTTCTGTGGTATTATATTTGATGGATCAAGCCTTGCCGGTGAGAGCACGTTGACAGGTAGAGCAATGAGAATAGAAAACAGCTCGGTAGTTATTGATTCATGTTTCATTAACGGATTCTATTTCAAATCGACTTCAGATAACCCAGTGACTGCGATCTCAATAGAGAAGGGAAGTGGTAAGGATCACTCCAAGGTGGAAATCAGAAACACAACAATCTCGCAGATCAAGGGAGGACAGGTTGGTGCTTGTATCTCGGTAATGGATGATTGTGAGTTGAATATCTGGAATTCTTGTTTCACCAACAACTCCTCTTTATATAAGGGAGGTGTGACGTTGCTGAGCCACAATGTGAGCCCGAAAATCAACATCTATAATTCAACATTCTACGACAATCAGTGTACATCACCTATCGGCTACTATGGACGTGTGCTGATGCGATTCGTAGGTGGAAATCCTCAAGTCAACATCTATAGCTCTACTTTGAGTGGACGTTTCTATAAGGAGGCTGGTACTCTGAAGATATACAACTCTTTGGTGGAGTGCGCAGGTCGTTGCGACGAATACGTCAACAACTATCCGGCTCAATCTAAATTCAGGGAGGCTACTAAGGATGCCAACGAAACATTGTGGGCAAAAGAGTTTTTGGCAAACTTCAAGGGCACGATTGCATCCAAATTGTCATCGCGTGGCGGTATCACGCAGGTGTTGATGCCAAGCAACAAGCTTGAGATAGTCGGTCAGGCTGGCGCTCCTCATAAGTTGACGCCTACAGACCAGCGTGGAATTCAGCGTTCTTCCATCTCTAGTACATTCGGAGCTTGTGACGCCGACTATTCAGCTGTGATTGAAATGACAGATCAGGGTTGTCCTGACCATAAGAATACAAGAGCCTCATTCAAGTCGACTATATCTGGATTGACAAATGCAATGTACCAGTGGGTCGACAACTATAATGATCTTCCAAACGAGAAGGGTAGCACAATGAAGAATGCTCCGATCGGAACATATTGGCTGGATGTGAAGGGAATTGACGCTTCCGGCAACTATGTCACTATATCAAGTAACGAGATACGTGTGTCTGATGTCTGTGAGGAGCCAGGAATATTCTATGTGAAGACGCAGGAGAAAGGTGGAAGCGATGAGTTTGCCGGCACAACTTGGGACCAGGCATTCCAATCTTTGGAGAAGGCAGTCGAGGCTGTGGCAAAATATAAAAAGGAAAACGGTGCTGACGCCGCTGCCACTATTCATATTGCTGGCGGAGAATACACATTGCAGAAAGATGCAGGATTGACTCTTGGAGATCTTCGAAATGTTAACGTCCTTGGTGGTTATGGCTCGTCTCCTATCAAAGGAGCTAAACGTGCTCACAAACGTACACCATCGGATCCTGGATTTGAGACAAGAATCCTTGCCCATAGTGAAAAGGGTAAATTCACAACATTCTCGTCTTCAAATAAAGATTGGCGTTTCGCTACTATTCACTTTGTTGGAACAGAAAACGGAATCAATCCGTTTATCACAATGAACGGAGGAGGTCTGAGATTTGACTCTTGTCTGGTGAGCGGATGTTGGTCGGAAAACAATGCTCCATTCTTGAACGTGGCGGAGACATCAAAACTGTTTGTCAATTCTTGTTATGTCTACTCAAACAAGGCACTCAACGGAGCCTTCTTGAATGTGGTGAACAAAGGAAATAAGTCTCACATAACAATATGTGGATCTACATTCTCCGACAACACTTCGGTCAAGAACGGTGGTGCTGTAATCTACACAGCTAATTCAGCTCCGACAATCAACATAGCTAACTGTACGATGTTCAACAACTCTTGTATCAACAACGCGTTTACTGGAGTTGAGACAATCAGATTGTCGAGCGGACACCCGTCGCTCAACGTCATCCACAGCACTATGTGCGGTCCGTTCTTCTTCGAACAGGGAAATGTAAAGTTCTCAAACTGTATTGTTGAGGCTGTAGGTAACGCGGATGTGAACGGCGGATACAAACAGGCCAAGACTGATCTGACAGGTGTTTCTCAACCTGTTAGCCCGTCTGATCATGAAGAGTTTAAAACATTATTCTCAAATATTAAGCTTGGTAACAGCAATACTCCTGTGTTGACACTGATAAAGGAGTTGCCAAAAGTAAATGAGACCAAAGCTTCTTGCCCAGAGTGTTCGGTCGAAACAGACCAGACAGGAGCCAAAAGAAAGTCGGATTCTGTCACTCCAGGTGCAGTGGAACAATAAAAAAACTACTTAGGACTACGATGGAAACATTGATATCAAATTTGAAGGAACAGTTGTGTGAGGCATTGTCGCTTGAGGATATCAAGCCGGAAGAGATAGGAACTGACGATCCGCTTTTCGGCGACGAAGGTATCGGTCTTGACTCTATTGATGCACTTGAAATCATACTTTTGATTGAGAAAAAGTATGGCATCAAGATTACTGATCCTAAGAAAGCGAAGGAGGCATTCACCTCTGTACGCACTATCGCACAGTTCATTTCTGACAATAAGTAAAGACGGGAAATGAAGATTCTCTGTTGTGCAAGCAGCATCGTTAGTGTGTCGGGCATAGGGGTCGGTAAATGTTTTGACGACATAGCCGACGCGGATTATTCGGCGAAGGCGCTGCAATATACCAACACTGCTGTCGATGTGCCATTGCGTGAGATCCCGTTCAGCAACGAAGATATTATACGGATGTTGGCAGACGACTATAATGTCGAGCTGCCTTCTCTTGTTTATACACGGGCCGCTTTACTCTCAATGCTTACCGTGACTGATTTATTGAAATCGGCTCCATCGGTGGAAGGAAAGAAAGTTGTTGTTGTGAATGCGACAACCGCTGGCGGCATGGATAAAAGTGAGATCTTTTATCGTGATTTTGTAGCCGACGGTGATGCCGATATCGCTTTGGTGGCCGGGCATGAGCCTGCCGATTCCACGAAACATGTTTGTGATCTTCTTAAAAGCAGAGGGGCTGATGTCGTGTGGAGCACAACAGTCAGTACGGCCTGCTCATCGTCAGCGGTGGCGGTTGGAGTTGGCATGGATATGTTGAAGTGTGGCGACGTGGATTTGGCTATCTGTATGGGAGTCGATCCATTGTGCAAATTCACTATAAACGGATTCAATTCACTCGGCATTCTAAGTAAAAATGTATGCCGACCATTTGATGCCGACAGAGACGGACTCAACCTTGGTGAGGGGGCGGCAAGTGTGATGCTGACAAAGGATGAAAATATTCCTGTGTTGTGTGAGGTGTTGAGCTGCGAAACGGCTTCCGACGCATATCACCAGACTGCCACAAGTCCGGATGCCCAAGGCCCTACACTTGCCATGAAAGCGGCACTGAAGAAGGCTGGAGTCGACGCAGATAAAATCAGCTACGTCAACGCTCATGGCACAGCTACTCCAAATAATGATGAGTCGGAATCAACAGCGATGGTCAATGTGTTTGGTGAAAAAGTGCCTCCATTCAGCTCAACGAAATTCTGGACTGGCCATACTCTTGGAGCATGTGGCGTGTTGGAATTGGCGTTGTCGGCAGAGATGTTGAAAAGGCAACAGATACTTCCGACACGTAATTTTGAAAAAGTGGAGAGGCTTATCCCCGTCTGCAAGATGGAGAAAGCTGAACTTGAATATATAATGACAAATTCATTCGGATTTGGCGGTGGCGCGACATCCATAATAATAAAGAGAGTATGAGTTGCTATATAAAAAAAGTATCCACTGTCTCTCCAATAGGAGATTTAGGAGAAAACTTGAATCTGAATACATTCGCCGCCAACACTTTCAATGCTGTAGAACCAGATTATAAGGAGGTGATTGCCAATGCCAATCTGCGAAGAAGAATGAACAGAATGCTGAAGATGGGCACGTATGCCGCGATGAAATGTCTTGCCGACACGGATGTGGATATGATGCTCACAGCAACGTCGCTCGGATCTATCTCAGACACGGAAAAGATGCTCGACACTATTTATTCGAGTGGCGAAACACTTGGCAACCCTACCGCATTCATCCAAAGTACGTTCAACACTTTGGCAGGCAATATCGCTCAGCTGAAGTCGACACATATTCCCAATGTCACTTTTGTGAATCGAGGCGAGACGGTGGCAAATGCACTCAGATATGCTCAGGTGAAACTCTCTGGCGACGCTGATAATATATTATATGTGTCGTCGGATGAGAAGACGGAATTGTCGGAAACAGTTTTGAAAAAGTTCCATTTGTCGGCAAATGGTATGTATGGAGAGGGATCGACTGCCATGATACTTTCGTCGGAGAAGACGGGAGCTTTGGCCGAAATTGTCTTTTCAAAATGTGGAATTGATGTCATGTCCGCATTGAAAGAATTGGGTATGCCAATGGAAGACGTGGAGATACTAGATTATAAGCGATGGTGTGGGGAGTATGCCACAGCTTTGGCGTTTGGTGTGGCTCTTGCAGCGCGAATGTTGGAATTCGGTATGTTTGAGGGAAAGACTCACGTCGCTATAGAACATAGATATGGACATGAGATAAGTGTGGTAGTACTGAGAAAATCATAAAAAAAGTGCAAATCTAACATGATTTGCACTTTTAAATTTACTATTGTCAGATTATTTTGTGACTGGTCTTATAGAACGACCGCTTTGATGATCTGAAATAAGTTTGATTACTCCTTTTTCTGTGTAAGAAAAAATCCATGCACTTCCAGCTGTAGAATTTCCTTCGTCAAATGTCGAAGTCCAAATACGACCCTCTGTTCCAAAGTAATACATGTCTGTTCTGAAGATGTTTCCTGCGAAAGGTAAGAATATGCTCTTTCCATTCTTTCCTACGACATCATAACCTTTTGCCTCTAAATTCAAATTGAAAGTACAGTTGTCGATCAACTCTTGAAAATCCTCTTTAGTCGGCATTCTGCAACCTTCTCCCCAAATTGCAGTGGCAGCGTCGTGTTCTGCTGTCAAAACAGAGTCTTCGCCTATAATACCAGCTTTATAAAGATCTGAGAATCTTTTGTTATATGAAGGAGCTGACTCTGTATAGAATGATTTTTTTGTAGCGATTTCACCCCAAGCATAATAATGCCCCACTGTGTCTATCGAGTCTGTCCCTAAATTTTCAGCGGCCCATTTTGTACCGCTAGGAAGACCTAAATCTACAAATAGATGCCCGTTGATAATTGTGTCTAGATGCCCGTTGATAATTGTGTCTGTCAACACCTTCTCAAATCTGAGACTGTCAACATCTTTTACAGAATACTCTACTTCTGATCCATCTTTAAGAACGACAAACAATTTAGATTCTGCCAATGTAAGCATAGCTATTGCTAAAGTGACAACCGATAGTAATATTTTTTTCATATATATATATTAGTCTTTTATGAATTTAATTTTTTTCCCTTCTGCTGAAATAATGTACATCCCCTTTGATAAAGATTCTACATTGATGCTTTCTCCTTTGCCAACAATAACTGTCTTACCGCTCATGTCGAAGATGGAAATAGATGTAGATTCTGTTGCCCCTACCAGATAAAGAGTGTGCTTTACTGGATTAGGATAAACTTGGATGTTGTCGTTAGAATTCAAATTTTCCGCTTTTGTTATGTTTGAGTCAAACTTTAAAACGTTGAAGTTTTCGACTTTTTCACCGTTGAAAGTATTTACTGTCATCAGATTAGATTCTGATACTTTGATACTCATTACATCGTCTAGTGCAAAAACAGTTGTGCTTTTGTCCGCCTTGATTCCGATCAGGGATGTGGCTTGAAGGCATGTCGTGACAAATAATGATGCCAAACAAATGACAATTTTTTTCATTTTTTGAGTTTTTGGTTAGCTCTGATAATAAAATTTTTGCAAAGGTATTTTTAAGATACTACATTTCAAAGAATATTTGTGAATTTTCTTGTATTTATGGTTGCAGATATTCACTTTTTGCTTTTATTTTGCACCGAAAACGGTATATATATGTATATATTCATTATTATATTACTTCTTCTTGCTTTTTTGGTTTGGTCTGCCGCCGACATATCATCGGGGATTTATGTAAAAACATTTTGTGGAATCAAGAATTGTGATGAAAAAGTAGTATCTTTGACGTTTGATGATGGTCCTGAATCGGGCACTACAGAAAAAGTGTTGGAAATTCTGAAAAGGTATGATGCCAAGGCAACTTTTTTCTGTATTGGAAAGAAAATTGAGCCAAATTGTGAGGTTTTTAAACAAATTATAACATTTGGCCACACATTAGGCAATCATTCTTTTCGTCACAACGATAATTTTTCCCTACTTTTGCCCTCGAGGATGAGAGAAGAGATAGAGCAATGTCAGGCGGAAATCAAGAAATATGCCGGATATGAGCCACGATTTTTCCGTCCACCGTTGGGAGTCACCAACCCGATGCTGGCGATCGCGTTGAGAAAGTTCAAGTTTGATGTCATCGGATGGAATGTGAGGCCATTCGACACGTCAGCGAAGGATGCGGAAGAGGTCAGCCGACGGGTGATTTCCAAAATTAAGCCAGGGGCGGTGGTGTTGCTTCACGACAGAATGCCGCACACACCGAAGGCTTTGGAAACAATTTTAGAATGGCTATACGCCAATGGATATAGAGTTGTACCGTTGGAGGAGATGATGAGTCGTCTGAAGTAAAAAGAGAAAAAGGGCAATTAAAAAAATAGAAAAACATGAAGAATTTATTTAAGAATATCACAGTTGGCGTTATCGCCATGATGATGTCGGTAGGATCTGTGTTTGCAGAGGTTCCTGCCGGTTACAAGGCTTCTTCTTCAATGGAGAAGTTCAAAAACGACATGCTATCATCGGCAAAGTCGATGACAACAATGAAAAGTGATTTTGTCCAGATCAAGCATATCTCTGGAATGACGAAGGATATCGAGTCGACGGGAGAATTCTGTTTCAAGAAGGAAGACAAACTTTCTTTGGAGTACAAGAAGCCGATGCCTTCACAGATTGTGATGAATGGCTCTAAAATCAAGATGGTGAGTGGTGGCCGTTCTACAGTGATGGATGGAAACTCAAATCCGGCGATCGCAAACTTGAAGAGCATGATGTCGTCTTGCTTGTCGGGTCAGCTTCCTACAAACTCTGACAATATCAAGCTTGATTTGTATGAGAATGATACTCAGTATCTTGTGTATGTCACACCGAAGGCAGGTAGCAACCTCGCTAAGCGTGCCGAACACATGGAGGTCGTAGTGACAAAGGCTGACTACACAATCGTAAGTTTCAAGATGGTTGAGAAACCAAAGGGCACCAAAGGCAGTGATTACATGCAGTTTACATTCAGTAACATGAAGCGTAACATTGCAATTGATGACTCAGTTTTTAAAGTACAGTAAGGTACGGTGATAAAAAGAGTTCAAAAGTATTTTTTATGTGTTTGTGCGTGCATCCTCTCTCTAAGCGGATGCTCGGACAAACACTTTTCTGCTATGCAGACAGCAGGGTCGGGTGTATACGACCGTAATGAGCTTTATCCACTTTTGACCAAAAGCGGAGAGAGTGTCATGTATAATATGACCTTGACTTATAAAGAGTTGAGCATGAATGGATTCATGGTGGCGACGATGGAGGAAAACGAGAGTATTCACGTCGTGTGCACCGCTTTTATGGGAATGACGTTGTTCGACTTCACTATCAAAGACCGTGGGTTTGATGTCAATTCCTGTATGGAGCAGCTCGACCGTCCTATAATCAAAAATATATTGAGAAAAGACCTTGTTACGTTGTTTACACGCAACGTCAACTCAACGTTCAAAGCAAAAAGATATAGGGAACCGGCTAAGACAAAACTTGGCTACAAGATTCGTACGGCAACAGGAAAGGCTCGCTATGTGATTGACAATGATACACGGAGACTCAATCATGTAAGTTTGTCTGGAGGTCCGTTACGAGCAGAGTTCTCTTATTCGGATGAGGCAATCCTCATTTCTCATCCTCGTTTAGGATTGGAAATTACACTATATCAGTAAAATACAGTCTATGCGATATTGTGCTGTAATCCCAATATACAATAATTACAAGACAATCAGTGAGGTCGCAAAATCTGTGACGCAGTTTGTTGAGAGAGTCTATGTGGTGGATGATGGCAGTGATGATGAGACTAAGTCCGTTTTGGCTGATTTGAGTAGTCAGGTCGACGGAATAAAGACAATTACTTTGCCTGTGAACAGTGGCAAAGGAAAAGCATTGACCGCTGGTTTTGCTGCTGCTTATGCGGATGGTTACGAGTATGCAGTGGCATTAGATGCTGATGGTCAGCATTTTGCGGAAGATATTCCAGTGCTAGTTTCGAAAGTTTCAGAAGAAAGACCGACACTTGTTTGTGGTGTGAGGAATATCACTACGCAGGAGAACATGCCGTCGAAAAATACCTTTGCAAACAAATTCTCAAATTTCTGGTTTAAGGTGGAGACGGGAAGAGAACTCCCCGACACACAGTGCGGATTCCGCGTCTACCCATTGAAGGAAATAGCTAAAAGACATATCTTTTCTAGCCGTTATGAGGCAGAATTGGAGATGCTTGTGAGATTATGTTGGGCAGATGTGGAAATTCAGACAGCTCCTATAAAAGTGTATTATGCTCCTGAAGGCGAGCGAGTGACTCATTTCCGTCCGTTTGCCGATTTTTCCAGAATATCAGTCATGAACACAGTGTTGTGTCTAGGAGCGTTGTTCTACTATTGGCCCAAAAAAATATTTAGATATGTATGCGGAAAATAATCAAGATATCGGTCAGGAAAAGGCTTCCAAACTGACATGGAAGCAGAAACTGAAGAATTTCCTCACGTCGGATTTTAAGATCAAGCATGAGAGCAACGAAAAAGTGGCGGCAGCGGTGGCTGTCGGAGTGCTTGTCGGAATACTCCCGATATGGGGTTTCCAGATGATGGTTGGGGTGGCGATAGCACAGTTTTTCGGGCTTAACAGATTGGTGGTTTTAGCAACGTCTAACATATCTCTGCCACCTATGATTGTCGGAGTGCTGTATGGCTCATATTTGTGTGGATGCTTGGTTTTCAATGATGTACCAGAGGCTTCTATGGATAATATTTCTCTGGATATGATGCTATCGAGTGGAAAGTGTTATTTTGTTGGAGCGATAATATTAGCAATAATTTCTGCCGCTATTGCGTACATTATAAGTTTTTTATTACTACATTTGCTACGAAGAAAAACACAACAACAATGATATTTCCAGAATTTCTGCAACAAGGTGATTTGATCACTATTGTGTCTCCAAGCGGAGCAATAGACGGCGAAGTGCTTGAGCAGGCTGCCGCTGCCATTCGTCGGTTGGGCTACTCTGTAAAGATTGCGGAGCATGCCAAAGGTAAACATCATCGTTTTTCGGCGACGGACGAGGAGCGTCTTGCAGACCTTCAGTCGGCTCTTGATGATCCTCATACACGTGTGATCCTATGCGGACGTGGCGGATATGGCTTGACGCGTATTGTCGACCGTTTGGATTTCTCTAAGTTTATTGAGAATCCTAAGTTTGTTGTGGGATTCAGCGACATCACAGCTCTACATGCTGCATTGCTTACCAAGGCAAAATGCTGTTCTGTCCACGGACAGATGGCGAAAGCTTTCGTAGGTTATGATGCGACATTGGACAAGAAAGATGCTGAAAATCCAGAGGTTGCGGAATCAGTGGAAGAATTGTTGAATATTTTGACGGGAGTCCGTCGTCGCCAGACATATTTCTCTTACAACCAGCGCAGTCGTGTGGCAAGAGACAAGGTCAAAGGAAGATTGTTTGGCGGAAACTTGAGTCTGATCTACGCTCTTCGTGGCACGGATCTTGATATTACAAAACAAAGTGGAATCCTGTATATAGAAGACATTGGTGAGAGAATGTATTCGATCGACCGTATGATGCAGAACCTGCGTATGAGTGGAGTGTTCGGACGCATCAAAGGTTTGATTGTCGGCAAGTTTACAGACACCGATATCGACAGCTCTTTCGGTAGTATAGAAGACCTGATCTTCAATGTGACAAAGGGTTATGATTTCCCAATCCTGTTTGACATCCCGTTTGGCCACGTCGACAGAAACCTTCCGATTATAAATGGTTCTGTGGCGACGATTGCAGCCAATGCATTGACATTCAAAACAAAGAAATAATATATAATAAACAATATTTGTAGGGGTAGATCTCGTGTCTGCCCCTATTTTTTTTGCTACAGATGTATTAACAATTACAAATTAACCATGACACGCGTGGACGTGCGTCTCTACGTGAAGGTCGATTTGACAGATGTGCGGATGTCCAACAATTACGAATTATTTTTTGCTCTCAATAATATTATTGATCTGGACAAAATATTCATCTCTTTTCAGATTCACCTCGTTGCGGGCCTCTTTTATGGCATCAATACAATTATTGAAAGCATCTTTACATTCTTCCCAATAACGGTTTCTTTCTCCTGTATCATCATTGGAAATGTTCATTCCGCTTAGAGCGACCTCCACTTGCGACACCTGGTCGTAAGCCTTACGCATATTTGCGGATGCTTCAAACATATCCTTCAGCTGGTTTTTCAGCTTTGTAAGATAAGATGCGGCTCTTTGTGTGTTGCAGCCTTTGTCGTTTGTGGCGGCTTCTTTGGCCTGGTCTAGTTCTGTGCGGGCCTCTTTCAACGTATTCATTAAGGTGACGGAAATATTTTCAGAATACTGTTGGTACGCTCTGTATTTCTTTACCATTTTGACAAACTGCTCCTGAGCGTTCTGTGTGGTGAAGTAGACGGTGTTTTCTCCGAATGTGGCAGAATATTTTTGCTCAGTCGATTGAGCAACTGCAGTTTCTGCCTCAGCAGCATAGCTTATCTGGCCGCATGCACAGCCAATAAATATGAATAATTGAAGTAGTCGTAGTTTCATGAATGAATGGTTTTATACTTTTAGCCCAAAGATATAAAATCAATTTGAATATTTTGACGGATTCGTGTTTTTTGCACGATAGTATTGGATAAAATGTAGAGGCAGATCGTTCCCCTTTGTTTCAATGAGTTCGCCTACGGCTCGCACTTGAGGTGAGATTAGGGCGTTCCGACCTTAATAATCCTAATTTTTATTGCAGGTAAACTATCGGCTAAATATTTTATTAAGCTCAAATCGCTTATAAATATCCCTACAAATTGATGTTCTTACAACTTATTCCAATAAAATATAGTATTTTTGCGTCTGAGAATACATTATAGAATATGAGTAAATTTTCAGTCATAATTCCCGTCTACAATCGTCCCGATGAGGTGGTTGAACTGTTGGAGTCGCTCACCAGGCAGACTGCTCAGTGTGATGTTGAGGTGATTATTGTGGAGGATGGATCAAAGAAGAGATGCGAAAACGAGGTGGCTGCTTTTGCCGACCGTCTAAATATCGTTTACCATTATCAGGATAATACTGGTCCGGGTGGAGCTCGTAACACTGGTGCCAAACTGGCTACTGGCGAGTATCTTATTTTCTTTGATTCCGACGCGATTCTCCCAGACACATATTTTGAGAGCCTTATCGCTCACTTGGAGAAGGAGCCGCTCGACTGTTTTGGAGGCCCCGACCGTGAACATGAGGATTTCACACCTATTCAGAAGGCAATCTCGTATTCGATGACTTCCATTTTGACGACGGGAGGTATACGTGGCGGAAAAAAGAAAATGGATAAGTTTTACCCACGCAGTTTCAACCTTGGTGTCCGCCGCAGCGTCTTTGATAATATCAACGGTTATGCCGACATGCGTTATGGTGAAGACGTGGATTTCAGCATGAGGGTGGTGGAGAGCGGATGCACCGTCGGACTCGTGCCTGACGCTTATGTCTTCCATAAACGTCGCAACACATTCAAGTCGTTCTTCAAGCAGGTGTTCTGTTCGGGCACCGCACGTATCGCGCTTGCCGAGCGACACAAAGGGGCAATGAAGCTGGTCCACATGCTTCCTGCCGCTTTCACATTGGCTGTGCCATTCAGCATTCTTCTAGGCATCTTCGTCTGGTGGGGATTCGCGCTTGTGGTGCCATGTTATCTTGCGTTGATTTTCCTTCATTCGTTGGCGACGACGAAATCTCTTCATGTGGCAGTGCTCAGCATCGGAACAAGTTTCATCCAGCTTTTCGGCTATGGCTGCGGTTTCCTTACCGCATTTTGGAAGAAAAAAGTGTTGGGACAGAAACGTTATGTGCCGTTCACAAAAACATTTTATGAATAATTTTGGGTCTGACCATCAGAAAGTCAATTAAATTATTATTTTTGTGAATAATATTAAGATGACATTAAATTGTATGTTTATGAAGGGATTTTTTAGGACTTTGGCATTTGCTGCCGTAGCATCTGTTGCTACCGTTTCGGTCTCCTCTTGTTGTAGAGAGGATGATGAAGATGAAAAAAACAATAAAAAGGATGTTTTCATTTTGGATCCAACACGTGAGTCTGGTGGTCCTGTGGATCAGATGTCGGGTGCTAAATCTGATCAGTTTTATAAAGGATTGACCAACAATTCACCTGAGTCTACTATAGTCATCGACACTCGTAAGAAAAGTGAGTATGATGCAGGTCATGTGGTGAGGGCAATTTCTATTCCTCTTGAGACAGACGCAGCCTACTATTATGACGATGAATTCATCTATAAGGAGGTGGAGCGACTTGATCCTAACCACTCTAAATTCATCCTTCTCACTGATAATGGTGCAGATGCTATGATGCTTCATGTTGCCGGAAGAATCTCTGCAATGGGTTGGGGTAAACAGAAAGTTTATCTTCTGATGGATAAAACTTCTGATTTCTTGAAGAAATATCCTGATGTAAAGGAATAAAAACAGACTGACACTGATGAATGTGGCGGGAAAAATATTAAAGATAACATTGGCAACGGTGGGAATAATCCTGCTGTTGCTTTTGTTGTTATGCGGCCTGCTCACAATCCCGTCCGTACAGACTTCAATCACTCAGAAAGTGACCGATGAACTCAAATCTCGGTTTGGTGTCGACATCTCTGTTGGCTACGTCGGCATTAATTTCAAAGGAAATGTGGTGATGGAGGATCTATATCTTCCCGACTGCAATAAAGATACTCTTGCTTATATAAAAAGATTGGAGGCAGGATTCAATCCTGCGACCGTCTGGTCGGACTCCAAACTAACCCTGTCGAAGGTGGATCTCGACAGTTTTAAAATCTACGTCTCAAGCAATGCTGACGTCTATAATTTTGAATATCTGATCGACGCATTCTCGTCGACAGACACAACAGAGGTTGACACGACTCCGTCGAATTTCGATATGGAGTTGTCTGATATCTCCCTCAAACGGGGAATCCTTAAATATGACATTATCGACAGTTCGTACGCCCAGCCCGGGGTGTTCGACTACAACCATATACATCTGTCTGAGGTCCTGATCTCAGGCTATCTGAAATCCATACAAACTGACAATCTACGAGCTGAAATATCCCAGCTTTCTGCGTTTGATGATCTTACCCACGTCAGAATCAACGACTTGAAAATCCTTGATTTCGCTATGCTGACGGATGGATTCTCGTCTGAACAGATCTCTCTGCAGACTCCTAAATCGTCGTTGACTCTCAATGATATAGCTTGGAAATATCCTTCTATTCTCGACAATATCGATGAAGCCGTCCATCATGGCGAGTACAATGTGGATATCGCTCCGTCGACGGTGGTGCTTTCAGAAATAGCTCCTTTCGCTCCGGTTTTGTCTGCATACAGTTCGCCAGTCAGTCTTTGTCTTGCTGCTAAAGGAAAACTTCCGATGGTGGATGTGAAGATGCTGCAGGTGGATTGCGAGGACGCTTCCATTCATGCGGTGGCGACGATGAGCGACTGCTACGACTACAAAAAATCATTTTATAACGCCGACATTCTCGTCTCTGCTGAAAATGGAGATGTCCTTACTTTGATTGACACTTCGTTGACTCATAATGAGATAGTGATGAGGCTATTCCCTTTTGCCACTAATTTGAAGGCAAATGGTAATCCCAACAGCCTGAAATTTGATTTGGGGGCAAACACTCCAGTGACCAAACTGAAAAGTGCTGGAAAACTTGTTTATGACAATCAGTCTGACGTGCTGAATATTGCGGCTTCTATTGCCACTGATACCGCAAATATCGCTAAACTTATCGGAGACACAATATGTCTGAGAGCCAAACTGGATGTCGATGCTGAACTCCGAGTGTCGGAGGCGGAGGGTCTGGTGGCACATGCGACAGGTGCGGTGCCATATCTTGCTTATGATAAGATTACAGCGACGTCGCTAAAGATAAAGGAGGCTAAATATTCGTCAGAAACCGCCACTGCCGACATCTCTTTCGACGAGCCGTTTGGTTCGGCAGAGTTGTCTGCTTCTTATATTCCGGCGGAAAAAAATATTTATCTGCTGAACGGTGGTGTGAGGGATTTCTCCCCATACAGGCTGGGAGTGGTGGATTCCACATTAAGCGGACTCTCCGTTTCTCTCAATGTGGACGGACGAACAATCATGTCGTCGCTCAACGATGCTGTGGGGCAGGTGGACATAGACTCGCTGGTTGTTAGAAATGGAAATAAGACACTGGATGTCGGAAAAATCTCCGTCTCATCCGACGACAGAGATTCGCATCGTCAGGTGCAGCTAAGATCGCGTCTGCTCGACATCTCTTTGGGTGGAAAATATGACGTGAATGCGATGGAGGCGAGCGTGGTGAATATTCTTCATCCGTATCTGCCTACGTTTTTCGACCATAGGATTAGTGAGGGAATCGACACGACAATAAGCAACAATGCCTTCGATTTGCAGATGGATGTGAAGGATATCGCGCCAGTCTGCGAGTTTTTTGATGTCCCTTTGTCGGTGACAGGAATGAGGATGTCTTTCAATATCTCCGACTCTTTGAGCAGGATGGGGGCTTTTGTGAATGCTGACAGCATAGTGTACAATGGAATTGTGGCAAAAGACATCGATTTCTCTTTCAAGCAGAAGGATAAAATGTATGTCGGAGATGTGCAGACGGTTGTGTATGCCAAGGAGATGAAGCCGATTAAGTTTGACCTCTCTACGGAGTTGGAGAACGATGTGGCTCTGACCAATTTTATGTATGATAATTTCGACGAGGAGCAGAAGATAGAGGGGGATATCAAAGCTTTGCTGACGTTCCCGAAAGATTCCATCACTAAGGAGATTCTGCTGAAGACGTTCTTCATGCCGAGCGACCTTCTGCTTCGCGACCTGCTTATCGGTTTTGAGCCGTCGGTGGTCACGACAAGGCAGGATGGCTATACGAAAATCGACCATTTCGGCCTGACGGAGGATTCCCGCCAGATTCTTCTTATAGACGGAGCAGTAGGCAAGAGTGTGGACGACTCGTTGAAAATATCTTTCGACAGTATGTCAATATCGAGTGTGATCTCCAAATTGCGAATGGGATTCCCGTTCTCTGGATTCATCACTGGAGACGTTATGGCAAAGGGAGTGATGGGCGACATGCCACGGTTTGGCACCAAAAACCTCAGAGTGGATTCGCTTGCCGTGGATTCTGTGTGGGTGGGCGACGTGAGTTTGCGATGCGGATGGAGCCCGGAAAGAAAGGCTGTCGGCACGAAGATCACCATTTATAGAGACTCCGCAGAGGTGGCTACTGCAGGAGGAATCGTCTCTCCTGGCACAGACTCGTTGAGGCTGAGGTTTAATGTCAAGGAATTCCCGTTGGCCACGGCTCAGATGATGCTTGATGATTATCTCGACAAGTTGACGGGAACGATCTCGTCCAAGATTGATGTCACAGGCAAAATCTCGGAACCTGAGGTGAAGGGATATATCTATCTCGACAAAGTGTTGGCGAGGGTGAAGGCAAACAATGCTTCGTACAGGGTGACGGACAGTATTCTTTTTACTCCGACGAGTATGATTATCAAGGATGCGAAGATAGTCGACGACTACGGTCGAGTGGCTAAGCTGGAGTGTAATGTCCAGCATAACAATTTTAAGAATCCGAAGTATCTGGCAACGTTGACCCTTAACGACTTCATTCTGCTGAATAATCCTAAGAACAAGGATGAGATGGTGTATGGAAAACTTACGGCTGACGGTAAAATACGTGTGGCGGGCGATGCTGACGGAGCGTCGATTCGAGGAAATGTGTCGACGGGGGAGAGCGCTGTGATGACGGTGGTGTTGCCGGAGAGTGCGTCGTCTGCAACCCAATACTCCACTATAGTCTTTGTGTCGCATGAGGATACTATGGAGATGAAGAAAAAGTATGACGAGACGAAGTTTAATATAGACGCCAGTGTGGATCTGAAGGTGACAGACAACACAGAGATGTCTGTTGTGCTGTCGCGCACGTCTGGAGACAAGTGTACGCTGAAAGGAGGGGGAAACATTCGCGTCGAATACACGACCACATCGGATGAGTTCAAACTATATGGCGACTACATTATAGAGGAGGGACAACTGAAGATGAAGATATCGAGTCTTCCGCAGAAAACATTTGCGATAGAGAAGGGCGGAACGGTCAATGTGGGCGGACGACTTGAGACACTTAAATTCGACCTCTCTGCACTTTATACCACTCGTGCAGATCTCGCCACACTCGATGAAGCCTTCTCCAACGACCCGACTCTGACAAGCACACGCCAGACCGTAGGGGCGCGTCTTGGCATCAACGGCACAATGGACAAGTTTAACCTGTCATACGATATCACGTTGCCGAATGCAGGAGACGATCTCAACCAGCGTCTACAGGGAATAATCAATACCGACGACTTGAAGATCAAGGAGTTTGCCTACATACTTGGATTTGGCACATTCTATCCAGTAGGGTCGACGCCGTCTGGCAACGTCGGTTCAAGTATGCTCACGTCGATTGTCTCTTCAAGTATTTCGAATGGAATGAACACGCTTTTTGGCGATGTGCTCGGAAGCAGCTGGACGATAGGCGCGGATATGTCGTCTGCCCAGTCTGATGGCAGTGATATGGAGATGAGCCTTTCCCTTTCACGCTCCTTCTTCAACGACCGCCTGATATTCAGCACAGATTTTGGATATCAGAACAACTCAAACACTAATGCTGATGATGAGCTGACAAAAAACTTCGATCTGGAGTATAAGCTAAACAAGAGCGGCACATTGCGTTTGAAGGGATATCGCCACACCAACACAGATTTTTACCGCTCAGGAACGAACACTGAAGGCCTTGGTTTTGTGATTACGAAGGAGGGATACACGTTCAAGGATTTGCTGAAGAGGAATAAGAAATAATAATGTTGTTGAATTATTAATGCTTAATAATATGAGACTGACGAAAAAAATTATGTATTTGGCAATTACGTCGTTGCCGTTGGTCATGAGCAGTTGTCCAGAGGATGATTGTCCTAATGCCTATGTGGTGAAGATAAAAAAAGATTGCTCTGGCAAGGTCCTGATAGAGAAGTTTTACAAATATGATTATAGCGACACTTTCTCTAATGATGCAAGAAAAGACTCTTTTTATAGTTATATACGAGAAGATGATTTGGAGAGAATAACAGGAAATTATTATAAGTTAGACCACTTTTCTCGAGAATTTAGTAATATCATGTGCACTTCAATCAATTATGAAGATTGGAACGACTCGTTGATGAAATCCATTTCCGACTACGTGATCGACACAGATCCATTCGACGAAGTGTATGCGTATTATGAGGATTATAGCAAACATGCCCTGATGAGAATCATCAACCAGAATAAGCTAAAAGATTTTGAAAGACTGAAGTAGGCAGGGTGAGACAGTATCCTTTGATTTCCTGTCATTACGTCCACAAGCAATTTGTCTGTCATATAATTATGACAAAGTGCCAATAAAAAAAGCAGACTCAATAATGAATCTGCCTTTTGTGTGGTACCACCAGGAATCGAACCGGGGACACAAGGATTTTCAGTCCTTTGCTCTACCAACTGAGCTATGGCACCATTTATATGTCTTAACAAAATAAGTGCCCCGAACGGGACTTGAACCCGTACAATCGCAATGATTACAGGATTTTAAGTCCTGCGTGTCTACCAATTCCACCATCAGGGCATCATCTTGTAGATGAGCGGAAAACGGGACTCGAACCCGCGACCCCGACCTTGGCAAGGTCGTGCTCTACCAACTGAGCTATTTCCGCAGTATGTTAAAGAACGCTGTTCCTTTTTTGCGAGTGCAAAGGTAGTCTAATTTTTGTTTCTCACAAACTTTTATAGAGGTTTTTTGCCCGCCTTTCTTCCTTTTTTTTGCAAAATGCTGATTTTTCCACACTTTTCTATTATTTTTGCAGATAATTATAATCCTTGTTTTATATTTGCCTATAAAACTAATCGGTAATGGACATGAGTACTGAAAAAGATAAACCTATGAATCCAGACAAACAAAAGAAAATTGACTACCGTTATATACGGATGGCTAGAATATGGGCGGAAAACTCATATTGCAAACGTCGTCAGGTGGGTGCTCTTCTCGTGAAAGACAAAACTATCATCTCTGATGGATATAATGGTACTCCTTCTGGGTTCCCTAATGTCTGTGAGGATGACAACGATACTACTTTCCCTTACGTGCTCCACGCTGAGGCTAACGCAATCGCCAAAGTTGCCCAAAGCAACAACAGCAGCGACGGTGCTACTCTCTATGTCACTGCGTCGCCTTGCATCGAATGTGCCAAACTGATTATCCAGGCCGGAATCAAACGTGTCGTTTATTCGGAAAAGTACCGTCTCACCGATGGTATCGACCTTTTGGAGCGTGCCGGTGTGAAAGTGGAATTCCTCAATGAGCAGGATTATAAAAATGAATAACCTAACAATAATATGAACGATAAACTGAAACAGGCTATCCTGCCTGTCATACTTGGTGTCTTCACTGCGGCAGCTTTCATCCTTGGCACTAAATTCGGAGAAAACCGTGTGCTCACGGAAGAGGGTATTATGCAGTCCCCACGTAAAATGTTTGAGGGTGAGGACGATGTGATCGCGGCTAGGAAGATGTCTGATGTCCTTCACTACGTGTCACGTATGTATGTCGACACTGTCAACATGTCGGAACTTATCGACCGTGTGATCCCTCAGCTTACTGAGACGCTCGATCCTCACACTGCCTATATCAAGGCTGAGGATCTCCAGATCACAAATGATGAGCTTGCAAGCAGTTTCTTCGGCATCGGTGTGCAGTTCAACCTTCGCAATGATACTGTCAATGTGGTGCAGGTGATCTCTGGCGGACCATCTGAAAAGGCCGGCCTTCGTGCAGGTGATAAGATCATCGCTGTCGACGACAGTGCTTTCGTCGGCCCTAAATTGAATAATGAGGTCGTTGTGAAGACGTTGCGCGGTCCGAAAGACACTCACGTCAAACTTGGCATCAAGCGTGCTGGCGTGGCTGAGACTCTCAGCTATGAGGTGATCCGTGGAGAGGTGGCACAGGAGACTGTCGACGCTTTCTATATGGCTGACGATCAGACGGGTTATGTCAAGGTGGATCGTTTCGGAGAAAAGACTCATGCGGAGTTTTATGAGGCTCTGCTTACTCTTCAGGCTGAGGGAGCAAGACGTTTCATTGTCGACTTGCGTAACAATGGAGGCGGATTCCTTCCTGTGGCAGGCGAGATGCTCAACTTCCTTCTTGACGAGGGCGACACTATCGTCTACACTTGTGGACGTGGCGAGACACGTGCAAACGCTGGCGAGGTGCTGATGTCGAGAGGTGCTCCGGTCATTTCCGCTCCGATTGTGGTGCTTATCAATGAGAATTCGGCTTCTGCAAGTGAGATCTTCGCCGGTGCTATCCAGGACAACGACAGGGGTGTCATCGTGGGAAGCCGTTCATTCGGCAAGGGACTTGTGCAGCAGCAGATCCCTATCTCAGGTGGAGCGGCATTGCGTCTTACTATAGCAAGATACTACACTCCTTCGGGAAGATGTGTACAGAAATATTATGGTCAGGACTATGATTATCGCGCGGAGACGGCGATGCGCTATGAGCACGGTGAAATGACCAATGTCGACAGCATGAAAAAGGCTGCGGAGAAGGACAGTATGGTCTACAAAACTTGCAAACTTGGCCGCACCGTCTACGGAGGCGGAGGAATTATGCCGGATATCTTTGTGCCGCTCGACACTAATATGTCGCCATTCGCAAGAAAAGTGCTTTTGAGCGATTTGGTGTATGAGTTCTCATTTAAATATGCAGAAAATCATCCGTCGGAGATAGAGGCATATAAGAAGAATGGTGATTATAAGATGACATACAAGAATCTGATGCACGACAGTGTCTATCGTGAATTCCTTGCCTACGCAAAGAAGGAAAAGAATTTCGTTCCTTCTTATGGAGACGTGCATGAGCCAGCATTTGGTGTTATGCCAGACACTCAGCGTAAGATCATGCGTCTGCTTGTCGCATATCTGATTCGTTCGATCCACGGATCCGACGACCATCACCAGCGTCCGTTCTATTGGGCGTATAATTTGGAGGACGATGCATTCCGTGAAGCTTTGAAAGCATTCACAAGCAAAGAGATGAAAGAGATTTTGGAGAGATAAAAATGGAGACGGTGGAGAAAAATTCCGCAAAAGCATGGGTTTTGGCGGCACGTCCGAAGACATTGGCAGCGGCAGTCGTGCCGGTGCTTGCCGGTTCAGCATTGAGTGTATTTCTGGGCGACGGTGCGGCGTTTGATTGGCGAAAATTCACAATCTGCTTTTTATTCGCGTCGCTGATGCAGATAGCCGCAAACCTTATCAATGATCTTTTTGATTTTCTGAAGGGTAGCGACGGGAAAGACCGACTTGGTCCGGAAAGAGCGATGGCTCAGGGCTGGATCACGAAGAAGGCGATGTATGTTGGTATAGCGATTGTGGTGGGGCTGGCAGCTGTGTGCGGATTGATGATGCTTCCCATTATAGAGGAATCACAGGTGATGACGATGATAGGCGTAGGCATATTCTGCATTTTCTTTGCCTATTTCTACACCTCCGGACCATTTCCGCTCTCATACAACGGGCTAGGCGACGTCGTGGTTGTAGGATTTTTCGGAGTTGTCGCCACATGCTTCACATGCTATTGCCAGTCACCAGGTTGTTTTTCTGATCCACGATGTATAGTGGCAGGAGTGGCGACGGGATTGGCAATCAACGCATTATTGGTGGTCAACAACTACCGCGACCGAGAGACGGATGCCGCGGATGGCAAACGCACGCTGATAGTGAAGTTTGGCGAAAGATTTGGAGAACAGTTGTATTTGTGGTGTGGATTGGGAGCTGTAGTGATGATGTGCTACGTCTTCAAGGACAATCTGGCTCTTGCATTCTTTTATATACCATATATAATATTGCATTTGATGTCATACATGAAGCTGATGAGAATCAAGAGAGGCAAAGCACTCAATCAGCTGATAGGGGAGAGCTCACGCAATATGATGGTGTTTGCCATTGCGACGGTAGTGGCGATGGTGATGTAGTTGGAATTCAAAATTATAAATGCGAAATTCAAAATAAGTTTATTGTTTATCGTTATTAATGTGAATTCGACGAAGTCAAAAGATAGTTGGAGTATCATAAATGAGGATTGTTAAGGACGGAACGCCCTAATCCTTTGAACCGCAGGCGAGCTCATAAAAAACACAGAGGATAGGTGTTGTCAGAGAAAGTTTACGACTTTTTTTGAGGAAAAGAGACGGAAAATCAGTAATAAATCAGGTTGATTTATATAAAGAAATACAATCAATACAGTAATTTTTGTGAAGAAAATTAAACAACGTCTAAAAAAGTTGTAATTTTTTTTTTTTTTTTGAAATAATTTGGAGTATATTTGCGGGTGTTTTTGTAGCTATAAAAATAAAATGTAAAAAAGATATCCTTTATGGGATGATGTAAAAAACTAAAAATGAATTTAAATGAAGTTTAATTTAACGTCAATGCGAAGAATGTTTCTTTGCGTGTCCTTATTTCCTGTTCTTTCTGCTTGTCAGGATGAATTTGTCGAAGATGCTGATCTAAATCAAGAGGGAGCGGTAGCTCTATCAGATGGCACACTAAAATTAGGAAAGAAAATAACCAATCCTTATTCTTTGAAAATAATGCAACAAGCGTTTGATGAATTAGGAGGAACAAGATCTGGTGGAAATTTACAACCAACGCATCTTTATTTGAAATTTTCGCCAAAGAATGTTGAACAACTTAGGTTGTTGGAGTCGGACACATCCTTATTTTTCTACAATTACCCGCTAGATGTGGAATTAATAGGAGAAGGAGGTGATTATCACGACCCATCTCTTCCTGATTCAGTACCTACGTATCAGTATGTCTGTGCTCCTATCAACTATAAACTTCCAGATGTTGAGCATGAGGTGTTGGATGAAATTTATCTTGAAGAGGATGGGGTATCATCTTCTTTACGCTCAGCTTCTGCAATTTCTTGGGAATCCTTAGAGGAAAAAGCGTGTTTGATTGCTGGAGATACAGCCAAACCATCGGAGACAAGAGGTTCCAAGTGGTATGCTGATGGCTACTTGAAATACGAAGACACTGAGCTTGGTGTTGTTCCTTTGGTTGGAGTACAGGTTCGTATGAGATACCATATAGCAACTCATACAAATGTCACGAATGAAAATGGATACTTTAAGAGTCCGGTGAAGTTGAGAAGTGACTGTAAGTATTCTATTGAGTGGAAAAGAGGAGACAATTTCAAAATTCGCCCTGTTTCGGGATTGGCTACGGCTGATTATGTGATTCAAAACAATCATAGTAGTGTGAATAAGACTTTCTCAAAATCTGATAATGCCACACAATGGTATTATGCAAGTATCTTTAGAGGTGCAAAATTTTGTTATTATGACGATATCGCTGGACTTTCTAGACCAGAAGAAAGCCTTGAAATGAGGGCTTCAAACAGAGATGATGGTACTGCAGTAGGTGATTATTCTACTTATGGCTCTACAGAAATTCATATCTATAGGTATGATTCTAATGGACGTGAGCGTAATTCAATGCAAATATATGGTACTACAGTGCATGAGTTGGCTCACTCTATCCATTGTCGTGTGGTGGGCAAAAGTACATACCGTGATGTATCGAAATCTGTGAAAGAGGCTTGGACTGTTGGTGTGTCCAACTATTTTACCTACAACAAATACAAGCAGTTTTCTAAAACATCTTATTTTGAAATTTATTCAGGTTTAGTGGATGACCTTGTGGATAATGATACCAAAGGTTCTTGGTGGCATCCAAGTTATGTGTCTGGTTACTCGTTATTGCAGGTTCAGAATGCATTGAAAGGTGCTAAAACTTGGTCTTCTTTTAAGGCAAATATTAAGAAAATTAAAAATAATTCAACGGAAAATGGAAAAATTGATCAGCTATTTAATTACTGGTATTTTAGCGAGTAGTCTTCTATCTTCGTGCGAAAAAGATGTAGAGGATCAGGGTAATGGAAGAACAGAATCTTCTTGGAATATAAGAAATACAGGAAATGATTCGATTAATGTTGTATGGTATTCCAATGGAGGAGAAATTATGGAAAGCTCTTTCCCAGCGAATAGTGATACAGAAATAAAAGCCTATTATGGTAAAAAGCTTAGTTTAGTGTTCGATTCCATTTCGATATCTTGCAAATCGCAGATGGTGACATTTGTTCCGATTATGGTCGAGGATATAGAATATCCACAGACATTTTCTTTTCCTGTAGATGAAGCAAAGAGTACTAAACAGTCTGCTTATCTTTGTTGTTCACTTTCTGAGTCATCTTTGTCTGATATCGCAAAAGAGATGGAGACCCATGGTCAGAATGTGTGGAGAAAGAAATAATCTATGTCATTTTTGATATTGACTAATGAAACTAGAAAAGGTGTGCTTTTTAGCATGCCTTTTTTAGTGTTACTAATATTTTATGATTGTTTGTGATAGTCGATTTAAATTCATAAGTTTGTAGTAAATTTTATTTGTTTTTGATTTTTTTGTTATCAACAACAAGAGTCGCAATTTTTTATATACAAAATATGGACTACAAGAGAATTTTACTCAATATTTTAGTCGCATTACTTCCATTAGCATTGAATGCGAAGACGTCAAGAGACAGCGTTGTAGTGAATGCGGTGTTGAATACCTATTCCATCAATTTTGATAAAATCGTGCCTTTGGTGGAAGAGTATGTCAACAGCAATTCATTGTTGGTGCAAAAGAAGACACAGAACTATGAGCAGATCTATTACAATCTTGTGATGACAGAGGCTCAATACAATGATATCAAGCAACACCTGGAAGGGTGGAAGTGTGCGGTGATTGATTCAGAGGAGTCGACGACGAATATTTCTCGTGAGATAGAGAACCAGACTGTTTCAATTGAGCGGTTGAAGAGTGATATTTATGAGCTTGAGGATAAGTTATCAAAAACGAAAAACGACTCCATCGTGGAAGAGTTGGAATCCGAGCTTTATGATATGCGAGAGTCGTTGAGAAATAAAAACAGAAATTATGCTGACAATTGCGCTTCGATCGGCACCGTCAACCTCGAATTCCGTCTTATGCGAGACGAAACATCACCAAGGCAGACGAAGGTGCGATTTGTTAACATGCCAGGATTTGAGTATAGTTTCTTGATGGTAAGCAATCCGAAACCAGGATTCTCTGCAGAATACTACAATGGATATAATTTGAAGTATCTCTTCACAAGAGGCAAGACATTTGTAAATGTTGGTGTTTTTAAGGCCAAAGACGTGGCTGCCGCAGATTCCACCACGCTTACGGATGCCTTCAACATCAGTTTTGGGCAGGATTTCTATTCGCGTCATTTCGGACGAGGAGCAAGAAAATGCTTTAACATGTATTCCGGATACAATGTTGGATTCATGGCGTTCAGAGGAGAGACGACATCAACAAAGACTATATATGTAAGTCCGACGGTGGGAGTGGAGCTGTTTAAGAACCGCTTTGTGCTATGGGATTTGCGAGGCAGCTACTACCTGCCTTTCAAGCACAACTATGATTTGCGAGGCTGGCAATTCTCCACGTCGTTCAATGTGGCGTTCTAGAAAATGCTGAATTATAAATGTGAAATGCAAAATTCGTAATGAGTCCATCGATTCAGTAATTAAGTCCGAAAGCCCACAATGGAATGATGTTGGCAAATCCATATTCAATGTCATCCTTCACAACAAATCCCTTTTCTACAGATTCGATTTGTTTTTGCCCCTTCTTTTTTCCTCCTATTTCGAATGACATGTCATCTATCTTGAAATCGGTAACGGAAGAACTTATTACGGATTGCCGTACTCTCATCTGATTCATAAAGAAGGTTTCTCTTACATTTCCGATATTGGCAGTATTGGGAGTGAGTGCATATATAATATTGGTATTGTCCAAGTAGATTTTTTCTACTTTTCCTAAACCTCTGATGCCTCCTGTCTCATCACGTAATTGAGAAATCAATCCTGCCTTTTCCATATATATAAGGTATTCTGGAATATTATTTCGACTTGATCCAGTTAAGTCGGCTAATTTTTGTATTACAGGTTTGAAAGGGACACTTTCTGATATGATCATCAAAAGGTGTTTCAATTTTCTGCAGACAGAGATATTCATTTTGGCATATTGAGGAATATCAACTTCCATAGTTTGGTTGATTACTTGATATAATATCATTTTGTATTCCTTCTCGTCTTTCCCAAAAGGGTAATATCCGCGTCGCAAATAATCTTGGAAGTAGACGAGAGGATGCTGGACATTGGGAATGGCAGCTTTATTGTTAACGATATCATATAAAGAGTAAGTGGGCACATCTATGTTGTGAAACAATTTCAAATATTCTCTGAAAGAAAGACCTTGCATTTCGTACATAGGTACTCGTCTGCTTAAATCAGCGAGACCTTGGTAAATGTCAAGAATGGAAGATCCGGAAACTATTAGTTGGAGATCACTATAACTATCATATATTTGTTTCAGTTCTCGTGACCATCCTTCATATTTGTGGATTTCATCAATGATTAAATGTTTCCCTCCCAATTTCACAAATTTATCCGCTAAATCTACAAGTGAATTAGAAGAGAAATATAGATGGTCTGCAGAGACGTATAGTGTATCAGCGGTATTAAGATTCTTTTTGATGTGTTGGAGCAGCAAAGTAGATTTGCCGACACCGCGTGGCCCGATAAGACCGAAAGCTCTTCCTTCCCAATTGATATCCGCATATTTATATCGTACGAACTCATTAGGTGTTTCATCTAGTTTTCTGTTGAAAAATTCGTATAGACGTTCCATATTCTCTACTTTTTTGACAAAATTAGCTCAGTTGCACGAAAAAAATGCAGAAAACGGCAAAAACTGCACGAAAAAAATGCAAATTTCACGCAAAACTGCACAAAAAGAATGCAATTATGCTTTTTTGAATGGCTACGACGGTGGAATTTGATATGTTAGCAATTTGTTTTCTTGGTTACAAACAGCCGGTAGGTTTGAAACTTGCCCCTATATGTTGAGGCTTTTCCAAGCATCAAAATGCTGTTTTCAGTTTGTTCAATTTTTAAGACTCATATTAAATAACGTGATTCGACGAAAAGTTGGGGTGTCATAACTGAGGATTGTTCCTGTTTTCTCCGTTGGGGAGTTTTCCCGCACACACTTGTTTGTGGGTTTTTCAAGTGTATGATATTATAGATGACACTGTTTTCTGTTTGATCATTATTCCTATTGCGGGCAGATTTGAAAACCTGTTTGGTATCTGAGAGATTCGTCAGAAAGACGCTGCCGAGCAAAGCGAGAATAACCCGTGACAATGTCTCGGGAAGTGCAGCAATGCCATAAAATTTAGCATGAAAGGCAATACAATAGAAATTGCTTTAACGTCTTGTTTCCTCAAAAATGTAGATGTTCTCTTCAATCTCCATGTCTCTGTATTTATATATGCTCGCCTTCGGCTCGCATTTTGGGAGGGGGAAGGAAGGGCGTTCCGCCCTTTGGAATCCTCATTTATGACACTCCAACTATCTTTTTGATTTCGCCGAATTGACGTTAATATATATGGGTAATTAACAAATGGTGCCCCCACGTCGAGGAAAAAATCAACAAAAAGACATGCGAATTCACATTTTGCATATCTCATTTTTAATTTATTTATATGTTATGCAATATATTTTTGGATGAAAGAAAAAAGAGACGTGAAAAAACTAAGGAAAGAGAGAGAAAAACCTAAATCTTTGAAATGTTGATAAATAACGACTTTTTTTCTCGATTTTTGTTTGCCATGTAAAAATATATGACTATTTTTGCATTCTAAATGATAGAATATCAGTAAAAATTTAAAAAGTAAAAACAAAAATGCCTACTATTCAACAGTTAGTTAGAAAAGGAAGAGCTAGTCTTGAAGACAAGAGTAAGTCTCCTGCGTTGGATTCATGTCCACAGAGAAGAGGTGTTTGCATGCGTGTTTATACAACAACACCAAAGAAGCCTAACTCTGCAATGCGTAAGGTGGCGCGTGTGAGATTGACAAACCAGAAGGAGGTTAACGCCTACATCCCAGGAGAAGGCCACAACCTACAGGAGCACTCAATCGTGATGGTACGTGGCGGTCGTGTTAAGGACCTACCAGGTGTACGTTACCACATCGTTCGCGGTACATTGGATACTGCAGGAGTAAACGGACGTACTCAGAGACGTTCAAAGTATGGAGCTAAGCGTCCAAAGCCAGGACAGGCAGCACCAGCAAAGGGTAAGAAGTAATTTCGGACTTACCGACTAGCAAAATTCTTTTTAAGTAAAAAACAGAACTAAGTTTTAGTTTTACTGGTAGCGTGATGAGGGTTGAGTAAATGGCCAAGAGGGGCCGTTGAAGCGACAGAAGCAACCAAGACAAAAACGATTTAAGAAAATGAGAAAAGCAAAACCTAAAAAGAGGATCATTTTGCCAGATCCAATTTTTAACGAAGTAATGGTAACACGTTTTGTTAACCATTTGATGTACGACGGTAAGAAGAGTACAGCATTCAGTATTTTCTACTCAGCGTTGGAGAATGTTAAGAGCAAGCTTCCAAACGAGGAGAAGGAGCCACTAGAGATCTGGAAGAAGGCTCTAGAGAATGTAGCTCCACAGGTAGAGGTTAAGTCTCGCCGTGTAGGTGGTGCAACATTCCAGGTGCCAACAGAGATTCGTCCAGAGAGAAAAGAGTCTATCTCAATGAAGAACCTTATCATCTTTGCTCGTAAGAGAGCAGGCCGTTCAATGGCAGATAAGTTGGCTGCAGAGATCGCAGACGCATACAACAACCAGGGTGGAGCGTTTAAGAGAAAGGCAGATATGCACAAGATGGCTGAGGCAAACCGTGCATTCGCTCACTTCAGATTCTAATCAATCTAGTTTTAACACTTCAACAATTTAGAAAAAAATGGCAAAAGCAGATTTGCATTATACGAGAAATATCGGTATCATGGCTCACATCGATGCTGGTAAGACTACAACATCAGAGCGTATTTTGTTCTACACAGGTCTTACACACAAAATCGGTGAGGTGCACGATGGTGCAGCTACAATGGACTGGATGGTTCAGGAGCAGGAGCGTGGTATCACTATTACATCAGCTGCTACAACAACATACTGGAAGTACAACGACAAGAAGTACAAGATCAACTTGATTGATACTCCAGGACACGTTGACTTTACAGTAGAGGTAGAGCGTTCACTTCGTATCCTTGACGGTGCAGTGGCAGCTTTCTGTGCTGTAGGTGGTGTAGAGCCACAGTCTGAGACTGTATGGCGTCAGGCTGACAAGTACAATGTTCCTCGTATCTGCTACGTTAACAAGATGGACCGTTCCGGAGCAAACTTCTTCGATGTAGTTGCTCAGGTTAAGGAGGTACTAGGAGCTAACCCATGTCCTATCCAGATTCCAATCGGAGCTGAGGAGACATTCAAGGGTGTTGTCGACCTAGTAAAGATGAAGGCTATCGTTTGGCATGATGAGACAATGGGAGCTGCATACGATGTAGAGGATATCCCAGCTGATCTTGTAGACGAGGCAAACGAGTGGAGAGAGAAGATGCTTGAGGCTATCTCTGATTGCGACGACGCTATCATGGAGAAGTTCCTTGAGGGTGATCTAGACTCAATCACAGAGGATGAGATCAAGGCTGCTATCCGTAAGGGTACACTAGCCATGAAGATCTTCCCTATGGTATGTGGATCTTCATTCAAGAACAAGGGTGTGCAGACAATGCTTGACGCAGTTTGTGCGTACCTTCCAAGCCCACTTGACACTCCAGAGATCATCGGTTCTGAGGTAGGAAACGAAGAGGTTAAGATCGTTCGTCACCCAGACGAGGACGAGCCACTTTGTGCTCTTGCATTTAAGATCGCTACAGACCCATATGTAGGACGTCTTTGCTTCTTCAGAGTATACTCTGGTAAGCTAGAGGCTGGTTCATATATCTTCAACACACGTTCAGGAAAGAAGGAGCGTATCTCACGTTTGTTCCAGATGCACTCTAACCACCAGAACCCAGTTGAGGTTGTAGCCGCTGGAGATATAGGTGCAGGTGTAGGATTCAAGGATATCCGTACAGGTGATACACTATGTGGAGAGGACGAAAAGTCGCACATGGTACTTGAGTCAATCGAGTTCCCAGATCCAGTTATCGGTATCGCAGTAGAGCCTAAGTCACAGGCTGATATCGACAAGCTAGGTATCGGACTTGCAAAACTTGCAGAGGAGGACCCAACATTTACTGTAAAGACAGACGAGCAGTCAGGACAGACAGTTATCTCAGGTATGGGTGAGCTTCACCTTGATATCATCATCGACCGTCTACGTCGTGAGTTCAAGGTAGAGTGTAACCAGGGTCGTCCACAGGTTAACTACAAGGAGGCAATCACTCAGACAGTTGACCACAGAGAGGTTTACAAGAAGCAGTCAGGAGGACGTGGTAAGTTCGCTGATATCGTGGTTAAGGTTGGACCAGTTGATCCAGACTTCCAGGGTTCACTTCAGTTCGAGGATATCGTTAAGGGAGGTAACATTCCTAAGGAGTTTATCCCATCTATCCAGAAGGGCTTCCAGGCATCAATGAAGAACGGTGTGTTGGCAGGCTTCCCAGTAGACCAGTTGAAGGTAGTCGTAGTTGATGGATCATACCACCCAGTAGACTCAGACCAGTTGTCATTCGAAATCGCAGCCAACCTAGCATTCAAGGCAGCATGTGCAAAGGCACGTCCAGTATTGATGGAGCCAATCATGAAGCTAGAGGTTGTGACACCAGAGGAGAACATGGGAGATGTTATCGGCGACCTTAACAAGCGTCGTGGACAGGTAGAAGGAATGGAGACAAGCCGTTCAGGAGCTAGAATCGTGAAGGCAAAAGTTCCATTGTCAGAAATGTTCGGATACGTAACATCGTTGCGTACAATCACATCAGGTCGTGCAACTTCATCAATGGAGTTCTCACACTATGCAGAGGTATCTACAGCAATTGCAAAGCAGGTAGTAACTGAGGCAAAGGGTAGAGTAGACTTGCTATAAGAAAAACAGTGTGTCCTCAGAAATGAGGGCGCACTTTTCCAAAGAGATTAAATTATTTATTATAGATTCAAAGCGATGAGTCAAAGAATTAGAATTAAATTGAAGTCTTACGATCACAACTTGGTAGACAAGTCAGCTGAGAAAATCGTAAAGACAGTGAAGACAACGGGAGCTGTTGTAAGTGGTCCAATTCCGCTACCTACACACAAGCGTATTTTTACAGTCAACCGTTCAACATTTGTCAACAAGAAGTCGAGAGAGCAGTTCCAGCTTTCTTCATTCAAGAGATTGATTGACATCTATTGCACAACAGAGAAGACTGTAGATGCACTTATGAAGTTGGAGCTTCCAAGTGGAGTTGATGTAGAAATTAAGGTAAACTAATAGTAATCGAAAAGAAATGCCAGGATTATTAGGAAAGAAAATCGGAATGACATCCGTATTCAGTGCCGAGGGTAAGAACGTACCATGCACTGTTATCGAAGTAGGTCCTTGTGTTGTTACACAGATTAAGACTATTGAAAATGATGGTTACGCTGCATTGCAGTTGGGCTTCGACGAGAAGAAGGAGAAGAACACAAACGCAGCAGAGATGGGTCATTTCAAGAAGGCAGCAACAGCACCAATGAGACACTTGGCCGAGTTCAAAGAGTTCGATAAGGAATACAATCTAGGTGATGTAATCACTGTAGATTTGTTTGAGGACGCTCAGTTTGTAGATGTAATCGGAACATCAAAGGGTAAGGGCTTCCAGGGTGTAGTAAAGCGCCACGGATTCGGTGGAGTACAGCAGTCTACACATGGTCAGCACAACCGTCTTCGTGCTCCAGGTTCAATCGGTGCTTGTTCGTACCCAGCAAAGGTATTCAAAGGAATGCGTATGGCTGGCCGTAAGGGTGGTGAGCAAGTTACAGTTCAGAACTTGCAAGTGTTAAAGGTAATTCCTGAGAATAACATCCTTGTTTTGAAGGGTTCACTTCCAGGAGCTAAGGGTTCAATTGTAATTGTAAATAAGTAATGGAACTAAGCGTATATAACGTAAAAGGACAGGAGACAGGAAGAAAGGTCACATTGAATGATTCAATTTTCGGAATTGAGCCAAATGACCATGTTATCTACTTGGCTGTAAAGCAGTACATGGCAAACAATCGTCAGGGTACTCACAAGTCAAAGGAGAGAAGCGAGATCTCAGGAAGTACAAAGAAGTTGGGTCGTCAGAAAGGTGGCGGTGGAGCACGTCGTGGAGACATCAACTCACCAGTATTGGTAGGTGGTGCGCGCGTATTCGGACCTCAGCCAAGAGATTACTCTTTCAAGTTGAACAAGAAAGTGAAGAAATTGGCTCGTAAGTCAGCATTGGCATACAAGGCAAAAGAGAACGCTATCATTGTTGTAGAGAATTTCGATTTTGAGGCACCAAAGACAAAAGATTACGTTGCTTTTACAGAAAATTTGAAGGTTTCTGATAAGAAAAACGTTTTGGTTTTGTCAGAACCAAATAAAAATGTATCTTTGTCAGCCAAGAATCTTCAGAAGTCTCAGGTGTTGCTAACACATGAGCTAAATACATATAAGATTTTGGATGCAAAGTGTTTGCTTTTAACTGAGGCTGCTCTTGCAGAACTAGAGAATACTTTAAAGGATTAAAAGAAATGGAGATCATATTAAAGCCAATCGTAACAGAGAAGGTTACTGGTTTGCAGGATAAGTACAATCGCTACGGATTCCGCGTAGTGTTGAGTGCTACTAAGTCGCAGATTAAAGCTGCAGTAGAGGATTTGTATGGCGTTAAGGTCTTGTCAGTCAATACAATGCGTGTTGATGGCAAGAATAAGTCACGTTATACAAAAGCTGGTGTGATCGCAGGAAAGATGCCTTCATACAAGAAAGCCCTTGTAACATTGAAAGAGGGTGAAGCAATAGACTTTTATAGCAATATTTAATAAAAATGGCAGTTCGCAAATTTAAGCCCACAACACCGGGGCAGAGACACAAAGTTATTGGTGCGTTCGAGACAATTACCTCGAGCACACCAGAAAAATCTCTTGTGAAAGGCATGAGAAAGACTGGTGGACGTAACAACGTCGGTAAGATGACAATGCGTTACATCGGTGGTGGTCACAAGAGAAAGTACAGAGTAATTGATTTTAAGAGAGAGAAAGACGGTGTGCCAGCAGTAGTAAAGACAATCGAGTATGATCCAAACCGTTCGGCTCGTATCGCTCTATTGTTCTACGCTGATGGTGAGAAGCGTTACATTTTGGCTCCTGCGGGATTGCAGGTAGGTCAGAAGCTTATGTCAGGTGCTGATGCTGCGCCAGAGGTAGGTAACTCGCTTCCATTGCAGGACATTCCACTAGGTACAGTTATCCACAACTTGGAGTTGCATCCAGGACAGGGAGCTGCGCTTGTACGTTCTGCAGGTACTTTTGCTCAGTTAACATCTCGTGAAGGTAAGTATGCAATTGTAAAATTGCCTTCAGGAGAGCTTCGCAAGATTTTGTGTGCTTGCAAGGCTACAATTGGTACAGTAGGTAACTCAGACCACTCACTTGAGAGATCAGGTAAGGCAGGTCGTTCACGTTGGTTGGGACGTCGTCCTCGCACTCGTGCTGTATGTATGAACCCAGTAGATCACCCAATGGGTGGTGGAGAAGGTCGTCAGTCGGGTGGACATCCTAGATCAAGAAAGGGTCTTTTGGCTAAGGGTTACAAGACACGTTCACCAAAGAAGGCTTCTGATAAGTACATAATTGAAAGAAGAAAGAAATAATTGAAATAAAGTATTTTTATGAGTCGTTCATTAAAAAAAGGTCCATATATCAACCTTAAGCTTGAGAAGAAGGTTCTTGCCATGAACGAAAGTGGCAAGAAGTCTGTAGTCAAGACATGGGCTAGAGCTTCAATGATATCTCCGGATTTCGTCGGACATACTATTGCAGTTCACAACGGAAATAAGTTTATTCCGGTATTTGTCACAGAGAATATGGTAGGACACAAACTTGGCGAATTCTCTTTGACGCGTAACTTTAGAGGTCACGGTGGTAACAAGAAGAAGTAATCAACGTGATTAAATTTAATTAAAAGTTCGAGAAAAATGAGTTGTTCAAGAAAAAAAGTATCAGCTGATGCAAGAAAAGAGGCGAAGAAGTCCCTTTATTTTGCGAAGTTGAATGATGTTCCTACTTCTCCACGTAAGATGCGTTTGGTCGCTGATATGGTACGTGGAATGGAGGCTTTCCGCGCTTTGGGTGTCCTAAGATATTCAACTAAGGAAGCTTCTATCAAGCTAGAAAAGTTATTGCGTTCTGCTATCGCAAACTGGGAGCAGAAGAATGAAACTAAGGCTGAAATGGGCCAGCTTTACGTAAGCAACATTTACGTAGATTCAGCTCGTCAGTTGAAGAGACTTCGTCCTGCACCTCAGGGAAGAGGATACAGAATCCGCAAGCGCTCTAACCATGTGACAATTTTTGTTGATGCTATTTCTAACGATACTAACGAATAAAAGATGGGACAGAAAGTTAATCCAATAAGCAACCGTTTAGGAATTGTAAGAGGTTGGGATTCCAATTGGTATGGTGGAAAGAAGTATGGTGATACAATCCTAGAGGATTCAAAGATCCGTAAATACTTGTCTGCTCGTCTTGCTAAGGCTAGTGTTGCTAGAATTATCATAGAGAGAACTCTTAAACTTGTTACTATTACAGTCTGCACTGCTAAACCTGGCATTATCATCGGTAAGGGTGGACAGGAAGTTGATAAGTTGAAGGAGGAGTTGAAGAAGATCACAGACAAGGAGATCCAAATCAACATCTACGAGGTTAAGAGACCAGAGTTGGATGCAGTTATCGTAGCAAGCAACATTGCTCGTCAGGTAGAGGGTAAGATCGCTTACCGTCGTGCTGTAAAGCAGGCTATCGCTTCTACAATGCGCATCGGTGCAGAGGGTATCAAAGTGCTAGTTGCAGGCCGTTTGAATGGTGCTGAAATGGCTCGTTCTGAGATGTACAAGGAAGGACGTACACCACTTCACACATTCCGTGCAGATATCGACTACGCACAGGCAGAGGCGCTTACAAAGGTAGGTATTATCGGAATCAAGGTATGGATTTGCCGCGGCGAGAAGTACGGAAAGCAAGATCTTTCTCAGCAGTATGTGGCAAGCAAAGAGTCTGTACGTTCCAACAATCCTGCTGGAAAGAAGGGCGGTTTCTCTAAGAAAAGAAAACAATCTGTTTAAGAGTTAAATTAAGGAAAGATGTTACAACCTAAAAGAACTAAGTTCAGAAGACAGCAGAAAGGTCGTGCAAAGGGTATCGCACATCGTGGAGACCAATTGGCTTTTGGATCTTTTGGTATCAAGGTACTTGGTACTAAGTGGATTACAGGACGACAGATTGAGGCTGCACGTATTGCTGTCACAAGATATATGCAACGTCAAGGTCAGATTTGGATCAGAGTATTCCCTGACAAACCAATCACTAAGAAGCCTGCTGACGTACGTATGGGTAAAGGTAAGGGTAATCCTGAAGGATTCGTTGCTAGCGTGACTCCAGGAAGAATTCTTATCGAGGTTGAGGGTGTTCCATTTGAAGTTGCTAAAGAGGCATTGAGATTGGGCGCTCAGAAACTTCCAGTAACTACAAAGTTTATTGTTAGACGCGACTACGATGCGCAAAATCAAAATGCTTAATCATGAAAGTAGCAGATATTAAGAACATGTCAAGCAAGGAGCTTCAGGAGAAAATAGCTTCTGAGGAAAAGAGATTGAACCGCATGCGTCTTGACCATGCGATTACTCCATTGCAGAATCCATCTCAAATAAAGTCTCTTCGTAAGGACATCGCGCGCATGAAGACTATCTTGGGTCAGGCAGAGTCTAAATAATAATTTTAGAGTTTGAGAAAATGAGAAATTTAAGAAAAGAAAGACAAGGAGTTGTTTCAAGCAATAAGATGGACAAAACCATTACTGTTGCTATCAAGTGGAAAGAGAAACACCCTATTTACCAGAAATTCGTCAACAAGACGAAGAAATATCACGCTCACGATGAGAAGAATGAGTGTAATATTGGTGATGTTGTGAGAATCATGGAGACTCGTCCTTTGAGTAAGACAAAGAGATGGAGATTAGTATCAATCGTAGAAAGAGCTAAGTAATTATGATACAGCAAGAATCAAGATTAACTATTGCTGATAACAGCGGTGGTAAAGAGGCATTGTGTATTCGTGTACTAGGTGGCACAAAGAAAAGATATGCCACTGTAGGCGATATCATTGTAGTTACAGTGAAGAGCGTAATTCCTTCAAGTGATATGAAGAAGGGTGCCGTTTCAAAGGCTATCGTTGTTCGCACAAAGAAGGAAGTTCGTAGAGCAGATGGCTCATACATCAGATTTGATGACAATGCATGTGTATTGTTGAATGGTGCTGGTGAAATGAGAGCGAGCCGTATCTTCGGCCCAGTTGCAAGAGAGTTGCGTGCTTCTAATATGAAGATTGTGTCATTGGCTCCTGAAGTTCTATAATTAAAAAGTAGTAAGGTAATGAGTAAGTTACATATTAAGAAGGGCGACTTAGTTTACGTTCTTGCAGGTAAGGACAAAGGTAAGACAGGAAAGGTTCTTTCTGTATTGGTAGCTGCAAACCGTGCTATCGTTGAGGGAATTAACATTGTTTCAAAGAATGTTAAGCCAAGTGCAAAGAATCCTCAGGGTGGTATCGTAAAGATGGAGGCTCCAATCCATGTTTCTAATTTGAATTTGGTAGATCCTAAGTCGGGAGATACACCAAAGCCAACACGTATTGGTATCAAGGTGATCGACGGCAAGAAGGTTCGTGTCGCTAAAAAGTCAGGGGAGGTTATTAAATGAATACAGCTAGTTTAAAGCAAGATTACAAGCAGCGTATTGTCCCTGCTTTGAAGGAGAAGTTTGGTTACTCTACAGTAATGCAGGTTCCAGTTCTTGAGAAGATCGTTATCAATCAGGGTCTAGGAGAGGCAGTTGCTGATAAGAAGGTGATTGAGATCGCAATCAACGAGTTGACTGCAATCGCAGGTCAGAAGGCCGTTCAGACACTTTCTAAGAAGGATATCGCAAACTTTAAGGTAAGAAAGAAGATGCCAATCGGAGTTCGCGTCACTCTTAGAAGAGAGAGAATGTACGAGTTCTTGGAGCGCCTAATCAAGGTAGTTCTTCCTCGTATCCGTGACTTCAACGGTATCAACTCTAAGTTGGATGGTAGAGGTAACTACACTCTTGGTGTTACAGAGCAGATCATATTCCCAGAGATCAACATCGATTCAATTTCGAAGCTTATGGGTATGAACATCACTTTCGTAACAACTGCAAAGACAGACGAAGAGGGTCTTGCCTTGTTAAAGGAATTTGGTTTACCATTTAAAAAATAATTGGAATGGCAAAAGAATCAATGAAAGCACGCGAGGTAAAGCGTGCTCGCCTTTGCGCGAAGTATGCTGAGAAACGTGCTCAGTTGTTGAAGGAAGGAAAATACGACGAGTTGCAGAACCTTCCAAAGAATGCTTCGCCAGTTAGATTGCACAACAGATGCAAGTTGACAGGTAGACCTAAGGGTTACATGCGTCAGTTTGGTATCTCAAGAATTCAGTTCAGAGAGATGGCATCTGCTGGTTTGATTCCAGGTGTAAAGAAAGCAAGTTGGTAATTATTAATTTTTAATTTAAATATTGTCAGGCATTTGTCTTGATTAATTTAATTTTATTATGACTGATCCAATAGCAGATTATTTAACGAGACTGCGCAATGCTATCAATGCAAAGCATCGCGTGTTGGAGGTTCCGTCTTCTAATCTAAAGAAGGAGATCACAAAGATCTTGATGGACAAGGGTTACATTTTGAACTACAAGTTTGTAGAGGAGGGTGTAAACAGAACAATCAAGATTGCGTTGAAGTACGATGCGGTTAACAAGGTTAACGCCATCAAGAACTTGAAGAGAGTGTCAACTCCAGGTTTGCGTAAGTATGTTGGTTACAAGGACATGCCAAAGGTTCTTAACGGACTAGGTATTGCGATTGTATCTACATCGAAAGGTGTAATGACAGATAAGGAGGCTCGCGACCTTAAGGTAGGTGGTGAGGTATTGTGTTACGTTTATTAATTAGGAGGAAAGAAGATGTCAAGAATAGGAAAATTGCCTATCAGCATACCTTCAGGCGTTACTGTCTCAGTTAAGGATAACGTAGTCACAGTTAAGGGTCCTAAGGGTGAATTATCACAGTATGTAGATCCATCAATCGAGATGAAGGTTGAGGACGGACACATTACATTCGCAAGAAATTCGGAGGATGCTGAATTCCGTTCAAAGCATGGTTTGTACCGTGCACTAGTTAACAACATGGTAGTTGGTGTTTCTCAGGGTTACAAGAAGGAATTGGAGTTGGTCGGTGTAGGTTACCGTGTTTCTAACCAGGGTCAGGTTATCGAGTTCTCTCTAGGTTTTACACATGCAATTTTCTTGCAGTTGCCTGCTGAGATCAAGATCGAGACTAAGAGTGAGAAGAACCAGAATCCACTTGTTATTTTGGAGAGTTGCGACAAGCAGTTGCTAGGTCAGGTTTGTGCTAAGATTCGTTCATTCCGTAAGCCAGAGCCTTACAAGGGTAAGGGTATCAAGTTTGTTGGTGAGCAAATCAGAAGAAAGGCTGGTAAGTCTGCTGGTGCTAAGTAATTATAAATTCATGTTGTTATGACGGAAAAAAATCTAAGAAGAATCAAGATAAAGAAGAGCATCAGATCAAAGGTGTCTGGTACATCTTCAAAGCCGCGTATGACTGTCTTTAGAAGCAATAAGCAGATTTATGTTCAGGTAATCAACGACGAGACAGGTACGACTTTGGCTTCAGCGTCTTCATTGAAGATGACTGAGAAGTGTGCTAAGAAGGAGCAGGCTGCTAAAGTTGGCGAGGCTATTGCAAAGAAAGCTATCGAAGCCGGAATTTCGGAAGTGGTATTTGATAGAAACGGTTATTTGTATCACGGACGTATCAAGGAGTTGGCTGATGCAGCTCGTAATGGTGGTCTTAAATTTTAATAAACATGGTAGAAACGAAAAATGTTAAGCCTGTAAGCTCTGATGTAGAGTTGAAGGATAGACTCGTAGCTATAAACCGTGTAACTAAGGTTACCAAGGGAGGTCGTGCATTTAGTTTTGCTGCAATCGTGGTTGTAGGTAACGAGTCTGGTGTAGTAGGATATGGACTAGGTAAGGCTAGTGAGGTTACTGCTGCAATCGCAAAAGGTGTAGAGGCTGCAAAGAAGAATATTGTAAAGGTTCCTGTATTGAAGGGATCTATTCCTCACGAGCAGTCAGCTAAGTTCGGTGGTGCAGAAGTACTTTTGAGACCAGCTTCTCACGGTACAGGAGTAAAGGCAGGAGGTGCCATGCGTGCTGTATTGGAGAGTGTTGGTATTACAGACGTCTTGGCTAAGTCAAAGGGTTCGTCAAATCCACACAACCTAGTAAAGGCTACTATTAAGGCTCTTTCTGAGTTGAGAGATCCATTCACTGTGGCTCAGAACAGAGGTGTTTCAATGGAAAAGGTATTTAAAGGTTAATTCTTATGGCTACAATTAAAATTAAGCAAGTTAGAAGTAAGATTGGTTGTCCAAAGAACCAGAAGGCTACTTTGGCAGCTCTAGGTCTCAAGAAACTTAATGCAGTTGTTGAGCATGAGGATAATCCTTCCATTAGAGGAATGATCGAGGCCGTTAAACAATTAGTAGTTGTTGTCGAATAAAAAATTGTGTGTAATGGATTTAAGTAATTTAAAACCCGCTGCAGGTTCTGTTAAGACACGCAAGAGAATTGGACGTGGTCCAGGTTCAGGTCTTGGTGGAACTTCTACAAGAGGTCATAAGGGAGCAAAGTCTCGCTCTGGTTATTCAAAGAAAATTGGTTTCGAGGGTGGTCAGATGCCTTTGCAGAGACGTCTTCCTAAGTATGGAGAAATGCATGTGTGCAATCCTAAGATCTACAAGGCTATCAACTTGTCAGATATTCAGGCATTGTGTGATGCAGCTAAGATTGATGTTGTCAACAAAGAGGCTCTATTCAACGCAGGTTTGGTAGGCAAGTCTGACAACGTTAAGATTTTGGGTAATGGAACACTTTCTGCTAAAGTTAAGGTAGAGGCAGCTGCATTCTCTAAGAGTGCTGTCGCTGCTATCGAGGCTGCAGGTGGTAGTGTTGAAATCAAGAAGTAATGAAGGCAATTCAAACGATAAAAAACATTTGGAAAATCGAGGATTTGAGAAATAAGATTCTTTTCACATTTCTCTTGATTCTTGTATATCGTTTTGGATCATTTATAGTTCTTCCGGGTGTAAATCCGGAAGGACTTAACCCTTTGGAGAACCAGACGAGTGAAGGTTTGATGTCTTTGCTTAACATGTTCTCTGGAGGAGCTTTCTCTAATGCTTCGATTTTTGCACTTGGAATCATGCCTTATATCTCGGCGTCTATCGTAGTCCAGTTGCTTACAATCGCTTTGCCTTACTTCCAGAAAATCCAGAAGGACGGAGAGAGCGGACGTAAGAAGATTACGCAGTTGACGAGATATTTGACTGTTTTCATATTGTTGATACAGGGTCCATCTTATCTGATAAACCTATCAATGCAGGCTCCAGACGCAGTTCCTGGTGATTTCTTCTTCAAGATTTCTTCAGTGATTATTATGTGTGCTGGTAGTATGTTTGTGATGTGGTTGGGAGAAAGAATCACTGACAAAGGAATTGGAAATGGTATTTCTATCATTATCTTGATTGGTATCTTGGCAAGATTCCCAGAAGCAATCTTCAAGGAGTTGGTTACTGCATTTTCTGGTACATCAGGTGGTTTTATTATTCTTTTGTTGGAGTTTGTCTTCTTGTTTGTTGTCATTATGGCTTCTATCGCATTGGTTCAGGCAGTACGTCGTATTCCTGTTCAGTATGCAAAACAGACAGCTGCGATGGCCGCAAAGTCTGGTTCGGCTGCTAGCAGAATCGGTGGTGTAAGACAATATATTCCTTTGAAGGTTAATGCGGCTGGAGTAATGCCAATTATCTTTGCTCAGGCAATCATGTTTATTCCTCTTTCAGTACTTCCATTTGTTGCAAGTGATGAGACAGTTCAGACCGTCCAGAACTTCATGAATCTTAATAGCTGGCAGTACAATGTTGTGTTCGCATTCTTGATTATTGTGTTCACATATTTCTACACAGCTATCACAATTCAGCCAAATCAGATGGCAGAGGATTTGAAGAGAAATGACGGATTCATTCCAAAAGTAAAGCCTGGAGCAGATACAGCAGAGTATATTGACGACGTTATGTCGAAGATCACTCTACCTGGTGCTATATTCTTGGCAATAATTGCTGTTATGCCAGCGATTGTTTCAAGCTTGGTTGAGGTAAATCATCAGTTCGCTCAGTTCTTCGGTGGAACATCTTTGCTAATCATGGTTGGTGTAGTGCTAGATACACTACAGCAGGTAGAGGGTCATTTGTTGATGCACCACTACGATGGATTGATGGAGAATGGACCTATTAGAGGAAGAAGTGGCGTGATGGCTACTAATAATGCTGAATAAATAATAATTTATGGCAAAACAAGCAGCTATCGAGCAAGACGGTGTAATTCTTGAAGCTTTGTCGAACGCAATGTTCAAAGTGGAGCTTGAGAACGGTCACCAGTTGACAGCTCATATCTCGGGTAAGATGAGAATGCATTACATCAAAATCTTGCCAGGAGATAAGGTAAGAGTAGAAATTTCTCCTTACGATTTATCGAAAGGAAGAATAGCGTTCAGATATAAATAAAAAAACAAATGAAAGTTAAAGCTTCTCTAAAAAAACGTACTCCAGAGTGCAAAATTGTGCGTAGAAAGGGTCGTTTGTACGTAATTAACAAAAAAAATCCTAAGTTTAAGTTGCGACAGGGTTGATTTTTTTTATTTTTGCAAAAAAAATAAGATTTTATGGCAGTTAGAATTGTCGGTGTGGATCTTCCACAGAACAAAAGAGGTGAGATTGGTCTTACTTACATTTTTGGAATTGGCCGTAGTAGTGCGGCAAAAATTCTTAACGAGGCAGGTGTTGATGTAAACATCAAGGTTAAGGATTGGACAGATGACCAGGCAGCAAAAATTCGTGAGATTATTGGTGCGAACTACAAGGTAGAGGGTGATTTGCGTTCAGAGGTTCAGCTAAACATCAAGAGATTGATGGATATTGGCTGCTATCGCGGTATTCGCCATCGTCTAGGTTTGCCTTTGCGTGGTCAGAGCACTAAGAATAACGCTCGTACTAGAAAGGGTAAGAAGAAGACAGTTGCAAATAAGAAGAAAGCAACTAAGTAATTTAAGCTAAGTTAAAAATACAATGGCAAAAAAAACAGTAGCAACAAGAAAAAGGGTAGTAAAAGTTGATGCTAACGGTCAGTTGCATGTTCATAGCTCTTTTAACAACATCATCGTTACTTTGACAAACAACGAGGGTCAGGTTATCTCTTGGTCTTCAGCAGGTAAGATGGGTTTTAGAGGTTCTAAGAAGAATACTCCTTACGCAGCACAGATGGCAGCACAGGATTGTGCTAAAGTGGCATTTGACCTTGGTCTAAGAAAGGTTAAGGCATATGTTAAGGGTCCAGGTAATGGTAGAGAGTCTGCTATCAGAACTGTACACGGAGCTGGTATCGAGGTTACTGAAATCGTTGACGTAACACCACTACCACATAATGGTTGTCGACCACCTAAAAAGCGCAGAGTTTAATATTTTTTACTAATTGTTCTAATCTTTTGGTTTTGAATGATTGCAAAAAACCTCTCTGCAATCGCGGCTAGATATTAAGAGATTAGGGTACTAATTTTTAATAATAATGGCTAGATATATAGGTCCTAAAACTAGGATTTCTAGAAGATTTGGTGAAGCTATTTTCGGTCCAGATAAGGTATTGAGCAAGAGAACAAACCCTCCTGGACAGCACGGTGTAAACAGAAGAAAGAAGTCTTCTGAGTACGGTGTTCAGCTTAACGAAAAGCAGAAAGCAAAATACACTTACGGAGTGTTGGAGCGCCAGTTCCGCAACTTGTTTGACAAGGCTGCAAGAGCTAAAGGTATTACTGGTGAGATCCTTCTTCAGCTTCTTGAGTGTAGACTTGATAACATTGTGTACCGTTTGGGTATCGCCCCAACAAGATCAGCTGCTCGTCAGCTAGTGTCACACAAGCACATTGTTGTAGACGGTCAGGTAGTTAACATCCCTTCATACTCGGTTAAGCCAGGTCAGGTTATCGGTGTACGTGAGAAGGCTAAGTCTCTTGAGGTTATCGAGAATTCATTGTCTGGTTTCAATCATGCTAAGTATGCTTGGTTGGAGTGGGATAACTCTTCTATGTCAGGAAAATATCTTCATATTCCTGAGAGAGCTGACATTCCTGAGAATATCAAGGAACAGTTGATCGTCGAATTGTATTCAAAATAATAATTAACGCATGGCTATACTCGCATTTCAGAGACCGGATAAGGTTATAATGTTAGAGGCGGATAGCTTTCATGGAAAGTTTGAGTTCCGTCCGTTGGAGCCAGGTTACGGTATTACAGTAGGTAATGCTCTACGTCGTATCTTGTTGTCTTCTCTTGAAGGATTTGCAATTACTTCAATTAAGATCGCAGGTGTTGACCATGAGTTTGACGTGATTCCTGGAGTAATTGAAGATGTTACTAACATCATTCTTAATCTTAAGCAAGTTCGCTTTAAGAAGAAAGTGGATGAGTTTGAAGAGGAGAAGATTTCAATTAACGTATCTGGAACTGAGGTATTCAAGGCCGGCGACATTTCTAAGCACCTTACAGGTTTTGAGGTTTTGAACCCAGACTTTGTGATCTGTCATATTGATCCTAAAGCTTCGTTCCAAATCGATTTGAAGATTGGTAAGGGTCGTGGTTATGTCCCTGCTGACGAAAACAAGGTTAGCGGCTCTGAGATTGGTGTGATTGCTATTGACTCTATCTTTACTCCTATCAGAAACGTAAAGTATACTGTTGAGAACTATAGAGTTGAGCAAAAAACTGACTATGAGAAGTTAATTATTGAGATACAAACTGATGGTTCTATCCATCCTAAAGATGCTTTGAGAGAGGCAGCAAGAATCTTGATCTACCACTTCATGTTGTTCTCAGATGAGAAGATCACTCTTGATTCTTCTTCTGACAATGACAATGAGGAATTCGATGAAGAGGTTCTTCACATGCGCCAACTCCTAAAGACAAAGTTGGTCGATATGGACTTGTCTGTACGTGCTTTGAACTGTTTGAAGGCTGCAGACGTAGAGACTCTTGGCGAACTAGTTGTATTCAACAAGACAGATCTATTGAAGTTCCGCAACTTTGGTAAGAAGTCGTTGACTGAGCTTGATCAGTTGCTCGACAACTTGAACTTGTCATTTGGAATGGATATTTCAAAGTATAAATTAGATAAAGAATAAATCATGAGACATAATAAGAAATTCAACCACCTTGGTAGACAAAAAGCTCATAGAGACGCATTGCTTTCTAATATGGCTTGCTCTTTGATTAAAGCAAAGAGAATCAACACTACTCTAGCTAAGGCAAAAGAGTTGAGAAAGTATGTTGAGCCTCTTTTGACTAAGGCAAAGGACGATTCTACTTCTTCTCGTCGTGTTGTATTTAGCTACCTACAGGATAAGGAAGTTGTTAAGGAAATGTTCCAGGAGGTTGCTCAGAAGATCGCTAACCGTCCAGGTGGATACACTCGTATCATCAAGACTGGTTTCCGTCTAGGTGACGCTGCTGAGATGTGCTTCATCGAGCTTGTTGACTACAACGAAAACATGCTTAAGGGTGACGCTGCTAAGAAGCCTGCTAAGACTCGTCGTTCTCGTAGCAAGAAAGCTGCTGCTGAGACTACTGAGGCTGTTGAGGTCGCTTCTGAAGCTCCAGCAACTGCAGAATAATCTGAATAGATTTTTCTCAAATATAGAGAGTTGTCTGCTTATGCAGGCAACTCTTTTTTATTTCCGTTTCATATTGGAATATGAAATTTCAAAAAGAGCCAACTTTTATGGTTGCGAGATCTTGCAGAGTGATAAGCAACTTGAATGAAATACTATAAGTGGGAATGAAAGTGGAGGTCTTTTATATACTTGAAACTTGTTAAAAAATTTGTAGATTTCGTAATCTGAACAGAAATATTCAATATTTTTGTCTACAGTATAGATAAAATTGCGAAATAGTTTAATGTCCAATGAATTAATACGACAGAATATGAAAAATTTTTTGTTCGTTTTCTCGGTTTTGTTAACAATGGCTACTTGTACTGACAAACAAATAGCATCTAAAAAGGTCGTGTTTGTCAATGACCAAGAAATTTCCTATTTCCCTGCTATCGATCGTTATCTGATTAAGGAAATAGGGCACTATTATACAGAAGGTGAGCATTGTGTGCCATTTCACAATATTGTGGCTGTCGATGAACGTAATGCGGATGATATCCTTGTATGGGGCGACTTTTGGATATTCAACTACAATCAGGTAGAAGATACATTAAAATGCATCGCAGGTGGAAGCCATCCGGGATTGATGCACATTAGTCAAACCTCTAGTGGTAATGATGTGGTATATCAGGTGACGGCTTTTGATCAAGTAGAGGATGGTGCCAATTTATTGCAGTCTGCCAAGAAAATATTTGGTGATAAGTTTGACGCTTTCCAAACAATCAACAGTGATGAGCAAAAGCGTGAAAAGTTGAGATCAGAAGTGTTGGCTTCATATGTCAAGAAGAATGGACTTTCTGTCACCTTCTACCAAGACTATGGATGGCCAGCCAAGAAAATAGGAGAGTGAAAGGATTGAGAAAATGTATCTGATCTGGTCGAAATTTTGGTGCTTTGGCGCCTGTGTCATGGACCAAATTTTACTGGCAAATCCTGCATAGAATTTGACAAAATATCTTTACGAAATAGCTTTCAGCCCGACGACGGAGATGATCAAAGTAGTGATGAAGAACAATCTCCAGAATGTGGATGGCTCGTTGAAAACAAAGATGCCAATCAGTACAGTGCCAATGGCACCTATCCCTGTCCAGACTGGGTAAGCTGTGCCCAATGGTATTGTCTGGGTCGCTTTGGCCAGCAACGTCATACTCAAAACAGAGAAAGCAATAAAACCTCCTATCCACCCACACCATTCTATCCCGGCAACGTCTTTTGCACGTCCGAGACAATAGGTGAAGCCTACTTCGCAAAGCCCTGCGACAATTAGAATAATCCAATTCATAAACTTCAATGCCTATTGAGGGCTGCAAGACTGTCTCGGCGACTCCTTCTAAGGCGTGGCAAAGGTATAAAATTATTTTTGATAGCGTATTTGATTCCTTGGAACAAAAATTGCTGTTTTTCGGATAACCACAATAATTTGTTGATCCACATATCACCAAATCTGCTTCTACTGATTTTGTGGAATGGGTTGTAGATTGTCTTTAAGCGTGCAGACTCCCTTCTTCCTCCGTCGATTTTGCAGGCGAAGCACTTAGTTTGGACTACAATCGTCGAGATTCTAAAGCTAAACATCTGCACCTGTCTCACGTGATTATCTCCTGTATCTTTCCGCAGCTAATATCAGTTCGTTAGCAATCCTTTGCTTTAGATGCAAAGGTTCTATCACTTTGATGTGTGAACCATATCCAAGCAATTTACGTTCCAATTCATAATTTATTATTATTCTTATCCTGAAAACCTTACTTCCGTCTTCATTCTCCTTCTCTATTTCCTGACTTTCGTGGAAAGGCTTTGTCTCAATATAAGGCGTTTGATTGGCGTCAACCCAGAAGATCACTGTTTCTACGTTAGACTCAAGATCCCTCGTCACACCAATCATTTCATTCAGATATTTCTCTGGATTGAAGACGGTGTTGTCGACATACTTATGGTTGTCGTCTTTTCTTATTTCAATGATTCTGTCTAATGCAAGTGTTTTCACCTCTTTTTGGGGCGACACTCCAATCACAAACCATCTGTTGTTGTATTCTTTAAGTATGTATGGAGAAATGTAAATTCTTGATTCTCTCTTTGCCTTAAATGATTTATATTCAATTATTAATGCATCTTTCCTTTTGATGGCATCGAATAGTGGCCCGAGAAAATTCAATCCTTTAAGTTTATTGTTTGTCTCTATATATACCACTTTATTATTGTCTGTCTGACACGCAATCTTGTCTTGCATTCGCGTCAGAATATCTTCCTGCCCACTCATATTGCTGAATCCATTGTAGTGTTTGATTATTTCCAAAGCACTGCTCAACTCATTCAAATCTTCTTTCGACAACGGAAGCTTTGTGATGCTAAAGTCTGGATCTTCATATGTGTAGTATTTTTTATTTTTGACAATTATAGGCGCGTTGTAGCCAAGTTTGTCACTTCGCATCAACTCTATGTCTCTCTGGATTGTACGCGTGCTTATGCCGCAGATGCCTTCTTTTTCAAGCAATTCCTTTTCACAAGCTTCACGCAAGTCTTCCAATGTCCATTCTCGTTGTCTGCGTTGCAAACATTCGTCGATGATACGCACACGCATCAGTGTGTTTCTGTTTATAGGCATAGTAAAATTTTTTACAAAAATGCAAAAAATATTTCAAACTGCGACAATACGTGTCGTAGTTGGGGCGAAACTTTGCGATGTGAAAATAAATAATAGGTAAAGTTATGATACAGAGAGTTGTTAATGGCACAAAGTTGTCTGCTAAACTTTGGCTGGATGAGGTAGAAGATTCATGTATGGAGCAGATAGTACGTCTCGCGTCGCTTCCATACGCTTTCCATCATGTCGCTATTATGCCAGATGCCCATACTGGTGTCGGTATGCCTATTGGTGGTGTGTTGGCGACAAAAGGGGTAGTGGTGCCCAATGCGGTGGGCGTGGATATCGGTTGCGGAATGTGTGCAGTTCGCACAAATTTAAAGGCGAGTGAGTTGGAAAGAAGCGACGTCACGTCTGTGATGAGACATATCCGCAAAAACATACCGCTTGGTTTTGATCACAGAAAAACGCCTATGGACGAAAGCCTTCTTCCTGAAGCTGATTTCGATAAGCTGCCGTTGTTGAAGAATTTGAAAGAAGCTATGCTTCGTCAGATCGGGACACTCGGAGGAGGTAATCATTTTATTGAAATTCAAAAAGATGTCGCTAATGATGACGTATGGGTCATGATTCATTCAGGCAGTCGAAATGTGGGTTTGACAATTGCTAAACACTATGCAAAAATCGCTGCGGAATGGTGTGTGAAATGGCATTCAGAGACTCAGCCAGGGTTAGAGTTCCTTCCTATTGAGTTTGATAAAGGAAGAAATTACCTCAATGAAATGAACTATTGTGTTGAGTTTGCTTTGGCGAATCGTAAGTTGATGATGGATATCATTATGGAAGGATTCCGTCTTATCAGGCCGAATGTGGAATTTGATGAAATCATCAATATTGCCCATAATTACGCTGCTTTTGAAAATCATTTTGGAGAGAATGTGATTGTCCACAGAAAAGGAGCTACACGTGCAAGATTGGGTGAAATAGGAATTATTCCAGGCTCAATGGGCACAAAGTCTTTTATAGTTGAAGGATTGGGCAATCCGGAATCTTTTTTAAGTTGCTCACATGGCGCAGGCCGACGTTTGAGCAGGGCGATGGCACGTGAGACTCTTTCATTGGAAGAGGAATGTCAGAAGATGGATGAAAAGGGAATCATTCATGGTATGCGACGCGATGGTCTTGACGAGGCTCCCGGTGCATACAAGGATATCGACAGTGTGATGCAGTTTGAATCTGATTTGGTAAAACCGGTTGTTGAGCTTCTGCCTATGGCGGTAGTCAAGGGGTGATGCCAAGATTAATGAGGAAGACGTGATTTTTCGCGTCTTCTTTTTGCTACTGATTATTAATGATTTATAAATTCATTATTTTTAGCGGAGTGTCGGGGCTTATCCAAATTTTGGATTCTCAGAGAGTTAACTCTGTGAATTTTGTCAATTTTAGTTTCTCTTGTGTTGGATTTAAAATAAAAAAGGAGAACATTTCTGCTCTCCTTCTTGTCGAGATGAAGGGATTCGAACCCCCGACCCTCTGGTCCCAAACCAGATGCGCTAACCGGACTGCGCTACATCTCGATTGCTAATTGATTGCTTTGTTTCTCAATTGCGATGCAAAGGTAGTGCTTATTTTTGTATCTGCAAATCTTTTTCGATTTTTTTTGAAGAAAATATGCTTTTTTGATTGCTGTTTATGTTTATCTGACTTTTTTATAGAAAATTTGTCTGAAATGCAATACCATAAGTAATGTTTCTCGTCTCTTTTCCTCAAAAAAGTCGAAGCCTTTCTCTTAAAATTCCGAATCTCTGTGTTTATTCTATATGTAATCGTCCTTGTGGATTTGCGGAGTGAGGGGGAAGGCGTTCCGCCTTTAACAATCCTCGTAAAATCGGTCATAAACTAGGGCCGAGCCATCTTTTTTGGGTGAGTGTTTTATTGCAAAACGTTTGATTTTTCACTTTTTTGTTCAAATTTTACATAAAACGCTTGCTGTTTTAAAAATAGTGATTACTTTTGCAACCGTTTTGTTCCGGATTACATGACAGTGCAAATAATCGGAACGGATATAACAGTATATTTAGAATGAAAATTTAGTCGGGAAAATGGCGATTAGGTTCATAATTTTGATTTTATTATTCATATCGCAGTCCGCATTCGCATATAAATGGCAGAATGTCGACGGTGGTGTCTTTTATGTCTGTGGTAACAATGGGGTCCAGAAACTTCAGATGATTGATCATTCTGATGTGAAAAGTGTTGAATTTCAACAAAATGGAAATAAACTCCCGTCTACTGCATATTCAATATCTGCTATATATGACGGAATGACAGTCGATGCTGTGATCACGCTCAAGGATGGCAGTGTCGTCACTGAATCGATTGAAATCAAGGATGAGCCTAAATGGACTCTCCGTGTCGACGAAAGCAAATCCCAGCTTTGCAATGGAAACTTGGGGACTCTTAAGGCTGTGGTACGTCAGGGAACAAGAAAAATCCCGGCTGAATTTTCTTGGCAGAAAGACGGTGCGGAGGTCTCTTCTGAAGAATCATTTTCAACTACTGTCGCTGGTCTCTACTCGTTGACTGCCACTGCTTTCGGCTGCACCAAAACAGTTGATGTGTCTATAATTCCGTCGCCTACACCTTCCATTTCTGGCAATGAAGGGCTTTGTCTTGGCGAATCTCTCACTTTGATGGCTTCCGACATGGATTCCTACGAATGGCAGGGTGGCGAGACTTCCAATTCCGCAACTTTTACAGCAAGTGGCGACTATTATGTGGTCGGATCCAAAACAATCGGGAAAAATGTTTGTCGTGACACTTTGCATTTTACGATCAAACCGAAGATGAGCGCAAATATCGAGTTTGGTGGGGTCACAGCATTTTGCCCAGGCACCGTCGAAACGGAAATCTCTGCGGACCATGATTTGTCGGAAAACCAAATTGTTTCGTATGAGTGGAGTCGTGGAGGTGTCCCTTTCTCTAACGATAAGAAAATTTCGGTCACGGAAGAAGACAGATATCGTGTTGTTGTGAAGACGGTGGACGGTTGCAAATCATCAAGTGAGGTGGTTGTCGCTCATGTCGACTCTGTGGCGGATGTGGTGATTCCCAACCTTGTAGATGAAATTTGCAGCGGTCATCAAACTACCATTTCGGCTGAAGGTGTCGACCTTACATATTTTGAATGGAAAGGTTCAGGCACGAGTTTTGGAACTGGAGAAAGCCAATACGCATTATCTAAAGAGGGCGATTATAGTGTCGTCGGCTATACAACAAACGGATGTAAGAGTAAAGAATTTGTATTTCACATAACGGAAATTCAGAGCCCTACTATTTTCCTTGAATCTGTAATCCCTTGTGAAGGGGATGAGGAGACCATTAGTTGTACTGTTACTCAGGGCTCTGAATTTTTTTGGATATCCCCGGATTCTATTTCTGGAATCACGTCTACTACAATAAAAATATCCAATTCAGGTCAGTATCGTGCACAGGTGAAGGATCCTGTCACGGGTTGTGTCAGTGAAGCGTATACCGATGTGGAGTTTTTGCCGTATCCAGAGATTTCTTTGATAGGAGATCTATCGTTTTGCAAGAATGAAGGAAGTGTGTTGCAGGTCGAGGTGGATAATCGCTCCAACACGAAATATAAGTATTCATGGGTCGACGCGAATGGAAAAGTGATAGACTCGGATTCATTGGCGGTGATGAAGAAGAGTGGTGATTATCAGGTGCTTGTGTCCAACTCACATAATTGTGAGACTCGAAAAAACTTTTCTGTTGTGGCGAATCCCGCTCCGAAACTGAAAGGTGATACGTTGAAACATCTGTGTGAAAATTCTACGGTAACTCTCACTGTGAATGGCGCTGAACATTATCAGTGGAGCAAGTCGGGAAAGAAGGTCGGTTCGGACAGTAATAAATACAGGGCTTCAAGTTCGGGTACATTCATGGTTGTTGGAACTTCTGCAAATGGGTGCAGCGATACTGCAAAGGTGAAGGTGGAGCTGGCGGTCAAACCGAAGATCACGGACATTGTGAAACCTGCTTGTGGCACGACCGATGGATTGATCGCATTGCAGACAGACAAGAAATGTTTGTTCAAATGGCCGGACGGTTCTGCTGACTCTACTTTTTCATTTTCCACTGAAGAGACATATACCGTCGTGGTTACTGACAGTCTGTCGGGATGCCGCACTAACCATAAAGTTGAATCCGTGGTGCGAGAAATCCCCGTCGGCTTAATAACCTCCGCAAAATTGGATGCGTGTGAAGGAGACAGCCTTACGATAGATGCCTCTTTTACGGCTCAAGACGGAGATGTCAAATATTCGTGGAATTGCTCCACTGACACTTTGCCGATGATAGTTGTGAAGCAAAGTGGGAGAGTGGTGGTGTCGGCAACTGATTCGTTCGGATGTGTCGGCACTGCAGCCGCTGACGTAGTGTTCCATAAACTGCCACAGTTTGAAATCCAATCCGCAGATGTTATTTGCATGGATAGCACTGCTACTCTTGTCGCCCAGTCGGGAGACTTGCTTTCCTACGTGTGGCAAAATGGGTATGTTGGAAATTCCATCGTCGTCGACACTGTAGGCACATATATATGTACAGCTACAGACACAAATGGATGTGTCGCGTCTAAATCGAAGTGCTTATTACTAAATAGTCCTAAAATACAAATTCTCGGAAGGTCTGAGATTTGTGTTGACTCTTTATCCTATTTATCAGTGAATGGTGATTTCCAACAGTTTTATTGGGATAATAAGGCTGTTGATACTCCATTCTATTATGCTCACGCAGGGCTGGTGACGGTGGTAGGAATTGATAGTTTCGGGTGCAAGGCGTATGCGGATTTTATGGTGCATGAGAGAAAAAGGCCATCATTGGTCGCTCCTGATACAACGTCGTTTTGTGATAGGGAAAGTGTTGATATTCAGCTTTTTTCAAAGGATGCTGTGTCGTTTACGTGGGATGGAAAGATTCTGTCAGGAAATTATGTGTCCACTGATGAGGAAGGCGAACATTTGGTAGTCGGCTATGATACGGCAGGTTGTCCGTCGGAGACTCAAAAAATCAATGTGAAAAAGATTTCTTTGCCTACGTTGGATATTGACGGCAAAGGGTATTTGTGTGGCATGAATGATAGTGTGACGCTTGTTGTCGACGTTGCTGACTGCAACCGTCTACATTGGAATACTGGTGACACAGCCAGAAAAATTGATGTTTATCGTCCCGGAAAATATACAGTTGTCGGATATAATGGAGAGTGTGTGTCTGACACTGCGGAATTTGTAGTGACCAGAACTACTTTGCCCAAAATTGAATTTGTGGGAGGAAAAACAAAGTCGTTCTGCAAGGGTGATTCTGTCGCTTTTGAGGTGGTTCATTCCGACGACGTGATGATAAAATGGACAAATGAAAGATTAAACAATAGCAGAAAAAATATTAGTGCGGAAGGTTTTTATGTGGTGGAGGCGACGGACTCTTTTGGCTGTATGACAGTTGATTCTGTGTATGCCAAGGAGTCGCCGTCTCCATTTCTTTCTATTTCCGGAGATACTATTGTTTGTGAGAATAGAGAAATAGAGCTGGTGGCAAATGGGGTGGAGTGTGAAAAAATAGTGTGGAGCGACGGTAGCACTGATAAAACTTTTTCTGTGGACAGTGCTGGAGTATACTGGGCTGTCGGTTATGATAAATTAGGGTGCGGTTCAGACACAATATATCATTTGGTGAAACAACGGAAAAATCCGACGGTATCAATCTCTGGAATAACACAAATCGCTTCGTCTCAAACAGCAACTCTTACTGCGAATGTGATCGATGCGGATAGTGTAGACTATCGTTATTTGTGGATGCCGGGTCGTGAAACATCGTCTCAGATTGTAGTGGATGGAAGCCATATAAATATGTATGAAAACTATTCTGTCACTGTCTATGATAAGTATGGATGTTCAGGTCACACGGTAGTCCGAGTCACCTCATCGCAACTGTCAGTTGATGGAAAATTCGAAATTTGTGAAGGAGATTCTACTGAGATTACTCTATTCGCACCTACTTATAATTCAGTTGTTTGGAGTAACGGAGGCACAAAAAGAAAAGCGATTTACAAAGAATCTGGGGCTCATTATGTAGTTTCAATGTCGCCAACTGGAGCGTCCGACACGGTTTGGTTTAAGATAAATGTGCATCCCAAACCATATTTGAAGATAGTTGGAAACACGTGGTTGTGTGAAGGCGACTCTTTGATTTTGAAGGCGTTGACAGACGGTGAAGGACACAACAGTGTGGCAGACGGCCCCATATATTTGCAGTGGAGTAGTGGTAAAGCTGAGAATGAAATTTCTGTATACGGTGGAGGAAAATATACAGTGGCTGCAACGGATAGTTTTGGCTGCATGAACAGAGATTCTATATTGGTGGTGGAGTATAGTTTGCCTACGATTGAGATCTCTGGAGCGGATACCTTACGACGAGGCGAAACTGCGATTCTGACTGCATCAGGTGCCAAAATGTATAGTTGGGGAACGGAGAAAAGGACAGTACCGTCTATTGAAATCACACACGGAGGACGTTACAAAGTGATTGGCACAGATAGTGTCGGTTGTTCTAATGTGGCGTACAAGGATGTGATGGAGATAGATGTTCCCGTTCCCCTTATTAACGACGCTTTTGACGGGGAAGTGACTATTTGTGAAGGAGATAGTGTGTTGCTGATAGCTTCTGGTGGTGATTATTATATTTGGGATGACGGAAGAAGAAGGCCAGAAATATATGCGAAGGAGAGTCGTAGGTATAAAGTGTCGGTGTGCCTTAATAATGGAGAATGTCGAGACGCTTCATTTGGAGTGAGAGTGCTGCCTAAACCGGAAATAGATGTTATAGGGAAAACTCATATATGCGACGGTGAAGTGGCGACTCTGAATGTATTGCAAAAGTCTGGTTGTAAGCTTATTGACTACGATTGGAGTAATGGGAAGAAAGATTCATTTATTCTTGTGGCAGATTCTTGTTTGGTGTCGGTGAGTGCAAAAGATGAGAATGGATGTGTCAGTGAAAAAGTGGAGTATGCTGTGCGTAAGTATGACTTAGATGAGGTAGTTGTTGACGGAGATTTTGACATTTGTGAAAATTCAAATGATGTGGCAAAGGTGTATGTGTCCAAATCTAACGTTGCTAAATCGTTGTGGATTGATGAAAGTAATGGAGATACATTGTCTAATTCAAGAGAATTTGAGATAACTAAACATGGAAAATATTCGGCTTCTGTTGTTGATAAGAATGGGTGCAGAGGTCAGAAACAGTTCATAATCAATCGAAGAGGTTTACCCAAAGTGGAAATTGTAGGTGCTGAGACACCTGTTTGTAATAAGCAATACGCAAGATTGACTGCTATTTCGGATTCCAAATGCAAATATGAATGGAGCACAGGAGATGATGGTGCGGAGATTAGTGCAACTCAGAGTGGAGAATACAGTGTCGTCGCAACAAACGAGTATGGATGCAAATCATCCACGTCTACAGAATTGATATTCAATGATATTCCGGATATGTCGGCGACAGGAGACTTTAGAATTTGTCCGGGAGAAAATGTTGTGGTCGGGGTGACGGGAGCGGATGAATATGTGTGGAGTGATGGAAGTGAGTCGGACGAATGTGTCTTTATTGAGGCATGTAACGGATATGTTATAGGCAGAGACAGGTATGGTTGTCAAAAGCGGATTGATTTCAAAATTGAGGAGATTCCAGTTCCGACAGTATCAATCGCAGCAGTGCCGGCCAAAATCAAACGGGGAGATTCAGAAGTGAGTTTGTCTTTGGATAGTGGGGATGATTTGAGTGAATGCACATTTATTTGGCTGATGAGTGACGGTGGCACGTCCTCGCAACAAAGTTTCAGCCATGAATTTAATGTTGATGATGCGTCGCTATTCTCAGCAGTGGCAGTGGTTGAAACAAAAGATGGATGCAAATTGCGTCTGCATACAACGATTGAAACAGAATTTGTCATACCCAACACCTTTACGCCAAATGGAGATATGGTGAATGATCATTTTATGAAAGGCTATCATGTGGAGATAAAGGATAGGCATGGAATAATGTTGTATCAGGGAGAAGATGGATGGAATGGAATTTTGCCTAATGGGAAAGTCACTCCCGACACATATTATTATATAGTGACGGACGCGACAGGTCAGAAACATTATGGATATGTGACGGTGGCAATGTAAAGGATAATAATATGGGTTACGCAAAAAAAAGGATGTGTAACCACATCCCTAAAAATTGAAAGTAAGCATTGACCGCCTTGCATTCAATTATGGCGTAAAATTATATATAAATAATCAATCGAACAAATTTTTATCTGTCATTAAAATATCATGTTATGATAAATGTAAATCAAACATTGTCTGACCTTAAATCTTTTTTTGAAACACTTGTCAATATACGAGCTCTAAATGGAAAGATAAGTGTAAGTAGACAAACAGTTTCGTTTTATGTTTATAAAGACAGACAAGGTAGGATGCCTTTACAGATTTTGAGAATCTCTGACCATCGTCCAGATATGTTTTATATGGTAAGAGACGATGCTTCAAGGCCATCTTCTGAGGATTTCGCGAATTTAAGTATTGAATTCTATGTTCCTAAATTTGGCGAAAATGGAAAAATGAAACAAAATAAACTTAAGACAAAGGTGAAAATTTATGAGGAACCGTTATTAAAACCGTTTTCGGTGGATTCTTACAGTTATACTCCGGAATTGTTGACAAATGACGATGTTGGTAAAATTTTTGCAGCTATTATGAAATGGTTGTTTCCAAGTCAAGATAAAGGGGTGGTCTCTTATATAGATCCTTTTGTAAATACCGACAAAGAAGCCAAACATAAAAAAGGAGTTTCGAAAATAATTTTTAGAACTGATACTCCTCAGATTGATAATGTGCCATAATTTGAAAATTAATGATTTATGAATCTATTTAACAGTTGCAAAAAAATACACTCAAGGCTCATCTGCATATTTATGGTTGTATCATATACTTTAACCATATCTGCCCAGACTGATGCCAATGCGTTACATTTCTGGACCGACAGATCTCCATTTTCACCATCTTACCTGGTGCCGATGACTCACGCCTCTCTGCTTGGCCGTATGCAGCAGGTGGGGTATGAAGGTCAGCCGCTGTCGTTTTGGGGATGCTTCAGCCAGTATAAACCCAAATTGAGGTCGTTGTTTGGAGGCAAGACGCAATTTGATCTGGCAGGGTACACGTCTACGGTGAAGATTGACGGCAATTATATATTCAGCCTTGGTTCTGATAATGACAGGGTAAATCTTGGTTTGGAAGGAGGTGCGGTTGTCCAACAGAAGGATGTGAATAAAATTTCAGCCGACGATATGGACGACGCATCTCTGTATGACAACAATGAGGTGAATCCGAATTTCAGTTTTGGGGTGGAGTGGATCCATAAACGACGGATTGTGGGAACGGAAGATGGCGAGACCACCGTCGGCATATCAGCGAAAAATATGGAGGATTGGCTGACACGTCAGGACAGGCGAATCACCGTCAACGCTTTTTATCTATATGGGTCATACCGCCGACCGACGTTGAGAATGCTTCATTTATACGCAGGAGGAATGATGCAGTTGTATGATTCCGACCGTTTGCAGGGAGAGATTCACGTCGCCTTGATCAAAGCGAAGAATAGGGAAGTCGACGCATGGGCAGGAGGCATCAGTTGTCGGCACAGTCTGGTGGGGAATGGCTCCACCGACCTGATTATAAATGCCGGTGTCGCTCTTGGCACCCATCTTTATCTTGGATACAGTTTTGATTTGGTGGTGCATGGAGATTTCGCGTCGCCATTCTCCTCACATGAAATAATTCTTGAATACAAAATCAAGGACAAACGATGTCATGCCGACAAATCAACATATTATTTGATGGGCGGAAAATGACAACCCACCATACGCCACCATACGTCGTCAGACGTTCCATGTCGGTAGGTGAAACGATCAATGTCGGAAAAAATCCACCATACGCCGTCAGATACGTCGTCAGACGTTCCATGTCGGTAGGTGAAACGATCAATGTCGGAAAAAATCCACCATACGCCACCATACGTCGTCAGACGTTTAATATCGGTAGAATTTAATTTTGGTATAATTAAATATCGTTAATATATGGCAAATACGTACACCCAGATTCATATACATTGTGTTTTTGCAGTGAAACATAGAAAAGCAATGGTCGACAAAAGTTTCAAGGAAGAATTATATGAATACATTACAGGAATAATACAGCAAAGAGGTCATAAGATGTTGGCGATAGGAGGAACATCGAATCACATCCATATATTTTTTGGATTAAGAGTCAATGAAAGTTTATCAGATTTGATGCAAGCTGTGAAACGAAATTCTTCGTTATGGATAAATCAAAATCATAAGACACAATACAAATTTGAATGGCAAAAAGGGTTTGGGGCATTTTCATATAGCAAATCGCATGTCAGTGCAGTTATAAATTACATCAAAAGGCAAGAAGAACATCATCGAAAAAAAGCGTTTAGTGAAGAATATATACGAATTTTAAAGGATTTTGATGTGAAGTATGACGAACGGTATATTTTGCAAGATGTGTAGGTACCAACATGTAACGTCTACGACGTAATTTAGCATTCAGCATTTATAATTTTTAATTTTATCTCATTCCTCTAGCCTCTTTCACCACATCCCAAGCTGCGTTGATCTGTTTCATCGACTCTGTTGCCTGACGGATCGCTTCGTCGCCCAACGAGGAAACTTTATCTGGATGATACATCATGGCTAAAATACGGTATGCCTTCTTGACTTCTTCGTCCGATGCGTCGCCTGCCACACCGAGGATGTCGTATGCGTCAGTTATGGATAAATGGCTGACCCTTTTGCTTTTATCGCTAGAATCAGAATTGTTATTGGAGTTGTCTTTCTTATTGTCGTTGTCCGATTGGTAGGAATTGTTTTGAGAATCTGACTCTGATGAATTTTGTTTACTTTCTTCTTGGTAAAATCCCTGATCGTTCTTTTCCTTGAATATTGTTTTGATACTTTTGTACTCTCTTTGTGATATCCCTAATTCGGTTGCGATAAATAAAATAGTGTCTTCTTCGTCGTGGAATAGATAGTTGTCGGCATAGGCGACAGCAAGCAACTCCATGATCAGTTCCGACTTTGAAGCATAGTCAATGTTTTTTATACGGTCGTATATCTCTTGTGCTGAAATATAACCTTTGGTTAGAAGAGTATAAAAATCTATGAGAGCCTCCTGCTGTTCATTCTCGGTATCGAAATATCTGCAGATTATGGATTTTACTTTGTCCAACTCACATTTCATCGGTTTTCTGTCGGCTTTCATCACCTCAGCGAGCAAGACAAGAATGCAATATCTGTAGTCTGACAATTTTTCTTTTATACTCTCTTCCTCTTCCATTTCTTCTATTCTTTCTTCTATTCTCTTTCTTGGTGATTTAATACTCCCTACTATTAAACCTAGTAAAATAATTAAAATAATAAAGAATTCCATAAGACTTTGTCGTTCTTAATTCAGTAAATGTCACAAAGATAATGGTATTTGAACAGTTATTTTTGTAGATGGATGAAAATTTGTTTAATTCCATACGATATATTTTCACTCTTCACTTTCCATTTTAATTATCTCATATCATTCCTCTAGCCTCTTTCACAACATCCCAGGCTGCGTTGATCTGTTTCATCGACTCTGTGGCTTGGCGGATCGCTTCGTCGCCCAACGAATAAAATTTATCTGGATGATACATCATGGCTAAAACACGGTATGCCTTCTTGACTTCCGCATCCGACGCATTGGTTTCCACTCCAAGAATGTCGTATGCCTCACTTACAGAAATGCTTCCGGATTTGCTGCGGTTAGAATTCGATTTCGATCTATTTTTATTTTCGTTTTTCTTTTTATTGTAGTTGCTTTCATTATATTCATTGCGATTTTCATCATATTTATACTCTCCCTGGTTGTATTTTTTCCTGAAGATGTTCTTGATGCTCTCGTATTCCTCTGGAGAAATTTGCAAATAAATTACAATTTTATCAATCGTTGATTTTTCTTTACTGCTAAACTTGTCGTCAGCGTAAGCCACCGCCAACAGCTCCATGATAAGCTCTGATTTGACGGCATAGTCGAATTTTTGATTGATGCTGCTGCATATTTTGTTTATGTGGAATCTCTTATTGCCGTTGAGGATGGATTGAAACTGTTTGAGCGCTGCCAGTCGTTCGTCCTCTGTTTTATAGTATCTGCGGATAGTGGATTTCACTCTGTCCAGCTCACATTTCATCTGTTTCCCGTCTGCTTTCATCACTCTAGCAAGCAGTTGGAGAATGGAATCTCTGAATTCTGTATTATATTTTTTTTGTTCGTATTTGTTTTTAAAGAAACTCAGAATATTTTGGTAATCATAAGATAAGATTCCCAGATGATGATTGGCGATAATTTGTATTTCGTTTTCTTCATTGAACGCCCCTCCTTTTTGCAAATCGCCGTCGGCATATGCCACAGACAGCAGTATCTTTATAAGTTCCGATTTGTTCGTGTAGTTGTATCCGAATTTTTTGTTTATAGAGCTACAAATTTCGTTTAGATTATACTTTTTATATTTGTCAATATTGTTTAGGATAGACTGGAGTTGTTTGAGGGCTTTTTTTTGTTCATCCTCCGTGATATAGTATCTGCGTATTGCCGACTTGACGACATCCAGCTCACATTTCATCTGTCTCCCGTCGGCACTCATCACTCTTGCGAGCAGAACAAGGATGCAAAACCTGTAGTCGGATAGATTTTCTTGGTCGGATTTTTTTTCTTGGTCGGATTTTTTTTCTTTTTTGTTGCTGCCAATGTATAATACTATTATTATAATAAACATAAGTCCAGCCGTGAAATTTATGAGTATAGACAGTGAGCCTCCGCCTATTAATGCTAGAATCCCCCAAATTTTTTTTTCATCCATAATTTAAATACCGACATTTATAATACCTACGGCATTATTTTGCATTTCTAACTTGATGTGTAAACGCCGAAGCATAGGTCCGATTCTCCACAATTCAGCATTTTGCATTTAGCATTTTTAATTTTATCTCATCCCTCTTGCTGATTTCACCACATCCCAGGCTGCGTTTATCTGTTTCATCGACTCTGTGGCTTGGCGGATCGCTTCGTCGCCCAACGAATAAAATTTATCTGGATGATACATCATGGCTAAAACACGGTATGCCTTCTTGACTTCTGCATCCGACGCATTGGTTTCCACTCCAAGAATGTCGTATGCCTCACTCACAGAAATGTTTCCGGATTTGCTGCGGTTTGAATTCGATTTTGAATATCCGTTATCTCTATTCTTATTTTCGTCTTTCTTTTTATTGTAGTTGTTTTCATTATATTCATTGCGATTTTCATCATATTTATACTCTCCCTGGTTGTATTTTTTCCTGAAGATATTCTTGATGCTTTTATACTCCTTTCGAGAAATTTGCAAATTAGTCACAATATTATTTATTGTCGACGCTTCTGTCTCGCTGAAGTTGTCGTCAGCGTAAGCCACAGCAAACAACTCCATGATAAGCTCTGATTTGGCGGCGTAGTCGAATTCTTTATTGATGACGTTGCATAATTTGATTATGTTGGATTTCTTTTTGTTGTTGAGAATTGTCTGAAACTGTTTGAGTGCTGTCAGTTGTTCTTCTTCGGTTTTATAGTATCTGCGGATAGTGGCTTTCACTCTGTCCAACTCACATTTCATCTGTTTCCCGTCTGCCTTCATCACCTCGGCAAGCAGTTGGAGTATGGCATCTCTGAAGTTACAATCCTTGTTGTTATTGGAATTTGTATTAGATTTTTTTTGTTTGTACTTTCCCTTTTGTTCGTACTTTTTCTTCTGCTCGTACTTTTTCTTAAAGGAATTCAGGATATTTTCGTATGCGTAAGATGAGATTCCCAGATGATTGACGATCATTTGTATTTCATTTTCCTCACTGAACAATCCTCTTTTTTCAAAATCACCGTCGGCATATGCCACAGACAGCAATATTTTTATAAGTTCCGATTTGTTCGTGTAGTTGTATCCGAATTTTTTGTTTATAGAGCTACAAATTTCGTTTAGATTATACTTTTTATATTTGTCAATATTGTTTAGGATAGACTGGAGTT